>Ga0181537_10003252_pt1 | contig 13970 bp, 21 predicted proteins | sample PEATcosm2014_Bin_39_FD_119765 | JGI IMG/M metagenome (GOLD analysis project Ga0181537, IMG submission 119765) | Peatland microbial communities from MTU Mesocosm Facility, Houghton, MI, USA - PEATcosm2014_Bin23_10_metaG | ecosystem: Environmental > Terrestrial > Soil > Wetlands > Peat | place... | reverse complement strand
CAGAAGCCCCTCGACGCGCTCGCGGTTGTCCATGACGGTGGCGACATTGCCGTGACGACGGCGCCCTCGGCTGGAACGACTCCGGCGGCTTGGTCGGCTGCTGCGCTTCTTCGAGACCATGGAGGCGATGGTACGTCGAAACGAATGCACGCACCATCGTGACCATCATGGCGACCAGCGCCGACGTCGTGCTCGTGTCGGATGCCACCGCCTGATCGGCCTCTACGGCACCGGGATGCACGCCGCGCGTGCGCTGGGCCTGGTTCAGGGCACATTCGCAGGCTTCGTGTCGCGCGCCAACAACCGCTGAGCCGCCAGTTCGCGGAGCGGGTGGCCAAGGGCCACGTCGATGGCTACCGGCACGCGTGCTCGCGGCCATACGTCACGTATTACGTGCGCCATGCGCCGTGAAGCTGCCAGGTGCGCTCGAAGTCGCTCGGTCGATTCGTCAAACGGAGCTGTCTGCGGTTATACGTGACGTAATACGTCTGGAGGCATAGACGAGCCCAGCAACTTGAACTTGCGAGCGCGAAGCCCGGGCGCGAGCGATGGCTCAGACCTGGACCTAGAATTCGCCGCCGAGCTTCTTGCCGACGCGCTCCGCCTCTGTGCACAGCGCGGACAGGTTGACCAGGAAAGGTGCGACATCGTCACGCGTGATGTCACTCTTGACGCCTTGCTTACGCAGGGCTTGGAGCTTGCCGCGCATCTCGATCAGTTCCTGATCCAGCTTCCAGAACGCCGCTTGACCAAACGCCGACGTGGGGGTGGCGTTGCCGTGTCGACGAGACGAGCGGGCGGCTGGTCGGCTACTGCGCTTCGTGGCCATGTGCCGAGACTACCAGGACTGGTCAGCCAGCGTCCATCGCCGCCGAGAGGTCGTACACAACCGCCTCGATGCTACGTTTTGTGCGTATGGAGCATCCGGATCGTCCAGGCATCTATACGACCGGGGCTACACGGCCTCCCGGACGAACGGAACCGAGATGGGGCCTGGTCATGGCGGGACCGCCAGTCAAAGTCAGACCTGGCGAGGACGGACCGAGCTGCGCGTGCTGCGGTAGCGAAAACCTGCGCAACTATCGCGTGCTGCGCGGTCCGCTGATCCGCAAAACGGTCGGCGTCGCGTGTGCTCGCAAGCTGCTACGAGATGCATGCCTCACAGTCAGCGGTGCACTGAGAGTCGGCCTCGCCTGATCGCGAGCGTGCGGCGTTGTGAACCGTGAGCGCTTGCTGGATTCGCAGGCAGGACCAGGCCCAGTGCGGTGCGCCGACGATGAGCCACATCGCCGTGCCTGGGACGAGCCGCGGCGACGCGGCCCACGCCGGCAGCGACACCTGAGGTAGGTGCTGTACCAGAGATGGTTCCTCTCGAAGCTTGGCTTCTCGACGGCTCATGCTGAGCGACCATCGCTCAGGTTCTACGCAGAGTACGCCGACGAGGTCGTACAGCGCGCGGTTGCGCCTCCACATCGCAAAGATGTGGTCGATGTGCTGCTGGACGATGGCCTCGACGCGAGGCCTGAGCCAATCCTGCGTCAACACGACCTGACTTCCACGCGCTCTGCCGAGGTCTTTACCAGGCCTCGAATTGGGTGTTGGTGACGAAGTCGTGCGTTGAGCGCCTTCTGAAACGCGCGGCGGTTGACCATCCTGTAGTCGATGAGGCAGGCGCACGCTGCGCTCGGATCGTTGTCCGTCGCCTCGACACTTTGACCGCCGCTCTCATTCAGGACGCCAAGAGCCACCAGCAGCATGTCCTGCTCGTGTTCGAGTACCGCGAGGTATTGGAGTGCCGTCTCTGGACGGGCGATACTGTTCAGCAACACGAGGCATGGAACGTCCGCTTGACGCACCAGATGAAGGGCTTCTGGACCAGGAGGCGCGGACAATGCCGCATAGCCTTCAGCTTCGAGCAGGTCGCGCAGACACTCGCGCGCGTCCACATCCGGATCCACGATGAGCACGTTCAGCTGTTTGGTCATGGTTTAGGCTCCTTCTGCGGGAGGGCTCGCGTCGCCCTGCACAAACAGAGCCTCGTGCGTCGCCACGACATGTCGCGACGTTTCGAGACGTGCTCATCGACGCTGACGATGCATGTCGCGAACAGGCGTTGTGCAAAACGCGAGCGTCGCCTCACTCCAAGGGGCTCAGACGTGCAGGGGCACGTCTGTCGCGTGTTCTACACGAAGTATGACGTCCAGATGGCTTGATGAGCGGCCCGCGCATCAGAGCCCGGGCTCACGCTCACGACGAACGAAGGCCCGTCGATATCGAGCGTCACCTCGAACGCGAGACTCGACAGCCAGCGGATGCTGCTGTTCCGCCATAGCGCGTCGCCGTCGAACCGGATTGCGTCGGCCGCCGCTCTTGCGAAGCCTTCGGCGGCGGGCACCGCACTGCCGTTGACTCGGAGACTGCGTTCCGACTGCTCCTGAAGTAGGTGCTCGACGACGCCGTCCGGAGATGCCTGGCTTACGACTGGCGTGGCCCATGTTTGTTGGCAGCCTAAGCTCTGCGCAAAGCAGCGACAACGATGGCTCGCGTGCGAGCATGAATGCCGGGAGCTTTTGACTCACGCGAGCCAGCCACGTTCAGCGTGACCACGCCGTGCTGCTCGCACCAGGCACGTAGCCGCCCCGCCGGATCCATCTCGACGTCGATGTCGATGTGAAGGCATCGTCGGCCACATGCCCTGGCGGCGCGCGCGGTGAGGGCACTCCCACCGGTGAGCGGGCCGCGCGTGAAGATGACCGTGGCGTCCGAGTCCCGCACGTTCATCTCTGTACGCGGCACGTACGAGTCGCTGGACGTCTCGCGCAGCTCGTACGAGTCCGGGATGCGGCCGTCCTCCGCGCGCCGACCGCGTGGACACCATCCGCCATGCTTCAGCTGGAGGATGGCGGCTGCGTCGAGACCACCTCGATCTGCACCCGTCTGACCTCCGCTCACGATCCGTACAACGACCACATTCGGACCACAGCTAAGATGCAGCTGCCTGTTGGAATCATCAGCGGTCCGCGGATTTCGCATGGTTCGCTATTTCAGTCGTATTTTTGGCTGCCGCGCGTATTCCCGGCGTGCCGGACCACAGTTGGCTCACAGCCTGGACAAAGTTCATTTGCCGCACGTTCACAGTTGACGTAGGCTGGCTTCCTGTGGAGCAGAGCGATCGACAGACGGTCTTCACGACCACTTTTGATGCCACGATGCGTGAACGACTCCGCGCGCTGTGCACTGAATATCAGTGTAGTGCTGCGCACGTCATCCGCCAACTCATCTGCGAAGAGTACAGGCACCTCTTCCCCAACGCGGCGGAGCCGCCGAAGCTCCCTCCTCGCGCGACCGACCTGGACAAGGGTGAAGCGCACGAGCGGCGGATCGTCATGGCGAAGAAGGTTCGGCTCAAGCGCGAGATGGCCAACACGCCGCAGCTACCGATGCGCCCCGCCCCTCTCGATGGCGGAACGTCCGTAGCAACGAGCCGAGAGTCGTCAGACGCTGTCCGTGACGAGACCACGGGCGAGGACTGCGCAACACCCTCTGCGGCCGAGTAGCGTTGCCCCGAGCCAAGAAACGTCTTCCGACCGCCAAGGAGATCGACCTCCTGCGACGGCTCAACGCTCTGATCGGCGTCACCGACCTCGCGCGACGACTCGATCTGCCGTTCTACACGACCAGGGACCTCGTCGCGGTCGAGCGCGTCACCGAACGATCGCTCCGACAGCTTCGCGATCGACTCCCGCAGCTCATCAGCCTCCTCGACGCACCACCCCCGCGTCGCAGGAAGGCCGAGCCGACGACGGAGCCGCTCCAGGCCATCGACCCGGCGCTGCGCGCCGAGCTGCGCGCCATTGCGCCCTACGTCTCGATGGTTCGGTTTGCGGAGGTGCTCAGCTTCAGCGTGCGGACCGTTCGTGCGGCGATGGCGGGCTATCGTGAGCTGCACGCCAGTACGCAGGCCCATCTGCGCTCGAACCTCTCCGAAGTGCTCCAGCCCCCACGTTCGCTGCTCCGCCAGGCGCTCGTGACACCCAGCGCGGAGACCCTCCGATCGCTGCGGCAGGGCTTTCTCGCGCCGCTCCCGGGTCTCACTGCCGCAGAAACCGAGCACTTCGTTCTCGCCAACACGGGGGACCGTCAGCCCGAGCTGCCCTTGCACTAACCGAATCGGCTGCGGTTCTCTTCGTCCAGGCTGTCCAACGCCGCCATGACGTCCTCTGGCGCTCCGCTGCGGTAGCGTTCGATGAGCAGCTTGGCGCGCGTGAAATCCTGCGCGTCGATGGCCGCTGTGATGGCGCCGGTACGGGCCGCAATACCCTCAGCGCAGTCGTAGGGGAGGAGACTCGCCAGCGCTTCCTCGATGCGGGACACGTCCGCAAAGGCGCGGATCGCCTCCGGGCTCTCCGGAGTCAGATGCTCGGCGTAGATGATGGCCGTAGTCACCTGACCGTTGAGGGCGCGGATGCGTTCGGCGTTCTCGCCGTGGTCTCTCACGGCTCGACCTTCCTGCCGGGAAGCTGCGGCGCGAACACCTTGTCGTGCGCCTCGGCCGCCTTGGGGCCCCCGAGTTGCGCGATGAGCTGCCGGGCTTCGGTTCCATCGCCCAGCATCCCGGCAAGCGTTTCCATGGCCGCAGCGGGCAGCTCCTTGACGATCGAACCCGCCATCTTCGCCGCGAGACCCGCCGGCAAGGAGGCGTAGCCGCCGGACAGGTGCGTTCCGCCGCCGCGGGCCAGCACGTACGCGCGCTCGGCCGCGAGCGCCTTCACGGGCGCTGGCCCCTCGGGCTCGACCCGCTCACGATTGTAGGGCTGCCTGTCCGCGCCTCGCCGCGTCGCCATGAGCGACGGTACGAGGCCATCCGGGTTGAGGTTGACCGTGTTGCCGGCCTCCTCGCGAAGTACAGCGATAGCCTCCCTCTCCAGCTCCTCCCGTGAGGTGATCGCCTTGGCGGCCGCCTCCGTACGCCGCAGCGAAACGATACGCACGAGATCGCGCGTCGCCATGCTCGCGCAGGCGTCGATGGGGTAGCGCTCGAAGCACGAGACGCTACAGAACGCGTTCAGACGGGCACCCGCGCTCGTCCACATCTGACGGCCGCAGTTGCGGCATCGGTTCCGCGCTCCGCCGATCTCGCCCACGGCGCCTGACCGCCGTGCCAACCTGCCACGACTCACCGATCCGTCCCTCCGCGTTCCATCGGGTAGCACGAAGAGACCGGGCTCGCCTCACTGGATGGCGGCCACGTGCGGCTCACATCATCACCGAGAAGATTTCCCGTATGTCGCGAGCAACCTCCTCGCCCATGACGTCAAGATAGCCATCGTCCACCAGCTTCCCGCGACGGCGCGTACAGTGGTACCGCATCACGTCGAAGCCGGCGGCCGTCAGGGCCGCCTCCACGCCCTCCGGCGTGCCTGAACAGGTCGAGACCCGGCCGAAGGAATGAACGCGCGTCAGCGGGGCGCCTGGAGCCGCTGCGGCGCACATTCGAGCCAGGTGCTCGTCGAGCCGGCGGATCGTCTTGCGGTCCTTCGGCGTCAGCGGCTCGGCCACGGGCCCGACGACATGTGGACGACGGTAGGGGCGCCCAGCCGCTAACGCGTCGCCTGGGTAGAGCCAGACGGGCTGATCGAGGTCGCCCGTGAAGAACGCCACGAACTCCGCGGGGTCGCTGAAGCCTTCTACGTCCTGGTACAACGGCTGCTCGAACGAGGCGTCGCGCACCCAGTAGTAGCCGCGCGGGTGCTTCTGCATGAAGGCCACAAGGTGCTTCGTCAGCTTCACCCTTCGGGGTGAGGCACGAAGGGTCTGCATGGCCGCGCGGATCTCGACGCCCACGCGCTCGTACTCCGCGGCGAAGGTGGGGCTCTTCATCTGCTCGGCGACGTAGCGATCAAACGCGGTCTTGCGGGTTGCCATGCTTCACCTGGGAGGTAACCGCGGTCACCGTTGTCATCCGCCAGTCTCGCTCCGGCGCCGTCACGTCAGCCCCGTGGCCGGCCCGTCGTACTTCTTGACCACGATCCGGAGCAGCAGCAGGGTCGCACGCGCCAGCGACTCCGGGGAGTAGTCGCCGTTCTTTGGCAGGTTCACGCCGTAGATTTTCGACTCGCTGTCCACGATGTTCTTCGGGGACAGATCGACGCCCTTGGACACGACCTCCGCGAGCGCGGCACGAACATCCGTCACGCCCTCCCGGTAGAAGATCATCTTTCGACCGTGCCGGATGTCCAAGTACACGAGACCCCTCCAAAGCGTGGCTTAGCGCGGTGGGCGCAAGCAGAAGCCGCTGCCCTCGCTGCGACGGCCGCGGCCCGTCGCGCCGACGACGGCCGGATCCCCGGTCATGTTTCCCTTGTTCTTGCGCACGTAGGTGCGGAGAGCATCGAGCGGAAGGTCGGCGAGCGTCCAGCCTCGCTCCGCACGTTCGGCGTCGGACATCTCCGTGAGCGTGGAGAGCTTCACGATCGTCTTGCGCCCCTCGGGAGCGATGATCATGACGGTGTCCCCCAGCGGACCCAACACGAACGACCACTTCATGCCGTCGATGTCGATGGGTTGCTCGTCTTTGATGGGACGGTGCCTCTGGCTTGCTCTCATGACTCTCGCCTCTCCTGTCTTACGTGGCGTATGACGCTCGGTCAACGGTTCGCTTCATCAACATACCCCTCCGCCACGAGGACTAGCTCTGATCCCGTGCACGGGGCGTCCGGTTGAAGAACACCGACCCTCACGAGCACGCGCCCGAGCACGTCGACCAGCAGACGAAGCTGCTGATCGCGCGTAGCCAGCTGCCTCTCCACTACTTCGAACGCAGCACGCGCTTGCGCGCGGTAGTCGTCGCGCTGCCATTCGGTCAGCTCGGCGGGATTCGAGTCCCACGGAGCGTCCGTCTTCCAGAGCTTGCGTGGCTGGTCACCCATCACGGCTTTCCAGTCCTCGTCATCCCCCATGCCGCCTTTGTGGCGATGGATCGCCTCCGCCATGCGCTCGACGATACCCGGCCCATCCATGACGTCCATTTGCGCCTCTACGCGTCCGACTTCAGCAGCGATTGCAACCGAGCCTCGAATGGCCAGCCGGCGCCGATGTTGCGAACTCGCAGCACCACTCGGGACCCAAGAACGACCGGATCGAGCTTGAAACGCAGCGGAGCGGTAAAGCACGAGCCCGGAATGCCGACGGCTGTGTCGAGCTGCTTTTTGCCGTCGATAGTGAGACTCATGATCTCAAAGCCGTTCGACGTGTCGACAACCAGGGTCGTGAACGCGGCTGCCTCTTCGGCGACCGTTTCGATGTCGCGCGTTTCTCCCACTGGTATCTTCGCCTTGAAGGACAGCTCTGCGATCGCTTCCGTACCACGAGGTTCACCACGCGGTTCGCTTCGCGAGCGGAAGTCCGGGCATCCGAAGTCTTCGCGCGTGTTCAGCGACGGCGTCGACCGTGTTGGCCACGGATGATCGGGCGCCTCGCGCGTCCGCGCCTCTCTCACGGACACCGTGTAGACCATGGGGATCGGCGCGCCGTTGTCGTCCAGCTCCGTCGTCATACCTCCAAGTCCGCTGCGTGATGACCCGCACATGCCGTACGAGATCCTCTTGCCACCTGCGACCGCCCCCGACGGACCCGTCATGTCCGGGCCCCTCATCCACTGGGCGCAGTCTCGACAATGACCAAACTTCGCGGAGGCCGTGCTCACCACGTCCCCGGAAGGCAGAGGACACTTGGAGATACGGTCGATCTCCGACAACACCGCCCCAAAATTGACCAGCCACTGCGGCTGCACCGCCGCAGCCGAGCGGTACTCGATGCGCGGATAGCCTCCGACGCCAGCTTCCACCCGACACACCAGGTTGGCTTCCTCCAGGTTCGGGGTGGACGCGTGCGGATTGAGTCGGTGCGCGTAACGAGGGCTCTGCGCGCTGCTCGCGTGCCGCTGGAAGACCTGGAAGGTCTTGTGGTCCGCCGTCGCGACCGCAAAACCGAGACGCTCGAAGTGGTAGATCACATGTCTATCCGGTTTCTCCCGCGCGATGAAGCAGCAGGGCCCACGTCAATTACTCGTAGAGCGTCGGCGGTGAGCATCCATTCTGGCAGACCGCTCGCCTGTATGGTCGTGCAGGACGGAACCGACGGTGCACGGAGCGTCGATGCCGCTCATCTTCAACGACGCCGTCGGTGGAGCATCCTTGAAACGGCCGCAGTTGTTGCAGACGTCGCCGTGAACCGCGCCGCAGTTGCAGGTGAACAGGTGCGCCATGCGACAGCCGCATCGAGGACAGGGATCATCAGTCAGACGGTCGGATCGGTAGTTGCTCACAGGTCAATCCTCATCTGGTGGGGAACGCATGGGTAGATCATGGGCTTTTGTCCCGTGAACAGCGGGCGTCACTCGTCCGGCGAGCCGATGCGCCGCCAGCAGGCCGAGCTGCAAAGCGTTTGGTGATAGTACTCCAGCGGCCGTCGCCCCGGAATCGTCAACGCGCAGCCGCGGCAGACGGTGTGTCCACACTGCTGGCACCGCCACCGCACAGGGCTGCCGTCTTCGTTCACCGACGCCGCGCACTCGATGCACGCGTTCTCCTCGCAGGCTGCGCAGGAGGACGACGGCTCCGTGTGCTTCGCGCGCGGATCCAGGGACCCCTTCATCCACGCCTCGTGGACGAGTTGCACCAGCTCCGCCTTGCTCAGGCGCGCCTCGCGCGCGAGCGCCACGAGCGCGTCGGCCAGAACGGCCGCCATGTGTCGTCCGGCCAGCTTCACACCCAGAAACCTCATGGCCCTGATCGCCCGGAGCACCTTCGCGAACGCGTCGCCCTCAACGCACACCGAGGAGGGGGACACCCCGAAGACTTCGTGCCAGTGGTCACCGACCAGTGACGTGTCGAGCACATGCACCTCGATGAGCCACTCGTTGGGAAGACCCGGCATCGCCTGGGCCTCCAGGAATGTGGCTTCGGTCCCGACCGGATGAACGTACCCGGGCTTGTACTTGCTCTTCAGCTCGACCAACGTGCGCAGGCCCGCGTACTCGTGAGGAGTGCGCGGCTTCATGCGCCTGAGGGCTCGCGTACGAGTCCGTCTGGAAAGCAGATCGTTTTCTGCGGCTTGGGACCCATCCAGTCGCAGTCGAGGCACATGATGTACGCGCCTGGGACGACGTCACCGTTCTCGTCGCGCGTACCGCCACCCGCCAGCCCGTAGCCGAAGGTGATCTCGCCGCTGCACTTCGGGCACGTGCCAGGGCTCTCGACTTGAAGCTTCTCGGGCATCGGATGCTCACTCCTTGGGCGGCTCGTTCTTCTCTTCGATGACCACCTTGGCCATCTCGATGAGCACGTGGCGACCCCACTCAGACACGTTGAACTGCTTGCCGTCGAGCGTCGCCGCCCGTTCAATGAGCGCGCGCTCGACCGGCGTCACGCGCACGCAGAAGAGCGCGTCGCGCTTCTGGCCCTCGGGAAGCGGCGGCCGGCCAACGCGCCCGCTCATCCGTACTGGACCACCTCGGCCGCGACCACCTTGTGTATCAGCATCGGCACGTTCCCCAGCCGTTCGAGGCCGGCTCGGTACGCCACGTCGAAGTCATCGAAGATTCCGAGCACCTCATGGCCCTTGATGAGCACGTGCCTGTCCTCATCCGTCAGGAGCAGCGACGGCCGGAGCCGCTTGTACGTTTCCCACTCTTCTTGCAAGTCATGCGGCGGACGCGGTGGGTCCGGTTCGATCACCGGCTCATTGTCGTACAGCTTCGAGAACAGCTGCCGCATCTCCTCCCGAATCGCGCGACGTGCTCGACTCTGCTCGGCGCGAAGGAGCCGCGCGAGGGAAGCGACGCGCTCGACCGTGGGCACCGCGGACACGGCGCCGGTCGTCTCGCACAGATCGTTCTCCAACCACTGGCGCGCCAGCATCTCGCAGACGTCCAGCTCCGGTCCCGGCGCGCGCTCGCTTGTCTCGGCACGTTGGCTCATGCGCCATGTTCTACGTGACGTATAACGTTACGTCAAACGTCATACCCACCACCACCACCGCCAGAAGACCCCTCGCGCAGGACGGGAAGCCGCGCTCACGATCGGGGGTAGGCCGCCGCCCTTCGGGACCGACGCTTCGCGGTCGTTTTTTTTACGTGCTTGGTCTCCGCACGCAGTGGGACGCCGTCGTATTCCCAATCCGAGGCCTTGGTGTCCGTGATCGTGTCGTACGTCTCGAAAAACAACGCAGCTTCTTCGTCGTTCCGAAACTTCGGCAGCGGCTTCGTTCTAGGCCAGATCGGCTTGGTCATTGGAGCTGGTGCGTGAGTCTCCACGCGAGGTATCGCGCCTTGTGCGTTTCAGAAGGAACGTAGCACGTGATCGGACGTAGGGTCGGCACCCTGCGGCCAGAAACAGATCGCGCCACCACCACCAGTATGCGACCAACACACGTTTGAGCGATGTACTCCACAGGCTCGGCAGCCCGTTGCCCTCTTCGATGAGGGCGTCGTAGCTTTCCGCGCGCATGGCACGTCCAACGGAGCACGTCTTCCACCTCCGTTTGACTGCACCGGCCTCGATTCTCGATGAGAATGTGTCTCCGGTTCGCTTCATCCCATTCGACGACGGGTCGCTGAGCCATCGGCACAGCAGAAGCGTATACTGAACGTGTGTTCCGTCAATGTGTCATCCGGGCCCGTTGAGCGGATCGGGAAACACGAAGGGCAGCTCCGGGATGCCCGCCGCGCGATGGATGTCGTTCGTCGACTTCCACGAGGCGAATAGCTCGCCGTCCGTCTCGGGATCGGCATGCAGCCCGTGGCCAACGTACCCGCACCGAAGGCATCGGAACGCGTCGACACCGTTCACGTACCCTCGGTCGTGAGCCGCGTCGCAGGACGGGCAGGTGAAGTGAACGCAGTCGTGCCTCGCGCATAGCCCGAGGTCGATGCCGCACGTGGCTCGATCGTACATGAGTCCTCTCCCTTCCTTTCGCCCTTCACACGCCTGCCGTCACGACGGCACCTCGAACCATACGTACGGCATCCCACTCGGGAAGGACGACCAGTGCTCCTTGGGCAGGCAGTAGCCCGCCAGGCCGAGACCCATCGCGAGGCAGGTGAGCACCTCCGCATGCCGATGCTCACCCCACTGCCGGCCGTCCCGATCGAAGCAGAGACCCAGCATGCTGTAGCCACCTCCGCCGGACCTCCGGAACTTGTCGTCGACGATCTCCCGCAGGAGAGCCTCAATCTCCGGCCGTGAGGCTTCGAGACGCCCCCGGTGAAATCCGAAGCCGCGGACGACACCCTCGACCAGCACCGCATCCGCAGGCGCCTGACGCCCGACCAGCTCGCTGTCCTCGAAGAGGACCCCGGGAAAGCGTTTACCGTCGCTCTTGCTCCCCCGCATGAGGAGATCGATGCGCTCGGCGTAGCTCAGGTGAGTCTCGACCGCCGTCATCGTCGTTTCTTCCCGCGTGCGTTGGCGACGCCCTTCGCCGCCTTGGGCTCGAAGCCCCGGCATCGCGCGCACGCCCAGCACTTCCCGCCGATGATCCGGCCCTTGTGCTGACGGAGCGAGTGGTTGCAGGTGCATTCCGCGTCCAGCCGCTCCGTCTCCGCCGCGATGCGCACATCGGCGGCTCGTTTCTCGTCCTCCGACTCGTCGTCATTCGCTGAGAGGCCCCGCAGGTACGCCTCCTCCTCCGCGCACCACCGCGTGAGCGCCTGCCGCACGTCCCGCGACACCAAGCCTCGCGGCGCACCCTCCAGCCCGCGGCGAATGACGCCGATGACCTCGGGAAGGTGCGCCTCGGGCACGCTCAGAATCTCGCTCGCCACCGGCACCCTTTCACGGCCGCGCATCCCTCGCGCCAGCCTCGGATCCTGTTTTACGCGCCGTCTAACGGCGGGTCAACCAGCCTCCGTTGGGAGCGGCCGCCGCCGCTGCATGCAAGAATCGACTCTGGGAGCCTTCCCGGGGGTGGTGAAATGGTGGTACCCGGTGATGAAATCATTGATGAAAACAGTCGAAAAAACTGACTCTTCTTGGAACTAACTTGGAAACATACTTAGTTCCTAACTTACTAATATTGTAACTGTTATTCGTTCATCCCTGGGGGTCCTGGAGGTGCAATCCGCCCCTATTGAGCCATAAAATCGAGAAGTGGCTGTTTCTGGCACTTTCTCCAATGATTTCCAGTACCCGGGAGTGCTTTTGGAAAAGGTAACCGTTTGGCTTACATGTCAGATAACATGCGCAAACGAAAACCGATGGCACATCGAGCACATGCCGAGTTGGCATGATTTCGATCTCATTTTCTGGCTGGCTAGGGGTGGACTGCACCTCCAGCACCCCCCGGACAAGGCCCCGGACGCCGTAGTTCCGCGACGTTAGGAACTAAGCATGGTGAAAACTCACTGTAGCTGGACCCCTAGTTTTTCGGGTCACTTTCTCCAATGATTTCGCCACCGGGCGCATCCATTTTCACACCCCCGGCGAGGCACCCAGAGTCGATTCTTGCATGCGCTGGAGCGCCGGAACCGACGGAACGAAGGGGATGCTCGGGGATGCCATGGGGGGAGGGTCCGACGCCCGAAGTCTGGGCGTGGATCGCCGAGAGTACGTGAGGTACGACCCTCGTGGCAAGAGGCTCGACTACGAGGGGGAGCCGGACCGGGGGCCCGGCGTCCCGGGAGACAGGCGGCTGACGCGCCGCAGGTGCTTGGGCCGGAGTTGGCTGACGGCCTCGAAGATCAGCTTGGCGATCCGCTCGGCGTGGTTGCCGGAGCAGACGACTGAGAGGTAGGTGGCCGTGGGTCGGAGCGCGAGCATCTCGGACTCGTCGAGGAACGGTCGAAGCCGGTCGATCAGCGCCTCGATCTGGGGGTCCGAGAAGGAGATGCCGGCCCCGCCGAGATCGAGCCTCACGTGGCCGAGGTGGCGTCCGGGCACGACGCCGCGTCCCGTCTGGTAGTGGCAGGCGTAGAGGTTCGGGATCCGCTGGATGTCGCAGTAGCGGCTCCAGACGCTGCTCACGCTGAAGTGGTTGTCGTCGGGACGCGATGGCGTGAGGAGCCAGCCGCGCTTGATCGCGTCGCAGAGGTCGACGTCGTTGCGAAGCAGGCTCTGGTCCATCTTGGTGACCGTCTCGATGGCGGTCGATGCTCCGACGGCCGGCTGCCGCATCGAGCGGAGGCCCCAGATGTGGGGGACGACCTCCTTGAAGAGAAGCGTCGATGGGCGCACATACGTCAGCAGGTTGGCGGGGAAGGAAAGGATGTTGTTCTCGATCTGCCTCATGTCCTCCGGGGCCCACACGATCCGGTCGTACTCGTCGAACGTCAGAAGGCCCGTGTCGTCGTCGCTACAGAAGGACACGAAGATGCGCGCACCCGCCTTACGCGCCTGACCGATCGCCGCCCACACGTCGAGCCCGATGCGTACGCAGTTGTCGATGAGGCGGATGTTGCGCGTGTACGCGACGCACACGACCGAGCCCTGGAGCTGGAACAGCTCGGTGGCGTCGGCCGACGCGCGAGCGGCCGAGATCACCTGCAAGGGCCCGATTGGGACGATGGGCAGCTCCTGCGCGTGCGCGGAGAGCCACTTGCCGACCTCCATCTCGATGGCCCCCCGCACCGATGGGGTGTCCTCCTCGTACTTGCGCGGCGGCCTATTGGGTGCGCTCGGCTTGCCGTCGGGGAGCGCGGAGAGCGGCGCCTTGGCCTCCGTGTCCATGACGGCGATCCAGAGAACGGTGTTGCTCTCCGGATCGAGCTTGCCGCGGTCGACGCGGCGGCCGCCGAGAATCGTGTCGCCCTCCCTCTTCGACCAGAGCGCCGCGATCCTCCTCGCCTCCGGCGTCCTCCCAGGAAAGGTGCGTGTGGCGGCTTCGACGGCGCTCCGGACGCTGTCGCGATCATCGCCTTCCTTCGGCGGGTAGAGCCCGGCGAGAAACTGCCTCGCGGTGAGCCCCCGCTTGTG
>Ga0181537_10003251_pt1 | contig 13975 bp, 9 predicted proteins | sample PEATcosm2014_Bin_39_FD_119765 | JGI IMG/M metagenome (GOLD analysis project Ga0181537, IMG submission 119765) | Peatland microbial communities from MTU Mesocosm Facility, Houghton, MI, USA - PEATcosm2014_Bin23_10_metaG | ecosystem: Environmental > Terrestrial > Soil > Wetlands > Peat | place... | reverse complement strand
CGGCGTAATCAGGCGACCATTCGGCGTTGGCACCAGACCGCGCTCCACTTCGGCGAGCTTCACGCGCTTGATGTCCCCGGCCAAGCCCAATTGCTTCAGCATCCAAATGCCGTACCAGTTCATGTCGACTTCGTACCAGGTAAACCCATGCTGCGCAGCCGTCGGATGCGCATGATGATTGTTGTGCCAGCCTTCGCCGAAAGTCAGCACCGCCACCCACCAGCTGTTGGTGGAAAGGTCGCGCGTAGCAAAACGCCGCGTGCCCCAGGAGTGCGTGGCCGAATTCACCAGCCACGTGGCATGCAGTCCCACCACGGTACGCATAAAGATGCCCCACATCAGGAACGGCATTCCGCCGATCGCGAACAGAATTCCGCCCAGCACAATCATGGGTACATAATGATATTTGGTGATCCAGACGTGAAACTTGTCTTTCGCGAGGTCGGGAACGTAGCGGGCCAGCGTGGTCGTGTCATGGTGCATCGACTTGCCCATCAGAATCCAGCCCATGTGCGCCCACCATTTGCCATCGATCGGCGAATGCGGATCGCCTTCCTGGTCGGAATGCTGATGATGAATGCGGTGCGTGGCCACCCAGAAAATCGGTCCGCCTTCGAGCGCGAGCGTGGCGCAAACGGTTAGAAAATATTCCACCCACTTCGGAGTCTTATAGCCGCGGTGCGTGAGCAAGCGGTGATAGGCCATGCCGATGCCGAGGCTGCCGGAAACCCACCACAGGAACATCGCGACAAACAGCGCTTTCCAGGTAAAAAAGAAAAGTGCAGCGATGGCCCCAACGTGAAACAACGACATAAAAATTGCCGTGATCCAATTGACTTCGTTGCGTTCGGCTTGTGGTTTTTCCAGATCCTGCAGTTCCATATCCAAGTGACGGTCCCCGTTGTGGCGCTGACTTTCTTTTCTTAACCTATCAGGGACCGCTGCAAGTGACTGTAATACTTGTGTAATAGCGGTTTCCTGCGCCATTACGATGGTAATGGCACTTACGGCAACCTCAGATTTTTCTCGCGGTTTCACGTTTCCCGCCGGGTAAGGCCGTTCTTAAATTTGAATCCGCCGCAGCCGCGTATAGATCAGAAGGAAAAAGATCAGAAGGAAGTCGAAAACCGAAATCGGAAGCCAAAATGCCTCTGCCAACCATCGACGAAATCAGAGCTGCCCAGCAATTGGTCTATGCCGTGATGCCCCCGACGCCGCAGATTGTCTGGCCTCTGCTCTGCGAGCGCCTGGGAGCCGAAGTGTGGGTAAAGCACGAAAACCACACGCCCATCGGCGCATTCAAGGCACGCACGGCGATAGTGTATGCGGCGGAACTGTTTCGCGAATCGAACAGCATAAAAGGCCTGGTCACGGCCACGCGCGGTAATCACGGCCAGTCGGTAGCGCTGGCTGCGCGCCGGTTCAAGGTGCCGGCGCACGTGGTTGTGCCGCAGGGAAACAGCGCGGAGAAAAATGCCGCCATGCGCGCGCAAGGCGCCGATCTCATCGAGTTCGGCAGCGACTTTCAGGAATCCAAAGAGCACGCTCAGAAACTCGCCGCCGAGCATGGATGGCACTTCGTCCCCTCCTACCATCACAACATCGTGAAAGGCGTTGCCACCTACTGGCTCGAGTTTTTCTCCGCGGTCGCCCGCTTGGATGTCGTTTACGTGCCCATCGGCCAGGGTTCGGGCATCAGCTCGTGCAGCGCGGTTCGTAACGGACTGAATCTGAAGACGCGAATCGTGGGTGTGGTACCGGAAGGCGCACCCGCCTATGCGCTCTCGTTTGAAGCTAAACGCAAAGTCGCCGCACCCGTCACCACGCTGCTGGGCGACGGCATGGCCTGCCGAGTCCCCGATGACGCCTCGCTCGAAGTCGTTCTCGAAAATGTCGACCACGTGCTGCAGGTGAGCGAACAAGAAATCGCGCAAGCCATGAAAATCTACTTCACCGACACTCACAATGTGGTGGAAGGCGCTGGAGCCGCGGGATTGGCCGCCGCTCTTAAAGAAAAATCTACGCTGCAGGGAAAACGCGTGGGCCTCGTAGTCACCGGCGGCAACGTCGACCACGACGTCTTCGCGCGCGTGCTCCAAGATTGACGTGTGGCTAAGCGACCCTCGCAAAACTACACCTGATAATCTCTACAGCACGGCCATGAAAACGCCCTCACAATCCGCCGTGGAACCGTCCAAATGCGTGGGCCAGCATCATCGCCATGACGAGGACGCCCGCCCCAAGCACAAGCACGTGCTGGCTCTTGCGCAAGTCGAAGCTGCCGACACGGCACACGAGCAGATAGGCAACCGCCAGGTTGAAAAAGCCCCATGTGACGTTGACCATCGAAGAGGACAAGCCTACTCCGGGCGGCGATGCGAAAGGGCTTTGGAATGCGTGCCCAGAGATTCCGTTGCCAAAGTGCGGCAAGGCGTTCGCGAGGAACGCGCCCCCGAAAAAGTACGCCAGATAGTGATACCAGCGCATCATGCTGCTTCTTGACTGATTGACGCGAACTGAGCGACTTGCGGCCCCCAGTGAGCTCCTACGCGGCCTTTCCCTTCACCTGCACTCCCGCCCACTTCTCCAGCAGAGTCAGCGTGGCGGCGTAATCCAGGTCCTGGTGACCCTCCTCGGTCGCGAGTTCATAAATTTCTTCTACGGTTTCGAGCGCAGGCAGTTTCACGCGCGCTTCCTTCGCTGCTTCCAGGGTCAAGCGAATATCTTTGTGCATGAGCCGCAGTGGAAAATTCGGGGTGAAGTCGCGCGCCAATACAAACGGAGCCTTGTATTCGACCACTCCCGAACGCACCATGGTGGCGTCGATCAGCGAAATCAGTTGCTGCGAGTCGACGCCCAGTTTCGTGGCCAACGTCAGTGCCTCGGCAAAACCTTCGAAGATCAGCGCGATCTGCAGATTCATGGCGAGCTTGGTCGCCTGCCCTTTGCTCGTGCCACCCATGTGGAAAATTTTCTTTCCCATGGCGGCGAACAGCGGCTTCAGGCGCTCGATCGGCGCTTCCTCTCCGCCCACGATGAACACCAGCGTCCCGCTCTGCGCTCCGATCTTCGACCCGGTCATCGGCGCGTCCACCCAGGCCACGCCTTTACTCGCCACGCGCTCGGCAAACTTCACGGTGGCCGACGGCGAGATAGTGCTGGAATCGGCAATGATCATGCCTTCCGTCAGCGACGCTTCCGCTCCGTCCGCACCAAACAGAACGCCCTCCACCGCGTCCGTATCGGCCAGGCAAAGCCAGGCCACCTCAGCGCCTTGCACCGCAGCGGCCGGACTGGGAGCGATTCCCGCGCCTTCCACCAATTTGCCCGGCGTGCGGTTCCACACCGCGACTTCGTGCCCCGCCTTCACCAGATTCGTGGCCATGGCGTGTCCCATGATTCCCAATCCCAGAAAAGCAACTCGCATGCACTTCTCCCGTCGAACGAAGGAACAAATAACAGATTCGGATTAGATATGACGCGAGCGATCAAGGTCAAGCAAATCAGGTCAAGCAGAGGAACACGTTTGGGTCCCAAGAGAATCGGCGACTGCCCCACCCGAGGTGAACTAAAGATGAACTAAAATATGGCTATCGACCTCAATCCCTCATCTAAGAGGTTAGCGGGCGGAAGCCGGCCAAGCGATACGTTACGAAAGTGTGGCGGGAACCGCGCTTTGCTGTCTGCAAGTGTTGCTGTCGATGATTAAGATTAAGTGGCTGAGACCGTCTTGAGATCCGCCCAGGCGTCACAGCCAGCAAGATCAGCAGGATGATTAAACAAACGCTTCGCAATCCGGCTTTGCGCAAACGCGCGACACAGTTTTCGCGCCTGGTGCGCCACTCCGCCGTCACCCCGCGGTGCGGCGAGACGCACACTCCGCGTCTGGCCGGCAATGGAGATCTCGGTGTTACGTTTATCGGTCATGCCAGTTTTTTCGTGCAGATTGGCGGACGCAGCGTGCTCATCGATCCCAATTTTGCGCGCTGGCTTTTCGTGCTTAAACGGTTGCGCCGCCCCGGCTTGCGGGTGCGCGATCTGCCGTCCATCGATCTTGTCCTGGTCACGCACGCGCACTTCGATCACCTGCACCGGCCATCGCTGCGCGCCATTGTGCAAAACAATCTGCGCACCAGCGGAACCGCGCCGGCGATCATTGTTCCCACACACGTTTCCGATCTGGTTGCCGACCTCGGCTTTTCCGAAATCATCGAACTCGACTGGTGGAAGACTTCGCACGACGGCGATCTTTCCGTGACGCACGTACCTTCGCGCCACTGGGGAGCGCGCATTCTGAAAGATTCACATCGCGGCTATGGCGGCTACGTTCTGCAGGCGGGCAAGCATTCGGTGTATCACGCCGGCGACACCGCTTACTTCGCCGGCTTCCGCGAAATCGGACGCCGCTTATCCCCCGAACTCGCGCTGCTGCCCATCGGCGCCTACAACCCGCCTCAGTTCCGCAACGTCCACGCCAACCCGGCCGACGCTACGCGCGCCTTCCTCGACCTCAACGCCCGCTGGATGGTCCCTATGCACTACGGCACCTTCCGCCTCTCTCACGAGCCCATCGACGAGCCGTTGCAGTTGCTCGATGAAGAAGCGCGCTCCGCCGGCATCGAAGACCGCGTCTTCGTGCTGCAAGAAGGCATCACCAGATTTTTCTAAACTGATTTTTCTAAACTGATTGTTCTAAACATTCGTTCCCTGTTTTGTTTCGCCGAGCCTTCGCCTCAGGCAGGCATATTCCGTTTACAATCGCCTCTGACTTTTGGTGTAAACTTCCTGCCGCGAAATTTTCGCGATCAGGAGGCCGCATGTCCGTGAAAGCCATTCCCGACGGTTACCATTCCATAACTCCCTACTTAATCTGTCGCGACGCTGCGCGTGCCGTCGAGTTCTACCAGCAAGCCCTCGGAGCCAGGATCAAGGGCGGTGTCATGAAGGGTCCAGACGGCAAAGTCATGCACGCCGAGTTGGTCATTGGCGATTCCATCATTATGCTGGCCGACGAAAATCCCGCGTTCGGTTCGCTCTCGCCGCAAACGATCGGAGGCTCAGGATGCGGCCTCCATATCTACCTTGAAGACGTGGATTCCGCATTCGATCGCGCGGTGAAAGCTGGGGCGATCGTCGAGATGCCTGTCACCGACATGTTCTGGGGCGACCGCTACGGCAAACTGAGCGATCCCTTCGGCCACAAATGGTCGATCGCCACGCACACCGCCGATTTGTCCGTGGAAGAGATGAAACGGGGAATGGAAGAATCCATGGCCCAGATGCCGAAGAGCGCGTAGCGCTTCCAGATAATCACCACCGGCCCACGCAGGGACAGCCGCCTCAGCTGTCCCTGCAGGGCGAAGCCCGCAGGCGCACTCGCCGGCTAAGTTAGCAGGTGTTTCTCTCAGGAGATTGCGACCTCCCAAACTTCGTGCCCTATCGGCCCCTACCTCGAATCCCAATCCCCAGTCCCGATCTTCTCCCCGCGCTTCAGCGTGCGATCAAAGAACTCGGCCGTTGCGGCATAAGCCCGCATCCAACTTCCCCACATCAGAAACCCGTGAATCTCGTCTGGGATGATCAGTTGTTCGAACGGCACATGCTGCGCCCGCAACCGCTGCACCAGGTCCACAGTTTGGGTGAAAGGAACGTTGCGGTCATCATCGCCATGGATCAACAGCACCGGCGATTTCCAGGTGCTCACGTAGGCATCAGGCGAGGAATCCCACGCCAGCTTCAACGTAGCTTCAGCATCCGGCGAGCGCAACGCCAGACTGCCACGGTTGAGCGCCGGGCTTAAAACGCTCCAGTCATGTACACCGTGAAAATCTACTCCCGCTTTGAACAGATCTGAATTGCGCGCCAGCCCCATCGCAGTCAGAAAGCCGCCGTAGGAACCACCCCACAACCCGATCCTTTCCGCGTCCACTTGCGGAAGCGATTGCAGATAACGCCCCGCCGCCACAATGTCTTTGTACTCCGCGGCCCCGCGCCACATGCCGTTGGGAGCCTCGCGAAACGCGCGTCCGTACATAACGCCGAGTCGGTAGTTCACCGACAACACGGCATATCCGCGGCTGGCCAAGTACTGATTCTCCGCGTAAGCGTTGTGGTAGTAATCCATATAGTGGAAGCCCAGCATCATCTGGCGGATGGGCCCACCATGCATAAACACTAGCCCGGGAACCTTGCCCTTCGCATCGTGTTGTGGAACACGTGGCAGAAAAAGCTGGCCGTGCAGGGTGACGCCGTCTTCGCTTTGGAAGATCACTTGCTTCGGCGTCATCAGTGAAGCAGAAGGAAAGTCACTCGGTAGCACCTGCTTCGCGATCATTTCGCGGCTTTTCGCCTTAACCTCGTACGGCATGGCCGGCGAAGTTGCCGTGGAGCCAAGGCAAAGAATGCTCTTGCCGTCGCCCGTCTGCACCGGCGTCCACTCCATGGTCTCGCCGCCGCTCAGCGCCTGTTGCGGCGCACCACCGGATACTGCCACACGCCACAAGTGCCGCCGGTCCACATCATCCTGATTGGACGAATAAATCACCCACGCCTTATCTGCGCTCAGCGTAACGTCTTCCACGTCAAAATCGCCGGGTGTGAGCAGCGTGGCCGCACCGCCAGAGGCAGCAATCGAATACAAGTGATTGCGCCCATCCTGCTCCGAGGCAAAAATCACGCGCCCGGCGGCGGCAACGTTGAGGGAGCCATCTTCGGTGTGACGAGGCAGAGAATCCTCGATCTTCTCTCCGCTGCGCCACAACATTCGACCCACGCCGCTGACCGCATCGGCAATCCACAACGACCACGGCTGCGCGCGTACCGGAATCAGCGGCAGTTTCATCTCATCCCCTGCGGTCCGCACGAAAACAATCCACTTGCTGTCAGAAGACCAGCGCGGCATGGAATCCTTATCCACGCTCGGCGACATGTAACGGATGCTCCCGCCATCGAAGTCGTAAATCGCAACCAGGCTATGACCTTCACGGCTGCTGACGAAGGCGATATGTTTGCCATCAGGCGACCACTTGGGCTCGCCCGCCGCTCCGCGCACCGTCGCGAGCTCCTTGGCCTGCTGTTTGCCGTCCACGGTGGCAAGCCACAATTTCTTCTTCGCAGCCCACACCGCCCGCGTGCCGTCAGGAGAAATCTGAATGTCTTCGCAGTCTTCGTCCGGGCAACCCATGTCGCCCAGGAGCCGAGGCGCAGAGTCTTTGGCATCCACATCGAGCGCGAACACCTGCTGTTTGGCACCCTTCGTCCAGCTCTCGGGATTAGCGCTCTCTTGCGAGTCATTCAACTCGCTGCCCAGCGCGTAAACCGCCGCCCCACCGTCGGGCGTAAGGCGCAGGCGGGCGATGGGCTGTCCATCGTCTGCGCTGTAGTGAGTAAGTTGTCGCGCAGAGTGAATAAAATCCGGCCCGTCCGCCACCCACACATTGCGTACACCCTTGGCGTCAAACACCCACGCTACCCGGCTACCGTACACCGCCGCCGTCAGTTCGCTGGGGAACGGTGAACTCATCACCTGCTCCAAAGTGAACGGGGATTGTGCCGATGCCGCCGTGGCGCAGCCCAAAATCAGGCAGAGAGCAATCTGCAAATATAGTTTGGGAATTCGCATAGGCCGCTAGGGTAAGCCAGAGGAAGCCGGTCTGCCAACCGCCATCCGCTATCGGCAAGCCAGCAAGATTCTCAGATCACGCAGGTTGTTCCCGGTCGGCCCGGTTTCAATCGCATCTGCGAGCGCGCTGAAAAATGGATATGCGTCAAACGTTTCAAGCGCCGCTCGCGGGTCGAGCCCCCGTGCCTGCGCACGCGAAAGCGTCGAACCATCCGCCACCGCTCCCGCCGCAGGACTGTTGCCGTCGATGCCGTCAGTCCCCGCGCTCAGCACGGTGATATTCTCGCCCGCAATCTTCTCGGCGCAAGCGAGTGCGAACTGCAGGTTGCGTCCACCCACGCCGCCATTCGTGACCTTCACCGTCACTTCCCCGCCGGAGATCATACATACTCTTTCCGACTCTGTTCTAAGCTCACGCACCCGCTTCACCAGATATTCGGCCGCGCGCTCGTAGTCCCAGTCGTCGCAGGAATTATCCACATGCACTGCGAAGCCTGCCTGCTTCGCCGCGACGCTGGCTTGCTCAACCGCTGTCTGATTCGAAAGTAGCGGCCACCAGCGGGAGTGGCAAAACGCCGGATCGTCCGACTTGGGCGTTTCTTCCAGCGCGCGGCGCTCGAACAACTCGCGGGTCGCCGCGGGAAATGTATCCAGCAGGCCATGCTCCTCCGCAATCCGGTAACAATCTTCCGTGGATGTTGGATCGGGCATGGTCGGCCCGGAAGCCAGCGCATCCGGCGTATTATCGGGCACGTCAGAGACAAGCAGTGAGATCTGCTGCGCGGGATATGCCGCCTGCGCCAGCCGCCCGCCTTTCACCGCTGAGAGATGTTTGCGGATTGTGTTGATCTCGGCGATCGGCGCACTCGAATGCACCAGCGCGCGGTAGGTAAGGATGAGATCGTCGAGAGTGATCTCGGCGTCGATGGGTTTCTCCATAATCGACGACCCTCCGCCGCTGACCATAAAAATCACCAGCGACGACGCCGTCTGCGCCTGCAAGTCCTTCAGCATCGCACTCGCCGCGCGAATCGACTCGGCATTCGGTGTAGGGTGTCCGCCCTGAAAATAGCGGAACCCACGAACTTGGGCCGCGGGCTGCACCGAACTCGCCACGATGCCCTCGAGCGAAAACGCGCCCACCTGATCGGCCAGGGCTTCCAACATCGTGTGCCCCGCCTTACCCAGCGACACCACGAACATGCGCGCATAGGCGGAAATATGGTAGAGATCTTCGCAGACGCGCAAAACTCCACGCTCTGAATGCACCTGCCGGGCAAAAGCCTTGCCGATCGAAGCCTCGGCCAGCGCAAACAGAAATATCTCGCGCGCAGTCTCACGCATTTGCCGAAACCGCGAATCGTGATCAGCGCCTGAAGACATGGAAATGAATTATAAGGAGCTGTCAGCTCTCAGGAAAACCAAACGAGTTGTCATCCCGAGCGAGCGTTCTTTGCATAGTCAGGGATCTGGGCGAACCGCGCGATGCGTCGCGTTTTTTTGCGTCGCAATCATCGCGCGCTTGGTTCGCTCCCCTTCACCACTGCCTTGCCCCGTTCACGACCCTCACGCATCGGAGGCTAAGCTGACGGCTGATGGCCGATGCCTAGCTTTATCCAGTCTTCAATCGCCTCCCGCAACTCCCGCAGCCGCCCTTCGAAAAAATGATCGCCACCCTCAATCACCACCAACTGCTTCGGCTCCGGCATCGACGCGACCAGCGCCTCCAGCTTCGCCCGCGGACCAAACTGGTCGCGCGCCCCGCTGACAAACAATTTCGGCTTACTGCAATCCTTTAAGAAATCAAAAGTGTAGACCCGCGGTTCTGCCTCACCGGCAGCCACAGGACCGACCGGAGTTCCCACCGCGATCAGCGCCGCGACCCGCGGATCCGCATATGCCGCCCTTAACCCAACCGCCGCGCCGAAGGAAAATCCCGCGAATACCAGTGGCAGATGAAATTCGGAATCGAGCCAGTCGAGCGCGGCTCGAACGTCCTCAACCTCGCCGTTGCCGTGATCGTGTTCACCCTGGCTCAGCCCCGCTCCGCGAAAGTTGAAGCGCAGCACCGGAAAGCCAAATCCGTTCAGCGCCTTCATCGTGTGGAACACAACTTTATTGTGCAGCGTCCCGCCAAACAACGGATGCGGATGGCAAACCACCGCCGCATGCGTCGCGTTCGCCACGCCCGCGTTGAGCAATGCTTCCAACCGGCCCGCCGGCCCGTCGAGAAACAGCGAACGAATCGATGAATTCTGCGTCAGCATCGAACTCAGATTACACGGGAAGAGTGGAAGTAATAAAGTCAGAGGTCAGAACGATGAAGTACGAATGAAGCGTTAAGAATAAGCTGCGATCCCGTGCCACAGGTCTGACTTCTACATTCTGTCTTCTGACTACTGCTTCTGACTTCCATGCCGTTCCCCCTCTGCTATTCTCTCCACCATGGACGCCATCACGCTCACGCGCCAGTTGATCGACATCGAATCGATTACCGGCAACGAAGCCGCGGTAGGAAATTATCTCTGGGGAGAACTTTGCCGCCTCGGGTACCAAGCAAAAAAGATGCCGGTCGAAGCCGGCCGATTCAACGTCTACGCCGCGCCACCGGAATGGGCGCCGGAAGCCGGAAGTCCGAAACCAGAAACCGATTTTCCAAACGTCGTCTTCTCCACACACATGGATACCGTTCCACCCTTCATCCCGTCTTCCGAAGATGCCACGCGCATTTACGGCCGCGGATCGTGCGATGCCAAAGGCATCATCGCCGCGCAGATCGCTGCCGCGGAGCGCCTGCGCCGGGAACGAATCTATGTCGGCCTGCTGTTTGTGACGGGCGAGGAACGCGACAGCCTGGGCGCGCAAACTGCCAATGAATATGCCGCAAGTCACTTCTCGTCCCCACAGCCGGGCACGGCTCGGAACGCCCGCCGCAGATTTCTGGTGAACGGCGAGCCAACCGAAAACCACATCGCGCTCGCCTCGAAAGGCACACTGCGCGTGGAGGTAACGGCGTCCGGACGAATGGCACACTCGGCGTATCCCGAGCTGGGCGATTCCGCCATCGACAAATTGCTGTCCGCCCTCACTCGCCTGCGCGCCATGCCCCTGCCCTCCGATCCGGAAATTGGCCCGTGCACTCTGAACATCGGCCTGATCGAAGGCGGACGCGCGCCCAACGTGATCCCGGACTACGCGCACGCGGACTTGCTCTATCGCCTCGTCGGGCCGTCCGACGAGCTGCGCCGCCAGATTCTCGCCGCCCCCGGCGATCAGGTGAAAGTTACCTTCCCGCTGGAGCTTCCGTTTCTTCGTCTGCGCACCGTCGATGGGCTGCCCACTATGATCGCCGCGTTCACCACGGACATCCCCAAGCTCACCAACTGGGGTGAGCCGCTGCTGATCGGTCCCGGCTCCATTCACGTCGCGCACACCGACGGCGAATACATCGAAAAGCAGCAACTGGCCGAAGCAATCGACATCTATTGCGCAATCGCAAAAAAGCTAATGTAAGGCGGACACTCCCTTCGGCGTCGCTCAGAGTAGGCTTTGTCTATCGGTTTTTGAGTCAGGGGTTTCCCTAGGTCTTCGCCGGGCCTTCTCCGGGTTTTACCCTGTGTTCCCTGTGTCCTCTGTGGTTGAGAACTCAGGCCCACCATGCCTGCCAAATGACGTTTGACCCGGTCTCCCCGACGTGTTATAAACATCCGTTTTGCGCTGGGGTACTGGGGAAAGAGCTTTGCAGTATCGGCACGCCCTTTTCCGGTCAGATTTTCCCAGGTAAACCAGACGCAAACTCCGAACGCGGCCAAGCTGCAACCGTTCTTCAGGTTTTGAGGTGGAAGCGTGCTCGGAAATCCGTTAACAATGCTGAGGGCATTGCTGCGGAAGGTGGTTCCTGAACGGTTTCATAGATTCCTTATAAGACTCATCGGAGGATTTTTTATGCGCACCTGGCTCGCCACGTTTGCGTTCCAAGGACGCGGTCTGGTCACCGATCTCACAAAAAAGATTTCGGCGGTTGCCGCTCTGCTCTGTATTAGCACCGTTGCTGCCCTGGCTCAGCCCTCTACCGAGGCCGCCGGCGGCGAGGCTTCGTTGAAACTGCCCGACCTTTCTCAGGTTTCCTTCCTGAACGGCGCGATCAACGGCCACAATCTGCTGCTGATCGGCATCCTGTTTTGTCTGTTCGGGCTGGGCTTCGGCATGGTGATCTACATGCGGCTCAAAAATCTTCCCGTACATCGCGCCATGCGGGAAATCTCTGAGCTGATCTACGAGACCTGCAAGACTTATTTGCTGACCCAGGGAAAGTTCATCCTGTTTCTGTGGGCGTTCATCGCGGTCATCATTGTCCTTTACTTCGGCGTCCTGCAGCAGATGGAATCCATGCGCGTCGGCATCATTCTGGCCTTCAGCCTGGTCGGCATCGCTGGCAGTTACGGCGTCGCCTGGTTCGGCATTCGTGTGAATACCTTCGCTAACTCGCGGACGGCGTTTGCTTCCCTGCCCGGCAAGCCCTATCCCGTGTACCAGATTCCGCTCGAAGCCGGCATGAGCATTGGCATGATGCTGATTAGCGTGGAACTGCTGATCATGCTCTTCATTCTGCTCTTCGTTCCGGGCGATTATGCGGGACCGTGCTTCATCGGCTTCGCCATCGGCGAATCGCTGGGCGCGGCCGCACTGCGCATTGCTGGCGGCATCTTCACCAAGATTGCCGACATCGGCTCCGACCTGATGAAGATCGTGTTCAAGATCAAGGAAGATGACGCGCGCAATCCCGGCGTGATCGCCGACTGCACCGGTGACAACGCCGGCGATTCCGTTGGACCCTCTGCCGACGGCTTCGAGACTTACGGCGTAACCGGCGTGGCGCTGATCACGTTTATTCTCCTGGGGGTGAGTCAACCGACGGTGCAAGTGCAGTTGCTGGTGTGGATCTTCGTGATGCGCGTGATGATGCTGGTGGCCAGCGCGCTTTCTTACTTCCTCAACAGTGTCATCGCCAAGGCAAAGTATGGCAGCGCGAACGAGATGAATTTTGAAGCGCCGCTCACCTCGCTGGTCTGGCTGACATCTCTGGTTTCGATTGCGCTCACCTTTCTGGTTTCGCGTTACATCATCCCTGAACTTGGCGGCGACGATACACAATGGTGGAAGCTGGCAACGATTATTTCTTGCGGCACGCTGGCGGGCGCCGTCATCCCGGAATTGGTAAAGGTGTTCACCTCAACCGAGTCGCGGCATGTGAAAGAAGTTGTCATCTCCGCGCAGGAAGGCGGAGCGTCGCTCGGAATTCTTTCCGGCTTTGTCGCCGGCAACTTCTCCGGCTACTACCTGGGCCTCGCCATGATGATTCTCATGGCTGTCGCCTATTCCATGAGCACCATGGGACTCGCCGCCGCTGCGACCATGCTGGCTCCGGCCGTGTTTGCGTTCGGCCTGGTTGCCTTCGGATTCCTGGGTATGGGACCGGTGACCATCGCGGTCGATTCTTACGGCCCGGTCACCGACAATGCGCAATCGGTGTATGAACTGTCGCTGATTGAGCAGGTTCCCAACGTCGAAGCGGAACTCAAGAAGGACTTCAAAGTCTCCGTCAACTTCGAGCGCGCGAAATACCTGCTCGAAGCCAACGACGGCGCAGGAAACACCTTTAAAGCAACCGCAAAGCCGGTTCTGATCGGCACCGCCGTCGTCGGCGCGACGACCATGATTTTCTCGATTATCATGGCGCTCACGCACGGCCTCACCGCCGATGTCGAGAAACTTTCCTTGCTGCACGCTCCTTTCTTCCTGGGCCTGATCACCGGCGGCGCCATGATTTACTGGTTCACAGGAGCATCCACACAGGCCGTGACCACGGGCGCTTACCGCGCGGTCGAGTTCATCAAAGCCAATATCAAACTCGAAGGCGTCACCAAAGCTTCAGTGGCCGACAGCAAGAAAGTTGTCGAGATCTGCACAAAATATGCGCAGAAGGGCATGCTGAATATCTTCATCGCCGTATTCTTCGGCACGCTGGCATTCGCCTTCGTCGAACCGTTCTTCTTCATCGGATATCTGATTTCGATTGCCATCTTCGGCCTCTATCAAGCCATCTTCATGGCTAATGCCGGCGCGGCCTGGGACAACGCCAAGAAAATCGTCGAAGTCGAAATGAAGCAGAAAGGCACTCCGCTGCACGATGCCACCGTAATCGGCGATACCGTCGGCGATCCTTTCAAAGACACTTCGTCGGTGGCCCTGAACCCGGTCATCAAATTCACCACGCTCTTCGGATTGCTGGCCGTGGAACTGGCTGTCAATCTTTCCCACAGGGATCACGGCTCAACCATCACCAGCGTGCTG
>Ga0181537_10003250_pt1 | contig 13977 bp, 9 predicted proteins | sample PEATcosm2014_Bin_39_FD_119765 | JGI IMG/M metagenome (GOLD analysis project Ga0181537, IMG submission 119765) | Peatland microbial communities from MTU Mesocosm Facility, Houghton, MI, USA - PEATcosm2014_Bin23_10_metaG | ecosystem: Environmental > Terrestrial > Soil > Wetlands > Peat | place... | reverse complement strand
TCACGAGCCTGATGATCGGCTTTTTTTTGGATCGCTTCGGCAGGGCCGGGGTGTTCGGCTTCATCGCGGCCAGCATGGCGGTAGTATGCGTCTCGATCGGCGTATTCGGCCCGCGCACGCGCGCGCGGGCGCTGGAGGAAATTTCGTGAGCGGGTCCGCGCGATGCAACACTCGCGTACATATTCATGGCCGGTGGTACGCCTTCACAAAAAAGACCAGCGTGATGCACGTCGACAGCGCCAACGTCAGAGCACGCACGGTCCCGGAGGAAGCGCGCCTGCCGATCTGAGCACCGATGTAGCCGCCGAACAGTGCACTGGCCAACAGCACCGAGGCTTCGCGCCAATACACCGCGTGCGCAACCAGGAAGATGATCACTGCAATGGTGTTGGCGGTGGCAACCAGCAACGTGCGAGGACCGTTCATGCTCTTCGGATCGCTATCGTGCAACAGACCCCACACCGCGATCATCATGAGTCCGACCGCACCGCCGAAATAGCCGCCGTAGACGCCCAGCACGCCTTGAATTGCAATGGCCGTGCCGGGATCCACGCTGAGATGCCGGCGCAGCCACTCGCCCATCTGGCGCGCGAAAGCCAGCGCGAGCGTGGCGCTGAGCATCAGCCAGGGCAACGCCACATCGAAGGCTTGCGTCGGAGTTTTGAGCAGCAGCACCGCACCCACCGCGCCGCCGATGAGCGTCACGACCGTAAACGCACGCAACGATACGCCGCCGAACGGCTTCAAGCCCTCACGATATATCCACGCGTTGAACACCTGGCTTGGAAACAGCGCCACGGTGCTCGAGGTATTGGCTTGCACCGAGGGCACGCCGGCAGCGATCAACGCCGGCAATGTGACGAAGGTGCCGCCACCCGCCAGCGCGTTCATCGCACCGGCCAGCACGCCGGCACCGCCGACCAGGAACAAAGGATTCAACTCGCCGACCAGGCCGCCCGCAAAAACTTGGCGATTCGCCGGTCCACGCTGTCCGGAGACTCGAGCACCATGGACGCTTTGAGCCGCTCCGACCAACCCTCGTTCTTCGCGTCCAACAGGGATGCATCGGTTTCCGGGCTGATTGCCAGCCCCAATCGAGCCATGCCGCCGCGCACAGGCCGCAATGCCGCGAACTGGTATTTTCGCGACCAGGCTGAATAACCTTTGCGCTGAGTGGGGATCACATCGGGAATGGCCAGCACGAGTCTCTCGACCGCCTCGAGAATGGCGCGCGACGACACATCTGTCCAAAGAGCGCCTCTGAGCGCGTCCGGCTCGTCCCAGCCGGGTGGGCCGGGAAAAGCCACGCTGAGCACATAACTCGCGCGGTTTTGCAGAAGACCGTGCTTCTCCTTGAACCACTTCAGCCGGTCACGGGGTTTGCCGTGAGGACAGGTTTTCGCGATGACCACCCACTCGGTCAGCGATTTGCCCGTGTCCCTCTCCAATCCGTCGCGTACGGACGCAAACCATTTCCGTTGCTGGTCGGTCATGTTTTGTTTAGCGTCAGTCTTCGGCATAACCGCGCCTCGCGTCGGGTAAGTCGACGCATTGTCGCCCCATCCGGCGCCTGCCACGCGAGCGCTTCCAGGAAATCGCGTGAGCCTTCCCGTCGCACCCCTCGGGCCCATGTGGCCCGAGGGGGGAGGTTCCTATTCGATCGTGTAGGTATACGGGATCGCGGCCACCTCGTCGCCGCTCGTGACCAGGTACGGCGGCACGGCGCCGAGATACGTGTCTACGTATAGCAGGCCGCTGACGACGGTGCCGGAGGGACCCGTCGGCGTGATGGTGACGTTGATGACGCTCGTCTGTCCGGGGTTGATGGTCAGCGGGGCGAAGTTGTCCAGCGCCGCCGGTCCGCCCGTGGACGCCAGCCAGAAGTCACCCTGGGTCGTGGTCACCGCCGGATCGAAGGGCTTCGTGACCACCGTCATGGACATGTTCACCAACCCCGCCGGCGCGCCGCCCACCGGGTAGGGTCCGATCTCGGACGGGAAGGAAGACCAATAGCCCGGTTCCACCGTGCCGCCCGACGGTGTGTACGATCCCGACGCGGTGTACGGCCCCGTGGGCGCCCCGAAGATATCCGGGTCGCCGGGAGCAGGGCTGAAGTCGAATTCCACCGGCACGTTGGCGATGGCCGCCGCGTGTACGCTCGAGGTCTGCGTCGGCACGAGCCACTCGGGGTAGTTGCCGCAGGTAGAACCCAAGGGCAGCGGGAAACCGTTGGTTCCACAGCCGTACGGCGGCGCCGGGTTGGGCGGGAATTGCAACGGGATCAGCAGGCTCGCATTCGTGTTGAGTCGAGCGTCGATGAAGTACTGTTGTGGCGCCCGGCCGGTGTTGGTGATCGACACCGGGACCACGACGGAGGTGCCCGCGGGCAGCTTAGTCCACGCGCTATCCGGCAAGCCCGGTGCCCAGACTTTGGCTCGATCGAGCTGGACGTTGCCGGTATAGGGCTGCGAAATTTCATTGCCGACCACGGGGTCCGCGAAGTCCACGATCAGGGTCCAGGTTCCGGGCACCGGATCGTGGGTGTTGGCCGTCAGCGAGAGACCGTTCGTACCGTTCACGCTGTTCTGGCCGAAGCCGACCGCGACGCCGTCGGGGTTCACGAGGTACGCGCCGACGTTGTCACCCGCATCGTTGGTCAACGACACATTGGCCGTGATGTCGTGGTGCCCGGGCCCGACGTTGAACTCGTAGTACTGCACCTGACCCGTGCTCAAGCAGCAATCGCGGCCGTTTCCTCCGGTCAGCACGCCGCTGAAGTTGCCCCCGTGGTCGAGGTCGACCAGGCTGCGCAGCGTGACCGCGATGGAGTTGTGCTCCTCGCCCAGGACTCGATCGTAATCGTCGCCCGAGGCGGTGACGACGATGGAACCGGAGGCGTCGCCGGGACTGGACGGCGTGGTTGCGCGGACTTCGATGGTCCGGCTGGCGCCGGGCGCCAGCGTGAACTCGCTGGGCGACACCGAGCCGAAGGGGACGAAACGCTGGGTGGATACCTGCCACGGGATGATACCGTTGGTTCCATCGATCGACGCCTCATCGCAGAAGATGATGCCGGTCCAGATTCCCGCCACGGGTTCGCGCACGTCCACTCTGCCGTAATTGCCCTGACCCTGCGGCAATGAGTAGGCGGCGAGCCGACCCTTAGGATCGATGAGGGTCAGGCGTACCCGTGCGTTCAGGCCATTCGCCGGGTTGCCAGGGTACGCGAGCGATGCATTCAGGCGGTCGGCACCGCTCGGAACCTTGAAATTGATGACGGCGAAGTTGTTGGGCAAGTTGGCGATATTGGCGAAGGTCGGGCTGACACCGTCTTGCAGCGTCACCGTGCCGGATTGCACATTCTCATTCGGTCCGAAGGTTCTGCCTGCCACCGCAAGCGCCCGGCTGGATGAGCCCGTATTGGTCACCGTGACCGGCCAGGTCATCGTGGTGCCGGGAGCGGCGACGCCGTTCAACTGATTCTGGGAGAAAGCCAGCGCTTGAATTCCACCCTTCGATGTCGATGCCCATGCCGCGCCGGGATTGATGGATTGGGCCAGCAGGACAGCCTGATAGGTGTTCACGATGCCGGCGCCCTGCTCGGTCGCGGGCACGCCCAAATCGGTGGCCGAGCTCGTGAGGATCTGCTTGACCAGCGCCGGTGAGGGCGAGGCCCCGCCGTGCGATTTGCGGTAAGCCTCGATGACCAGCGCCGCGGCGCCCGCCGTCAGCGGCGCGGACATGCTGGTGCCGCCGCTCGACTCGATCACCGAGGGATTGCCGGCTTCATTCGTGCAATCCGCGAAGAGGGCACTGGCATCGCAGGAGGCCCACCCGAGGTCGCCGGGTGCGACCAGATCGATGGTGGCGCCGGTAATCTCGTAACCGCCGGAACTGAGCGAGCTGATGTTGTCGTTGATCCAGCCGGCGGTCGCAAAGTAGCGCGCTCCGCCGAGATTGTACTGGGCGTAGGCACGGAACGTGGTCGATGCCCCCACGGCGATGACCGCCGGGTCGGTCGCGGGCGAGCCGATGGTGCTGGTAACGCCGGCATCGCCGCTCGAGACCGTGACCGTCACGCCGGCCCGGACCGCGTAATCGTTGAACTCCTTGGTGACGTCCTGCGAGGTGATGTCCGGGTAGTAATTCCCTCCAAAGGACTCGTTCAGCACGTCCACATGATCGACGGTTACCGCGTATTCGATGGCTTGCAGGAAATTCGACTCGGTCGTGTACTCGAACTCGCCGAACACGTTCATGCCGAGCAGCCGCGCGCCCGGCGCCATGCCCTCGATCCGGATGTTGCAGGGAGCGGAAAACCCTTGGGCGCTGTAGCCATTGAGGTCATACACATGGATGCCCTGGCCGGCGACGGCGTTGGAATCGATGAAGGCCTCCCCACCGGAGGTCGGCGCACCGGGGCCGTCGCCGGTGAAATCCTGGTAATCAAAGAAGGCTGAGGTGCCGTCCGGCCGGATGAAATTCACATTTTTAGGGTCCACGCCGTCCGCGATGTAGGCGACCTTGACCCCGGCGCCGGTGAAGCCCAGCGAGCGCGCGGTCTTGGCCAGCGGGTCATTGGATGCCGTGTGGGTGACCTGCAGCGCCTCCGGTTCGAGCAGCACCCGGCCGTCAGGAAGGCAGGCGCCGGGGATGTCGTTGAGGGGCGGGGATGGGATCGCAGTCGAGGTGGACGACGCGGCGGCGGCGCGCGGCGCGCGGCGGATCAGTACATCGGGAACCACGCGCTCGACCGCGGGGTGAGCCCGCAGCATCTCCAGTTCCGTCTCCGACACCTTCGTCGCGAACGCGTTGACCATGTGGAACGACTTGACGGTGCGAGCCTGGGTCTGATGCAGCTGGCCGATCAGCGGCGCCTGGTCGCGCGCGGCGGCGTCATCGGTGACGTGGTTTTTCATGATGACGATCACGGGCCGATCCACGGTCTGCGACAACGCAGGCGCTGCGGGCGCATTGGCTGTAACCACCGATGTGAGAGCCGCGGAAACAACGCCGCCCGCGATAAAAGTCGCAAACGCAGTCTTCTTCATGATCGATGGTCCCTTCTGAATGCTTGTTCTAAATGTTGTGTTGGCGAAATGAAATTCCGCAAACCCCTTTCCTTTTGCACGCTAATTTGCGCGAATTCATCGGCGTGCTCAAGGAGTTTTTGGTGGTGTTAACATAATCCATTCGCTAGTTGCCTGCCTCGGGCAGCGCCTTGGTGTTCGCAGTGATCACCTTGAATACCGCCGCGGCCACCCGATCGTCGATGTCCTCGGCGCGATTCGAGAAAATGGGATAGCGGATCACCGCTTGCATGCGGCCATTGTTCACATGGATACGAACATGCGGACTTGCCGCCACCGATTCGGAGGCGGTGGAACGTGCGATGCGCGAGGTTTCCTCTGAGATGTCGGCGCTGTACTCGTGCATGGCCTGCGTGACCGCATCGATCAAGCTTTGCCGCAGTTTCGCGTAGTCCTCGCTGACCGGCAGATCAACCGTAATCTCCCGCCACTCGAGGCTCACACCGGGAATTTGCTTGAACAATCCACCGGACGCCTGGAACACGATCAGATTGGCGAATCCCACCACCCTGCCGGTGGGGCCTAAGGGTCCCTGTGTGCTGAGTTCCATCAAGTGCATGCGCACCAGCCCCAAGTCGATGACCTCACCGACCACGGTGCCGATCTGGACCCGGTCGCCGACGCGAATCCCGTATTTGCCGATGAGAAAGAAGTAGCCGACCACGGACAGCAGTACGCTTTGCATGGCCACCGCAACGCCGGCGGTCAGCAAGCCCGCGAACGTCGCGAAGGTGCTCACTTCCGTGACGAGATTGAAGCCGATGACAATGACGACCGCCAACCAGAACGAGATTCTGCGCACCACGAGAAGCTGGCTGCGGCGTCTCGGCTCGTGAATGTAGCGCATTACCGCACGGCGCCAGGCTTCGGATACGACGAATACCGCGCTCAGTACCGCGAGCACGACACCGATGCGCAGGCCCAATGTCTGCAGCGCCTCGTGAAATTGACGCGTCGAGCTGTCGCGCCACGACGCTAGATTGCGGCGGTATTGCTTCAGCAGGATGGCCTCCTTGCCGAGCGGGAGAAAAATGCCCGAGGTCTGCTTGAACAGCCACGCGGTGGTGTCGAAGCGATCGCGCAAGCCTTGCAAGGTGGCACTATCGGCATGGTCCGCCTGCGAGGAGAGCGTCTCGCTTTGCGCCACATACGCTTTGAGCTGATTGAGCGGCGCAGCGCTGATTTTCTGGAACGTGTCGGCGAGCGTCGCGGTGTGCTCGTCGATGGCTTCGATCGCTCGAACCTTCGACCGCAATTTGAGCGCCCGCGATCCCAATTCGAGCAGGCCGTAGCGCTCATCGGTCGGCTGCGCCAGCGTAGGCGCGGTCTTCGCCGCCGGCGTCGCCGGCGCCGCCGCGCTGCCGACTGTCGACGCAGTCGGCGCACCGGTCGGCAGCGTCGCCGCAATGGCATCGATGTGCGCCTTGAGCGCACTGGCACCGGCGCCTTTCGGATTGCTTTGACTGACGAAATCCGACATCGTGTCGAGCAGGTTCTTGCGCGCATTCACCATGGCCAGTTCGCTCTGAAGTTCCGTGAGCTTGGAGGCCGACTGCGCCCTGTCTCGACCGGCTTTTGCGCCGGCTTGTTTGAGGGCCGCGACCTCTGCCTGAATGGATTGCCCTTCGGCGTCGAGGGCTTGCTGCTGCTTCGATAGGGTTTGCAGCGAACCGGGATCGTTCTCAGACCCGCTGTCAGCGGCCTCGTTGCTCAACAATTCTGCGTTCGCCCGAGCGATGTCGAACGCCAGACCCACGACTTGATCGGCGGTTTGCCGATTGGCGTACACGATGAGCAGATCGCTCGGCTGCGTGGCGTTCTGTTCCTGCACGCCAAGAGTGCGGTACCAATCCACCGTGTCATCCAGAATCTGCACCACCTGCTCGCCGCTCAACACCGAAACGTGGGGTGCGGGATCCTGCGCCGCCGCGGCCGCCGCCGCCGACGACGCCAGAACCAGACACCATGAACCGAGGGCTTTCAGTATTCGATGGACGCCGTCCGTGCGATCCACGGTCAGGTCTTGTACTCCAGCTCGAACTTTCCGCCGGGCATGTGTGCGGCGCCCCACACGGCGACCTCGCGCTTGTAAGGCAGCGGCAGCTGTGCCCGCGGCTCCTCGATCTCGCGTGCCAACCGCTGGCCGGTAAACGTCGCATCGGCAATCAGACGGGGCGCTTCGGCGTCACCGATCACGTACACGTCCTTGATCCCGTTTTTTTCCCATTCGGCGCGACGCGCCGTCAGCGCTCGGTACAAAGAGTCGTTTGAATGCCGGCCCGTGACCAACACCAGTGAGTCGAATTCCAGCCAACGCTGGCTCTTGTTGGGTTCGCGCGGCAGGGACCCACGGCCGCGATAGGTGCGCTTGGAGCCGTCGCCGAACACGTCGTACACCTCGAGCCGGCCCTTTTCGATCCGCGAACTGAACGCGTTGTGAATCTCCTTCACGTGCAGCTCATGCAGGCGACGCATCATGTTCGGATATTCGAGGGTGAAATGCATGTAATTGGCCAGATGCACCCCGGTGACCAGGGTGACGTCGTGACCGGCGACGCTGAGCTTCTCGGCCAAACTCGGCGCCATGAAATACGTGTCCGCATTCAGAATCACCACCCGCTTGCCGATGGCTTTCTTGCCCTCGAGCACCTGCTCGGGGCTCAGCTGATCCGGCTGGGAGGTGTCCGCACCCGGTATGGGATCGTGACTCAGGCAATTGGTGCCGTCGGTATTCCATGAGGAGCCTGTGGCGATGACGATCTTCTCCGCGCCGTAGGTCAGGGCGGCATCGGCCGTCATCGGCTTCTGGCCGAGCGCGACCTGACTCTGCTTGTTCTTCTTCAACAGCTTGTTGATCTGCAGTTCGCGATAGTCGCGGTGGTAACCCCATTCACCGAGTCCCGGCAGGGTGACGACAGCATTCATATGACCGCCGATCTTCGCGGCCGTGTCGTAGAGATGCACGGTGTAGCCGCGCTCCAGCAGCACGCGCGCGCACTCCGAGCCCGAGGGACCGGCGCCGACCACCAGCACCGAATCCTCCGAGCCGCGCCGCGGAAACTTCTCCGGGTGCCACCCACGCCGATATTCCTCGCCCGCGGTCGCATTCTGAGTGCAGATCATCGGTGGGCCGCCGATTTCCCAGCGTGATATGCACACATTGCAGCCGATGCATACCCGGATATCGTCATAGCGACCCTCTTCGATCTTCTTGGGCAGCCACGGATCGGAGATGGACGGCCGTGCCGCGCCGATGATGTCGGCGATGCCCTTGGTCACGATCTCGGTCATCTTTTCTGGATCCGTGAAGCGGCCGACGCCGAGCACCGGGTTCTTCGCCACCTGTTTGACGAAGCGAGTCCAGGGGACCTGATGGCCTTGCTGGTAGAACCGGGACGGACCCGCGTCCTCGCCCCATTCCGCGATGTCTCCGACATCGACGTCCCATAAATCGACCATGGAGTCGGCCAGCGCAATGAATTTCATGCCGTCATTTTCGATTTCGATTCCCGATTCCCCGTACAGGGTATCGACCGCGAAGCGCGTGGCGATCGCGCATTCACCGCCGACGGCTCGGCGCACTTTCTCCAGCGTCTCGAGCCAAAAGCGCGCGCGATTCTCGAGCGAGCCGCCGTACTTGTCCTTGCGCTTGTTGTAGTAGGGCGAGAGAAACTGCAGCGGCAGATACGAGTGCGCGCCGTAGACGTAGACGATGTCGAAGCCGGCGTCGCGCGAGCGCAGGGCCGCGTCCACGTAGTACTGCTGGACCGTGGCGATGTCGTCCAGGTCCATTTCCTTGCAGTAGGTCAGGGTCTCGAATTCCGAGGCGTACTGGCTCGGGCCCCGAGGCGTCGCGCGCGATTCCATGCACGGCGCATGCGACGCGCCGTACCAAAGTTCGACCCCGGCAAGCGCGCCGAAATGATGGATGTGATCGGTCATGGCTCGCAGGTTGCGCACGTCGCCCGCATCCCAGATGCGCGCCGACAACCGATGCGTGTCGTCCGATTCCGGATGAATCGAGCAATATTCCGTATTGATTCCCGCCCAGCCGCCTTCGGCTTTGACGGAGCGGTGTGCGGCCTGGAAGCCGGGTTTGTCGGAGCCTGCGCCGATGCAATGCGGCACCTGGTAGAACCGGTTGCGCAGGGTTTTCGGGCCGATTTTGATCGGCTGAAACAGAACGTCATGTCTGGGGTCGCGCGCCATACGCTTGTCCTTTTAGTGGTGAGGCAGTGAGCGGGGAACTCGTATCATATTCTGGCTCGATCGGCGGCGGCCACGTGAGCGGCGCGCTGAAGATCCGTGCGCGGCGGAAACAAATAGCATGCTAGTTACTGTAGTGCAAACTTATTGCGTGCAGTGTAAATTCACCCGCGAGTGCATGGAAGCGATCGCCTTGCGCTCGAGTTACTCGAGGAGTCCGCGTGGCGCGCTTTCCTAAAAAACCCGCATCGGCCGCGGTCCCGCCGAACGCCTCGCTCGACGTCGGCCGGCAGCTAGGCTCCGCGGCGCGACGCGTGCGGGAAAGCCAAGGGTTGACCCTCACCGATGTCGCCGCCTCCGCCGGCATCAGCGCCGGCATGTTGAGCCGGCTCGAAACGGGACATGTCACGCCGAGCTTGGAGACTCTGGTCGCGCTCGCAGGCGCGCTCGGCGTGCGGCCGGCACTGCTGCTGCAGCAAGTGGGCGGCGATGAGGAAGGAGCGCAGCGCGTGCCGGCGGGGCAGGGCCTCGAAGTGGTCAGGCGCGGCACCCGGCGCGGCCATACCTACCATCTGCTCGCCGCGCAACGCGGACCGCGAAAATCCTTCGAACCGTTTCTCGTGACGCTCACCGACAAGAGCGAAGTGTTCCCGGGCTTTCAGCACCCCGGCACCGAATTCATCTACCTGCTCGCGGGCTCGCTGACTTATCGGCATGGCAGCCACAGCTATCCGCTGGCCGCGGGCGATTCGCTGAGTTTTCGCGGCGACGTGCCGCACGGGCCGGAGACCCTGGACAAGGTACCGATCCGGATGCTGTCGATCATCATTTACGACGGGGAGACGTAGCCGGAGTGGCCCGGGTATTGAAAGAAACCCTTGCTAGATTGCTCACTTTCGATATATCATAAGATATATTGAAAGTAACGAGGAGTGAGCGATGTTTGGACACAGAGGTCATCACTGCGCCGGGCGCGAAGGGCATCGGCAATTTGGCGGCAGGGGCGGCGGATTCTTCGGCGGGTCATTCGGCGGGGGGTTTCGCGGTGCCGGTCCCGGCAGGCGCACGGCGCGGATGCTGGCGTCGGGAGACTTGCAGGTGGTCATCTTGTTGCTGCTGAGTGACAAGCCGCGGCATGGCTACGAAATCATCAAAGCATTTGAAGAGCGTTCCAGCGGCGTCTACACGCCGAGTCCGGGGATGGTGTACCCCGCGCTCACGTATCTGGAAGAGATGGGCTACGCGGTCGCCGCCGCCGAGGGTACGAAAAAGCTCTACAGCATTACCGCGGACGGCAGCGCGCATCTGACCAAGCATGAGGCGGCCGCCAATGAAGTATGGAACCAACTGGCGAGCTTCGGCCGCAAGCTCGCGCACTTCCAGAAGCAATTTGCGCAGGACGAGGACGTTGCGGATCACTTCGGCAGCGGCTCGGGCAGCGACGCCAAGGGCGACTGGCAGCGGATGAAGGCGGAATTCCGCGGCCTGCGCGACGAACTCAAAGCCGCCATCTACGAGAAGATCGACGCCTCGATGGAGGAGAAGCAGAGGGTTCTGGAAATCCTGCGACGCGCCATCGGCGAGATCCGGGGCAAGTGATCCGCGACGTGCAAAAATCGCCCGTTGCCTTTTCGCGCTATCAAAAATGGGTGGTCGCGATTCTGGCTGGTTTGCAGTTGACCATCGTGCTCGACTTCATGCTGCTGGCGCCGCTCGGCGCCTCGGTGATTCCGACGTTGCACATCACGACGTCGCAATTCGGGTGGGTGGTCTCGGCCTATGCGTTCAGCGCCGGCGTGTCGGGATTGCTGACGGCGGGTTTCGCCGATCGTTTCGACCGAAAAAAGCTGCTGCTGGTTTTTTACGCGGGGTTCGTCGGCGGAACCTTGCTCTGCGGGTTGGCGTCCGGCTATCACTGGTTGCTGCTCGCAAGAATGGTGACCGGCCTGTTTGCGGGCGTGGTGGGAGCCGTGTCTTTCGCCATCGTCACCGACCTCTTCCCGCTGGCCATGCGCGGCCGCGTGATGGGGGTGATTCAAACGGCATTCGCCGCCAGCAGCGTATTGGGTATCCCGATCTCCTTGCTCCTGGCCAACCGCTGGAGCTGGAACGCGCCGTTTCTCATGCTGGCCGGCGTCGGCGTGGTGGTCGGTGCATTGATCCAGGTGAACCTGCGTCCGGTCGATGGGCACCTGCGGGATCACCCCGATCGCAGCCCACTGCACCACTTGCTGAAGACCGTGTCGAATGGATTCTACCTGCAGGGTTTTGCGACGACCGGATTGTTGAGTTTGGGCGGTTTCATGCTGATGCCTTTCATGAGCGTGTTCGTCGTGAACAACGTCGGATTGCCGATCGACAAACTGCCGCTGCTGTATGTGGTCACCGGTCTGTTCTCGATAGTGTCGGGACCGCTGATCGGCCGTGCCAGTGACGCGCTCGGCAAGTTCAAAGTGTTTGCCTTCGGCGGCGCGGTGACCATCGTCATGGTGGTGATCTACACGCATCTGCGCGCCACTCCGCTGTGGGCGCTCGCGCTCGTTCTCGTCGTGCTGCAGGTTGGCATCTTTTCGCGCATGATTTCCGCCTCCGCCCTTCTCTCCGCTGTACCCCAGCCTTCCGATCGCGGATCCTACATGTCGATCGGCGCCTCGATTCAGCAGATGGCCGGCGGCGTCGCCGCGGTAATCGCGGGCCTGATCGTGGTCCAGACGCCCGCCGGCATGGTTCTGCATTACGACACGGTGGGTTACCTGCTGGTGTGCACGACGCTGGTCTCGCTGGCGCTCGTCCATCGTATCGATCGCGTCATCGCGGGTTCACCACCCGAGTCCGCGCTGCAGACTCAGGCCGCCGTGGTATTGGAATAGCGGCGACGCGTCGATCTGTGGTCAGTCTCGCTCGATGGTATGCCGGTGCAGCCCCAGGGACTCACCTTTGAAAACCTGCCTGATCCTCTTGCTCGGCCTTCTCCCGATGAGCGCCGCGCGCGCCGGGACGTTTCAACTAAAGATCATTGCGCTGAACGATTTCCACGGCAATCTTCAGTCCCCGGGCAATTACCGCGCGAATGCGCAATCGCCCGAGGTGCCGGCCGGCGGCGTGGATTATCTTGCCGGGTACGTTGCGTATCTCAAGGCACAGAATCCAGACAATGTCGTGGTCTCCGCGGGCGACCTGACCGGAGCCAGTCCGCTGATCTCGGCCCTATTTCATGACGAGGGCACCATCGAGGCGATGAACCGGTTGGGCCTCGAGATCGACGCAGTGGGCAACCATGAATTCGACAAGGGCAAGCGGGAGCTCTTGCGGTTGCAGCGCGGCGGATGTTCCGCGCTCGACGCGAACACCTGCCACGGCGCGCTGACGGGCGAAGGCGCCCCGACCGGCGACGGCGCGACGGCGGGCACGCCACCTGCCTTTGCGGGCGCAACATTCCGGTATCTGGCGGCAAACGTGTTCGATGCATCGACCGGCAAGACGATCTTCCCTGCCTACACGGTCAAGACATATCACGGCATCCGAGTCGCATACATCGGATTGACGCTGAAGGATACTCCCGCCGTCGTCACCGCCGCCGGGGTGGCCGGACTGCGCTTTGCGGATGACGCGAGCACGATCAACACCGCCGTGCGCGAACTGAAGCGGCGTGGCGTCGAGAGTTTCGTGGTGCTCATCCACCAGGGTGGCGCGCAAACCGGAAAGGCGGTCGACATCAATGAATGCGCGGGGGGCCTCGATGGCACGCCCATCAGGACGATCGTCAGCAATCTCGATGATGCCGTGCGTCTGGTGATCTCTGGGCACACCCACGCGGCTTATATTTGCCGGCTCCCGAGGCGCTCGGGGAACCCGGTTCTCGTCACGAGTGCCGATTCTTACGGTCGTGTCCTGACGGACATCGACGCGACGATTGACACCAAGACCGGAAAGATGACCGGCGTGACTGCGCGCAACAGGGTGGTGGACAGGACCAACACGGCGATCCAACCGGATCCCGCGGTGGAGCACATCGTGGACCGATATGCCACGCTGACGGCACCGTTCGTGAACCGCGTGGTTGGCTCGGTGGCCGCCGAAATCACCAGGACCCCGAACGACGCCGGCGAAAGCGCCATGGGTGATTTGATCGCCGATGCTCAACTCGAGGCCACCAGCGCCGCAACCGCGGGCGGGGCGCAGATCGCCTTCATGAACGATGGCGGCATACGTGCGGGGCTGGCCGGCGGCTCCGTGACGTTCGGCGAACTGTACACGGCGCAGCCGTTTGGCAATTCACTGGTGACCATGACCCTGACCGGCGCGCAAATCAAGATCGCGTTGGAGGAGCAGTTCAAAGGCTGCGCACTGGGCGCTCCTCCGGCGAAAGACGCGCGAGCCTCGGACCAATTGCTGCAGGTATCCCAGGGGTTCAGCTACGAGTGGAGTCCGGCGGGCGTGGCCTGCAGCAAGGTCGATGCCGCCAGCATCAAGCTTCACGGCGTGACCGTGATGCCGACCGAGAGCTATCGCATTACGGCGAATAATTTTTTGGCGGACGGCGGCGATCAGATCTACATCTTCAAAAGCGGGACCGGTCGGGTAACGGGTCCGCCGGATGTGGATGTGCTCACCGCGTATTTCGCGAAGCATGGTTCCATCGAACCGATTCAACCGCAGAGAATTCGCGTGGTGCCGTAGT
>Ga0181537_10003249_pt1 | contig 13978 bp, 10 predicted proteins | sample PEATcosm2014_Bin_39_FD_119765 | JGI IMG/M metagenome (GOLD analysis project Ga0181537, IMG submission 119765) | Peatland microbial communities from MTU Mesocosm Facility, Houghton, MI, USA - PEATcosm2014_Bin23_10_metaG | ecosystem: Environmental > Terrestrial > Soil > Wetlands > Peat | place... | reverse complement strand
TGTCGATGGCAAGGACTTGCGCTTTGACCACCTGGCCCGCGCGCAGAACATCGGAGGGGTGATTGATGCGGCGGTCTGCCACGATTTCGCTGACGTGGACGAGGCCCTCGATGCCGTCGGCGATCTGAATGAAGGCGCCGAACTTCATGATGTTGGTGACAGGGCCCTCGATTTGCGAGCCGACGGAATATTTCTTCGAAATCTCTGACCAGGGATCGGCGAGGGTTTGTTTGAGGCCGAGCGAGATGCGGCGCTCGTCAGGCTTGATGGCGAGGATCACGGCGTCAACCTCGTCGCCGGGCTTGAGCACGTCGCTGGGGTGACGAATCTTTTTGCCCCAGGCCATTTCAGAGATGTGAATGAGGCCTTCAACGCCGGGTGCGATTTCGACGAAAGCTCCGAAGTCCATGATGCGCGTGACGGCGCCGGTGACGCGTTGACCGGGCGCATATTTTGAGGGCACGGTTTCCCAAGGCTCCGGCTCAAGCTGCTTGAGGCCGAGGGAGATTTTTTTGGCGTCGGGATCGATTTTAAGAATGCGGACCTGGAGTTCCTGACCGACGCTCAGCGCGTCTTCAGGCTTGCTGACGCGGGTCCACGAGATGTCGCTGACGTGGAGAAGGCCATCTACGCCGCCGATGTTAACGAATGCGCCGTAGGCCATGAGGGTGCGCACGGTGCCGGTGACGGTGTCTCCCTCTTTCATCGCGGCAAAGCGGCCCTGAGCTTCAGAACGCGCCTGCTCCTCGAGCACGACGCGGCGATCGACGACCACGTCTTCATCGGTGACGTCGAGCTTGGTGATGCGGCAATTGATTTCAGTGCCGACGAGCTTTTCGAGTTCGACCGCGTCGCGCGTGCCGCTGCGGCTGGCGGGCATGAAAGCACGGACGCCGATGTCAACGGTGAGGCCACCTTTGATGAGAGCGGTAACGGTGCCGACGACGGCCAGCTTTTGGGCGAAGGCTTCTTCGAGGGCCGTCCAGTCACGCGGCTGCGCGACTTTGAAGCGCGACAGCTCGTAGTAGCCCTCGGCGTTGCGGCCGGTAACGGAGACGGGAATGACGTCGCCGGGATTTACGCCCTCTGCATTGTTTTCAAAAATGGAGCGCGGCAGCACACCCTCGGTTTTATAGCCGATGTCGAGAATGACCTGATCGGCGGTGAGGGAGACGACGGTGCCGCTGAGCTGCTTTGCGCCGGACTCGGGCTTGTGGGTGTGGGTGCGCTCGAAGTCGGAGAGGATCGCAGCGAAGTTCTCCGCGGGCTCTTGCGCGGATTCGGGCGTATTTTCAGGCGTGGACTGAGCTTCAGAAGCGGCTTGATCGGTCATGGCGGCTAGACATTATTGTCCCATGATCGGGTGGGTCGCGTGAGAAGGCTGGTCAAGGGAACTCGGTCACCCTGGGCACGGTGCGCGGACTGGGCGTTGCGGCGGCGCCTGTGTCGTCGATGACGTGGGTGATTTCGCCCTTGTCATCAAGGGCGATGGTGACCATGTGATGGAAGCGAACGCCGGGCGCGCGCGGCGCCTCAATTGCGCGGGTGAGAACGACATTGGGATGTCGGAAGACGCTGTAGATGCCGAGGCCCCAGGCTTCGTGATGGGCGACCGTGTCGGCCACCTTGTAAGAGGCCCAGCCGTTGATGCCGGGCGCGCTGGTGTAACTCGGCTGGTCGGGCGGGTCATAGGGAATCTCTGATTGATAGAAGTAGGTGCGCCCGTTCTCGCCGTTCCAGAGAACCTGGAATTGCTGATGGTGCTCGACGAAGAGGCCGTAGATGGTGACGTTGTCGCCGTTGACTTCGAGGCCATTGGCGCTAGGGTTTTCGGTCCAGCCGACGTTGGCTCCGTGGTCGGCGCGCCAGATCCAGGTGTGATCGACAATGGTGTCGCTGCTGTTGATGCGGAGATTGCCCTGCGTGCGGCCCAGGCCCGCTCCACCGACGCGAAAGAAGACGTCGTGGAGCGCGATGGGGTCGGCAGCGTGATGGGCCTTGCTGCCGCGAGGGCCGACTTCAAGCAGGACGGGAGACATCTCTGGACCTGCGTCGAAGAGGAGCCCGGCGATCTCGATGCCATCGGCGTCGGCGGTTGTCATGGCGGCGGTGCCGTGGGTGGGCATCAGCGTGGCGAATCCGAGTCCGACGACGACGGTGTCGGGACGGGTGATGCGAATGGGCTCGGTGAGCGGGTAGATGCCGGGAGTGAAGAGCAGATCTTTGCCGCGCGCGAGTTGGGCGTTGATGGTGGCAGCGGTGTCGCGATCGGGATGAGTAATGTAGAAGCGGTCGATGGGAATGGAGCGGCCGGGTGTAGAGCCGCCGCGCCAGGTGATGCCGACACTGTTGGTGCGGAGTGACGGCACGCGCACGGCCCAATGGCCGGAGGAGTCGATCTCAAGAAACGGCTTCTCGCGCACGATGGGGGTCTGGTCCACTTTGGTGAAGGGCGGAGAAGGCCAGTCGCCCGCGGGTGGATGCGGGATGCCCACGAAGACCATGTTCCAGTTGGAGCCGGTCCAGCTTGCCCACTCGCTGTTGCGGGAGATCCATTGCTGCTGAGAGCCCGAGTCGACATTGCCATCGACGACGGTGTCAGACATCCATCCCCCGCTGGCCCAGCCACGGTCCTGATGCAGCACCAGATTGCCGAGGACGTGCATGCGACGAAACGGGACGGCCTGGGAGACGGCCCATTGCATTGTGCCGCCCGTCGGCGTAACGGAGAAGCCCTCGGCATCGCGCCAGAAGGTGCAGGTCGCGTTATTTTTTGGAAGGCTTGCATCTGCATGGACGTTACCGATGATGTGGACTGCGTCGGGCGTTTCGCCCAGGCCGAGAACCTCTGTGTAGAAGCCCACGGGAATATCGACATGATAGGTGCCGGGAAGAAAGACGAGGGCGTAGCGCGCAGTGCCGAATTCGCTGTGCTGCTGGATGGCATAGACCTTGTCGATCTGCTGCTGTATGGAAGCGGCAGGCATGGACGAATTGAAGATGAGGGCGTTGGGGCCGAGATGGACGGGCGTAGCTGATGCGGTGATGGAGCAGAAGGCAGCGCAGAACAAGATCATTACAAGCCTGGTGATTTGCACTGCCCTCTTGCTTCGATTTGCATTCATCACAACGGTCACCTTTGCGCAACTCTAACCTGGGAGTTGAATCCAGCTTCAAATGCTAACCGCTGAAATTGCGATGAGCAATGCGCGTTTTCTTTACATTGAGCAGGGCGGGGAGCGAGAATTGCGCGTCACGTTGAATGAGGGATCAAGAGCGATGAAAACACTTGCAATGACGCGGCGGGATTTTGTGCGCATGGGCGCGGGAGCGGCCGCCGCAGGCGCAGTTGCGAAGTCTGTGCTGTTGGAACCGGCAATGCTCTCGGCGCAGAGGGGAGGTGCGACGGGGCCGACGATTCGGTTCGCATCGATTGGAACGGGGATTCGCGGATGCGATCTGCTGCGGGCTGCGCGACTGGTGCCGAACGGAATGTTGATGGGCACGGCGGACCTCTATGACATGCACCAGAAGGCGGGGATCGAGGCATACGGCAGGGATGTGCCGACGACACGCGATTATCGGACGCTGCTGGACCGCAAGGATGTGGACGCGGTGATTGTGGCCGTTGCCGACTTTCAACATCGCAAGGTGGTTTTGGATTGCCTCGCCGCGGGCAAGGACGTGTATTGCGAGAAGCCGATGTCGCACAACGTCGCCGACGGCCTGGCGATGGTGAAGGCTGTGCAGGATGGAAAGCGGATTTTTGAGGCAGGCAGCCAGCGCGTGAGCAACATCGTTTACAAGAAGGCCGCGGAGATTTATGCGTCGGGGCGGCTGGGCGAGGTGCATTACATCGAGGGACACTCGGATCGCAACTCGCCGTCGGGTGCGTGGGTCTATCCGATTGCGCCGGATGCGAGCGCGGAGACGATTGACTGGAAGGCGTGGCTGGGCGATGCGCCGGCGCGGCCGTTTGATGCGGTGCGGTTCTTTCGCTGGCGTTGTTTTGCGGATTATGGCGAGGGCGTGGCGGGCGACTTGTATGTGCATCTGCTGTCGGGAATCCAATGCATCAGCGGGATCAACCGGGCGCCGAGCCGCGCGCTGTCGACGGGTTCGCTCACGCACTTCAATGATGGGCGCGACTTCCCTGACCTGCTGGCGACGCTCTATGACTATCCCGGCGTGACGGTGAATCTGCACTGCAACCAGAACAATGCGGCGGGCGAGCCGATTATTTTTTACGGGCGCGAGGCGACGATGACCATCAACGGGAATACGTTGACGGTGACGCCGCAGGACACGAATCCGCAGCCGGAAGGCTACTCGTTGAACGGATGGACCGCGGAAGCGAAGGCGCAATATCTGAAGGAATGGCACGAGGTGCACAAGGAGCCGGCGGCCAAGCTGGCGGAGGTGGAGACCTATAGCGCGCCGCAGGGCTACAACGACACCGCCGATCACATCGCGGCATTTTTCGGCGCCGTGGAAACCCGCGAGCATGTGGTCGAGGACGAAGTGTTTGGCAATCACGCCGCGATCGCCTGCCATATGGCGAATCATTCGTACTTTCATCACAACGTAGCCACGTGGGACGCGGCGACGGAGAGCATCAAGGGCTAAGGGGAGAGATATGGGACAGAGCAACGCAACACGCAGAGATTTTTTGAAGACAACGGGAGCAGTGGCTGCCGCGGCAATGGTGGGCGGGCGGAATTTGATCGCTGCGCCTATTGGCAAGCCGATCGGGCTGCAGCTCTACTCGGTGCGCAACCTGCTGCCGAAGGATTTTGACGGCACGCTGCACGCACTGAGCGCTGCGGGCTACAAGGAAGTGGAGGCAGCGGGCTACTACGACAAGACGGCTGCGGACTTCAGACACGCGATGGATCAGGCGGGGCTGCGCTGCATCAGCGGGCACTACATTTTGTCGCTGCTAAAGTCGCAGCTCGACACGCTGATCGACTACGCGCATACGCTGGGGCTTGAGTACATGGTGTGCTCGTCGGCGGGAGGCGTGCATCGCGATCCCGAGGCGAAGGGCGAGCAGAGCATCGACGACTGGCGCTACGTGGCGAGCGAGTACAACCGCATCGGCGAAAAGGTAAAGGCGGCGGGGATGACCCTGGGCGTGCACAACCACATTCCCGAGTTTGCGAATCACGATGGAGTGATTGTCTACGACGAGTTGCTGCGGCTCACCGATCCGAAACTGGTGGTGTTTGAGATGGACTGCGGATGGGTGACGGCGGCAGGGCGCAACCCGGTGGACTATTTGAGCAAGACGCCGGAGCGCTTTCCTCTGCTGCACGTGAAGGACATGGTGCGCGAGGCGGACGGCAAGTATCACTCGGTGGTGATGGGGACCGGGCTGATCGACTATCACCCGATTCTTCGCGCGGCGACAGGGCTGAAACACTACTTTGTCGAGCAAGAGGAGTTCGTGGGCGACGTGATGACGGAGTTGCGTGCGGACGCAGAGTATATGCGGAAGTTCAACGTGTGACGCGTGCGACGGCGGCGCCTGGGTACGACGATCCGGTACGCTGGAGGGATGAGCGTATTTGACGAGAAGCGGGCGGAGCTGGAGAAGCACGAGTTCATGATGGGCGTGGAGCGGGGCAGGCTGGCGGTGGCGCTGGACCTGCTGACCGATTCGCTGATCATGGTGGGACAGCACGGCGTCTATTGCACATCGAGCCGCAACCCCAACAAGCCGGCGCTGGACCTGCAGGCGGTGTTGAGCGGCATGGAAGACGCAAAGACGCTGATCCAGTCAGTGATGGAAGAGCTGCGCACGAAGCGCGAGGGGAACGCTGCGGAGCAATGATGGGCAGGAATTGCAGAATGGTGCGCCCGGAGAGATTCGAACTCCCGACCTAACGCTCCGGAGGCGTTCGCTCTATCCAGCTGAGCTACGGGCGCGCTCTACCAGCATACCGCATTCATTGATGCGGCCCAAATGGCCTAGACTAGGCTTTGGCCTGCACCCAGTTGGAAGTCTGCGGGCTGTTGAAGGACGGTAATGATTTGAATTTCGATTTCAACGCTGTACAGATTTTGTGGACGCTGACATTTGCGGCCCTTCTGGTTCTGCTGGTGGTTCTGCTGGGGCGGGACCGCATGGGGCGTTATCCCTGGTTCACTGCCTCGATCGTCGTGGTGGCTCTGAACCTGCTTGGCAGCCGGCTTCTCTATGGCAAGCTGCCGCGCCTGACATTGGACGAGATCTTCATCACCCTCGCGGATGTCTCTGGGCTGGTCTCGTTGCTGGTGCTTATCGAGATTGCGCGGCGAGCTTTTAAGAGAGCGGGATGGTTGGCGTGGGCCGTGTGGACGATCGTGCTGTTGGCGATCGGCGGAGTGGTGCTGGCGAAGTGGGGTCCGTGGCCCACATGGAGCACGATCACGCCCAACACCTTGATCGCGCGATTGAGCCTGATGCAGATGGCGGCGGAGAAGCTTGGCATTCTGACCAACGTGCTGGCCCTGGCTCTGTGCCTGGTTGTCATTACGTTTGGCCGCCGCTATGGCGCGGGCTGGCGCAGCCATACGCAACAGATCATCATTGGCATAGCCACCGCCTCAGCGGCGCAGATGGCGGTGCAGGTGATCTGGCAAATGATCGTGAAGGTGGCAGCGCCGCACTCCATGGCGGAGTATCAGCGCATCGTGGATATCAAACCGAAACTGATCAACGCAAACAGCACTGTTTATATCGCGGTGATTGTATGGTGGATCGCCTGCCTTTGGATCGATGAGCTCGGCAACAAGCCGGTCGCAGCAGAGGCCGCGCCCGCGGATGCGAGCCTGATTGAAGCGGACCCAGAGAGAGAAAGCGAGACCCCCGCGGATGCGACGGGGCCAGCGGAAGGCGCGCCAGACGAGGTGAGCCAGCAACACGGCGAGGAACTGAGCTAGATACGTTCGGTTAAGACTGAGACTGCACTGCAAAATCGATGAAGCCGCGCTGGGGATCGGTCGAGACGAGTTTGACAGTGACGCGATCGCCGACGTCGAGACCCTTCTTCGAACCGGGTTTGCCCACATTCATCAACATTCCATCGACGTGCGGATCGAGAGTGCGGACGAAGGTGCCGTAGTTGTTGACGCCGGTGATAATGGCCTGGAAAGTCTGACCGATGCGGGGGCGCAGAACCACGGCGGCGATGCGCTTCTCCATCTCGCGTTCGACTTTGCGCGCATTGTCTTCCATCAGGGTGCAGCGCTGGGCGATGGCATCGAGATCGTTTTCAGAATAAGGCTGCGCAGACTTCGCGATCCATGCCTTGATCAGCCGTTGGGTAACCATGTCGGGGAAGCGGCGATTGGGCGCCGTGGAATGCGTGTAGTCCTGCACGGCAAGGCCGAAGTGGCCCGGCGAGACTTCGTTGGGCTTGACGAGAACGTATTCGCCGGGACCCAAGAGCTTGACCACGGCGAGCGAGAGATCAGGAAAGTGATCGGGATCTTTCTGCTTCTGCGCAATCAGGAAGTCGTTGAGGGCCTTGGAGTCGGGCTCGGCGGGTAAGGTTGTGCCGAGGCCCGCGGCGACTTCTACGATGCGATCCCAGCGCTTGGGAGTGCGCACGATGCGGCGAATGGAGGCCACGCCGGCCTTTTCAAAGCCGCGGGCCACGACGCCGTTGGCGGCGACCATGAATTCCTCGATGAGCGAAGTGGCGCGATTTTTTTCGAGGCTGACGATTCCGACGGCCTTATCGCCCTGCATTACGGGACGAGTCTCGATGGTTTCAAGATCGAGAGCGCCATGCTGGAAGCGGTTGCCAACGACGCGCTGCGCCGCTTCATCCTGCAGCTTGAGCTGCGCGGCGAGATCGGCGCTGGCGGCGACTTTGGCAGGAGCCGGGCCCCGGCCCTCGAGCCATGCCCCTACGCTGTTGTAAGCCAACTGGGCGCGATTGCGTACCAGGGCGCGATAGGCGTTGCTATCGGACGCCGCGCCCGTCTGATCGATGGCAAACTCGACCACCACGGCGACGCGGTCTTCATTTTCGTTAAGCGACGTGATGCCCTCAGAAAGCTGCGTCGGCAGCATGGGAAAGGTTTTGATGCCGGTATAGACGGAGGTCGTTTCGCTGCGGGCGTGAGTGTCGATGACGGTGCCCTGGGCGACGCGGGCGTCAACATCGGCCACGCCGACGAGAATGCGGATGCGACCGTCGGGCAGGCGCTCGGCCCACTCGATCTGGTCAAGATCTTTTGAGGTGTCGTTATCGATGGAGGACCAGAGCAGATTGCGTAGATCCTGGGCGCCGGGGGCGTCTGGCAGCTGAGGATGAGCCTGGATATCAGCGAGTTGTGCGTCAGTTCCCTGGGGGAAATCGGGCTGAAATCCGTGCTCAAGCATCGTGGAGTGGGCTGCGGCGACTAAGTCGAAGTGTGCGGTGGAACCGTTTTGCGTGGTCAAGAGGACTCCCTAGGACGCGAAGGGAAAGGCTAACACGCCGGGATGATGCTCATGCAAAAGGGCGACCCTTGAGGCCGCCCCTTTGTCCATTTGTGCCGATTGGACTATTGGATTCCGAGGTCAGAGAGCACTTTTGGCTTGGCCTCGTCGACAGCCAGCAGGTTGTGGCAAGCCGCGCAATCCTGCGTGATGGCGGTGCCGTCTTTGGCGACGTGGTCGCTATCGTGGCAGCGGAAGCAGCCGGGATAGGTCATGTGGCCGATGTGGTTGGGATGGGTTCCCCAGGTCACTTTCATGTCGGGAAAGACGTTTTGGCTGAAGAGCAAGACCAGTTCGTCGCCGGCGCGCTTGACAAGGTCAGCCTTGGTGGCGAGGACATCGGGATTGCTGCTGCGATAGAAAGCCTGAAGTTGCGCGGGAATCCTGGCGCGCGCGTCGTCTTCGCTGGAGTAGTTGGCGTTGAGCAGGGAAAGGCCCTCTTTGTGGACCCAGGGAAGCGACGGGCTGATGGAGCCATCTGCCATGGCGCGGTTGATGGCTTCCTCGGCGGTGACGAAGGTGTGCGCGGCGCGGTTATGGCAGTCGACGCAATCCATCACGCGTCGCTCGCCCTTGGGCGTGGCGCCTTTGAGAGCCGATGAAGCAAAGACGGTTTCAGAGCCGTCGGCATTGCGTTTTTGCACCCAGGGAATGGTGGTGCGGGTGGGATCGGTAGCAATGTATTCGATGTGGCCGAGGTGCACGCCGTGGATGCCGGTGAGATGAGAGAGCGAATCTTCGCCGCCGAGGTGGAGCACGACGACGTCCTGGGTCTCGGTATTCTGCTCGTCGTCGGCGAAGCTTGACTTGACCAGCAACTTTTCGCCGACGAATTTTGCGGGCGTGTGGCAGGCCTCGCAGATTTCGCGGGCGGGGCGGAGATTTTGCACAGGCGAAGGAATCGGCGTGGGGTAGTCGGGAATGAGCTTCGGCGCCATGTGCGCGAATGGATGGGTCGAGACCTCAATGAGCTGCTTGGTTCCGTTGACCTTGGCGGCGAAGTAGGAGGACATGCCCGAGCCGATGTGACACTCGGCGCAGGCCACGTGGGAGTGCGCGGAGATCTTGTAGGCGGTGTACTCGGGGTGCATCACGTGGCAGGATTGACCGCAGAACTGCGGCGAATCCATGTAGGACGCGCCGCGATAGGTGGCGATAGAAACCACTAAGAGATTGACAATGGTGGCGACCAGAACAATGTCGACGCCGTGACGAAATATACGGTCGTTGAAGTCGACCTTGGGAAATTCAGCGGGAATCTGGCCGAACCTGAGGAGGATTCTGCGGCGCAGATAAATGCCGACGGGGATCAGCACCAGCCCGAGGATGAACAGGCCGGGAAGTAAGAGGAAGAAGATGATGCCGAGATAGGGGTTGTCGAAGGGCCGGCCGATCAGTTCGATCAACCAGTAGCCGATCATCGTGATGCCGGAGGCCGTGGTGACGGCGCCGCCGGCCAGACTGATGGGATTGTTGCCGAAGAACAGCGCCGGCCTTACCCAGTTTTCGCGAAATTTTTGAAGCAACGACACATTGCCCCCAAACAGTTGAATGGCCCGCAATGATCAGCGGGCCACGAACTATGAACTACTTCAGCGCGCGGAAGTAGGTTACGACATCCTTGACCTGGTCGTCGGAAAGGCCGGCGACAGGCTTCATTTTGCCTTTGCCATTCTTGACGGCAGCGGTGACTTCATCAGCGGTCAGCTTTTTGATGTCGGGATCGGAAGCTGCCTTGATGCCCATGGCCTTGGCCATGCCCGCACTCGGAGTGCCGGTGGCGCCGTGGCACATGGCGCACTTTGCTTTGTAGGTCGCTTCGCCAGCGGACTGGGCAAAGCTCAAGGAACCGGTCAGGCAAATTGCCGCGGCCAGCACCACGAGAGAACGTGTCGATTTTTTCATGAATTAACTCCTTCACCTTCTCCACGGTCAGTGCAGGTGAACCGCGACTGCCACATGGATCTTTGAGAAATGCATAATTACCTTCGGTCAGACAATTTGCCGAACTACCTGGCGAATTGGCCCCCTCGGGAGCTTCCGATTGAATCCGGCGCAGTTCACTGACTATTGAAAACCGCGCCGGCACTGCAAAATGCGTACTGCAAGGACTGCGACTGCCTACTTCAAAAAAGTACGGAAGAAAACGACCGTGCTCTTGATCTGATCGTCGGTTAACTTGTCTTTGAACGGCTGCATTTTGCCGCTGCCGTCGCGGACTGCGTCGATCATCTGCGCTTCGCTGAGCTTCTTAACGTCCGGATCGGAGATGGGCTTGACTTTCATCACTTTGCCCGCTCCCGAGTCGGCCAAACCGGTTGCGCCGTGACACATGGCGCACTTTGTTTTGTAAATCGCCTCGCCCGATGACTGGGCGAAGCCCACGCCGCCGGCCAATGAAAGCGCCAACGCCAGGGTTGCTGCACACCGAATCCTGCTCATAATTCACTCCTCAGGGCTCTCCCCTGCTCGTGCATGGGGAAGATCGCAGCAAGAAGAAGAGGCTTTGTAAGAGCCGGCTTCTCTCTCGCGTCGCGCCGAACTGAAGAGACGAACTGCTCCGAGATTGCGGTTAAATGGTGAACTGCATGGGGCGAACCTGCGCTGACCCGCAAGTCCGCTCCGCTTAACTAAAACGCATACTTCACACCGAGAGTGACGACGTCGCCGTGGAAGCTGCGAGGCGCGGGACCGGCTCCGCCCGCTTCGTCATACCCGTGGTGTTCCCAGTTGCCATGCCAGGCCCACTGCCGCGCAACGTAGATCTGCAGATCGGCGAATGGCGAGACAACTTTGGACTGCAGCGCACCGGGAACCATGAGCGGATTCAGGAACTCCGCGTGGCCGTTGGTGCTGTTGATCCGCGCTCCGCCGTTGAACTTGAAGTATTTTGACGGAGCAAAGTTAATCGAGCCCATAAAGAAATTTGAAGGCGCATTGTAGAGGCCTGTGCCCAGATAGAGTTGCGTTGAAGCGGTCTGGGTAGGCAGTGTGCCTTGCGGATTGTCGGCGGTCTGCAGGCAGGTTGCGGTGGAACCGGCGGCACCGGGCGGAAGCGGCACCGTTGCGGTCGGCACGAAGATGTAGCATATATCGGTCTGCGAGAAGACATCGTCGTAGGCGTAATTGAAGTTCAGACTCAGGGTCGGAAGCGGAACGATCTCCGTCGCAAAACTGAAATCGTGATTGTGCTCGGTATGGTTGACGAGCGGGTCATCGTTCTTCGCCGAGTAGTCGTTTGCCGTGACCGCGAAGTTGATCCATTTGGCGGGCAGGACAGTGGCACGGGCGCGGAAATGATAGATCTTGTTGGGCGCCTCGCGCGTGTATGTGTCGCTGGGTGTGGCGTTGAGGTCGGTGCTCTTCGAACTCATCTGGTCGTAGTTGAGATTAATGCGGAGAGCATGGGAAGGTTGAATTACGCCGCCGAGCAGGAGCCAGTTCTGGTGCCACTCGAGAGCGGGATCAGTGTCTTTGGTGATCTGGCGATCGTTGATGCGCCAGCCGCCCGACAGCTTGACCTGGGGCGTAACGACGACGCTTCCAATCAATGTGTTACCCAGGTTTCTCTGGCCCAGATAGCCGGAATTTGGCGTGGTGGTCGTAACCGGCGTGAGCGCGCTAAGCGGTGTAAGCACGCTGAGACTCGCAGTGGGAACTGGCGGCGGAGTGCCGGTGTCTGCCCAGACTTCGGAGGTGACAGCGTTATTGCCGGGGATACGAAAATCCCAGAAACTGATGGCGTCGGAGATGGAGACGTATTTGTTGAGCTCCGCCTCGATGCCGTAATCGGCATTCACATTGATGCGCTTGTTGTGAGCAAACTGGCCGTTGCCGAGGCCGCCCGTGTCAATTTCCTGACGGAGAAAGGTGCGTGTAAGCAGACCGGTGAAGGTCTCGTTGAAGTTGTTGACGTTGCTTATGTCGCCGCTGTAAGTCGCGCGCCCGTTCATCGAGATGCGATCCCAGTAGCGGGAGGCGAAACGCACTTGTTCTGTAGGGAACGAGGTGCGCGTTGGAGCGACCTGGCTCTGTACGCTGGTCTGGCTGCAGAACGGATTGATGACGCCATTCACGACTTCGGCGGTCTTGTTTGCGCCGGAGCCGCAGGTTGCCGTGGCGAGCGTGTCAACACCCAGAGAACCGGGCGTGACGCCGTCGGCCTCAAGGAAGTTCGCGCCGGTTAGGTGGAAGGTCGAGTCTCCCTTGTAGAAGCCGTAGAACTGGTCATAGCTGACGGTGGTGCGACGCGCCAGCTTGACGTCGACTCCGCCGACCCAGGTATCGAGCGAATTGCGGAACCACTGCAGGACCTGGACGTCGCCGCCCTCGTGCACGCTGGAGTAGGTCGGCCCTTCGTTGGTGCCGTGATTGAAGCCCGCCCGGAAGCTGATGAAGGAGAGCGGCAGAAGGGTCAGTGTCGTGTCGGTATTGCGCCGCACGGTGTTGAACAAGTGCAGCGAATCCGGCTCGGGAACGAGGACGGGATTGGCGGCGTTGGCTGTGGACAGCAGAGAGTTGGCCAACAGGTTGTAGTCGAAGTAATTGCGGTCGCGGCGGAAGCTCGATGAGAAGTTATACCAGCGGCCCTTGGAGAATTTCAGATAGGAGACGTCGTTGGGATCGCCACCGTAGCCGAAGCTCTCGCTGGAGAGGGTGTCGAAGAACGGCGTCTTGGATGGATTGAGCGAGTGCATCTCAAGCGAGTGGCTGAGCATGCGCATGCCGGTGCCCTGGTTGATCATGGTGGCCCACATTGCGTCGCTGCCGGTTTTGTTGGCAACAATGCGACCGCCAAGTTCGATGTCCTGGTGAACGAGATAGCCGCCGATGTGCTTCTCTGCCGTTTCAGGGGCAGGCTTCTTGTCGGCAACTGGCTGTGCGGGTTTGACCGCATCTGGCGCTGTCTGGGCAAAGCCAAGTGTGGCTGCGCCAGTGAGTGCCGCTACGAGGGTAAGGACGCAAGACCGAAGAACGGATCCGGCCGGCGATACCCCCAGACGATTTTGCAGTTTTGTCTGATTTGTCATCGCAGGCCTCCTTATTCGGTTGAATTGAAGAAAATAGAACTGGTGTTGGATCCGTGAATGCTGGTGTGGCAGATGGTGCACGACTGGTATTGCGCTGCCTGGTTGTGCGCGGGCCCCAGCGGTGCGGAGGTCGTGAAGTTGGGCGACGGCGAATGGCACTCAAGACAGATCGTGTTGACCGTGGCCCGGTTAAGCAGGCGCGGATTCGGTCCGCCATGCGGGAAGTGACAAGCTACGCAGCCCTCGGTCTTGACCGCTGCATGTTCATATACGAATGGACCGGCGGTCTCGGTGTGGCACTTCATGCAGACGGCGTCTTGCTGTGACGAGGACCTGAGGCTCTTGGAATTGAAGGTGCCGTGCGGATCGTGGCAGTCTGAGCATTTCACCAGGCCTTCATCCACTTTGTGGTGGAAGGGCATGCCGAACTGCGGCTTGACATCGGTATGGCACTGATAGCAGAGCTGCGGCTCAG
>Ga0181537_10003248_pt1 | contig 13979 bp, 17 predicted proteins | sample PEATcosm2014_Bin_39_FD_119765 | JGI IMG/M metagenome (GOLD analysis project Ga0181537, IMG submission 119765) | Peatland microbial communities from MTU Mesocosm Facility, Houghton, MI, USA - PEATcosm2014_Bin23_10_metaG | ecosystem: Environmental > Terrestrial > Soil > Wetlands > Peat | place... | reverse complement strand
TCGGAGAAACACTGATGCGCGAGGATCTGCTTTGGGGGGACGGCGCGGGGGACTCAAAACTGCCCGCGCCGCTTATGCTGGGGGTGTCGTCTTTGTAGACCGTCGGCCTGGTATTTTTATTCCGACGGAAGTGACGGTAACGTCTTTTTTTTTTCAAACAACAATCGAGAAACTCGCGTCGCTGCCGGAACAGGGTGTTCTGTGCGCAAACCGGCGTTCGATCCGATTTTAAGTCTGAAGCGACCTGGGAACCTACTGTTCGACGTTTTGCGTATCGCGCAAGCGTAAGGGACGACCAATATCGAGAGGAGGGTTGCGCACTGCGTAGGCCGACGGACTCGCCACGTTAATATTTGAACGTGTCTACTTCCGACAGAAAACTAGATTGAGCGTAACGATCCTCATTTCGCGTCAATCGAACGATACGGAAGCAGTATCTTTCTGGGTCGGGAGCGCAACCTTGCACGACTTCCTGCGCTCATCGCGTGACTCTTCTCGCTGAACTTCGTGAAGGAATTCTCGCAGCCGGGCACGGGCCTTGTGCAACTGCGACTTCGAAACACCCACTGACCGTCCTGTCATGGTGGCAATTTCGTGATGCTCATATCCTTGGACATCGTGCAAAACAAAAACCGTGCGGTACCCCAAGGGCAACTGGGCGATGCAGCGTCCGAGATTTATCCGGTCGATCGCCCCCTCCAGCGACAGGTCAGGTGCACCAAAATCAGTGCCCGACGGTGCACCTTCATCATCGAACTCGGGAGCTACTTCGATAGCAGAAATTAGCGGAGACTTCTTGCGAAGATGCATCAGTATTAGGTTAACGGTCACCCTGTGCAGCCATGTCGAGAAGGCTGAAACTCCGCGAAACGTGCATATCTTACGGAAAACGAGGAGAAAAACTTCTTGGGTGAGGTCCTCTGCTTCAGCGATGTTTCCGACCATCCGCAAACAAATTGCGTAAACGCGCTGGCTGTGCGAACCATACAGGCGTTCAAATGCTAGCCGATCGCCGTTCTGGGCTCGTGCTATTACCTCGGCTTCGTTAAGCCTGTCGTTATCGATCGAGGGGATGGCCGGGGCAGGGTGGCTGGAAACCGGCTCCGTCTTGAAGCGTGAATGGCGACCTTTGCTCCGGCGCCTCTCTACGATCAGCCTTGCCACAGGTGCATTCGCTAACTTCCTGCACCTGGCGTTTGCAGTGCCTTGCATGACATTTTTCCTCAGGCGACTCTTAGAGTAGATACGAACGAATTCGCGGGTTGAAACGAATTCGCGGTCCTCATTGTCGCGGGCTTCCTTGTGTCTCATTAGATTTCAGATCTATTCGTCGATTCAGTTTTGACTCTGAGACACTTCACTCTCTTCAGGTTGTAAGACTACGCATGCGCCCGAATAATTCCGCGAATCGAGTCTGTTTGGAGGTTCGGGATAAAATTGTCCAGGTTCCGGTGGGCGACGGTTGTTGTCATCTGGCTCGGCGCATCGGCATCATGGAGGTAAGGACGTAAACGCTTCTATTTGCCGTCAACCACTCGATGTGCCGAAGCCGAGTCCATAGCTGCCATTTCGGTCAAAGCCCCAAATTAGAGCGTTAACATCCACCAACCGCCGCCACAGCTTCGCTACGAAGAGTCGTTAGAGCTTGTCGGGCACGATCGCGGGCGCGTGATAGGGTCGACATCACCGTGCCCAGAGGCATCCCGGTGACTTCCGCAATCTCTCTGTAGGACAATCCTTCCAGTTCGCGCAAAATCAAGACCTCGCGCCAGTTCGGCGCGAGCATTTCCAATGCTTTTCGAACCAGATTGTCGCTGTCCTTTCGGAGGACAATTTCCTCCGGATTGGGAGCACTGGAATCGGGTGAAAACGAATGCTCGTCGAACTCGACGGCGTCCTGAAGTGGCCGATTAACGTTCAGCCAGGTATAGCAAGCATTCCGAACAATCCTCAGGAGCCAGGCGCGAGCATCTCCGCCGCGGAACCCGGGGAAAAAGCGGAAGGCGCGTAAGTAGGCTTCTTGCGCGACGTCTTGGGCATCTTGATCGCTGCGCATCAACCAGCGCGCAAGGTTGTAGGCGGCATCAAGATGCGGGAGCACGACCTGCTCAAAAGTCTGAAGCTCGTCGTCCTCAAGCATTGAAATCTCCCTGCGATAGAAAGCGCGTAGCTTGTTCGAGGGCATCACTGTGATGGGCACCTGAATTCCAATCAATGGACGGGGAGTTCTTTGGTGCTGGAATAGATGTCCCCGCGTAAGCTCGTCTTTATAGGAGCCTTACGTGGAGATGCCCCCCGGGCTGGTCTCTAAATAAATCGGGCAACTAATACGGTGGTACACTCACTCCCGCTGGGAGTTATCGTTTTCATGCAAGACGACCTTCGAGACCGGCCGAGGCTTTGCTTTGGGGTATTCGAAATTGATATTCCCGCTGGTGAATTGCGCAAGCACGGTTTGCGGATTCGGTTGCAGGAGCAACCCTTTCAGGTTTTGGCTATCCTGCTTGAGCACCCTGGCGGCGTCGTAACTCGGGAGGAGCTTCAGAAGAAGCTCTGGCCAGCGGATACCTTCGTCGATTTCGACCACGGACTCAACAAAGCGATCAGCAAGATCCGCGAGGCGCTCAACGACTCCGCAGAGAATCCCCGTTTCATCGAAACCCTAGCCCGACGCGGGTACCGCTTCCTCGCGGAGGTCAGGGTTCCCGATGCGGCTGTGGTTCGAACTGCGAAACTCGGCACCCAACTTCGTTCGGAAACAGAGCCTGCAGATCAGGCGGCATATCTTGGCCAAGAGTCCGCAACACCCGGTCGACCCTCGGCGTCGTATAAGTGGAAGGTATCGGTATCTGTCCTAGTCTTATTTTTAGTATCCCTTTCGTCATGGAAGCTCTATTCCTGGTATCACCCCTCGCTCATCGTTCGCTCTCTTGCCGTCCTTCCACTCGAAAGCCTTTCGAGCGATGCCTCTCAGGACTACTTTGCCGACGGCATGACCGATGAGTTGATCTCGGACCTTGGACAGATCAGCGCATTGCGCGTAATTTCGCGCACCTCGGTGATGGGCTACAAGCATGCACGTAAGTCTTTGCCGCAGATTGCTCACGAGTTGAATGTAGATGCGGTCGTCGAGGGCACAGTGCTCCGTTCCGGCGAGCAGGTGCGCATCACCGCGCAATTAATCGAAGCCTCGACTGACAAACACTTGTGGTCCCAGAGCTATCAAGGCGAATTAAAGGACACTCTCGCTCTGCAAAGCGAAGTGGCCAGAGCCATTGCTGATCAAATTCAAATCAACGTAAATCCACAAGAACAAGCCGCATTAAAAAGCGTGAAGGCCGTCAATCCGCAAGCCTACCAATCCTTTCTCAAAGGGCGCTTCTTCTGGAATAAAAGAACAGCAGAAGGGCTAAAAATCGCCCTTGCCTATTTCAATCAGGCGATCGAAGAAGACCCGAAATATGCCCCTGCATATTCTGGCTTAGCCGACACTTATTCTTTATTGGGAGACTGGCAGTATGCGGCGATGACTCCCAAGGAGGCACTGCCGAAAGCAAAGGCTTCCGCGATCAGAGCTCTGGAATTAGATAACGCACTCGGCGAAGCTCACAACTCTCTTGCCTTCTGCCTGGATGGCTTCGACTGGGACATTAAATCTGCCGGGATGGAGTTTCAGCGAGCCATTGCACTGAACCCGGGCTACGCGACCGCTCACCACTGGTACGCTTGGCATCTCAGTCTGCTAGGCCGTTATGACGAGGCGATTGCGGAAATGAGAAAGGCGCAGGACTTGGATCCGCTTTCTCTGATCATTAACGCGGATTTGGCCGAACTTCTTGTGCTTGCGCATTCCTATGACGAATCGATCCGACAGAGCCGCAAGACGATCGAGATGGATCCTAATTTCGCTCTCGCACATAATCAGCTCGCCCAGGCCTACCTACAGAAACACATGAATGACGAAGCGGTCGCAGAACTGCGAAAGGCTGCACAGCTATCCGGGGAAAGCCCGACGGTTATGGCCAACCTTGCCCGCGCTTACGTTGCAACGGGCAAGAAGATCGATGCGATCAAAATACTCAATGATTTGACGAAGCGATCAAACGCAACGTACTCACATGCATCGGAGATTGCCGTGATCTATGCCGCTCTCGGCGATAAGGACCAAGCAATAAATTGGCTCGAAAAAGGTTATGAAGAACGGTTTAACCCCGGCGTCTTACTCCGGCCGGGTCTCGATCCTCTTCGCTCTGACCCTCGGTTCCAAGATCTCGCGCGTCGCGTTGGCCTCAACCATTAGGCATCCCACATCGAACCATTCTAGCGGTCAACAATAATTTCGCCCTTCATGCCGTTGTGCCCTAGGCCGCAGGTGTGACAACACTTAAACGTATAAGTGCCTGGCGTCTGGGCTAGGAATTCGATGATGGTGGTTTCTCCCTTTTTAAGGAGCCAGCAGTCTTGCGCAGATGTGAACACCAAACCCTGAGCTCTGCTCGGCGTGCCCTCATCAATCTTGAAACCATGGTCGTGGTCGGTGGCATTGATCTTGAGTTTAACTTGCGACCCGAGCTTCACATGAATGGGTGAGCCTGAGTATTCATACTTCCTTGCAGTGATCTCTATGACCTGTACCTCTTGAGTTTGTGCGCGAACGGAGCTTGGTACGGAAAACGACAGCGCGAAACCCAGCAGGGACATGGAAAGTAGTTGCAGCTTTGAACGATTCACGTGCTTCTTCATTGTTCCTCGCACTCGATATCCTTACGTGGAATTGCGATCTTCATTCCGTGATTACTCGATGAAAAGTTGCTGGAGCTGTTGAAGATCGGCGGCGGATGCCTCGGAGATGGCGCAGAATTCCAGTTTGCCTTTCCGCCAATCAATCCACTGATAACTTTGCAAGGACCCTGTGTGTGGAGAGGTGCCCCGTTCCCGTGATGGCCAGATGAAGACATTAATCGGATGCGCTCTGCGCGTGTAGACCAGCACGGCGACAGAGCGATTGTCCACAATGTCAACGCGTCCACCCTGCAGGGCGAATCCATCGTTAGCGAAATCGGGTATCGGAAACGCGAACCTAAGCTTGTCTTTGAACCACCCACTCACTGTTGGTCCATCATTGGACTTGATATCCGTCAGGTGCGCCGATTGAAGCGAGTGTACGTGCGCATCGACCATTTCAGTGGCGAGCTCGGATCGATAATCGTCCGCGTGAAACGCCGACCTCAATCCCCATCCCGCTGTTATGAAAACGACGAGCACGGCCGCCACGGCTAGCCAGTGCCAATGGATTTGCTGGGGCACGGCAGTCGTTTGAGTGACGGGCCGAATGCTTGCGCGAATTCGTTTCTTGAGCGAAGGCGGCGCGACCTCATAAAGCGGCGTGACCTTCAATTCAGCACTCAATATGTCTAGTTCGACGAGCTCACGAGCGCAGGCGGCGCAGTCTTCGAGGTGGTGCTCAAATTCGTCCACGCTGGCTGGGCTCAGCTCGCAGTCGAAATAACCCTGAAGGAGGGAATCAGCAAAATCACATCTCACGAACAGCCTCCTTGGAAGTGGGATCTGCCAACGTCAAATGCAACTGCCGGCGGGCACGGGAAAGTGAGGACATGACTGTGCCGATCGGAATCGACATGATCGTAGCGATCTCTCTATAGGTACAGCCCTCGAGCTCTCGAAGGACAACGACTTCCCTGAAACGCGACGGCAGGGCTTCGAGAGCGCGGGTTAAACGCTCTCTGTCGTTTTTGGTGATGGCAATTGACTCTGGATTGGTCACTGATTGCAGGTGCAGTTCTTCGTCAAATTCGACCATCAGTTCCCTCGGGCGATTTTTCTCCAGCCAGGAGTAACAGGTATTGCGCACGATCTGCAGCAGCCGTGCGCGCACATCTTCACCGTGAAAACCCCGAAAAAAGCGAAATGCCCGAAGCAGGGCTTCCTGAGCCACCTCTTCGGCATCTTCGCGCCTACGCAATAACCAGCGCGCAAGGTTGAAAGCGGCGTCTACATGGGGCAGCACGAGCTGTTCGAAGCGCAGCCGGTCTTCGGCATCGAAATCGTTCAAGGAACTCCCCCGACTAACGCTGCTCCAGTTATCAAGACCGTTGAACCGACGATTTTATTCTCCAACCTCTTTCTTTTTGCCAAACAACCAAGAAAAAACAGAAATGCTCATGAATTGGGAATAAGACGAGCGCTGCCACGGTCTGGATGAATGCAAGGACGTTCACACGGCGGCGCGGACGTCCCCCATCCCGCGCCGCCACTCCCGATGGCAAGAGTAGATTCTGAGCGGGGGAAAATCATAGTAAGCAAGGAGCGTTCCGATGACCGAAATGAAAGATGAAATCCTGGTTGATCACAATCACGATGGCCTTGACCGACGGGGATTCCTGAAATGCATGGCCTGGGCGGGTACGGGCGCTCTCTGCGTAATGAGGGGCGGGGTCCTGAACTCCTACAGCATGAGCCGGATTTCGGAGATCGGCGCTTTAGACATGACGGGCGATCTGAGCTTCGTACAGATCAGCGACAGCCATATGGGTTTCAACAAGCCGGCGAATCCCGACGTCGCCGGGACTCTGAAGGTAGCGGTCGACAAAATCAACGGCTTGTCAAAGGCGCCGGAATTCATGCTTCACACTGGCGACATCAGCCACCTCTCCAAACCCGACGAGTTCGACACAGTGGACCAAATATTGAAAAGCGCAACGCCCAAGGACGTGTTCTACGTGCCCGGCGAGCACGATGTATTGAACGACGACGGAAAACAATTTCTTGAGCGGTACGGGAAAAACAGCAAAGGCGCGGGATGGTACAGCTTCGACAAGAAGGGCGTGCACTTCGTCGGTCTGGTGAATGTGATGAATTTGAAGGCGGGCGGGCTAGGAACGTTGGGCCATGACCAGCTCGAGTGGCTGGAGGATGACGTAAAACCTTTGACGCCGAGCACACCGATTGTGGTGTTTGCGCATATCCCGCTTTGGTCCGTGTATCCCGAGTGGGGTTGGGGAACGGACGATAGCGCTCAAGCACTAGCGTATTTGAAAAAGTTTGGTTCGGTGACTGTGCTCAATGGACATATCCACCAGACCATGCAGAAGGTCGAAGGGAACGTGACGTTTCATACCGCCGCGTCGACCGCGTTTCCACAGCCGGCGCCGGGCAAAGCCGATTCACCGGGTCCGATGAAGGTTCCAGCGGAACAACTGAAAAGCGTTCTCGGCATCACTGACGTGAACTACGTGCAAGGGAGTCACGCTCTGGCGGTGGTTGATTCTTCGCTCGCGTGAGCAAGATCTGGCCGAACTCAGAAAAGTAATTTTCCAATTTGAGAAAGAGAAAAAGGAGAAGAAACGTGAGGAGAATTGTGTCTATTGCAGGCCTAACCGCGGCATTAGTGCTGGGAACGTTTGGCCTCTGCACAGGTCAGAACAGTCATGTAGCAAACGCGCAGGAAAAGATGCCATCGATCGAAGTGAAGATAGACAACTTCAGCTTCGGGCCAGCGACGCTAACGGTACCCGTCGGGTCTACGGTGACCTGGACTAACCGTGACGATATCCCTCACACGGTCGTTAGCACGGATGATCCGAAGACCTTCAAATCCAAAGTGCTCGACACGGACGAGAAGTTCTCTTTCACCTTCAGCAAAGCGGGTACCTATCCGTACTTTTGTTCGATACACCCGAAGATGACCGGCAAAGTCGTCGTTCAGTGAGGGAGTGCGACGATGCATCCGTTTGACATCAGAACGATACTTTTTGCCAAGCATGCACAACACGTTGTCCTGATTCACTTTCCGATCGCGCTGTTTATCATCGGTGTCTTCTTTGATTTCCTGGGGCAATGGAAGAGACAGCAACTGCTCGCTGTGGCGGCTTACTACAACCTGTGCGTCGCAGCGATTGCCACCTTGCCCGTCGTTGTTACGGGAATTGTCGCGTGGCAGTGGGAACTCGAAGGTCAAAAACTGAAAGGCATCCTTCTGATGCACCTGGTGATGGGATGCGTGTCCAGTGTCCTGATTTGTTTGGTGTGGTTCATACACATGAGAACCAGGCGCGAACAAGAAGACCTTCCGGGATACCGTTTGCCAATCGAAGCTGCAGCCGTAGTCATCGTGGCACTGACTGGGCATCTCGGAGGGTTTCTCAGTGGCGTCAATGGATAGGCATAGACAGATGACTACCGGCCAAGGTGACACGACAGATGCTTTGGCGAATCAGAGTGCCGATCCAAGTCGTCGACGCACACGCCGTATCGACGACCCAGAAGTTGTGACAAATCGGATCCCTAAATTTGTCACTCGCGCCGGTGCCTCTTTGCTGCTTGGCATCGCAGAAGCTGACCTCAGCGGAATCGCGAAGCAATTAGGGTTAGGCCGCTCAGTGCGCGCTGGCGATCAGGAAGAAACGTACTTCACGTACGAGGAATTGCAGCGGATTCGCATGATAGCGGTGAACCCAGCAGATGTCGGAAATCGTATAGAAGACTTTCTAGCAGAGGTTGGCTCGGGTGACCCGAGAGGGAGTTTGTCAAGGACGCGCACCGACGGATGCGCCTTACCAGAACGATTTGAAGAGGTCCAATTATTGGACATGGAGAGTTAAAGATGAAAATCAAAGTTCTGTTGGCGGTTCTGTTTCTATCGTACGTGCCCCTTTGCCTGGCGGGAAATAAAGCGGAGTATCCAAATGAAAAAATAGCGAAGTTTGTGATCGACAAGCTCGATGTTACTTCGCTCCCGCCTGGGTTTGGGCCAAGGAAGGCAAAAGGAAAGAAGACGATTGCCGATTACGGATTCACAGCTCAGACGTACAACGACAATGAAGCCGTCATGGAGGGCGACGGATTGAAGAAATTCGCGATTAAGATCCTCGATGAGAATTCTTCGGGAATCTATGCGTGTATCGGCACGCCGGGAGTTAATGAGAGCGGCACGAAAACCCAAAGTGTGATCCTGCTAAGGATGAAGGATTCAAAGGCCTTGTTGAAAGGGCGCGAGTCGTTTCGAGAATTTGCTGCTTGCCCGGTTCTTGGCGAAAGCGATTGGCGTTCATCAATTTCGTATCTGGCAGATTGAGGACGTCTTTCCCGAGCACGGTGCCCGGTTGATTTCTGCGCTTCCACGTCTCGTCGCATAGGCAACACCGATGTGCGACCTTGCAATCCTCCCAGATTTTCAGAAGGAGTTCTGCCGGCTGTGCCACACAAGCCTCTCAGGCGTGAACGAATGAAACGCAGTCGGCAAAATCCTGGGAGTCTATCTTTTGATCGAAATGTTCCTTGAAATGGCCGCTCCGCCCGCCGCCAATGTAGTCATCGCCCTTGAGATTGGAATGGGGCTAGCTTTGCTGGTGGGCGCTTGGCTCGCCCGCAAGCGACGCTTTCGGCAACACGCTTGGTGCCAATCCACCGTCGTGCTTTTGAACCTCGCTGTAATCGTTGTGATGATGATTCCCTCGTTCCGAGTCCATGTGCTCCCCAGGATCCCGGCGAGGTTGGGGAGAGCTTACTATGCGCTGGCGACGGTGCACGCGGCGCTCGGTACCGTCACCGAGCTCGCGGGGCTGTACATCTTGCTGTCTGCGGGCACGAGTGTCTTGCCGGAGAAGCTACGCATCACCAAGTACAAGGCTTGGATGCGAACCGTGCTGGTTCTCTGGTGGGTCGTGCTTTTGTTAGGATGTGCAACCTACGCTCGCTGGTACGTCCCCCATTCTTTTCTTAGATGAATTCAAACGATCACGAAGAAGAGGACCTCAATTTTCGCTCCTATCAGGGAATAACTTTCTGGAAATCCGGTCTTTATACCCAGAGAGCACGAGCTCGAACGAAGACCATGAACGGTTCTGCGAAGGAGAAAACCATGGCTGAGTATCAAATGAAGTTAGTGGATCGGCTTAGAATCGCCAGAGATACGATGGCCTTCCGATTCGAGCCGAATGACGCCGCCTTCGAATTCCGTGCTGGACAGCATGCCGATTTTGCTTTCTCCCACGCATACGCTGGAATTGAGATGAACGATTCCCGGACGTTTTCGCTCGCCAGCGCGCCTCTCGACAAGAGCCGAGTAATGATCGCGATGAGGATGCGTAAGACATCCTCCTTTAAAACAGCATTGCAGGCTGCTCCTCTCGGTACGCAGTTCACCGTGAGTCGTCCCAGGGGATCGTTCACGCTCCATAGAGATATCACGCGCGCGGCGGTGTTGATCGCTGGCGGTATCGGAATCGCTCCGATTCGCAGCATCATCCAACAGGCCACGCTGGAACGCTTACCACACCGGCTGTACTTGTTCTATTCCAACCGGGAGGTGGAAGACGCTGCATTTCTCGAAGACATGGAAGAAATGACGGCGCAGAATCCGAATTTGACTCTGATCCCGACACTGAGCGGGCGTAGAACTATCGCTTGGGCCTACGAGAAAGGTCACGTCACTCGTGAAATGCTCAAGCGTTATGTCCTCTGGTTGAACGGACCGATCTACTACATCGCGGGACCGTCCGGAATGGTCACGGGAATGACTGCACTACTCGCGTCGTCCGGGATCAATGACGACGATGTAAGGACTGAGGAATTCGGAGACTACAAGCCGTCTCAGATTTCTCCGCAGGTCGACCAGGGCATGGACGACATCCGCTCAAATTCAGCGCAGTGACCGGTGCTACGGAGACCGCGTGAAAAGCAAATTACTCGAGTCTCATGTTTTCTTTGCCTCGTTCGTTTCTCTTCTTCTACTTGGCATCATCGTCTGGAATTTTCAGGAGATGGCCGCAGCGCAGTCTTCAATCCCCGACGATGTGAAGCACAACACACCGGGACAGACCATCAATCGCGGCCAACCCCTCCATCTCGAGGTGGAGTTGGCTCTGGTCAACGCTACTGTCACCGACCCTCATGATCGCCTCGTTACAGGCCTTGAGATCGACAATTTTCGCATCTTCGAGAATAACGTCGAGCAAGAGATTGAGTATTTCTCTTCGGAGGACGTGCCCATTTCCATCGGTGTAATTTTTGATCTCAGCGGAAGCATGCGAAACAAAATAGGTAAGTCCAAAGAAGCCGCCCTGCAGTTTTTCAAGACGGCCAACCCCCAAGACGAGTTCTTTCTCGTCGGTTTCAACGATCGTGCAGACCTCATAAGTCCCTTCACGAGCAGCGTCGAAGACCTACAGAGCCGGTTGCTCTCGTTGTCGGTGAAAGGTCGTACCGCACTTCTCGATGCGATATATCTGGGTCTCAATGAAATGAGGACTGCGCGAAACGCCAAACGAGCCTTGCTGATCATATCCGATGGAGGAGACAACCACAGTCGGTATATGGAGAACGACATCAAGCGACTAGTGCGAGAGGCGGACACCCAGCTGTATTCGGTGGGGATCTTCGACCCATTGGACTACCGTAACCGAACGCCGGAGGAACTCAATGGTCCTACGCTGCTCAATGAAGTGACCGAATTGACCGGTGGCCGCGCCTTTGACGTGGAGAACGTGAACGAGCTACCGGACATCGCCGCAAAGATCGGCGCCGAGTTGCGCAACCAATACATCCTCGGATACCGCCCGAGCAATAAGTTACACGACGCGAGATGGCGCAAGATCAAGATCAAACTGCGCGCCCCCAAGGGACTTCCACCTCTGAGCGTCTATGCGAAGACAGGCTACTATGCACCCAGCCTCTAGGCTGCGGCTTGCAAATGACGGTCCCCTTGGGCGTCGAGCGCGATTGACTGGACCCACTAGTCGCCCGCTTAAGCGTCGGATGAGGGATGGAAGCCGTAATTCCAACTTCATCTCCCACATTAAATGACTAGCACGGGACACGTTATTGATCTGCGATGTATTGCTTCGCCGCGGTGACACATCTCATCAATTGTATGCATGTTTTCAATTTTTCTATCGAGGGCCGCCCTTGCGGAATAAAAGCCGTAGAGCGTTAGTCAGGAGAAGTGACGAACTGCGGAGAAGGTGACATTCGATCTGACGGCTTGGCGGCACGACCGCTTCGAGGCTCTCTCGCAGGGGAGCCTTGATCTTGTCCTTGATGCCGACGGAGTCAAGGTGCCGTCTCCGTTGCAGCGCGCCCATCTCCATCAAGAGGCATTCGTCTGGGTCGTCTCCGCAAAGTCCTTCAAAGGCAGGAGGCTTACGCTGAAGCAGTATGTTGAGGGAAGCCACATAAGCGTGAACACGCTCGCAGGCTCACAGACATTACCGGACGACAGGCTAGCGGCGTCGGCCATCAACGGCGTGTAGTGCTGAGGGTGCCGTATTTGTCCACCGCGATTCAATCCGTCGCCGGCACCGAGTTGATTGCCACCGTTCCTCAAAGGCTAGCACAGGCATACGCTCGAAATCCCAAGATCAAGTTTCTAGTGCCCCCGCAGCCCTTCCAGGAGTTTGGCCTGCATGATGATCTGGCACCCGCGGGTCAATAGCGATGCCGCGCATACCTGGCTGCGAAAGGAGATGCTGCATCTGGCTGCGGAACTAAAGTGAGCATGAATCGAAGCGGCTCCCACGCGAGAAGTGGACGGAATTCTTCTCAGCCAAGGCATGTCGGAAGACCGGACGGAATTTCGCGGCGAGATCGCGGATGGGTTCAACTCTGGATCCATTTCGGTGTCCCCGGCACTGAGCAAGTCGCAGGCACGACCAATCTCTGGACTCCTTTTTTGGACCAGTGCACAAAAATCTGAGGTGTGCGGTGGCGCGACAGATTCTCTTTGAAGGCAGGGCTAATCACGGCGGCGGCCAAGTCCAACGACAGAGTCCGAGCACCGGATTTCGGTGCACTCTTGGTGCACTATAGACTGCAAATGAGGTGATTCGGCGCAAATGAGAGCACCGTAAATCATTCAAAACAAATGAAAGGGTGTGAGTACGAACAGGGCAGGAAAAATTAGCAAACCGCCGCATTCAGCCGCTCTGCCACCTCTCCGCGGTTCTGCCTGAGTAGCTTATCACATCGAGCTTCTTCACCTGCCCGAATGTCACTCCTGTGTTGGCTGAGATCTAAGCGGAGGTTCTACAGTGACTTCGCTGTTTGCTGCGAGGTGGACGAATTGGGGCTCGCGGATGCCATCAGGTAGGATCACGACAACTTTGTACCCTCCTGCCGGTAGTTTGAAAGTCGCCGGAACATCTCCAACGATGCTCCCGGCTATTTCGACCTTCGATCCCGTGGGGCCATGAACATCGATGATGCCGTAGCCAGACGAAGCAGTCTTAGCATGGGCGGAGTTCACTCCCGGTTCCCCAGCCAACTTTTCCGTCAGCACATTCTCTTCTGGATAAAAATTGTGCAAGACGCGCATGAGATCCGACGCGCTTAGCGCAAAGCCGATCCCCGTCGTATTTCCGCCGGCCGGTCGCGACGTCGCGATTCCGACGACCGCTCCCTGCATATTCACCAGCGGTCCGCCGGAATTTCCAGGATTAAGTTGCGCATCTGTTTGAATCCAAGTCCCCTGGCCGGCGTTGGGAAATTCATCGATGCCGCTGACAATCCCTCGTGTCACGCTGAAAAGCATCGCTTGGCCCGGATTTCCGACGGCGAGAACTTCCTGCCCTTGGCGCACCGTTGCGGAGTCGGCAAGGACGAGGTGCGGAAAATTGGCGCCTTCTACCTTCAACAAAGCGATGTCGAGATCGTCATCGATATACGCCACCTCGGCTGTCAGCTCGACGCCGCCCGAAAATCTGGCTTGCAGCGACTCTTCTTCGCGCGCGACGTGCGCATTGGTCGCGATGAGCCCCGTTCTCGTCACCAGAAATCCCGTACCCGATTTCTTCGAGCCCTCCAGGTAGACAACACTCGGCTTGACGAGCGCGACCACTTCTTCGAGCTTCAGATCGCGGACATATTCCACGGATGCATTTTGGGCCGTTTTCACAGCGACTTCACCGGTGAACGCCTTCGCAACCGGAGTGAGGGCTACTTCGAAGCTCGAAATTTTAAATATC
>Ga0181537_10003247_pt1 | contig 13980 bp, 14 predicted proteins | sample PEATcosm2014_Bin_39_FD_119765 | JGI IMG/M metagenome (GOLD analysis project Ga0181537, IMG submission 119765) | Peatland microbial communities from MTU Mesocosm Facility, Houghton, MI, USA - PEATcosm2014_Bin23_10_metaG | ecosystem: Environmental > Terrestrial > Soil > Wetlands > Peat | place... | reverse complement strand
CGCTGGTTGCGCTGCTGCCGCTGATGTACGGGCATGCGGCGGTGCGGCCTGCGATCGGCATGGCGCTGACCGGGATCATCGGACTGCTGATCTATCGCTGGCTCAAGCACGCGCTGGTGCGCGAACGGCCATTCATCCGTCATCCGGGCATCACGCTGGCGATGCCGCCGCTGGATCGCTATAGCTTTCCTTCCGGCCATACACTGCATGCGGTGGCCTTCACCTGGCAGGCGGTGGCGAAGTTTCCGGAGCTGGCGTGGGTGCTGGTACCGCTGACCGGCCTGATCGCCGCCTCGCGCGTGATCCTGGGGCTGCACTACCCGAGCGATGTGCTGGCGGGCGGCGCGATCGGCGCGGCGCTGGCGATCCTGTCTCTGCTGGCGCAAAACCTCTTCTAACGTCGCCCGGACCCTGTTACGCCAGAGCATGCGGGTACTGTTCATCTCCGACGTCTATTTTCCGCGCGTCAACGGCGTGTCCACCTCGATCCGCACTTTCCGCACCGACCTGCGCGACGCCGGCGTCGACACCGTGCTGGTCGCGCCGGACTACGGCACCGCCGCAGCGGATGAAGCGGGAGTGCTGCGGGTCGCATCCGGCAGTGTGCCGCGCGATCCGGAGGACCGGCGGATGAAATTCTTCGCACTGCGCGCGCGCCTGCAGCAGCTCGAAGCGCAGCACTTCGACCTGGTGCACGTACACACCCCGTTCCTGGCGCACTACGCCGGGGTGCGCTTCGCGGCGCGCCGCGGTATCCCGGTGATCGCGACCTATCACACTTTCTTCGAAGAGTACCTGCATCACTACGTGCCGCTGCTGCCGCGACCCGTGGGCCGCGCGCTGGCGCGCCGCTTCACGCGCTCGCAGTGCGCGCAGCTGGCCGCGATCGTCGCACCTTCCGAGCCGATGCGCGCGCTGCTGCTCGAGTACGGCGTCAGCACGCGCATCCAGGTGATCCCGACCGGACTGCCGGCCGAGCGCTATGTGCCGGGCGACGGCGCACGCTTTCGCGCGCATTTCGGCATCGACGCGCAGCGGCCGCTGCTGCTGTATGTCGGACGCGTGGCGCACGAGAAGAACATCGAATTCCTGCTGCATGCGTTCCTCGCCCTGCGCCGCATGCGCGCCGATGCGCTGCTGGTGATCGCCGGCGAGGGTCCGGCGCGCGAGCACCTGCAATCGCAGGTGACCGAGCTCGGCATTGGCGCGGATGCGCAGTTCATCGGCTACCTCGACCGCGAGCGCGGACTGGCCGACTGTTACGCGGCGGCGGACGTATTCGTGTTCGCTTCGCGCACCGAGACGCAGGGACTGGTGCTGCTGGAGGCGCTGGCCCAGGGCCGTCCGGTGGTGTCCACCGCGCACCTGGGTACGACCTCGATCCTGCAGGCCGGCTGCGGTGCGCGGGTTGCGCCCGAGAAGCCGGACGCGTTTGCACAGGCGATCGCCGACATCCTGGATGATCCGACCCGCGCGGCGCGGCTGTCGGCGCAGGCGCGCACTTATGCTGCGGGCTGGGCGTCTGATCTGATGGCCAGGCGGCTGGCCGAGCTATATCGCACACTCGCCTATCAGCCAGCGCCGGTGAGCGTCGCCGCCGCCTGAGCGTGCCGCCTGAGCGTGCCGCGGAGCGCTGATTCGCACGTCGCCACGCGCCGACAGCGCCGTAGAGCCGGCCGGCGCGCGCTTGCGCTAAACTCGGCGTATGACGGCACGACGTGCGCTGGTGGTCGATGATTCGAAATCAGCGCGGGCATTCCTGACGCGGATCCTCGAGCGCTACGAGCTGGCGGTCGACGCGGTTGAATCCGCCGAACAGGCGATCGAATTCCTGACCATCCAGCGGCCGGACGTGATCTTCATGGATCACCTGATGCCGGGCATGGATGGATTCCAGGCGGTGCAGTCGATCAAGAACAATCCGCGCACCGCGACCATCCCGATCATGATGTACACCTCCCAGGAAGGTGAGCTGTACCTGAGCCAGGCGCGGGCGCTGGGCGCGATCGGGGTGCTGCCGAAGCAGATCAAACCCGCCGATGTGTCCAAGGTGCTGGAACAGCTGCACCTGCTGCCCGAGCCCAAGCCGGAACGCGAACTCGTGGAATTGCCGGGCGACGCGCTGCCGGGCGAAATGCTGGCGGCCGAAGCGCTGCCGGCTGACGTGTTGCCGCTCGATACCGCGCCGCCGCTGGATACCACCAGCGAACGGCGCGGACCGAATCGTCCGATGGCGCCGCCGCTGGCCCCCGATATGCGGCTGGTGATCGAGGCCATGCTGGCGCACCACATGCTCGACGTGCGCCGTTTCATCGTCGAGAACCTGGAGCAGAGTGCCGACCGGGTCATCGGTGATGTGCGGCTGATGTTGCAGGACCAGACCCCGCCGCCGGCCGGGTTTGCGCCCAGGGAACGGCCGGCCGACTGGCGCTTGTGGCTGGCGGTGGCAGCGCTGGTGGCGGCGTTCCTGTTCGGCCTGCAGTGGTCGAAGCAGCGCGGTGACTCGGATGCGCTGGCGACGCAACTGGCGAAGAGTCAGCAACAGCTCGCAGACACCCAGCAGAGTCTGCTGGCGCTGCAGACCGCCGATGCGACGGCAGCGGCCGCCGCCGCCGCTCCCGCCAACGATACCGCGGCCGAGCCGGTGGACACCGGGCGCGGCAGTTCGATCATCGAACCGGTGCCGTTCGGCGAAACCCCGCTCGCCGGGGCGCGGCTCGAGCGTGTGGCGGGCCTGCTGACGCGGCTTACCGCCCAGGGCTTACACGGCGTAGTGCAGATCCGCAGCATTCCAGGCCGCTTCTGCACCGTGACCGGCGCCAACGGCACGCCGGTGCTGGCCAGCGATGTGGCGCTGTATTCCAAGTGCGAGCAGGTTGGCAATCTGCGCGAAGACAATGGCTCGGCGAGCCAGCGCCAGTCGGTCGCGTTCGCCAACATGCTGTCCACCGCGCGGCAGAATTCCGGCGGCAAGATCGATGTCCAGGTCAGCGCCGGCACTGCCGATGAGGTGGTGACCCCGTATCCGGCGGTCAGCGACACGCTGACGGCCGGTGAGTGGAATCACGTCGCGGCCATGAACAACCGCGTCGAAGTGCATTGGCAGCCGACGCACTGAACTTTCACCCAGCGGGGTTACTGCGCAACGGGCATCTGCAGACGGTGCTCGGAAGCGTCTGGCCGGTGTCCTGGCTGATCCGCCGCCGCGCCGCGCCTCTGCTCGCCGGCGCCGAGGAGCTGCTGCTCGACTGCGGCGATCAGGTGCAGCTGCAGGCGTTTGTCACCCGCGCCAATGGCGCCCATGGCGCCGATCGCACCAGCAGCGCCGATAGCGCCGGCGTAGCGCCGCTGCGGCGCGTGGCGGTCCTGCTGCACGGCTGGGAGGGCAGCGCTGAGGCGACCTACGTGCTGTCGCTCGGCAGCCTTTTGCTGTCGCACGGCTTCGACGTCGTGCGGCTGAACCTGCGCGATCACGGCGCCACCCATCATCTGAATCGCGAGATCTTTCACTCCTGCCGGCTGGCCGAGGTGGTCGGTGCGATCCGCGCGCTGGCGCTGCGCTTTGCCGACGCACGGCTGTTCCTGGCCGGCTTCTCGCTCGGCGGCAATTTCATGCTGCGCGTGGCGGCGGATGCACGCGTGCCGGACGCGGTCGCCGGCGCGGTCGCGGTGTCGCCGGTACTCGATCCTGAAGTGACGCTGGCGGCGCTGGAGACCGGGCCGGCGCTCTATCGGCGCTCATTCCTGAAGCGCTGGTCGCGCTCACTCAAGCGCAAGCAGCGCGCCTGGCCCGGAGTGCATGAGTTTGATCCGATGCTGCGGCTGAAGAACCTGCGTGCGATGACGGCCGGGCTGGTTGCGACCTGCACCGACTTTCCCAGCCTGGCGGCGTATCTGGAGGGTTATGCGGTGACCGGCGAGCGGCTGGCGACACTGCACGCGCCGGCCAGCGTGCTGCTGGCGGACGATGACCCGATCGTGCCGGCGGCGGATCTGGCGCGCCTGGCGCGCTCGTCACAGCTCACCGTGGTGCGCTCGCGCTATGGCGGTCACTGCGGCTTCGGCACCAGCATCGCGCGGCCGAGCAGCGCAGACCGCTTCGTGCTGGAGCAGTTCGAACGCTTCGAGCGTATCGCCGACGCCGCTGCCGCGCGCTGATCAGAGCCGTTCGAGCGGATTGGAAAGCCGCAGCCGGCCGATCCAGGAGGCGGTGCCGATGCCAAGACCGATGAGCGCACCGGCGCAGGCCAGCACGAACATCGCCCGCGGCCCGAACAGAGCCTGCAGCCAGGGCAGCGCCACAGCCACCGCTGCGCCGGCGGCAAACGCGCCGCCGATCAGCGTGCCGAGGGTGCGGCGGCGCAGCCGCAGGTAGTCGGCATCCAGTTCCGCCATCCACTGGCGCTGATCGCGCTGCGCCCGTGCACGGCTGGCGGCGCGGCTGGCCGCGTCGATCGGCTCGCGCGCCAGCGCTGCCACAAGCCGCGCACTAAAGCCGGGCGGCAGCGCCGGCGGCACCAGCACCCGCGCCAGCGCGGCATCCAGTGCCTGCGCGCGCGGATCACCACTCGCCATGGGATCATCGCTTGGACCGTCGCTGTTCATCCGGCGCTCTCCAGCCAGTGGCGCGGATCATCCAGGCCGCGGCGCCGCAACTGCTCGGTGAGCGCGGCGCGGGCGCGATACAGGTTGGTCTTGACCGTGCCCTCGGGCATGCCGAGCATGCCGGCGACCTCGCTGACCGACCGGTCCTCATAGTAGAACAGCATCAGCGTGCGCCGGTAGCGCTCCGGCAGCAGGCCGATCAGCTCGCGCAGGGTGTCGGAGGCATCATCATCCGTGCCGCTGTCGGCGCTGTCGGCACGGTGCGATGCGGCCGAGATCTCGGCTTCTGCCTCGATCACCGCATCGCTCATCGAGGCCAGCTCGCGCCGGCGTGCGATCGCGGTCAGGCAGCGGTTGCGCGTGATCGCGTAGATCCAGGTGGACAGCGATGCCCGCCCGTCGAAACTACCGATCGCCTTCCAGATTCGCACCAGGCTTTCCTGTGCGGCGTCTTCGGCCGCGGTGGGATCTCGTAGCAAAGTGCAGCACAGCCGGTACACCTTGTCCTGGTAGCGCGCCAGCGTCCGCTGGAACGCGGCCTCAAGCGCACCGCTTTGCAGCAGCGCGACGATGTCGCGATCCTGGGCCGAGGCATCGGCCGGCGCTGGCTGCATGGAATTATCTACCTCAGCCTTTATTACCCCCCGACCCGGTCCCCGGTTTCAACCAAATGCCCGGTGTCCGCATCTAATGGACCGGCGACTGCACTTGAAACCGTATGGCCAGCGCGGAGGTATCAAGCACGTGTACCACATTTGCCTGAGAGGGCTTGCCCATGGACCCAAACGCAGTCGCCCATGCCATCTCCGACGGATCGGACAATACGGTAGCGATCCTCGGCGTGATGATCCCGATCGTAGCCATCGTGATGGGCCTGGGCGTCGGTATGCTCAAGGTCTGGACCGATTACCGCAAGAAGCGCGAAATCCTGCAGGCGCACCATGCCGAGCGCATGGCGGCGATCGAAAAGGGTATCGAGCTGCCGCCGCTGCCGCCCCAGTTCTATGGGTTCGACGATGCACCGGCAGCGGCCGCGATAGTCGAGCAGCAGCTCAAAGGCGAGGCGGGCGGTTTGCGCTACCTGCGCAGCGGCCTGATGTGGCTGCTGATCGGCATCGCCATCAGCATCGCGCTGTACGCCGATCACAACGACCATATGCACACGGCTGCCTGGTGGGGCGCCGTACCAATCGCTTTCGGGCTGTCGAAGCTGCTGTTTTATTTCATTGCCAACCGTACCAGTCCCCGCGCCAGCGAGCGCGGCGACCAGAGTAAACCCAAGGAGTGACCAAAATGAGTTCCACCAACACACAGTTTCGCAGCCGCCTGGCTGGCGCCCTGGCCGCCATCGTAGCCGTCACCGGCACCGCCATCGTCATCGCCGCCGGCGTGCAGGGCCCGTCCGGCAGCGCGCCGCACAGCCTGCGCCTGGCCTATACCGCACTGGACCTGTCGCAGCCGATGGGCGCGCAGCTGCTGTATCACCGCCTGCAGCAGGCATCCTCCAATGCCTGCGGCACGCTCGCTCCGGTCGATATCGGCGCCTATCTTGCCTGGCAGCGTTGCTACGACGGCACGCTGCAGCGCGCCGTGCTGGCGGTCAATGCGCCGCAGTTGCTGGCGGTGTACCGCAACGATGCGGCGCGTGCGCACAGTGCCGGCTAGCAGCCGCGCCCGCTCAGCCGGGCGTGAGCGGCAACTGGTCGGTGCGCGCCAGCGCGCGGCGCGGCGGCAATGACGGCAGGATCTGCTGCAGCGCCCGGTGTGCCACGGCCCGGTAGGTGGTCAGCTTGCCGCCGTAGATCGACAGCACCCGCGGGCGCGCGGATCGATCCGGCACCAGCATGGTCTCGCGCGAGCGGTGAAAGGCGTGGCCGGCGCCGCCCGGCAGCACCCGCAGGCCGGCGAAGCTGGCGCTGATGTCCTCGGGCGTCGCGGCCTCATAGCGCGGGAAGTAGTGCTTCAGCACGCCCAGCAGGTAATGGATCTCATTCGGGTGAGGCGCGACCTCGGCCGGGTTGCCGTGAAAGCGCGTCTCGGTGGTGCCGACCATCAGCTGGCCGCGCCACGGCATCACGAACAGCGCGCGGCCGTCGCGCGGGCTCTCGACGTAATAGATGCCGCGTTCGACGCTGCCCGGCAGCACGATATGCGCGCCCTGCACGCACTCCAGCGCCGGCACCGGCAGCGCCGGCTGAATGCGGTGCGCGAGCGTGTCGGCCCAGGGGCCGGCGGCGTTCACCAGCACGCGCGCGCGGCAGTGCTGCTCGTGGCCGGACTCCAGAAAGCTCAGATCGACGCCGTCCCCGCTGAGCGTGGCGCCGATGAACTCTCCCGGGCAGATCAAGCGCGCGCCGAGCGCGCGCGCCGAGCGCACCACCGCGCCGGTCAGTGCCGCATCGTCGGTCTGGGCATCGTGATACCAGAACACGGCCTCAAGATCGGCCGTCGCCAGGCCGTCGAGCGTCGCCCATTGCGCGCGCGGCACGGTGCCGAAATGCGCGCTGCGGGTGAGCCCCGCCAGCAGCGCATACAGCGACAGGCCGGCGCGCAGCTGCCAGGGCCGGCGGCGCGTCTGGCGGTAGATCGGGAAGTAGAAGCGCTGCAGCCGTACCAGCTCGGGTGCCAGCCGCAGCAGCGTGCTGCGCTCGCGCAGGCTCTCGCGCACCAGGTGGAACTGGCCAGTCTCAAGGTAGCGCAGGCCGCCGTGGATCAGCTTGCTGGAGCGGCTGGAGGAGCCGGCCGCGATCGCGCTCTGCTCGAGCAGCCAGACCGAGTGGCCGGCGGCCGCGACCGCCTGCGCCATGCCGGCGCCGTGGATGCCGGCGCCGACAATCGCAACATCGACATCGACGTCGCCGCTCACGCGTCTGGGCGCGGCGAGCGCACCGGCCGCGGCAGCTGGCGCATCGCCTCGCTCATCGATTGCACCGCCATGGTTTCGATGTAGGCGGCGCCACGGGCGGCCAGCGCCTGCGCCAGCTCCAGCGTCTCGACTTCGTACACCGCCCAGCGCCACGGGCCGCGCCACAGCGCCGCTTCCCCTGGCGGCAGCATCTCATGGTCGACGAACAGGAACTCGGGCTGCAGCGCTTCGAACTTCAGGCGCGTGTGGGCGTCGTAGGCGCTGATGACCCAGCCGATCGGCACGCCGCCGATCTGGCGCACGCGGTGCACGGCCGCCAGGTCGAACGAGATCACCACGCACTGGCTGCGCGCCGGCTTCAACGCGTTGACCACGCGTGCCACCACCTGGTCGTAACCGAAGCGGGTGAGGCTGGCGCGCTTGATCTCGACGAACACGGTGACCTCGGGGCGGCCATCGAGCAGCGCGAGCACCTCGACCAGCGTCGGGATGCGGGTGCCGCGAAAGCGCTCGCCGAAGCGCGTCGGCTCGCAGGCATCGATCTGCACCAGCTCGCGCGCCCGCATATCGAAGACACAGCCCGGCCGCCCGGTGGTGCGGGTCAGGTCGTGGTCGTGGATCACGATCGGCACGCCATCGGCCGACAGATGCACGTCCAGTTCGAGGAAGCGCAGCCCGAGCTCGAGGGCCGAGCTGAAGGCGGGAATGGTATTTTCCGGGAAATCGCGGGCGTTGCCGCGATGGGCGACCAGGTGGATCACGCGTGCGTTGTTCAAACCGGCGTCCGTGCAGCAGCGCAGCGTTTCATTATAGGGGGCGCCGCCTAGCGCGTCTGCGGTGCACCGGCCGGGGCGCGCTTTTCCTCGAACTCGACGATCGGCTGGTTGCCGGTCACGGTAACCTGGCCCTCGATCGTGGCGCCGCGCGCCATCGCGATACTGCAGGCGATGACGCTGCCGCGGATCACCGCGCTGGCCGCGATCTCGATCTTCTTGCGCACCACGATGCTGCCGGTGATGCGCCCGGCGATCACCGCGCTCTGGGCGTGCACGTCGCCCTCCCAGTGCGCCTCGGCGGACACCGACAGCTCGCCGCCGACGTTGCCGTCGCCCAGCACGTGACAGCCGATCATCAGCGCCCCGGGGGTCTCGATGTCACCGGTCACGCGCGCACCGGTCGCCAGCAGCGACAGCGTGCCGGTCGGACGGTCGAGAATTCGGCGATTGGCCTTGTCGTTCATGACGCTGTCGCGGATAACGCTCTCGCTGCTGTTACAATTATTCGCTTTGCGGGGCGGAGAGGATGTGATGAGGAACACAGGAATTTGTCTGGTGGCGATCGTTCTGGGCACGCTGGCACTGGCGGGCTGCAGCCGTGAGAGCGCGGATTGGAAGTCGGCGACCGCGGCCGACACCGCGGAGGCCTATCAGCAGTTCCTGCAGCAGCACCCCAAGAGTGCCAACGCGGTGCAGGCGCAGGCTCGCATCACGCAGATCGGGGACGATCGCGACTGGCAGGCGGCGGCCGCCGCCGACACCCGCGACGCCTATGGGCAATACCTGGCGCAGCACGCCGACGGCAAATGGGCGCAGGAAGCACGCATCCGGATCGAGAACTTCGCGCAGGGCGGCACCAGCGCGGGTAACGCGGCGGCTGCGGGTGCCACTGCGGGCGCTGCGATCAACGCCAGTGGGCCGGCGGCGGCGGCCCAGCCGGCGACCTCCGCACCGGGCGCCGCCGCGGCGCCGAAACCGGCACGTGCGCCCAGCGCGGCCAGCGCGCATGCGAGCGCGCCGGGCAGCAGCGTTGCCAGCAGCGAGGAGCACGGCCATTTCGTGCAACTGGGCGCCTTCCACAGCAAGGCACGGGCAGAGTCGGAATGGAAGAAACTCTCGGCCCGCTATCCGTCCGAACTCAAGTCGCTCAAGCCGCACTACGTGGCGGCCAAGTCCAGGAGCGGCGAGGTCTACAAGCTGCGCGCGCGCGTATCCTCGCTGGCCGACGCCCGCGGCCTGTGCGCCACGCTCAAGAAGCACGCGCAGGCGTGCGTGCCGGTGAAGGCCTGAGCGCCGCAGCGCGTCAGCTGTCCGTCAGCGACTGACATGAATTGTCAGGGTCACGGCGCCGCTTTTCTGGCGTCCTGAGACAAGCGACTGATTCATATGCCGTTTCCTACTTGGCATAGCACTTGCTTTGCTCTATTCGTAAGGTTTTCCCCTAACCTTTGCGAACCATCCCTCCCCGATGTTCGCTCTCTTGGCGCCGCAGCGTCCCCGCGCTGCGGCGCCATCTTTAGGGCTGCCGAGCTGGCCCTTCTGCTCGCCCTGACCCGCCCCCACTAAGCCTCCAATGGAGCTCGAAGACATGCTTGGATTGAAATGGGTCGGCGGCGCGCTGGCGTCGGTGGCAGTGGGTTCGGCGGCCATCGCAGCTCCCGCGCTGCGCTCGTTTGCGGACGCGGCAGCGGCGGTGCGCGCCAGCACGCTGCCCAACGGCCTGCAGATCATCGTCTGGCCGGACCACAACATTCCGAACGTCGCGCTGTACAACTTCGTGCATGTGGGTAGCCGCAATGAGGGCACCGGCACCACGGGGCTGGCGCACTTCTTCGAGCACATGATGTTCAACGGCACCAGCCAGCACGCGCCCGGCGAGTTCGACCGGCTGATGGAGGCGCAGGGCGCGAGCAACAACGCCTACACCACCCAGGATGTCACGGTGTACCAGGACTGGTTCCCGAGCTCGGCGCTGGAGCTGGTGCTGGAGCTGGAGAGCGACCGGATCGCAAATCTCGCATTCGTACCCGAGGTGGTCGAGAACGAGCGCAAGGTGGTCTATTCCGAGCGCCGGCTGCGGGTCGAGGACAGCAACGCGGCGCTGCTCGATGAGCAGGTGCAGGCGACCGCGTTCCTGGCGCATCCGTATCGCATCCCGACCATCGGCTGGCCGTCGGACATCCAGTCCTGGACCATGGCCGACCTGCAGAATTTCTTCCGCACCTATTACGCCCCGAACAACTGCACGCTGGTCCTGGTGGGCGCCGTCGATCCGGAGCAGGTGTTCGCCCTGGCGCGCAAGTACTTCGGCCCCAACCCGGCGCGTGATGCGCCGCCGCCGGTGCGCACCCGCGAGCCCGAGCAGCTCGGCGAGCGCCGCCTGGTGCTCGAGCGCCCGGGGCAGAATCCGCTGCTGCACTACGCCTATCACGCGATTGCGGCGGCCGATCCGCGCCAGCCGGCACTCGACATCCTGCAGACCATCCTCACCAGCGGCCACGCGTCGCGGCTGCACCGCGCACTGGTCGAACAGGACAAGCTCGCGGTGGCGATCGGCGGCGGCTGGTCGGAGGGCTTCGATGCCAATGTGTTCGTGCTTCATGCCACGCTGCCTGCCGGCGGTTCGGTGCCGGCACTCGAGCAGGCGCTGGATGCGCAGCTTGCCCACGTCGTCGCGGACGGGGTCAGCGAGCAGGAGCTGCGCCGCGCCAAGAACCAGGTCGCGGCGGATTTCTGGCGCGGCGCCTCGACCATCGACGGCAAGGCACGGCTGCTGGGCGAGTACGCGGTGATGCACGGCGACTACAAGCTGCTGTTCTCAGCCCCCGAGGCCTATGAGCGCGTCACGCGCGAGGACGTGGCCAGCATCGCGCGTCAGGTCTTCAATACCGACCGGCGCACCGTCGGCGTGCTGGTACCCACCGGCGGTGAGGACGCGGACGCTGAGCTTGAGCATTCCGAGCACGGGGTTCACTGATGCTGGCGCGTTCGGTACGTGCGGTCACGGCCGCAGCATTGCTGGGTGCTGCCGGCGGCTGGTGCCATGCGGCCGACCAGGCGGTCGCGAGCGGCGTGAAGATCCCGCCGCACCAGCGCTTCACGCTCGCCAACGGCGTGAAACTGATCCTGATTCCACGCCATGAGGTGCCGCTGATCGCGTTCGAGGCCGTGGTACGCGGCGGTTCGCGGCTCGATCCGGATGGCGCGGCCGGCGCCGCGTCGCTGCTGGCGGAGCTGCTGACCCATGGCGCCGGCAGCCGCGACGCGTTTGCGTTCGCCGATGCGGTCGAGGACGCGGGCGGACATTTCGAGGCCGACGCGCACAACGAGGCGATCGTCGCGCACGGCCAGTTCCTGGCGCGTGATCGCGAACTGATGCTCGGCCTTCTCGCTGATGCCCTGCAGCGTCCGCGCTTCGAGGAGCAGGAGCTCGACAAACTGCGCGCGCGGCGCATCGAGTTCATCAAGGCGGCCAAAGACTCCGAGCCGCAAAGCCTGATCGGCAACTACGGCCGCGCGCTGCTGTTCGCGCACCACGCCTACGGCAAGCCGGTGGGCGGCAGCCAGACGTCGCTGGCGACGATCACGCGCGCCCAGATCCTGAAGTTCTACCAGGATCAGTTCGGCGCCGATCGGCTGACGCTGGTGTTCGCCGGCGATTTCGATCCGCAGCAGTTGCGCCAGGGCGTCACGAGCGCATTTGCCGGCTGGCACAGGGCGGGCCTCACCGAGCCGCCGCTGGTCGCACCCGAGCGCGTGCGCGGCCGGCGCATCGAGCTGATCGACTCGCCCGGGGCGGCACAGACCTATATCTGGATCGGCAATGTCGGTGTACCGCGCGCCTATCCCGAGCGCGCCGCGCTCGATGTCACCAACAGCGCCTTCGGCGGCAGCTTCGGCTCGATGCTGATGCAGGCGCTGCGGGTCAAGTCGGGCTTGAGCTATTCGGCGCACGCCGCTTTCCACCGCGGCGCGGTCGCCGGGGAATTTGCCATTACCTCGTTCACCCAGACCGCGACCACCGCACGCGCCATCGATACCGCGCTGCAGACGTTGTCCACGCTGAAGCGCGAGGGGGTGACGGCGGCGGCGATCAATTCGGCGCGCAGCTACATCCTGGGGCAGTACGCCCTCGGATTCGAGACCGCCGCGGATTGGGCCGGCGTGCTGGCGGACCTGGATCTCTATCACCTGCCGGACAGCTACATCGATGATTACCGGGCGCAGCTGCTGGCCGTGGACGCGGCTGCGTCCAGACAGGTGACCGCCGACGCCTATCCGGACCCCGACAATGTCGACATCGTGCTGATCGGGGATGCGGCACGCATCCGCGACGAGGTAGCCAAGTTCGGGGCGGTGAGCGAGAAGCCGCTGGCCGCGCCGGACTTCGACCCGCCGACTCCCTGAGGACTGCGGTGCGTGAGTACCCAGCCGAAAGCCAAAGCACAAGTCGCCGCGCCCCCGTTTCGCGCCGATCACGTCGGCAGTTTCCTGCGACCGGCCTACCTGCTGGCGGCGCGCGAGGGGCTGCGGCGCGGTGAGCTGTCGGCCGAAGAGCTGCGGAGCGTCGAGGATCGCGCTATCCGCGAGGTGGTGAAGCTGCAGCAGGATGTCGGTCTGCGTGGCATCACCGACGGGGAGTTCCGGCGAACTTTTTTTCATGTCGACTTCCTGACGCAGCTCGAGGGCGTCGTTGAGAAGGGCGGCATCCCGGTCAAGTTTCACAAGGCCGGCGGTGATATCGACTATGCGCCGCCGGTGATGCAGGTCACCGGCAAGGTGCGCCATTCACATTCGATCCAGCGCCGCGACTTCGAATTTCTGCGCTCGGTGACCGAGCGCACACCCAAGGTCACGATCCCGTCGCCGACCATGCTGCACTTTCGCGGCGGCCGCGGCGCCATCAGCCTGGAGGCCTATCCGCAGCTGGACGCGTTTTACGACGATGTCGCGGCGGCCTACGCGCAGGAGATCAGTGACCTTGCGGCGGCCGGATGCAGCTACCTGCAGCTCGACGATACCAATCTTGCCTATCTGTGCGATGCCCGGCAGCGCGAGGCGGCACGTGCGCGCGGCGATGATCCCGATGAGCTGCCGCTGCGCTATGCGCGGCTGATCAACGCCGCGATTGCGGGTCGGCCGGCCGGCATGACGGTCTGTATCCATCTGTGTCGCGGAAATTTTCGCAGCTCCTGGGCGGCCGAAGGCGGCTACGAGCCGCTGGCGCGGGTGCTGTTCAATGAGCTGAACGTTGACGGCTATTTTCTCGAGTACGACGATGCGCGCTCGGGCGATTTCGCTCCGCTGCGACACGTACCGCGGGGAAAAAAAGTGGTGCTGGGACTGCTGACCACGAAGTTGAATGCGTTGGAGAGCATCGAGGAGCTCAGGCGCCGCATCGACGAGGCGGCAAGCTTCGTGCCGCTGGAGCAGCTGTGCCTGTCACCGCAGTGCGGCTTCTCCAGCACCGTGCACGGCAATGACATCGCGGTGGAGATGCAACGCAAAAAGCTTGCGCTGGTAGTGGACACCGCGCGGGCGGTGTGGGGCGATAGCTGATCGCCTGAGCTTCAGGGCGTCGCCGCTGAGACGCGCCAGACGCTGTTGCCCGTGTCATCGGCTATCAACAGTGCTCCCTTGCCGTCCATGGCTAGCCCTACCGGCCGGCCGCGCGCCTTGTCGCCATCGACCAGAAAGCCTGTGACCACGTCTTCCGGTGGACCTGACGGCCGG
>Ga0181537_10003246_pt1 | contig 13982 bp, 14 predicted proteins | sample PEATcosm2014_Bin_39_FD_119765 | JGI IMG/M metagenome (GOLD analysis project Ga0181537, IMG submission 119765) | Peatland microbial communities from MTU Mesocosm Facility, Houghton, MI, USA - PEATcosm2014_Bin23_10_metaG | ecosystem: Environmental > Terrestrial > Soil > Wetlands > Peat | place... | reverse complement strand
GCGCGTTCTGGGATCCGACCAATTTTACTTTCCCCGCCGGTTGCCACATCTGTGAAGTTGAAGTCGACCCGGAGACGGGCAATACCGAGATCGTCGCCTGGACCGCGGTCGATGATTTTGGCGTTGTGATCAATCCGATGATCGTCGAGGGCCAGGTCCACGGCGGCATCGCGCACGGGATCGGTCAGGCTTTGTGTGAAAGCGCCATCTATAACAAGGACGGACAATTCCTTACCGGGTCGCTGATGGATTACTGCATGCCACGCGCCGACAACTTGCCGGTGATGAAAATCGGCGCCACCGTCACCAAGTGCCCGTCCAACCCGCTCGGCATCAAAGGCTGCGGCGAAGCTGGCGCGATCGCTTCGCCGGCCGCCGTCATCAACGCCATTACCGATGCGATCGGTACCGAAGCGATCGCCATGCCGGCGACGCCGTCCGCGGTATGGGTGGCATTGCAGAAATCGGGCCGATCGCTGCCGCACGCGGCGTGACGTGAAGAGATAACGGAGAACGAAGATGTACAGCTTCACCTTCCAACGTCCGGAAACGCTTCGCCAGGCGGTGAACTTGCTCAACAAGAACGGCGACGCCAAGCTTCTGGCCGGCGGCCATACTTTGTTGCCGACGATGAAGTTGCGGCTGGCCGGGCCACCGATGTTGATCGATCTCTCACGTATCGAAGGCTTGGCCGGCATCGAGCTCAAGGGCCGCGCGTTGGTCATCGGCGCCATGACGCATCACGTCGACGTGCACAACTCGCCGGCGGTGCAGCAGGCGGCGCCGGTATTGTCCAAGCTCGCCGGCCTGATCGGCGATCCGGCAGTGCGCCATATGGGCACGATTGGCGGTTCCGTCGCCAACAACGATCCGACGGCCGATTATCCGGCAGCCTGCCTTGCGCTCGGCGCCACCATCATCACCAACAAGCGCCGCATCCCGGCCGACGAGTTCTTCACCGGTATGTTTTCGACCGCATTGGAGCCCGCTGAAATCATCACCAAGGTGAGCTTCCCCCTCCCGAAGAAAGCGGCCTACCAGAAATTCCGCAATCAGGCCTCGCGCTATGCACTAGTCGGCGTGTTCGTCGCCAAGCGCGGCAGCGAGACCCGCGTCGCGGTGACCGGCGCCGGCGGCAACGGCGTTTTCCGCGTCACCGCGTTCGAAGAGGCGCTGAAAAAGCGGTTTTCCCCGAAATCGCTCGAAGGGCTGACCGTTTCCGCCGACGGCCTCAACAGCGATATTCACGGCAGCGCCGAATACCGCGCGCACCTGATCGGCGTGCTCGCCCGCCGCGCCGTCGCCGAGGCGATGGGGAAGTAAGGCCGCTTGCCACGTCGCTACTGGCTCTCGCCGCGGCAAAGCGGAGCGGGTTGCGACCTAGCTTGGTTAGATGGCCTCGCCGCTCGAACGGATCACTACCAGCTGTGCCGCTGCTGCTGCCTGATATGAAATGTCGTGAGTTCGACGAGGTAGTCCCCAGCGCGAGCTCGCGCACCCTTCGTTTGGCTCGGTGTTTCAGGCTTACCCTTTCAGCCGACAATCGGTTGCATATAGAGGCGCTCCACAGGGGGACTTTGGCCGGGCGAGCGGATCATTGATTTCCTCTGGCGCGTTGAGGGCCGCTCCGGCGCTCCGCGCTTGGACGTTTTCCGCCGACGTGACTTGGCCTGCATGCAAATTAATTCACAGTTTCATTGCGCGGGTTATGAACGGACGCGGGTGTTTTTGCGGCGCCTGCTCGCGCAGGCACCGTCGGGTCAATTGCAATTCCTGTCTGCGGACTCACGGGCGTTTTGGGCTGCAAACGGGCATTCCTCAAAAACAATCGTGACAAGACCCATAGAGAGGGCCGAGACACGAGATGCATCCAGGGTTAAACGGATCCGGAATGCACACAGCGGCACAGCCTGCTACCGCCGCAGTACATTGGAGCCAATTGCAGCTTTGCGTCAGCGATTGGCCCTGATGGGCCCGAGCGTATCCGCGCTTCACGGGAACTGCTTGGGTCGGCAAGCTCATCGCAATTCTCCTCATTCGCTTTCGAAAGACTCAATGAGTTGGGTCATGCTTTAGAGGGCGAACATCAGCACAGCGGAGACGATACGAGACATGTTCCGGCAACCTGAACGCAACATCCGGACTGGGTCACGCCAGCCGCCTGAGCGATCTTTCGATCAGATTGTGTGCGTTGTATGGGCGTAGCTTGGTTTGGTGCTTTCATGTTAGTGCGCTCCTCTGTTGGTCGGCCTCAATGAGGCCATCTGAGGCGGATCGGTTGATCCGCCTCGCTCTGAGCCACACCGTAGCGTGGATCAGAAGAACGGTTTTGTTTGGATTGGTGGTGCATCATCACGCACCCGCCCGAACGGCCCACGAGCGCACTGTACCCACAGTGACCGGAAGGACGTCGCTCACGTCGACGGTGTATCGGTAGACCCGGTTGGCGCGGCGCTCGGTCTCCGGATCGAACATCTGCAGTTCGACATCCCAGCAATCGGAGTCGGGCCGGCAGATCGGGCTCTTGACGACGTTGATCGTATCCAGCTCGAGATTTCGTCCGGCGCTTTCGGCGAAGGCGACTTGTGTCTGATAAGCGTTTGTCGCCGCGAAATTGAGAGCGCGGTCTTGCGCAGCGACACCGAAATTGCGGAGCGCGTAATAGACGCGATTGAGGAAGTTGAAAAGTTGAAAATGTGATCGTCGGAGGCGACATCGGCGCCCACAGCGGCCTTAGCCGCGGCGATCAGTTCGTGCGATTGCCATTTATACATTCCGCGCAAGTCGGGGTAGACGACGGGGATCGTCATGCCATTTAGCAGACGCGTCGATCCGACAATGAGGCCAGGAATCGATACGCGTTGCTCGCGGTTGCGGGTGGCGTCCAGTGAGGACTCCAACGCATCGAATATTGCATTATAGATCAGAAGCGCAAACGGCCCGGCTGGCTGGATCGCGTAAAGCGGAATCTGCTCTTGCATCAGTATGAAGGTGATGCCGGTTGCGTATTGCGGATTTTCGCGCAGGAACGCAAAGAGTTCGGCAGGGTTGTTGGCGCGGACCGGATCGCCCAATTGCTGGACCAAGGCGTCGTAGCGAGCCTCAGTCCCGAAATCGAACCAAAGCGCCCCAAGTGCGAAGACAAGTTGCGGCGGCTGCCCTTTACCGCAGGAGCAGGTTGGTTCGCCTTTGCCGCACGAACAAGCCTGCTGGTTCACGTTGCTCTGCGCAACAGGCGAAGGCGCCGCCGCACTGCGTTCGAAGACAGTTCCCTGGGGCCTCAACGGCGCTTTTGCGGCTTCGTCTTCAGGCGCCGGATTGCACGAGCAGGCTGATGGCGACACGCCGGACAGCTCGCTAAGGACTGCATCACTCGAACTGAAGTCAGACTTCCCAGATCCCCCCTGCCTGAAACTGTCGCCTGTCGGCCACCAGCGTCCCGCCCTACATGCAGATCGAGCCCCGCGGTTTGAACCATTGCGAAGGAAGTTTGCCCGGCGCCGGCGCGATGGAGCATTGCCAATGCTGCAGCCGCGTTAAGAGTGCCGGCCAAAAAGCGGTCGCAGGCGCCCACGCCCTCCAGTTCGCAGGGTGTCGCGCTTTCGATGATGATTTGCCTGATATCGAGCGGATCAAGTTGATACCCTTCGCGACGCGCAACCGACAACAATAGAGCGGCGACTCCGGAAACGACCGCTGCCGCAAAGCTCGTCCCGGTACCGGCGCCTGTGTCACCACCGGGCACGGCCACGGGCAAATTCTCTCCCGGCGCTAGCACCCCGTTACGCCGGTAGGCCTCTGCCCAATTGCTTATTTCCAGAGGCTTGCCGGTCGCGCCGAGCGCCCCGACTGATAAAACAAATTCTACCGCAGCGGGTAAATGAATGCAAGCACAACCATCATTGCCGGCGGCCGCAACCAGCAGCACGCGACGCGCCGCCGCCAGTTGGATGACTTGCGCTAAATGGGATTCGGCTTCGGCGGTCGCGGACTTCTGGCCTGCGCTTATGTTGATAATGGATACGTCATTCTCGATGCCGAAACTGATGGCGCGTGCCAGGTCCAGCTGGGAAACGGGTAGCGATTGTCCGTCCTTTGTCTTGCGGAAAAAAAGCGGGAGCACGAGACCTGAACATCCGGGCGCCAATCCACGAATCTGGCCGCCGCGTCCAAAAATCAGGCTGCATATGCTGGTCCCGTGAGGGTCGGATTCGACCATCTCGGGCGGGACCATTGTCTGCAGGACGTCGATCTTGGCGTCCACTAATGCGGGGTGCGGTAAATCGGGCAATCCGTCCACGACCCCGATAGAAACCGACGAAGAACCCTCGCCGCAGGCTTTCAGCGCAGCCCTGATTGTTCGAAGCGGGTCGCTCTTACATTGTATATTCATATTGTACAATTATAGCGAGTAAATCCCCGTCTGGTCTAGTCCGTGAGCGAGCGGTTTTGGGCTGGAGGGTTTATGTATAATTCGACACGCGATGCCGGGGCCGCCGATGAACTGCTGCCGTGAACTTCGGTGGTCGCTCCCAAGCCAGTTTTCGGGGAGGTTTTAGTCGTGAATTCGTTCCTACTTCGTCCGCTGCCGGCTTCGATCGACGCCACCGTGGCTTTGCTAGGCGAAGCCCATTATCTGGCCGACCGCGCGCTCGGCACGGTGCTTTATCTGGCGCTGAAAATGGGCCGGCCGTTGTTCCTCGAAGGCGAGGCCGGCGTCGGCAAGACCGAAATCGCCAAGGTGCTGTCGGTGACACTCGGCCGGCGTCTGATCCGCCTGCAATGCTATGAGGGGCTCGACGTCGCTGCCGCGGTTTACGAGTGGAACTACGCCGCGCAGATGATCGCCATACGCGTCGCCGAGGCCGAAGGCGAACACGATCGCGCCCGCCTCGAGCGCGACGTCTTCTCCGAGCGCTTCCTGATCCGGCGTCCGCTGCTGCAGGCGCTTGAACCCGATCCTGCTGGCGCCCCGGTTCTGCTGATCGACGAAATCGATCGCACCGACGAGGCGTTCGAGGCGTTCCTGCTCGAAGTGCTCGGCGATTTTCAGGTTACAATTCCGGAAATGGGTACGGTCAAGGCGGCGCAGCCGCCGATCGTGGTCATCACCTCGAACCGGACGCGCGAAGTGCATGACGCGCTCAAGCGCCGATGCCTTTATCACTGGGTCGGCTATCCGAACGCCGAGCGCGAGCTCTCCATCGTGCGCACCAAAGTGCCGGGCATCGGCAAGAAGCTTTCCGAACAGGTGGTGGCGTTCGTGCAGGGGCTGCGCAAGCGGGATCTGTTCAAGTCGCCCGGCGTCTCCGAAACGCTCGATTGGGCCGGTGCGTTGTCCGAACTTGACGTGGTTGCGCTCGACCCGGCAACCGTCTCCGATACGCTCGGGGTGCTGCTGAAATACCAGGACGACATCGCCCGGCTCGAAGGCAGCAAGGTCAAGGAGCTGCTCGACGAGGTGAAGTCGGAGCTGCGGGCGGCGGAGTGACCATGAGCGAGCCGCTCACCGCTCACGCCGACGGCCGCCTCGCCGAGAACATCCTCTACTTTGCCCGTGCGCTGCGCGCCGCCGGCATTCCGGTCGGCCCGGGCGCGGTGCTCGATGCGCTTGAAGCGGTCAAGACCGCCGGCGTCGGCACACGCGAGGATTTTTACTGGACGCTGCATGCTGTGTTCGTCAAACGCCACGAGCATTCGATCCTTTTTGATCAGGCCTTCCGCATTTTCTTCCGGCGCCGCGGCTATATTGACCAGATGCTGGCAATGATGCTGCCGCCGGCGCCGGGCGCACCGCGCGCGCCGGAGGCCGGCGCCACGCGCATTCATGAGGCGCTGTTCTCCGGCCTCGACGACAAGCTCAAACAGGAACGCGAGATCGAGCTCGACACCCGTCTGACGGTTTCCGACCGCGAAGTGCTGCAGCGAAAAGATTTCGCGCAGATGACCAACGCCGAGATCGCAACCGCCAAAGAGGCGATGAAGCGTCTCGTCCTCCCGTTCGCCGACGTGCGTACACGCCGGCTTCGGCCGCATCCGCACGGACGTCTGATCGATATGCGCCGCACCTTGCGTTCGAGCATGAAGGGCGGCGGCGATTTCATCGATCTGCGTTTCGTCGGGCCGAAGTCGAAACCGCCGCCGGTGGTGGCGCTGCTCGACATATCCGGGTCGATGAGCCAGTACAGCCGCGTTTTTCTGCATTTCCTGCACGCACTGACGGAAAAGCGAAAGCGGGTGAGCACTTTCCTGTTCGGCACGCGGCTGACCAACGTGACGCGTGCCTTGCGCGAACGCGACCCGGACGACGCGCTTGCCGCCTGCTCGGCGAGCGTGCCCGACTGGTCGGGCGGAACGCGCATCGCCTCGTCGCTGCATGCATTCAACAAATTATGGGCGCGCCGCGTGCTAACCCAGGGCGCAATCGTGCTTCTGATCACCGACGGGCTTGAGCGCGACGCCGACGATACGCTTGCCTTCGAGATCGACCGGCTGCATCGCTCCTGCCGGCGGCTCATTTGGCTCAATCCACTGCTGCGCTTCGACGGCTTCGAGGCGCGGGCGCGCGGCATCAAAACCATGTTGCCGCATGTCGACGATTTCCGGCCGATCCACAATCTGGAGTCGATAACGGCCCTGGTGGCGGCCTTTCAGGGCGGCGACCTTAGCGCCGGCGATCCGAAAGCCTGGATGCAAAAAGTCGCGTGATCGCTTATATTTGACGCGACATAGCGGTCATCAGGGAGAGGCCCATGCTCTCAACGGACAACGATATTCTCAAAGCCGCGGAAGACTGGCGTAAAGCGGGTCGGGCGGTGGCGCTCGCGACTGTGGTCGAGACCTGGGGCTCGGCGCCGCGGCCGATCGGCTCGAATCTCGTCATCGACGAAGAAGGAAATTTTCTTGGCTCGGTGTCCGGCGGCTGCGTCGAAGGCGCCGTAGTCACCGAGGCTCTTGACGTCATCGGCTCGGGCAAACCGAAGATGCTCGAATTCGGTGTAGCCGATGAGACCGCCTGGAAGGTCGGGCTTTCCTGCGGCGGCACTATCCGGGTGTTCGTCGAGAAGGTGGAATAGGATTCGCAAACGCCGATGCGGCTCGATCTCCTCACCGCTTTGAATGCCGAGCGTGCCGCGCGCCGCGCCGCCATTGTCGTGACCGATGTGGCAAGCGGCGAGCAGCGGCTCGTCAAGGCCACCGATATTGCCAGCGATCCGCTCAAGGCCACGCTCGCCGAGCGCTTGCGTAGCGGCAGGAGCGGCATGGAGGACACGGCGGCGGGGCGCGTCTTCCTCACCGTTTATGTGCCGGCGCCGCAGCTCGTCATCACCGGCGCGGTGCATATCAGCCAGGCCTTGGGGCCGATCGCCAGGCTCCTCGGCTACGACGTGACCATCGTCGATCCGCGCACAGCCTTTGCGTCTACCGAGCGCTTTCCTGACGTGAAGGTCATCGCCGAATGGCCGGATCAGGCGCTGCCGCCGCTTGGCATCGATCGTTACACCGCCTTCGTCGCGCTCACCCACGACCCGAAGATCGACGATCCGGCGCTTCTGCACGCGTTGTCGCGCGACTGCTTCTATATCGGCGCGCTCGGATCGCGGAAGACGCATGCGCGCCGGGTCGAACGGCTCAAGCAACAGGGCCTGAGCGAAGCCGATATTTCCCGCATTCACGCGCCGATCGGGCTCGATATCGGCGCCGTTTCCCCGGCCGAGATCGCGGTTTCGATCATGGCGCAGATCACCGAGCGTTTGCGCGAGGAGCGGCCGCAAGGCGAACGCCCGCTGGTCAAGGCGGTGTCATGAAGTTCGGAACGGTCGCGCCCAAAGAAGCCGTCGGCGCGACCGCGGTGCATACCATCCGCCAGGGCGAGCTGGTGCTCAAGAAGGGCACGCTCATCGGCCTGGTGGAGGCGGCGGCGCTGGAGGCCGCCGGCATCGGGCACATTGTCGCCGCCCGCCTCGAACCCGGCGACGTGTCCGAAGACGAAGCGGCAGCCACCATCGCAACCGCCATCGCCGGGGAGGGCGTCCACGTCGATCGGGCCTTCACCGGCCGCGCCAATCTGTTCGCGCAAGCGGCTGGCGTGCTGGTGGTGGAGAAGGACGCGATCGACCGGCTCAACCGCGTCGACGAAGCGATCACACTGGCGACGCTCTCGGCGTACAAGCCGGTGGTCGCCGGAGAGATGATCGCAACTGTGAAGATCATTCCGTTCGCGGTGGCCGCCGCCGCGCGCGATGCGGCGCTGGCGGCGGCGCCGCAACCGCTCATCCGCATCGCGCCCTATCGGATACGCAAGGTCGGGGTGGTGTCGACGCTCTTGCCGGGCCTCTCGCCCAAAGTCATCGACAAGACGCTGAAAATCACCGCGGACCGGCTCGGTCCGGCCAACGCCACGATCGTCGCCGAACGTCGCGTGCCGCATGAACGCGCGGCGCTGGCGCGCGCGCTCCGTGAAGTGCTCAAGCAGGGCGCCGAACTCGTTATCGTGTTCGGCGCTTCGGCGATCGCCGATCGGCGCGACGTGATTCCGGCGGCGCTGGAGGCGATCGGCGGCCGTATCGACCATTTCGGCATGCCGGTCGATCCCGGCAATCTGTTGCTGCTCGGCGGCGCCGCCGGCCATCCGGTGCTCGGCGCGCCCGGTTGCGCCCGCAGCCCAAAGGAAAACGGCTTCGATTGGGTGCTGATGCGGCTCCTGGCCGGGCTCCCCGTGCCTCGCGAAGACATCACCGGCATGGGCGTCGGCGGGCTGCTCATGGAAATCGTGACCCGGCCGCAGCCGCGCGAAGAGCCGGTGCATCCCGTCCAAAACATCGCCGCGCTTGTGCTGGCCGCCGGCCGTTCAAGCCGCATGGGCGGCGCCAACAAGCTTCTGGCCGAGATCGGTGGCCGGCCGCTCGTCCGCATCGTTGTCGAGCAGGCGCTCGCCTCGCGCGCACGCCTGGTGATCGTGGTCACCGGCCATCAGCGCGAGCGCGTCGAAGGGGCGCTCTCTGGCCTGCCGGTGCAGTTCGCGCATAACCGCGACTTCGCCGACGGTCTCGGCAGCTCGCTGCGCGTCGGCATCGCCGCGCTTCCGGCGCGGGCGGACGGCGCCATCGTCTGCCTCGGCGACATGCCGCAAGTCGATGCCGCCATGATCGACAGGCTGATCGGCGCGATCGATCCCGACAAGGGCGCGCTGATCGCGGTGCCGAGCAGCGACGGCAAGCGCGGCAATCCGGTCGTCTGGTCGCGCCGGTTTTTCCCCGAGCTGATGGCGGTCGAAGGCGATATCGGCGCGCGCCACCTGATCGGCCGCTACAGCGAGGCCGTCACCGAGGTGCCGCTGACCGGCACAGCGGCGCTGACCGACATCGACACGCCGGAGGCGCTGGAAGCGGTGCGGGCGGAGCTCGAGCGGACGTAACTAGGGGCGGCGAAATGTATCACGCTGTTGTTCGCCGCCGCATCAGACGGCTGTTCGATGCTGTGAACAGTGGCGATGCGGAACCGGTTCTGCAGATGTTCGCCGGCCGTTTTGAACATTCGTTCCTTGGCGAGCATGCACTGGGCGGATCGCGCCACACGTTGGCGGCTACCCGGCAATGGTACGATCGGCTCTATCGGCTGCTTCCCGACATCCACTTCGACCTCAGAAACATCACCGTCAGCGGCGGACCGTGGAACACAATCGTCGTCGTCGAATGGGACGAGACAAACTCGGGCACGGACAACGTGCGCACCTATAATCGCGGCATTCACGTCGTCCATTTGCGATGGGGGCGGGCGACGCAATTGATCATCTGTCCGGACACGATCGGCCTGAAGGCGACACTCGATCGACTCTCCGCCTCCGGTAATGCTGAGGCTGCAGCCGGACCCATTATTGGCTGATCGGGGGCAAGCGCGCCCGCTCCGGAGGATGCCGGTCGACCCAGTAAGGGGTCAATTCGTGCCCGATTCACCAACTGGCAACCCTTCCCCGTTAGCGTTGGCGCGGTGTCCCTGGGGAGGGGCTTTTCTATGATCCGGTTCACGCGGAATGCCGCGCTCACTGTCGCGACGGGTTGGATTCTGATCGCCGTCATTGGCACCGCCCATGCGGCCGGCGCGTTCGCCGTCGGCGCTTGCGGCGCCTATGGCTACGGCTACGACTTTCGCAAGCTCACGGACGCCCGCGTTGCGGCGATGAAGCAGTGCGCCGGCTCAAGCTGCAAAGTGGTCGGGGCGATCAAGCGCGGCTGCGCGGCCTTGGCCGTCGATGCCAAGCAGCCCTGCGGCTCGTTCGGCTGGGCGGTCAACCCGCATCTCGGCAACGCAGAGAACGCCTCGCTGCGCCGCTGCTACGAATTCGGCGGCCGCGATTGCGTGGTGCGCGCCTGGGCCTGCGACGAAAAAGGCTAAAAGCCGCCCGTGGCTCGTCCTCATCCGCTCAATATCGCGTATTGAAGCCGAGCCGCACGTAAGGACCGGCGCGATGAAAGGATTCCATCGCCAAGCCGCCGGCCGCCGACCAATCGAGCGCGTCGATGTGGAAGCCGGTTACGTGGGCGCCGAACCGTATTTGCTGATAGTCGACGCACCATAGAGCCTGGGCTTCAGGACCGACAAAGAAAGGCTCGGACGATCGCCAGCCAATGGCGGCGCGCGCCGATCCGATGAGGCCGATCGAGGCGATGGAGCCGTCGAAGGCGATCATGGTCGCCTGATCGGGGCGATACCAGACGTCCGCGGCGATTTGGCCGCCAGCGTAAGATCCCCGCAATAGGCTGCCTGGATCGTAGGGCGTGAGCCGATAATCTTGAACGATGGGTCCGGCGTAGAGCCCGATTGTCAGGCCGCTGTTCGTCATCCGCCACCCAGGCAACGCGGACGCGGATACAAGGGTACCGGCCACATCCATGTGCAGCGTGCTTGAGGGATAGATATACTGGCCGCCGGCGAGCAGAAGCTTGAGCGTGAAGCCGCCCTGGTTGAGACCTGTCGGCGACCACAGCAAGCCGCCGTTGCCGAATGCACCGTCGCGCCAAAAATCGGTGCCGGCGAACAAAAGAAAAGAAGGATTGTTCGGCCCGGCGGTCTCAGCCCGGGCCGCAATGGTGCACAGTATCGCTATCGTGGCGACGACCGCCCCGATGCCCCACACCCCACGCACTGACGCCCGCCCCGCGCGGTGCGCCTCCGTTATCGGCGCCTTATTCGAATACCGGCACGCTTAGTTCTAATCGAGTTCCCGGAATAGTCGACCCCGCTTCATTCCCGCGTAAGCGGGAATCCATGATTTTGGGAAACTGGGTCCGCGCTTGCGCGGGGACGAGCGATGGTGGACTTGCGCTTAAGCCGTTGCCGGGCGCCGGGCCGCGAGCGCCATGCTGATTAGCGCCGCGCCGCCGAACACCATGTTGATGCCGACCAGAAGGCCGAGCGCCCAGACCGCCGTTCCCGGCAGTCCGGCGAAAATGATGCCGGCGAGGATCAGGTCGATGATCCCGCTCACCAGCATCCAGCCCCAGCGGCCGCTAAGCTGATTGCGGTGCTCGATGGCGTACATGATCGAAGCGACGCCCTCGACCACGAAGAACGCGATCAGCACCAGCGTCAGCGACAGCGTTCCGGTGAGCGGCCAAAGCAGCAGCACGACGCCGGCGGCGATGCCGATGAGCGCGGAGATCAGGGCCCACCAGAAACCGGGCGCCTGTCGCGCCCAAAACGTCGTGATCAAGCCGACGATGCCGCTGATCAGGAATATCCAGCCAATGATGATGGTGAAAGCGAGCGTGGCGATCGGCGGCAGCAAGATCGCGGCGAGGCCGAGGATGATCAGAATAACACCTTCGGCGAGAAACACGCCCCAGTGTTCATGGATGGCGCTGGCAAAAGCGCGACCGATTTGCTCGGCATCGGTCCGTTGCGGCATAGTCATTGTTTACTCCCTTAAAATCGGGTCGGCGTTGGAAATGCCCGGCGACCGGCTCTAGGTCCGCCGCCGGCCGGGATAATTGCATGGAATGGGGCCTCTTGCATAATTGGAATGGCCTCCTATTTAGCCAAACAGTGACGTTGACGCCTTCGGGCTCCTTCACTGGACGGCCACGGATACGATGGGTGACGCCGGATGTACGCGCACCTTTTCGTTCGTGGCCGTTGGCATTTTTGCCACCGCGCCCGCGCCCCGCGCGTCTCGTAAATGAACGCGATTGCTGTCATAAGGCTGTAATCGACGGCCGTCATGAGATTGCAATAAACTGAGCAATCGCGCAGGGGGTTGCGTTATGGCTATGATGGATGCGCCAGTGGATTTCAGCCTCCTGGCCGGTGCCGGTGCGCCTGCCCGCGACTACAAAGCGGGCGAAGTCATTTTCCGCGAAGGTGACCCGGCGGAAGAGTTGTTCGTGGTCAAAAGCGGAACCGTCGAAATCCGCCTGGGCAACCGCCTGCTCGACACCTTGCCGGAGCGCAGCATTTTCGGTGAGATGGCTCTCATCGATCATGGTCCGCGCAGCGCGACAGCGGTGGCGGCAACCGATTCGACTCTCGTGCCGGTTGGTGAGAAACAGTTTCTGCTCATGGTGAGCCGCACGCCGTATTTCGCTCTCAACGTAATGCGCGTCCTGGTTCAGCGCCTGCGCTCCTCAAACCAGGTGATTTACTAGCGAATAGGGAATAGCCAGTAGGAAGTGGTGGCTTTCACCATTCGCTACTCGCTACGCGCCGCCTTCAATCGCTCGATCAGCGCCATCGCTCCCGCAGGCGCCCGTATCTTGCCCTCATGAATCACGTAGACAAAAACGTCGCGCGGCGCGCTTTTCTTTCGCGCGAGCGGCGGCACAACGTGGGGCAAATCGTCGGGCTCATCGCCCTGTGACCACCGTCGTAGCCGGACAGCCCAGGTGTCGAGGTCCTTCAGTGGGTAGGCAGTGGGGATCGTGTCCTTTCCTCGTTGCAGCCGGGCGTAGATAAAATCGCCCGTCGCGTCGGCGAGCGACGGATACGTGGCATGGTCGGTGAACACGATCGGCGTGCCGAAACCGCGCGCGAGCGCGATGAATTCCGGCGTGCGAAAGCTTGGGTGCCGCACCTCAACGACGTGGCGCAGCGATTTGCCGCCGGATTTTGCCGGCAACAATTCGAGGAATTCGCCGAAATCGGCGGCGTCGAATTTCTTGGTCGGCGCAAATTGCCAAAGCAGCGGGCCGAGCCGTTCGCCAAGCTCGGTTACGCCGGAATCGAGGAAGCGTTTGATGGAGTCGCCGGCCTCGGCAAGTACGCGCCGGTTGGTGCCGAAGCGCGGTCCCTTGACGGAAAATACGAAACCTTCGGGTACGGCGGCCGCCCATTTGCGGAAGCTCTCGGGTTTCTGCGAGCCGTAGAAGGTCGAATTGATCTCGATCGAGGTGAGGTGGCTCGCCGCATAAGCAAGTTCCTTCGCCTGGGGAAGCCCTTGCGGATAGAACACGCCGCGCCACGGCTCAAAATTCCAGCCGCCGATCCCGACATGGATGCGACCCGAGGCGGCGGTCATATCGGCGTCATGCCGCTTTGCCATACTAACTCCCACTACCGGCGGAGGAATTCGACCACGCCGGCTGCGGCCACGATGACCGGTGACGCCGGACGAACGCGCACCGTCCATTCGTGGTCGTTTCTTTGTCCTGTCAAGTTGTCCCAAAGCGTTGTCCCAAACGCCGCGAAGGCCCGGGTTAAAACCCGGGCCTTCGCATTTTTCACCAATGCCCCTTGATAGCGCCGGCTGGGCGCGCCTGCTATGAAGCCTTCCCGTCGGCCCGCGCCCGCTTCGGCAGCGCTGCCGCAAGTCATTGAAAGGACGTTGATTTGGTTGCGGTCGGCGCTGTCACCTTGCCGGAACGACGTTATGCGCTGACCATCACCGCCACGATCCTCGTTCTCGTCGGCGTGCGGCTCGTTTGCGCGGCGTTGACGCCGCTGAGCTTCGACGAAAGCCTCTACTGGCTGTGGTCGCAGCACATATC
>Ga0181537_10003245_pt1 | contig 13982 bp, 15 predicted proteins | sample PEATcosm2014_Bin_39_FD_119765 | JGI IMG/M metagenome (GOLD analysis project Ga0181537, IMG submission 119765) | Peatland microbial communities from MTU Mesocosm Facility, Houghton, MI, USA - PEATcosm2014_Bin23_10_metaG | ecosystem: Environmental > Terrestrial > Soil > Wetlands > Peat | place... | reverse complement strand
GCGAAATCGACCAGCTCCTCCAGCACCGGGCGCAGCGGATGGAAATTGCTGGGGTTGAGCTGGTAGGGCGAGGCGATGCGGGCGAGCGAGGCGTATAGCCAGTAGACCGGCGAGTGATCGAGATTGCCGGGGTTGAGCGCCTTGTCGAAGGCCGAGGGTCGCAGCAGCCCCTCGGAGGCGCTTTCCGACACGCGGCGCCAGAACCGTTCCAGCAGTTCGCGCGCCCGCGCCCGCCCGCCCGAGGCCAGGCCGTGCACCAGCACCGTGCCGTTCATGGCGCCCGCGCTGGTGCCGCACACGCCCGCGATTTCGATGCTGGGTTCCTCGAGCAGCCGGTCGAGCGCGCCCCAGGTGAACGCGCCATGCGAGCCCCCGCCCTGCAGGGCGAGCGCGATGCGGCGCGGTTTAGACTTGCTCCCCTCCGCAGGCATGTTCTCAGCCGTGTTGCGGTTGTTATCGGGGCGATACTAGGTCGTCATTTGCCGATCTGGAAGCGTCATTGCGAGGAGCAGAGCGACGAAGCAATCCAGGGGGCCAAAAAAGTCTGGATTGCTTCCCGCTTCGCGTCGCTCGCGGTCGCAATGACGACATGGAAGAAGGCGTCGTGTTGTAGCCCTCGCCTCAACTGCACCCACTGGTCGCGCCGCAGGTGTTGCACTTCATGCAGGTGCCGTTGCGCACCAGGGTGAAGTTGCCGCACTCGCCGCAGTTATCGCCCTCGTAGCCCTTCAGCCGCGCGACTTTGATTTGCTCGGCGCGCGAATCGAAGGCGCGCACCGCGGCCTCGGTGTCGATCACCATTTGCGCTGTCTGCTGCAGCATCTGCACCCCGGAAGACACGTCGCCGCCGGCCGCCGCCGTGGCGATTCCGCCGCCCCCTGTGAAGACGAGCAGATTCGTCCGCGAACGCACATAGCCCTTGCTCACCGGCGCGGCGACCGCGGCCGCCGGCGCCTGTTCCTGCGAAAGACGGCTGGTCTCGGCGACGCCGCCCCCGATCGCGTCGGGCGCGTCCTCCTGCGGAGGCACATGCGCGAGATCGTTGCGGCCGAGATAGGAAATCGCCAGTTCCCGGAAGATGTAGTCGAGAATCGAGGTGGCGTTCTTGATCGCCGAATTGTTCTCGACGATGCCGGCCGGCTCGAAGCGCGTGAATACAAACGCCTCGACGAACTCTTCGAGCGGCACGCCATATTGCAGGCCGATCGAGATGGCGATGGCGAAATTGTTCATCATCGCGCGGAAGGCGGCGCCCTCCTTGTGCATGTCGATGAAGATCTCGCCCAGCTTGCCGTCCTCGTATTCGCCCGTGTGGAGGTAAACTTTGTGTCCCCCAACGACAGCCTTTTGCGTATAGGACTTCCGGCGATCGGGAAGCCGTTGCCGTTCGGTACGGCGGACTTCGATCTCGCGTTCAATGATCCGCTCGACGATGCGTTCGGCGACGATCTCCGCGCGCGCGGCCAAGGGCTTCTCGGCCACCTCCTCGGCGGTCTCGTCGGCGCCGTCGAACAGCGCGGCCTGCAGCGGCTGGCTGAGCTTCGAGCCGTCGCGATAGAGCGCGTTGGCCTTCAGCCCCAGCCGCCACGAGGTCATGTACGCGTCCTTGCAATCCTCCACCGTGGCGGCGTTGGGCATGTTGATGGTCTTGCTGATCGCGCCCGACACGAAGGGCTGGGCGGCGGCCATCATGCGGATGTGGGAATCGACCGACAGGAACCGCTTGCCGGTGCGGCCGCAGGGGCTGGCGCAGTCGAACACCGCGAGATGCTCGGGCAGCAGGTGCGGCGCGCCTTCCAGCGTCATCGCGCCGGTCGCGTAGATGTTGGCGGCGTCGATCTCGGCCTTGGCGAAGCCCAGCGTGGCGAGCATGTCGAAAGCGGGATCGTCGAGCCGGGCCGCCGGAATCTTGAGCGTGCCGGTGCAGAATTCGACGCCGAGCGCGAACTTGTTGAACGCGAACTTGATGTCGAAGGCATCGGCCAGCGCCGTTTCCAGCTTGGCCAGCGCGGCCTCGTCGAAACCCTTCTTCTTGAGCGTGTCGTGGTTGATGTGCGGCGCGCCCTTGAGCGAGCCGTGGCCGACCGCGTAGAGGATGACGTGCTCGATGGCATGCGCGTCGTAGCCCAGCGTGCGCAGCGCCTCGGGCACGATGCGGTTGATGATCTTGAAGTACCCGCCGCCCGCCAGCTTCTTGAACTTGACCAGCGCGAAGTCGGGCTCGATGCCGGTGGTGTCGCAATCCATCGCCAGGCCGATCGTGCCGGTGGGCGCGATCACGGTGGCCTGCGCGTTGCGGAAGCCATAGGCCTCGCCCAGGCTCAGCGCCTGGTCCCAGGCGGACGAGGCCGCGGTCACCAGCGCCGGCTCGGGGCATTGCTCGGCCACCAGCGCCACCGGCAGCACCGACAAGCCCTCGTAGCCCTGGGTTTCGCCATAGGCGGCGCGGCGGTGGTTGCGGATCACGCGCAGCATCGCCTCGCGATTCTCGGCATAGCCTGGGAACGGCCCCAGCTGCTCGGCCATCTCGGCCGATGTGGCGTAGGACACGCCAGTCATCAGCGCGGTCAGCGCGCCGCACATGGTGCGGCCGGCGTCGCTGTCATAGGGCAGGCCCATCGCCATCAGCAGGCCGCCGATATTGGCGAAGCCGAGGCCCAGGGTGCGATAGCGGTACGACAGTTCGGCGATCCGCGCGGCCGGGAACTGGGCCATCAGCACCGAGATTTCGAGCACCACCGTCCACAGCCGCACCGCGTGGCGGTAGCCGTCGACGTCGAACGTTCCGTCGGCCTTGCGGAAGGCGAGCAGGTTGAGCGAAGCCAGATTGCAGGCGGTGTCGTCGAGGAACATGTACTCCGAGCACGGGTTCGATGCGTTGATCGGACCCGAGGCCGGGCAGGTGTGCCACTCGTTGATGGTGGTGTGGTACTGCAGGCCGGGATCGGCGCAGGACCAGGCCGCCTCGGCGATCTGCTCCCACAGTTCGCGCGCCTTCATGGTCTTGGCGATCTTGCCGTCGGTGCGGCGCACCAGCTGCCAGTCGGCATCGTCGAGCACTTTCTTCAGGAACTCGTTGGTGACCCGCACCGAATTGTTCGAATTCTGGCCCGACACGGTGAGATAGGCTTCCGAGTCCCAGTCGGTGTCGAGGATCGGGAACTTGATCTCGACATAGCCCTGACGCGCGAACTGCACGACGCGCAGGATGTAGTTCTCGGGAATCTCGGCGGCGCGCGCCGCCACCATCGCCTTCTTCAGGCCGCGGTTGATCTTGGGATCGAAGCGCTGCTTGTCGTCGGCCGCGCCGTCCCAGTTCTTGCAGGCGGCCATGATCGCGTTGAGGTGCTTGTTGGCGAGGCGCGAGCCGGCCACCATGGCGGCCACCTTCTGCTCCTCGGCCACCTTCCAGTTGATGAAATTCTCGATGTCGGGATGATCGACGTTGACCACCACCATCTTGGCGGCGCGGCGCGTGGTGCCGCCCGACTTGATGGCGCCCGCCGCTCGGTCGCCGATCTTGAGGAAGCTCATCAGGCCGGATGATTTGCCGCCGCCCGAAAGCTTCTCGTTCTCGCCGCGCAGCGCCGAGAAATTGGTGCCCGTGCCCGAACCGTATTTGAACAGGCGCGCCTCGCGCACCCACAGATCCATGATCCCGCCCTCGTTGACGAGATCGTCGCTGATCGACTGGATGAAGCAGGCATGCGGCTGCGGCCGTTCATAGGCGTTGGTCGATTTCTCGAGCTTGCCGGACTGGTGGTCGACATAGAAATGACCCTGGCTGGGTCCGTCGATGCCATAGGCCCAGTGCAGCCCGGTGTTGAACCATTGCGGGGAGTTGGGCGCGCCCATTTGGCGGGCCAGCATGTAGCGCATCTCGTCGTGGAAGGCGGCGGCGTCTTCCTCGGTGTCGAAATAACCGCCCTTCCAACCCCAATAGGCCCAGGTTCCGGCGAGGCGATCGAACACCTGGCGCGCCGCGGTCTCGCCACCATGCTTGGCCTTGGCGTTGACCGGCGCCTTGCGCCACAGAAATTCGGGCACACCTTCTTCCGGGATGGCGCGCAGATTGTCGGCGGCGGGCACGCCCGCCTTGCGAAAGTATTTCTGGGCAATGACGTCGGACGCCACCTGCGACCAGTCGGCCGGGACCTCCATATTGGATTGAGAGAACACCACCGATCCGTCGGGGTTCTTGATCTCGCTGCCCGTGGAACGGAACTCGATGCCCTCGTAAGCGCTCTTCCCGGCCGTGGTGAAGTGACGTGCAATGCGCATTGACCTAGCCCCCTGGATGCTCACAAGCCGGCCATTTCGGCCAGATTTCGTCCCTGTCGTGACACGAAACCTACATGTTGTAGATCGCGAACGACGAGTCCCCATCCTATGGGCAGTAACAATTCAAGACAAGAACCATCACTAGATGTTGTGGTCGAATTTTCGTCAGATGGGGTCGGCATACTCAATCTTGGGGAAAGCGATGGTTAACGGCCGCGCAGCACCGCTGTGGACGGTGGCCGAAGCATTTGCCATAGTCCGCATCGGCGACATGCTCCAGAACCGTGGCGACATAAAATGGCTGCGCCTCAAGAAATGGACGAGGGAACCAGATGACTTTAGGCACGCGTCTGTTTACCTGGGCCAATGGCAGGCTGGTGGGCTCCGACCAGCAAGGCAATCGCTACTACATCGAACGCCGCCCGCGGGCCGGAAAGCGGCCCCGGCGCTGGGTGATCTATCAGGGCGAGCCGGAAGGCTCGCGGGTTCCGCCCGAATGGCATTCCTGGCTGCATGGCACGACTTCGGAAGCGCTGGTGCCCTCGCCCGACAAGCCCTGGGTGCAGCCCTACGAACCCAATCGCACCGGCACGCCCGAGGCCTATGTTCCGCCCGGCCATGATTTTCGCGGCGGGCATCGCGCGCGCGCGACCGGCGATTACGAGCCCTGGCGGCCGTCTTAACGCCGGGCAGCCAGCTTGAGCGCAGCGATCATCGAGCGCGAACCGGTCATCGGGGCGTTGGTGCTGGCCGTCGGCATCGCCATCATGGCGCTGGCCTATGCCAGCAACGGCCAACGCACCATGAACGGCTATGACCTCGAGGCCCAGTTCGCCAAGGCCGAAGGCATCGGTGTCGGCGCCGACGTCCGGCTGGCGGGGGTCGATATCGGCAAAGTGATCGGGCAGCGCCTCGACGACCGCTTCCAAGCCCACCTGACTTTGCGGATCGCGCCCTCGGTCAAACTGCCCAAGGACACGGCCGCCTTGATTCAGACCGACGGGCTGCTGGGTGCCAAGTTCATCGCCCTGCAACCCGGATCGGACGATGCCGATCTCAAGCCCGGCGACCATTTCCAGTTCACCCAGAGCTCGATGAATCTCAACGACATCCTCGAGCTGATCATTTCGCAGGCCCAGGCCTCGCGCGCGGCCAAGCCGGCACCCGACAAGCTGGACCCGGCGCCGGCGCCGGCCAAGCCGGCGGATTAGGGAATCATGGGACGCAACCTGCTCGAAACGGTGATGGGCGCGGTGGTGCTGCTGGTGGCGGCACTGTTCCTGTTTTTCGCCTACAGCCAGGCCGATCTCGGCACGGTGAAAGGCTACACCATGTCGGCGTCGTTCCAGAGCGTCGGCGGCCTCGACGACGGCGCCGATGTCCGCATCAACGGGATCAAGGTGGGCACGGTGCTCGACCAGACCATCGACCCCGAGGATTTCAACGCGGTGGTGCGGATGTCGATCAGCCCGAACATCCACCTGCCCGACGACACAGTGGCCACCGTCGACAGCACCGGGCTCTTGGGCGACAAGTACCTCAAGCTGATCCCGGGCAAGAGCGCCACGACGCTGGCGGCCGGCGGCAAGATCACCAAGACCAAATCATACAAGTCGCTCGAGGAGATGGTCGGCGACATCATCTTCCTCGCCACCGATTCCTCGGGCAAGCCGGCCGGCGAGGAACCGGCGCAGCAGGGCCAGAGCCCGAAACCGTGAGACGGGCGGTTCTCGCCCTGTCCGCGCTGCTGGCGGCGGCCGGCGCACCGGGCGCGCCCGCATCGGCCGACGATCTCAGCTTCGACACGGCGGTCCTGCAAGGCCTCGACAAGGTCACCGGCCGGGTTCAGACGATCGACGCCCCGGTCGGCGCGACGATTCATTTCGGCACGCTCGAGATCATCGCGCGGACCTGCCGCAAGCGCCCGCCCGAGGAACAGCCCGAGGCCGCCGCCTTCCTCGACATCTGGGAGATCAAGCAGGGCGAGGCGGCGACGTCGCTGTTCCGCGGCTGGATGTTCGCCTCGAGCCCGGCGCTGTCGGCGCTCGAGCACCCGGTCTACGACGTCTGGGTGCTCGACTGCGAAGACAGCAGCTCCAAGGGGTCGACCGGCAAGGAGCCGTAAAAGGTCGCGCGGCGCTGCAACGCGTCGGACAGCAGCCGCAGGTATTTCCAGCGCGGCACGTCGACCGCGCCGAAGCGGGCGAGATGGCGCGTGACAAACTGGGTGTCGAGCAGGCTGAAGCCGCCGAAGATCAGCCGCGCCACCAGATGCACCAGCGCCACTTTCGAAGCGTCGGGCGCCCGGCTGAACATGCTCTCGCCGAAGAAGGCCCCGCCCAGCGCGAGGCCGTAGAGACCGCCGGCCAGTTCGCCGTCGCGCCAGGCCTCGACGCTGTGCGCCAGTCCGAGGCGATGCAGTTCGACGAACAGGCGCAGGATCTCGGCGTTGATCCAGGTTTCGGGCCGATCGGGCGCGGGCGCGGCGCAGCCCTCGACCACCTGCTCGAAAGCGGTGTCGCAGGTAACGCTGAATTCGCCGCGCTTGAGCGTCTTCTTCAGCGACCGCGGCATGTGGAACGTCTCGAACGGCAGGATGCCGCGTTCGGCTGGGTCGATCCAATGGACGCGCGGATCGTCGCGGTGTCGCGCCATCGGGAACACCCCGAGGGCGTAGGCGCGCAGCAATTGCGACGGCGTCAGCGGGCCCATGGCGGCTTGGGTGCGGGAAGCGAGATCGCGCGCGCGAGGGACCGGTGGGTCATCAGCTTTGCTCGACGAAATGCTCCAGCCAGTGAACGTCGTAGGCGCCGGCAGCGAAGTCCTTATTGTCGAGCAAACGGACGTGCAACGGAAGAGTGGTCCTGATGCCGTCGATGACGAATTCGCTGAGCGCCCGGTTGAGCCGCATCAGGCATTCGGGCCGGTCGCGGCCGTGCACGATCAGCTTGGCCACCAGGCTGTCATAGTAAGGCGGCACGGTGCAGTCCGCGAACAGGCCCGAATCGACCCGCACGCCCGGACCGCCGGGCGGATGATAGCGCCCCACCCGCCCCGGCGAGGGCGCGAAGGTGACCGGGTCCTCGGCGTTGATGCGGCACTCGATGGCATGGCCGGCAATCTGCACGTCGCGCTGCCCATAGCGCAGCCTTTCGCCCGCCGCGATGCGGATCTGCTCGCACACGATGTCGATGCCGGTGACCGCCTCGGTCACGGGATGTTCGACCTGCAGCCGCGTGTTCATTTCGATGAAGTAGAAGTTGCCGTCGGCCCACAGGAACTCCAAGGTGCCGGCATTGCGGTAGCCGAGCTTCTTGATCGCGTCGACCGCGGCCTTGCCGATCTTGGATCGCGCCGCTTCGTCGAGCACCGGCGAGGGCGCCTCCTCGAGCAGCTTCTGATGGCGGCGCTGGAGCGAGCAGTCGCGTTCGCCCAGATGGATGACGCCGCCATGATGGTCGGCCAGAATCTGCACCTCGATGTGCCGCGGCCGGTCGAGATACCGTTCGAGATAGAGCGCGCCGTCGCCGAACGCCGCTTGGGCCTCGGCGCGGGCCAGCCGCACCGCGTCGGCCAGCTCGTCGGCGGTGCGCGCCACCTTCATGCCCTTGCCGCCGCCGCCGGCCGCCGCCTTGACCAGCACGGGAAAGCCGATCCGCTTGGCCGCCTCCATCGCCTCGGCCTCGCTGCCGAGCGCGCCGTCGCTGCCCGGCACGCAGGGAAGCCCGGCGCCGGCCGCGGCAACCTTGGCGGCGATTTTGTCGCCCATCATCCGGATATGTTCGGGCGTCGGGCCGATGAAAACGATGCCGTGGTCGCCCACCATCTCGGCGAAGTCGGCGTTCTCCGACAGGAATCCGTAGCCGGGATGGATGGCGTCGGCATTGGTGATGGTGGCGGCGCCGATCACCGCCGCCTTGTTGAGGTAGGAGTCGCGCGCCGCCGGCGGGCCGATGCACACCGATTCGTCGGCCAGGCGCACATGCATCGCATCGTGGTCGGCGGTGGAATGGACCGAGACCGTGCGGATGCCCATGTCGCGGCAGGCGCGGAGAATCCGGAGCGCGATCTCCCCGCGGTTGGCGATGAGGACCTTGTGGAACATGCTCAGGCGAAATTCATCAGGCGAGAATGAGCAGCGGCTCGCCGTACTCCACCGGCTGACCGTCGCCCACCAGGAAGCGCACCACGCGCCCGGCGCGGGGCGCCATGATCGGGTTGAAGGTCTTCATCGCCTCGATCAGCAGCAGGGTCGCGCCTTCCGCCACCTGGTCGCCCTCGGCCACATAGGGCTTGGCGCCGGGCTCGGGTCCGCGATAGGCGACGCCGACCATCGGCGACTTGACCGTGCCGGACGACTCGGCGGCGCCCGACTCGGCCGCGGCGCTTGGCGCGGCCGCAGCCATGACCACCGCGGGGGCGGCGATCTGCGCCGCCACCGGCACCGCGGCGCGGGCCACGCGCAGGCGGAGGCCGCCGACCTCATACTCGATTTCGGTCAGCTTGGTCTCTTCGAGCAGCGCCGCCAGGCGGCGCACCAGCTCGTCGTCGATCTGGGTTCGGGCCATTTCCCCTCGTTATTCGCTGATCGCCGTGCCGGCGATGATTCTCCGCATCGCGTCGAGCGCCAGGATATAGCCGCGCCCGCCCAGTCCGCAAATTACGCCCTTGGCCACCGCCGAGATGGTCGAATGGTGGCGGAATGGCTCGCGCGCGAACACATTCGAGATATGCACCTCGATGGTCGGCAGCGCGACCGCGCGCAGCGCGTCGGGGATGGCGATCGAGGTATGTCCGTAGCCGCCGGGATTGATGACGATGCCGCCCATCCGGCCGCGCGCTTCCTGGATCCAGTCGATCAACTGGCCCTCGTGGTTGCTCTGGCGGAACTCGACCGCGAACTTGTGCTCGGCGGCGTAGCGGCGGCATTCCTTCTCGATGTCGGCCAGCGTTTCCTTGCCGTAGGTAGCCGGTTCGCGCGTGCCCAGCAGATTGAGATTGGGACCGTTGAGCACAAGCACGGAAGTGCCCGCCGAGCCCACTGCCCGGTTGGCCGTCGAGCCTGTTCTGGTGGCCACGGTTTTGCTCATGGGGCGCCGTTATAGCATGGGAGGGGTTGGACGCAATGCCGCGCGGATTGGCGACGCTTCTAGCTCGCCACCCCCCACTTCTTGCGCAATTCATTGCGATGCAAGGCCAGCCATTGGACCGCGACGATGCTGACCGCGTTCCTGATCCGTCCGTTCTCGGTCCAGGCCAACGCCTCGGCGGACGGAATGACGAATACGCGGATATCCTCGCTCTCCTCGGCCACGCCGAACACGCCGCCGGTCCGGCCGGCGTCGATGCGCGCGCAGTACACCTGCACGGTCTCGGACGAGCCGCCGGGCGATGCGGTGACATGGGCGATCGGTATCATGTCGGCCACGTCGACACCGGCCTCCTCGCGCGATTCCCGGATCGCCGTCGTCTCGGCGGTCTCGCCCGGATCGATGATCCCGGCGACGATCTCGACCGACCAGGGATCGACTCCGGCCGTCAGCGCGCCGACGCGGAACTGCTCGGTCAACGCCACCATGTCGCGGACGGGATCGTAGAGCAGCACCGCCCCGGCGTGGCCGCGCTCGAACACCTCGCGGGTGAAGGGCTTGTTCCAGCCGCCGCGGAACAGTTTGTGGCGCAGGGTCAGCCGGTCGATGCGGAACCATCCCTGGTATACGGTTACCCGCTCGAGGACCTCGACGCCCTCGCGGGGCGCGAGCGGCGGGGATGGGCCGGGTTGAGGCGGTGTCATTCGCAATTCCAACTAGATTGACCGATGGAGCGCGTTGCCAACTTACCCGTCATCGCGAGCGAAGCGAAGCGATCCAGAATTCCCCGGATTGCTTCGTCGCGTCGGCTCCTCGCAATGACGCCCATCCACAGCCACGTTACAGCGCGATCAGCCCGGCAATCTCGGCGGCGAGCGCGGCGATCTCCTCGGCGGCGGGCCCATGCGGTTCCGTCTCCGCCACCCCGGCGCCCTCGGCCATGCTGGCGGCGAAGGCGGTGCGGTTGCCGAGCGCGGCCGCCGACAGGGGCAGCCCCTCGCGCGCGATGGCGTCGCGCGAGAACACGATCATGTTGCTGCGCGCGGGCAGCCGGTTGAGCAGCAGCAACACGCGCCGTTTTTCTTGGCGGATCAGCTCGAGCGTCGCACCGGTGGCCCACAGATCCATCGGGCTCGGCTGCAGCGGCACCAGGATCAGATCGGCGGCGCGGATCGCGACCCGCGCGTCGGTTTCGGCATGGGGCGGCGTGTCGATCAGGATCAAATCGGTGCCGGCCCTGAGCCGGTCGATCTCGGTGGCCAGCCGCCAGCCCTGCACGGCGGCGATCACGGGCGCGGCCGCGTGGCGTTCGTCGGCGCGCACCTTGGCCCAGGCGGTAAGCGATCCCTGCGGATCGACGTCGAGCAGCGTCACGCGGCGACCGGCGAGCGCCCAAGCCACGCCGAGCTGAGCCACCACGGTGGTCTTGCCCGCGCCGCCCTTGCGCTGGGCGACCGCCACGATCTTGGCCGCCATGTCAGGGACTCCCGAACTCGTCCGAAGAAATCGACTATGACATTCCTCCCCCGCCATTGCGAGCAGCGCGGGAACGGTTCGGTTGGGCGAGGCTAGACGAGCGCCCGGATCAGCAATCCCGGCCGGTCGGTAAAGACCGAAGCCACGCCCCAGCGCAGCAGCAGGCGCGCCCGCGCCGGGCCGTTGACGGTCCAGGCCAGCACCGGCCGTTGGGCCGCGCGCAAAGTTTCCACCCGTCGGTGGGTCAGTTGTGCCGCATCGACGTTGATCGTCGCCGCCCCGAGTCGCTCGGCCTGCGCGCGCCAATCGCCACCGATGCGCGCCAGCAGCAGCCCGCGCGGCCAATCGGGTGCCACGCGCCGCGCCGCGGCGAGGCCGGGGATGGAAAAGCTCGACACGAGCGGCGGCGGACGGAATCCGGGCCAGACCAGCCGCGCGATACCGAGCGCGATCGAGGCGGTTTCCACATCGCGGCCGGGACAGGGTTTGAGCTCGATGTTGACGCCGAGCCCAAGTTCGAGCGCCAGGCGCAGCGCCTGCTCCAGGGTCGCGATGGAAACGGGCGCCGCGCCCCGCCGCACGACGAAGGAGCGGCCCGCCACGGGATAGCGGCGCAGGAACATCGGCAAGGTGTCGAGATCGGCAAGGTCGGCGAGATCGGTCTCGGCAACCTTGCGGTCGATCCCGGCGGTGGCGGCGAGCGTGTCGTCATGCATCAGGATCGGCACGCGATCGCGCGTCAGCTTGACGTCGAACTCGACCCAGCGCGCGCCTTGCCGCGCCGCCTCGGCGATGCCGGCCAGCGTGTTCTCGGGCGCCGAAGCCCGCGCGCCGCGATGGCCGATGATGGTTGGAAGGCGCATGGGTCGGTGCCGCTCCCCGCCGGGTCCTTGCTTTTGGGCCATTGCGCGATCCGCGCGCGCCCAAATCCTATCATTGCCCTATCATTGGACCGAATTCCGGACGCAGCCAACCCATGGCCGACGAGTAACGCGAACGCCTTCGGCCATTCGCGCGGCTTGACCCCCTTCCGTTAGATTGCGATGCTTCCCCGATGGAATCGCAAGGATCACGGCGCTGAGCGCCGACATCGCCCCACCCCCGGCGCCGGTCGCGCCCACGGCCGAGGGCAAACCGCAACAACGCACGCTGACCCTCGCCCAGGGGCTGGTGGCCGCGCGCGACCTGCATCGCGCCGGCCGCCACGACGAGGCGCGCAACGTGATCCAGGCGGTGATCCGGGTGGCGCCGGGCAGCGCCGACGCCCATTCGCTGGGCGCCTCGATCGAGCTGGCCGCCGGCCGGCCCGACCTGGCCCTGCCGCTGGCCCAGCGGGCCGCGGCGATCGACTCGCCCAATCCCGAACGGCATCGCGCTTTGGGCAAGGTGTTGCGCGCGCTGGGGCGCGACCGCGAGGCCGCCGGCGCGTTCGACCAGGCGCTCGACCTGTTCGTCGCGCGCCCGCCCTCGGGCAACCCGGCCGACGTCAACTGGAACAATCCCACCCATCATTTGCAGGCGCGGCCGGTCAACCACGTGATGTACCGCCGCAGCAAGCATCTCGACCGGCTGCTGGCCGGTTGGCTCGATCCCCAGGCGCTGACCACCGACGATCTGACGCGCTTCTATTTCCTGGCCGACAATGTGGCGCACACGCTGACGCGCGGCGTCGACGGCGCGCTGGCCGAACTCGGCGTGTGGCGCGGCCAGTCGGCCCGCGTGCTCAAGGGCATGGCGCCGGGACGGATGCTCTATCTGTTCGACACCTTCTCGGGCTTTCCCGCCGACCAGATTCCCGTGGGCGATTCGCGCCGCGACCGCAACCTGTTCGCCGACACCTCGCTCGAGGCGGTCAAGAGCTTCGTCGGCACCGACGAGGTGGTGTACGTGCCGGGCATCTTCCCCGACACGGCCAAGCAGGTGCCGGCCGATCTGCGCTTCTGCTTCGTGCATATCGACTGCGATTTGGGCGCGCCGGCCCAGTCGGGCCTCGAATTCTTCTATCCGCGCGTCAACAAGGGCGGGCTGATCGTGATGCACGATTACGGCAACGATTCCTGGCCCGGCGTGGCGCAGGCGGTCGACACCTTCTTCGCCGACAAGCCCGAAGGCGTGGTGCTGATTCCCGACAAGGCCGGCACCGCGGTGGTCGTAAAGCAGTAGCGGGCCGCATGCCCTATAGCCCGACCCAATTGCGCGAATTGGCGGAGCATTGGATTGCCGCGTGGAACGCGCACGATCTCGACGCGATCATGAGCCACTATGCCGCCGACGTCGAATTCGAAGTTGCGACCGCCGTAGTCCGCTTCAACCGGGCTGACGGCAAGTTGCATGGCGCATCCGAGCTACGGGAACATTTTCGTCGCGGATTGGAGAAGGTGCCCGAACTGCGCTTCGAACTGGAACAAGTATTCTTCGCGCCCGGAGGCTATGCCGCGCTGTATCGGCGGGAAAACGGCAATCGTGTGGTCGATGCCGTCGAGTTGGACGGCGAGGCGAAGGTGAAGCGCGCGACGGCATACTATCTCGCCGAACAAAAGTAGTCGCGCCGTCCGGGCGCAGCCGCCTCAAATTGCCCCAATCAACCGCCAAGATATTCCCGTGAACCCGATGTCGGTGATTCTCAACATCCTGTGGGTCATCTTCGGCGGCCTCGTGATGGCGTTCGCCTGGCTGCTGGCCGCGCTCTTGATGGCAATTACCATCATTGGCCTACCCTGGGTGCCCGCGGCGCTGAGGATCGCGGGCTACACGCTGTGGCCGTTCGGCCAGATGGTGATCGACCGCGATGACGGGCCGCTTTCGCTGCTCGGCAACATCGTGTGGTTCGTGTTCGCCGGATGGTGGCTGGCGCTGGCCCATATTCTGATCGCCGTGCCGCTGGCCTTGACCATCGTCGGCATTCCCTTCGCCTGGGCGCACATCAAATTAGCCGGCCTTAGCCTGGCGCCGGTGGGAAAGATGGTGGTGCCCACCGACTATTGACGGTGGCGGCGAGGCCGCCGCCGGCGGGAATGGACATGGCTCCGTCTAGAAGATTGCCGGGGCGACGTCAGGGACTGCCGCGGAGTGCCCAGTCAAACGGTCTTGGTGGCGCGCTTCCTGCTCATGCCCAATCCCACGATGCCGAAAATC
>Ga0181537_10003243_pt1 | contig 13989 bp, 11 predicted proteins | sample PEATcosm2014_Bin_39_FD_119765 | JGI IMG/M metagenome (GOLD analysis project Ga0181537, IMG submission 119765) | Peatland microbial communities from MTU Mesocosm Facility, Houghton, MI, USA - PEATcosm2014_Bin23_10_metaG | ecosystem: Environmental > Terrestrial > Soil > Wetlands > Peat | place... | reverse complement strand
GCTCGCCGTGAAAGCCGCGCATCGCGGCGGGGTCTCGCAACCCCGTCACCGCGCCTCCCGCAAGTTCGACGTCGAGTCCCCGTGATCCGATCCGGTAGGCAACCGCATCGCGATGCGATCCCTCGGCGAGGGTGAAGTACTGGTCCAAAAAATCACGCGCAAAGCGGATTACTTGGGCGCCGCGTTGCGGGTCGTAGCCGCCGCTGCGACGCGAAGCATCTCGCGCAATGGCGTCGGTGCCATACAACGCGTCGTACAACGATCCCCAACGGGCATTGGCCGCATTCAAAGCGTAGCGGGCATTGCTCACCGGAACCACGAGTTGCGGACCCGCGACGTGCGCGATCTCCGGATCAACATTGGAAGTGTCGATGGCGAAGGCGGATTGTTCGGGAACGAGATATCCGCTGTCGAGCAAGAATGCCTTGTAACGGCCGTGGTCGAACGCGGCGCCGGGATTACTCAGGTGCCAGGCATCGATCTTGGATTGCAACTCGTCGCGGCGTGCCAGCAATGCGGCGTTACGCGGCGCGAACGACCGCACCAAAGCGGCGAACCCGCTCCAAAAGGCATGCTCTTGGATACCGCTGCCCGGCAGCGCTTCGTAGTTGACGAAATCGTACAAGACTTTGTCGACTTCCAGCTGATCGCCCAAGATCTCGCGCATTCTAAGTTTCCCCATGACCGGCAAAGCACACGAAACTAACCGAGTCGGGCGGGCAAATCATCCTCTTTCCGCGGTGAGACGTGCGTTGATTGCGGCGGCTATTGGTTTGGAGCGACGTAGATGGCAATGCCTTCACCTGATTTTCGAAACAAGAACGCCGAGGCCCCCAATCCATACGAGGCATGCGGCGAATTGGTATCGCTGATTTCCACGCCGACCGACCCGGCGGTCTGGTCGCCAACGCCGTGCAACAGAACTCCGTTGGCGCCAAGCTTGGCCGCCTGCGCCTTGAGGCGTTCGACCACCTTGTCCATTTTACTCGCGGCGCTGATTGCCAGGGACCCGCCGCTCGACGCATGAAGGTTGGCAATCTCAACATATTTCGCATCGGGAGGCTGCAGATAAAGCTGCACCTGGTCGACGGAAATGGCCGGCCGCGCGGGGTTGATCAGGGTCGCCTGCGATGCGCTACAGCCGCTCATGCAGGATAGAGCGCCCGCCAGAATTCCCGCCCGAATGAGTTCATCGACCACGCGCGCTCGAAGTTGCGCCGCTCACCATGATCATGGGCCGGCGCTCCATCGAAGGATGGCCGTCTGGCACTGCACCCGATTCAGAGGACACGCTCGATTTCAGTGTCCTATCTCAGATTCGTCCCATGATCGAAACCTATCCTCTCGACCGAGCGCCTGAAGCTTACGACCGCATGATGAGCGGCAAGGCGCGGTTCCGGATGGTCCTCAACATTGACGCCGCGACGGCTTAGGCATTGGGGAACGGCGGCATCCACGGAAAGGCTTCTTTTGCCAATACCTGTGTGGGCTCCAAGGACGGGCCCCGGCCGATCACCCGTTGCGAATGACCACACGTGCAATGCAGGGTGTGGAAAGTGGCAACAGGAATATTCGAGGGAACGAACAGAGATTCGCCGCAACGGTGGCATGGTGTGACCATCTCTCACTCCTAAAAGGACCGGTTATGACAACGATTTCGGTGGCACTTCGCGAACTGCACACCCCAAGATGTTGTGTCCAACAACCTGGCTTCGGAAAGAGTATAGCCCGCTTATTCCGGTGAAAATTGAAAAATATATGATTATGTTTTATTAAGCATTATCATACAGTTACGACGGTTTGTGTGACGCGTTAGCGAGCGCTGAGAGGCGGCTGTCCGGAATATATGTCGAATCAATATCTTGTGTTTCGCAGCAAGAAGTTGGTTGAACTACGCCGGAGCGTGGTCGGCGGTGACCTTGACCCTTGGCGCTGAAGCGACGCCGACTTCGAGTACCAGAGCTCTCAGTCCGACGATGCCCCGGGCGGCGAGGGCCGCCTCCTCTCGTTCCGCAACGCTCTGCACTCGACCCCGGACTGTGACGATCCTGCTTTGGACGTCGACATAGATCCGAGACGAGTTGAGTCCCGGAATCCGGCTGAATGCATCGATCAAATCGCGTAAAACCTGAGCATCGGTCGGCATGGCGGTGTTCCGTTGTTCGAAAGTCGCCATAGTTAGGCAAAATATGGAGAAGGGCGCTGTGCGGTGGCGCACGCAGCATCGAAGGCGCCAATTGAGCCATGGAACATCCACTCGATCTCGTGGTGAGAGCCGTCGTCCTTTTCGTGTCCACGGATTTAGATGACCTCCTCGTACTGCTTGGTTTCTTTTCCGATCCTAGGTTCCGTGCCCGCCAAATAGTCGCCGGCCAGTTCGTCGGCATCGCGGCACTTTTCGCCATGAGCGTCGTCGGGTCTTTGCTGTCCTTGGTCCTGCCCCCGGCGCTCCTTGGTTTCCTCGGCCTCGTGCCGATTGCACTGGGTGTGAAAAAGGCTTGGGAACTGCGAACTCCGCCCGACCCAAGTACTGCGGCGTCCGCGGATCATCCATTCGAGCAATGGGGGCTGTCCAACGTCGCGTCGGTTTTTGTCGTTACGCTGGCAAATGGCAGCGACAACTTGAGCGTTTACGTTCCGCTATTCGCGGTCCGGTCCGGCCTCGACATCGCGATCATCGGCATGGTGTTCGCAATGATGACAGCGGTTTGGCTGGCATTCGCGTACTGGCTGACCCAACATCGCGCAACCGGCGCCTACGTCCGTCGCTACGCCCGCCTGCTGATGCCCTTCGTGCTCATCGCATTGGGCGTTTTGATTCTCCAGACCGGAAGCGTGAAACTGCCCTGACTGACAAAATTGCGGCCCGCGCCATCAGGTCCTGTCGCGGGACGACTACTCGATACTCTCCCCATGCAGAGAGATATCCAGACCTTGGCGTTCCTGATCTTCAGTGACGCGGAGTCCAATAGTCTTGTCGATGACTTTCAGAATGAGAAAGCTGGCGACAAAGCCGTAGATCACCGTGGTACCAACGCCCCAGAGTTGGGTGAGCACTGAGCCGTCCGAACCGCTGATTTCCTTGCTGGCAAACGCGCCGGTGAGCAGCGCGCCGACAATGCCGCCGATGCCATGCACGCCGAACGCGTCCAGTGAATCATCGTAGCCCAAGGCGCTTTTCAGCGATGTTGCTGCAAGGAAACAAACAACACCCGCAACGACGCCGATAATTACCGCCGATGTCGGATCGACGAAGCCTGAGGCGGGTGTAATCGCAACGAGGCCGGCCACCGCGCCCGAGGCGATACCCAACACGCTCGGCTTGCCCTTGCTGGCCCACTCGGCAAACATCCAAGCCATCGCCGCCGCAGCGGTCGCCATCTGGGTCGCCAGCATGGCCATGCCGGCGCGGCCGTCGGCGGCAATTGCAGAGCCGGCATTAAAGCCGAACCATCCCACCCACAACAGCGAGGCGCCGATGACGGTCAAGGTCAGGTTGTGGGGCGGCATTGCTTCTTTTCCGTAGCCCAGACGTTTGCCCAGCACCAGGCAACTCGCAAGACCGGCGACGCCTGCGTTGATGTGCACGACGGTGCCGCCCGCATAGTCAAGAACACCCTTGAGAGCGAGCCAACCGGAAGGCTCCCACACCATATGCGCGATCGGCGAATAGACCAGCAGGGACCATAGGGACAAAAAAACCAACATCGCGGAGAACTTCATGCGGTCCGCAAACGCGCCTGCAATCAAAGCGGGTGTAATGATCGCAAACGTCATCTGAAACATCGCATACACAGTTTCCGGAATCGTCAAACCGAGATGCGAGACCGTCAGTTTGCTGTCGGCATCGCCGTGGATATATTGAATTCCGTGAAAGAGAGCCCGCGTCGCGCCGCCCAAGAAAGGACCGCTGCCGGGTGTAAACGCCCACGAATATCCGATCAACCACCAAAGGACGGTCACCACGCAGGTGCAGGCAAAGCTTTGCATGAGCGTTGCGAGTACATTTTTCTTGCGCACCATACCGCCGTAAAACAATGCGAGCCCCGGTATCGTCATCATCAGCACCAGAGCCGTAGATGCCAACATCCAGGCGGTATCACCTGAATTGATTTTGTCGGCGCCAATCAGCACGGGTTCAGTGGGTGCGGGTGCCGGCGCGGCTGCGGGTGCGGCTGCGGGCGATGTTACAACCGCGGGCGCACTCGCCGGTGTCTCATCGGCCCATGTGGCGGAAGTTGAGATCGTCAACAAGCCCAGCAGGAACAATCGAGACGCTCTACTCATCGATGCGAATTCCCCTTGAGCCCTAAATTGCAAGCAATCCATTAATGTTTGATCTACCGCCTGAAAATCTTGGGTTGCACGGTCGTGATGTGGCGAACTCAGACTGACAGAAAAAGTCTTCCGCGTACAAGAGCGGCGCTGTTCCGCGATGGTTTTTTAACGTCTTCTTTATACGGAAGGCGTCTTTTTTAACAACCTTTGGTATACCCGTCCCGCCGTGTGTCCGTATGCTGAGTTGCATTCGATGCAACGAAAAAACGGGGCAAGGGATGACGCTAGTCAAGGTTCGAAATCATCTGCAAAGGCTTCTGATGTTCGTTCTGGCAACCGGGCTGGCGCAACCCCTGGTGCGGGCGGATGAAGCCAGGGCGCCGGTGGCCAAAGTGTCGCGCGGAACGATCGTAGGGATCGTGACAGGTTCGGCTCAGCGGCCCATAGCCGGCGCAACCGTGACGGCCATCAGCGCGAGTGGCGGTATTCGGGCGACCATATCGGGTGCGGACGGGGTGTATTCATTTGCCGATCTTACGCCGGGGAGTTGGTCGGTGAGCGTGCAGGTGGATGGTTATGCGGATGGGGTTTTGTCTCTCGAAGTGGTTGCGAACAAGGCGACGCGCTCGGACATTGTGATGAACGTGCAAGGGGCAGCTGCGGGCGGTGCGCCGGCGCTGGCGGGGTGGAACCAGGAAGCGGGGCGCAAAGTGAGCGCCGCGGCGCCCGCGCCACCGACGATAGCCGAGGCGCTGCAGGCCCCTGAACCGGCCCCTGAAGTGGACACCCTGACCCCGTTTGCCAATGACGGGGACATCGGCTGGCTGAACGGCAACACGCGGGAGAAGTCGCCCATATTCGACACCAAATTCTTCACCCCCGAGGTCCGCTTGGACGTGAACTACCTGCAAAGCCTCAACCATCCGATCGACCATACGGTGGACGGCTCGACCGAGGTGTTTCGCTCCGGGGAGTTTCAGATCGAGCAGGTGAGTTTTGGCGGGGATTTTCACTGGAACAATGTCAAGGCGCGCTTTCTGTCGATGTATGGCATGTTCGCGACGACCACGCCGCGCAATGACGCCAGCGGCGCGGTGGGCCAGTGGCAGTTGCAAGATGCTTACCGATACTTCTCCGAAGCGAACGCCGGGTATCACTTCGATGTGAACCACGGCCTGAATGTGGACGCGGGCGTCTTCGTCTCCTACATCGGGCTCTTCAGCTACTACAACTTCGACAACTGGACCTACCAGCCCTCCTACGTGTCCTCCAACACACCCTGGTTCTTCAATGGACTGCGCGTGCAGTGGTTTCCGACCCAGGATTTGAAGATCGAACCGTGGCTGATCAACGGCTGGCAGTCTTACGCGAAATTCAATCGCCATCCGGGTTTCGGCGGACAGATTCTGTGGATCCCGAACAACAACGTCAAATGGGTGTTCAACAGCTATTCGGTGGGCCAGGACAATCTGCCCTGTCAAACGACCAACCCCGCGGGGACAGGGACCGTCGACACACTGTGTCAGCCCCAGAATGGCGGCAATCCGAACGCGGCGGCCGGCTCCTATGTGGGGGCGGGACCGCCGGTCAACTATGCCAATGTGACGCGTGTTCACGAGGATGACAGCCTGTTGGTCAAGTACTACGACGCGCACGGCTTGGGCGGCGCGGGCGTATCGAAGATGGCATTCAGCTTGACGTGGGATTTTGGCTGCGAGTACGGCGGCGGGGTGCATTGTACGCACGGACCGAACAAGGAGGAATTTCTGGGTGTGATGCTCTACGACCGCACCTGGTTTCACAACGATTTGTACGCGGTGACGGTGGGCGGTGGGTTCATGAACAATCCGGGCCGCTATCTGGCCTTGACCCCGCCGATCAATGGGGCGACGGCGGCGAGCGGCTCGCCGTACTTCACGCAGCAGCCGGGACAGAAGCTGTATCAATGGGATTCGCAGATCAATCTGCAGTACATGCCGAACGACTGGATTACCTGGTGGACGGAGGCGACGTTCCGCCATTCGAGCGTGCCGTATTGGTCAGGCGTGGGCGGCATCACGCCTCCCGGGGGCAACAACGGCTCGCCCGCGAGCTGTGTGGGCGGCGGCGCCGATCCGAGCACCGGCAACTGCAGCGCGGGTGACTGGTACCCGGATCTTCGCACCCGCGAAGTGGTCCTCGGTGCCGGCCTCATGGTCAAGTTCTAATCATTCGCCATGACCATCCTTACGCGGTGTCGCATACTGTGGCAGCTGCGATAATCCGAGCAATGCCGGGCCAGACACATGAATATCGCTTCTTGGATGAATTCCACCCGTACCGCGTCCTCATCCTTGCAGCGACCTTTCAAAAAGAGTTCGGCCTGGTGCTGGCCCGATTATTTGGGCGCGTTGGCAATCACCGGATTCTGCACGGCGATTGCGTTGCCATTCTCTGCCTACCTTGGCCTCGTCAATACCGTCATGCTCTATCTGTTGGGAACGACCGTCGGCGCGCTGCGATTGGGGCGCGGCCCGTCGGTGCTGAGCGCGATTGCCAACATGCTGGCGTTCGACTATTTCTTTGTGCCGCCGGTATTCAGCTTCGATGTCGAGGATGCGCGCTATTTCTTTACGCTGATCGTGATGCTGATCGTCGCCCTGGTGATCGCGAACCTCGTAGTGAGTATCCGGCGCCATCGGGAGATCGCCGACGCGCGCGAGCAGCGTACCGCCGTGCTGTACGCGATGAGCCGCGAACTCGTGGCTGCCACCGACGCACAAGCGATGGCGGCGGCGGCGGTCCGGCATATCTGCGCGGTTTTTCACAGCACTGCGGTCGTGCTGATCGCGGACGCGAGCGGGCGCTTGACGCCGATGGCATTCGCCGGGGGTCCCGCCGGCGCAGACCGGCGCTCATGCACGCCGCACTTCGACCCTAAATTCGCTCAGGAAGTCGTCGTCAGCGGCGAACGGCGCATCGAGCAAGCAATCTATTTGCCCTTGCAAGGCAGTCGACGCGTCAATGGCGTCATCGTGGTGCGTCCGCAGCCGCCGAACCGCGCATTGCCTGCCGAACAGTTCAATCTATTGGACGCGTTTGCGGCTCAGTTGGCGCTGTCGCTGCAAAGAGCCCGCGTGGCCGAGGCCGCCGAGGCGGCGCGAATATCCGCGGAGCGCGCCTTGCTTCGCAACACCCTGCTGGCGTCGATTTCTCACGATCTGCGCACGCCGCTGTCGGCAATTGCCGGCGCGGGCAGCCTGATTGCACAGCCAGAGTATGCGCTGAACGCCGATCGCCGCACCACACTTGGGGTATTGATCGAACGCAAGGCCCGCGACATGTCGCAGCTCCTGACGAACGTCCTGGATTTGGTGCAGATGGAGTTTGGCGGCCGAGCTCTGCGTTCTGACTGGCATGCCATCGATGAGTTGGTCGCACTCGCGCTGCGCTCAAGCGAGTCGCGGCTGACCCGGTGGCGAATCAGATTGAATCTGCCGCCGGACCTGCCCCTGATCTTGGTCGAGCCAACTCTCATCGTGCAGATTTTGAGCAATCTTTTGGAGAATGCCGCGAAATACACGCCTCCGGGCACCACCGTTACGATCGGCGCCAGCGCGGGGGAGGAGGGTATATTCATATCAGTGGCGGATGACGGTCCCGGCCTCCCCGTGGCAGATCCTGAACAATTGTTCGAGAAGTTTCAGCGTGGCCGCTCGGAGAGCAATATCGTCGGCGTCGGCTTGGGACTCGCGATCTGCCGCGCGGCTGCTCGTCTGCACGGCGGCGAAATTCACGCTTTCAATGATCCGCAAGGCGGCGCGCGGTTCGAGATCTCGCTGCCCGTGGCCATGCAAGCCGACCTGCAACCAGCGATGGAGTCTTGCTGAGACCCCGATGTCCCTCGTGCTCATCGTCGAGGACGACCCGGGGATTCAGGATGTTTTGCGCTTTCTTGCCGAGGCGAACGATATGCGGGTCGTTGCGGCGGATACTTGCGATGCCGCGATTCGAGAGCTCGAATTCCAACGGCCCGACTTGGCCATAATCGATCTGGGTCTACCCGACCGGGACGGCATACACCTCGTTTTCCACATACGGCGTTGGTCGCATCTGCCGATCATCGTGCTGTCGGCTCGCACGCTCGAGTCGCAAAAGCGAGCGGTGTTGCAGGCGGGCGCCGACGACTACGTTACCAAGCCATTCAGCGCCCCTGAGCTGCTCGCACGGATGCGGGCGCTATTGCATCGCGATTCACCGCCTGCTCCGCACCTGCGGGGCGGATGAGCGCGCGACGGCGCGATTTCATCGTTTGACCTGACTACGGAACGAAGGCAGGATCTTCAGCCGACGGCTCTCCGCGCGCGTCTCGCAGAACTGGTGGACAATTGCTCGCTATTACTCCCCTCCCGCAAATGATGAATCGCATCGCTGCACGCGCCGCAGGCGCCGGGGTGGTGAGAGAGTGACCGAGGCCATGCACCTCGTCCTGATCTTCGAGGACGATGAGGCGATTCAGAATATTTTGCGCATGCTGTTCGAGGCCAATGGCTTCCGAGTCGTCATCGCCGACACCGCCGCTCGAGGCGAGCAGGATGCACGGCTGCACAGGCCGGAAGTCGTGATCGTGGATCTCGGCCTCCCGGATCGCGACGGCATCAACGTAATCAGCGCGATTCGCGCGTGGTCGCCGGTGCCGATCATTGTGCTGTCGGCGCGCACCGCCGAGGCGCAGCGGCTCGCGGCGTTCGATGTGGGTGCGGATGACTACGTCATGAAGCCTTTCAGCGCACCGGAACTCCTGGCGCGAGTGCGGGCCGTCGTCCGGCGCCACGTGCGCGGCGATTTGCCGATGGGGGTGCTCGAACTGGGCGATGTGTCGATCGATCTCGGCCGGCGCGTCGCTCATCGCCGGGACGGACGGGACTTGCGACTGACTCCGCTCGAGCACCGGATTCTCGAGACGCTTGCGCGCCACCGCGACCGTATCGTGACCCACGCGGCGCTCATCAAGGAGGTTTGGGGTCCTGTTCGCGACAACTCGCGGGCGCTGCGGGTCTATATCGGCAGCTTGCGCAGGAAGCTCGAGATCGATCCGAGCCGGCCGCGACATATCATTACCGAGCTTGGTGTCGGCTACCGGCTCGTCATCGAGCCAGAGCCGCAAATCGAGAATTGAAGCGCATCGAGTGACGAGTGTCCGGGGCGCGTGGGGCGCGCTTCATTCCGTCGCAACATCCCGCCGGGCGGATGCGGTTTCTGCTTTTGTCGTGCGATTCCACCAGCCGCCGCCGAGGGCCTGAAACAGAGCCACCGTGTCGCCGTAGCGGGTTGCCTGGGCCTGCACGCGGCCGAGGAGCGCTTGATTATAGGCTGTTTCGGCGTTGAGCAAGATCAAGGTGTTGACGTAGCCGAGTTGCATTTGTCGCAGCGTGAGTTCGTAGGTCACTTTGGCCGCCTTCTCCGCGTCGACGTTGGCGGCAAGCGCATCGGCATCCGACAGCGATGCATGCAGGGTGTCGGCGACGTTTTGATAAGCCGTGATCACAGCGCTTTGGTATTGCGCGGCGGCCTGCTTCAGGGCTTCGTTGGCGGCCCGCTTTCGATGCAGCAGCGTACCGCCCTGGAACAGGGGTTGGGTCACGTCGCCGACGAGATTCCAGAATGGGCCTCCATGGCGGAACATCCAGCTGAATTGATCCGCGTTGCCGCCATAGGAGCCGGTGATGGGAAATTGCGGCAGCATGGCAGCAAGTGCCACCCCAACCTCGGCACTTGCGGCATGGAGCTGGGCCTGGGCCGCCCGAACATCGGGGCGCTGTACGATGATCTTGGAAGGCAGCGAGACCGGCAGCTCCGGCGGCAGCGCAAGCGCTTCCAGTTCGAAGGTCTCGGCCACGTCCTCGTTCGGAAGATTTCCCACCAGCGCCCGGATCAGGTCTCGCCTCTGCTCGAACTGCAGTTGCAGGGGGGGTAGTGTGGCCTTGGCCTGTGCCAGGGCCGTCTCCTGGGCGGCGACGTCGATGCGCATCGCAAAGCCCAGGCGGAATTGATCGCGCAGGATCTGCAGCGCTTTCTCGTCGGCGGCGATGATCTCCTGGGTCGCGCGGATCTGCGCCCGCAGCGATGCCTCCTGGATGGCGGCGGCGGCGACATTCGAGGCGAGCGTGATATAGGTGGCTTCGAGCGCGTAACGCTGCACCTCGGCCTGGGCAGCCAGTGACTCCACTTGCCGTCGGTTGCCGCCGAACACATCGGGCACGAACCCGACCGTGAGTTCGGCCGTCTGAAAGTTGTAGTACAGGGGCGCTGTGTATGGCGGCACGCCCGGGTTTTGCAGGGGCGCCAGGAGGTTGTCGCCATTGCCTTGCACACCGGGGGCCTGGTCGTTGGTGAGGTTGCCGGCGATCTTGTGACGCTCCGCCTGATAGGTGGCTCCCACCGACGGGAAGTAGAACCCCTGCTGGGCATATACCAGTTCCTGGGCTTGAGCCAGCGCCGCCTGCGCCGCGGCGACGGTTGGATTGCCCTTGAAGGCGTGTTCGATGAGCGATACGAGCATCGGACACTGGAACAACTCCCACCACTGGAATGGGACATCCCGGCCCGCAATGAAATGCTGGACCTCGCCGCCGCGGACGTCGGCGGACGAGCTCGCCTCGGGCAGCGCATCGGGGGCATAACCGGAGTTGGCCGGCGCTTCGGGCTGATGAAAATTCGGGCCGACGGCACAGCTCGAGGCGAGCGCCGCAGCGGCAACCAGCAGAGCTGCACGCGCCCGGGGGTGGATAGGGCTCATTTTGCAGCAACCTCCTTGCGGTTCCACCAGCCTCCACCGAGCGCCTGAAACAATGAGACCGTGTCCCCATAACGCGTGGCCTGCGCCTGCACGCGCGTGAGCAGAGTCTGTTGATAGGCTGTCTCTGCGCCGAGCTGGGTCAGCGTATCGACGTAGCCGATTTCCGCCTGACGGCGGGTGAGTTCATAAGTCACCTTGGCGGAAGCTTCCGCATCGACATCGGCGGCGAGTGCATCGGCATCGGACAAGGATACGTGCAGTGCATCGGCGACATTCTGGTAGGCGGTGATGATCGTGCTCTGATATTGAGCAGCCGCCTGCTTCAAGGCTTGCCGGGCGGCGCGCTCCTGGTGCAGCAGCGTCCCTCCTTGGAAGACAGGTTGTGTGACGCCGCCATATAGGCCCCAGAACGGGCCTCCAGCCCTGAACATCTGCGTGATTTGAGTGGCATTACCGCCATACTCGCCGGAGATCGAGAATTGCGGCAGCATCGCCGCGACCGCAACCCCCACTTGGGCATTCGCCGCATGCAGCTGCGCCTCGGCCGCTTTGACGTCGGGACGCTGTTCGATGAGCTTGGACGGCAGCGTCACGGGCACCTCCGGTGGCAGCTGCAGCGCATCGAGCTCGAACGTCTCGTCCGGGCCGTTGGGCAGATCACCCGCGAGCGCCCGGATCAGATCGCGCGTTTGCTCGAGCTGCTTCTGCAGCGGCGGAAGAGTGGTCTCGATTTGCGCCAGAGCCGCTTCCTGCGCCGCCACATCAATGCGCATGGCGAAACCCAGCTTGAACTGATCGCGCAAGATCCGCAGCGCTCTCTGGTCCGCTGCGATGATTTCTCGGGTCGCTCGAATCTGTGCGCGCACAGACGCCTCCTGGATGGCCGCCGCGACGACATTGGAGGCGAGCGTGATGTAAGTCGCCTCGAGCGCGAAGCGCTGCGCGTCCTTCTGTGCTGCCAAGGACTCGACTTGCCGGCGGTTTGACCCAAGCACGTCGGGCACGAACCCCACGGTCAGTTCAGCGGTGTAAAACGTGTAGTACGACGGCAAATTGTGCGGTTTGTGGTAGGGGTCCTCCGCTGCGGGGAGGAGGTCAACGCCATTCCCCTGCACGCCGATGGTCGAACTCGCGTTGGTGTTGCCGGATACTTTGTGGCGTTCGGCCTGGAACGTGGTTGCCACTGACGGATAAAAGAAGCCCTGCTGCGCATAGACCAGCTCCTGCGCCTGGCGTAGTGCCGCCTGCGCTGCGGCAATGCTCGGATTGGCCTTGAAGGCTCGTTCGATCAGCGAATTGAGCGCCGGCGACTGGAACAGCTCCCACCACTCGAAGGAAATATCCCTGCCGGCGATGAGATGTTGTGCTTCGCCGCCGTGGACGGGAGCCGAGGCACTCGTTTCGCGCAAGGGCGCTGGTGCGTAGCCGGCGTCGGCCGGTGCCTGCGGCGCGTGCCAGCGAGGTCCGGCGGCGCAGCCGCATACCATGGCCGCCAATGGCGCGGCCAGCAAAACAGCTACGGAAGAACGCATGGCCGACATTCATCGACTCCGAAGTCAAGCCTCGAGCGGGCACGCACCTCCCACCGTCAGGACGTGCGGATGATTCTGCCGTCGCTGCGTTCGGCCAGCTACTGTGAGAAGTCCGAGTGGCCTCCCATGCCTGATGGCGCCATTGTGTGCTCAAGACCGCAACGACAGTGCGCCGGGCGCACGAGCGGATTTTCCCAGGGAGCAACCTCAAATGCGCGTACGGGTTTGTCTAGAGTGGCTGTGTGCGGACTCCCGGCGGTGGCGGGCGACTGCCGCGGGTGCCACGGTACTCATCGCCGCATTGATCGGAGTCACGCATTTCAGCGCCAAGGCGGACGATACACAGGCAAAGGGTGCTGTCCCGAAAGCCAATGCAGCGGCGCCTGGTTCCGATCCGTCGGTGCAGTTGACCGACGCGCAGCTGAAAAGCATCAAGATCGGCGCCGCATCGGCGCATGCGTTTCCGCAAGAGCGCGGCGCCGTGGGAAGCATCGACTTCAATGAGAATCTCGCGGTGCAGGTGTTCTCGCCCTATCAAGGAAAGATCATCAAGGCTTACGCCGAAGTCGGCGACCCGGTGAAGAAGGGCCAGACGCTGTTCACGATCGAAAGCCCGGACCTCATCCAGGCGGACTCAAATTTGATCGCGGCGGCGGGGCTCTTGGATCTGACCACGCATGTGCTGGAGCGCGCCAGGCAGCTCTACCAGGTTCAGGGCATCGCGGAGAAGGACCTGCAGCAGGCCATCTCCGATCAGCAAACCGCGGAGGGCGCGCTCAACGCGGGTCGCGACGCGGTGCGCGTATTCGGCAAATCAGAGGCCGAGATCGATGCGATCGTCGAGCACCGCAAGATCGATCCAATCCTGGTGGTCCCGAGCCCGATTGCCGGCCGCGTCACGGCGCGTGTGGCGCAACCTGGGCTCTTCGTACAGCCCGGCAATGCGCCCGCCCCGTACACGGTCGCCGATGTGGTGACCGTGTGGATGCTGGCCAACGTCTCCGAGAGCAACGTCAAGTATGTAAACGTCGGCCAGAAAGTGGCCGTCTCGACGATGGCCTACCCAGGCCAGGTCTATGAAGGCGGGATCACGGTGGTGGGCGCCACCGTCGATCCCAATCTGCACACATTGCTCATCCGCTCCGAGGTTCAGAATCCCCGGCGCGAACTGAAGCCCGGAATGCTCGCGAATTTCGTCATTCGCATCGGCGATCCGGTGGTCGCGCCGGCGGTGCCGCCCGAGAGCGTCGTGCGCGCCGGCGACGGCACCATGACCATATGGGTCACCACCGACCAGCGCCACTTCACTCAGCGCAAGGTCAAGCTCGGTCTGCAAAGCGACGGCTATGACCAGATCCTCGAGGGGCTGAAGCAGGGCGAACTGGTCGTCACCGACGGGGC
>Ga0181537_10003242_pt1 | contig 13995 bp, 7 predicted proteins | sample PEATcosm2014_Bin_39_FD_119765 | JGI IMG/M metagenome (GOLD analysis project Ga0181537, IMG submission 119765) | Peatland microbial communities from MTU Mesocosm Facility, Houghton, MI, USA - PEATcosm2014_Bin23_10_metaG | ecosystem: Environmental > Terrestrial > Soil > Wetlands > Peat | place... | reverse complement strand
GACGGCAATTGCCCAGATTCTGATCCCTCCTGCACCGGATACCGCTAACTCGGAAGGCGAAGTGATTCCGCCGGCGGTCGCCATCAACTATTCAGGCGGCTCCGACGATGTGCGCGCCTCCAACATCAGCAAAACCTACGATGTAAAGAACTATCTTGCGGGCTATTTCCAGGACGACTGGAAAGTAAATCCCAAGCTGACCATCAATGCTGGCGTGCGCTGGGACTACTTTGGACCAATCGGAGAGGCAAACGGCGGTCAGGCAAACTTCATCCAGAGCGGTCCACCAGACAATCTACCCGAGTACCTTATTCCGGCCACAGGCAAAGACAATAGAGCTTTGTCCTCGACGGCCACAAATCCAAGTCTTGCTGGCAACGGCTTTCTCGATCTATTGGCTGCGGATGGAATTACGCTCAGGGAGACCAACTCATACGGGAATGGCTTGTTGCAGACGCAAAGGGCTAACTTTGCTCCGCGCGTAGGCTTTGCGTATGAAGTCAATCCAAAGCTTGTAACACGGGGTGGGTTCGGTGTGTTCTACAACTCGTTTGAGAACCAGGGGTATGGCCCGAATATCGGCGAGAATTATCCTTTTGTGTACAACTTCAACTATCAGGTTCTTGGCCCCAATCCACTGGTAGCGCCCGTAAGCTTTGGCACTCCGTTTGCCGGATGCGCTACGGCAGGTCCGGGTGGAACCGCGACCCTGGAGGCTGGATTCTCCTGCATTTCATTTACTCCGACGCAAGTAAATGCTTCGGGCCTGGGTCTGCAGGGATTGCAGTTTGACTACAAGACTCCGCTCACCATGAGTGCTAATGCGACGCTTCAGTACTCGCTGACTCGCACCTTGTCGGCGCAAGCCTCGTATGTGGTCACGCATGGCGAGAATCTTCAGACGGGGATCGGCGATAATGAAGTGACTGCGATCCTGCCCTTCGGTTCAAGCACCACTTCGCCGGCGAATGCGCACGTCGCGGGTACTGCTCCGTTCCCGGATTTCGGGCAGAACTCGAGTTACCAGCGAACGATTGGCATCAGCACGTACAACGGGTTGCAAGCCAAACTCGAGCAGCAATTCACCAATGGACTCACTTATCTTGTCGCCTACACATGGTCAAAGACGCTCTCTGACGCCGGCGATTTGCTGAACGGCGGCAGCACAAGCGGGTATCGGGCTCCCTGGGTACCGGGGCTTGGTATTGGTTTTGATCGAGGCCTTGCAGACTTCGATCTTCGCCAGGTCTTGCATGTCAGCGGCGGATATCAGCTCCCATTTGGCAAAGGGATGCGCTACATGAATGCCGGCGGACCCACCAACGCAGTACTGGGCGGCTGGGCTGTGAACTGGATTCTTACGCTTCAGGGTGGTCAACCGATCAGTCTCGCTTGTCCGACCGAACCAACTGCAAACGACGCTGGGGCCTCCAACGGCTGCGACGATTTCCGGGTTGCCGGGCAGAGCCAAAAACTTGGAATGCACACCGACTCAAATGGAAAGCAGAATTGGTTTGGGAACCCGGGTGCCTTCCAGCAACCATGCGAGTTGGGAGTGACTCCGCCAGCTCCCACAGGATGCGTCACTCCGTCGACGCTTTCTCAGTACCTGGGTGGTTACAATACGACCACCACGGGACCGGGATTCCATCGGCTCGACTTCTCAACCTTCAAGGCGTTCCAATTGAGCGAACGATTCTCGATGCAGTTCAGGGCTGAGTTCTTCAACATCGTCAATCATCCGAATTTCAATTCTCCCGGATTCGGCGGAAACGGTGTGGTCGCGATTTCGAACTCAACCAACTTCAACAGCTCCAACTTTGGTGAGATTGGATCCACTCGAGATGCCCCGTACGATCCGAGGCAGATTCAATTTGCTTTGAAGCTGTTTTACTAGGCTAGAATGAACACACCCCGGGAGGACGCGCCAACTGGGCGTCTTTCCGGGGTGTTCTTCTGCGTAGCAAAATGCTCACGCGGCACTGGGAGGCGGACGGTGAGCAAAATGCAACGAGACTTACTCTCTTTTCTCTGCATAGTCTCTTGCTGTGCGATTCCTGAATTTGCCGAGAACCTCACAAAACAGGAGCTCGATCGCATCTATCAATCGGCCGCTGCCGATTACGATGCCGGGCGCTATCCGCGCGCCGCCGAGGAACTGGAGCGCGTTCTTCCTTATGCCGCGCGAAGCTACGAAGTTCATGAGCTTCTCGGCATGGTGTATGCGTCGCTCGCGGAGAACCCCAAAGCAGAAGATCAGTTGAAGATTGCAGTTCAATTGAATCCCAAGTCGGCTGCCGCGCGGACGAACTTCGGCACGATCCTCCTCCATTCCGGCAAGACAGCTTTGGCTGGCGAGCAGTTCCGCGAAGCCCTTCAACTCGATCCGCAGAGCTTCGACGCAAACCACAACCTCGCCGAGTTTTTGCTCCAATCAGGAAAGATTGCCGAAGCGCGTCCGCTGCTGGAAACCGCGCATAGCATTCAGCCCGATTCCTATGACAACGGCTACGACTTAGCCATGGCCGATTTTCATCTAGGCCAAATTGAAAATGCACGAGAGATAGCGGAGTCGATTGCAAGCAAGCAAAATACCGGAGAATTGCAGAACCTTCTAGGCCAAATCGATGAGAAGGACGGCAAGTTTGTCGCAGCGGCGAATGAGTTTGAGGCTGCGGCGCATATGGATCCAAGTGAGGATAACCTGTTTGATTGGGGAAGTGAAATGCTTCTTCACCGAACTTATGAGCCGGCGATTGCTATCTTCCAGCAAGCTACGGTGCGTTATCCGCGTTCGCCTCGCCTCTTTATAGGATTGGGGCTGGCTCTCTATTCGCGCGGAAAATACGATGATGCCGTGCAGGCCCTGCTCACCGCTGCCGATCTCAACCCTTCCGATCCGCGCTGCTATCTTTTTTTGTCGAAGGCTTATGATAGCTCCCCCAAGCAGGCGGAGGGCGTCATCGAAAGATTTCGACGGTATGCGGAATTGCGACCGCAGGACGCCTTGGCGCAATACTATTTCGCAATAAGCCTTTGGAAAGGGAAACGAGCCGAAGATTCCAATGCGGACCTTCAAACGGTAGAATCGCTGCTTCGAAAGTCCATTGCACTTGATGGAAACCTACCCGAATCTCACGTGCAGTTAGGCGATTTGTATGCCGGCCAGCATCAATACGACAAGTCGATTCCGGAGTATGTGCGAGCACTTGAACTGAATCCGAACTTATCGGACGCACACTATCGACTCGGAACGGACTACGTTCATGTCGGGCATAAGGACGAGGCGCAGAAGGAATTCGCGGTTTATCAAAAGCTACGCGCCGAACATCTAGCGGAAATTGACAAGGAGAGAGCCGAGGTCCAACAATTCGTCTACTCAGAAAAAAATAGCGCACCTTCCAAGTTTTGATTTGTCATGTTGGGCGAGCACGTAGCAGCAAAGGCGAGCTAAAGATGGATAGCTTCCGGAGAATTGGACTACGGCCGCAGGTTCTTGTGGATGACTTGAGACAATGAATCGACAATTCTTCAAAGACGATCTTGCTTTCGGTTGGCCCGTACGCGGTGGCTTGACTGCTAAGGATGTCGCGTCTCGTCTCAGCCAAAGCAGAAGAGAATTCCTGAGGACAACCGCGGGCCTCGCTCTCGGAACAGCAGTGGGGAGTTCCAGCCCATTTCTTCGTGGCGAGGTAATCCGAAAAAAACGCAAAACAATCGTGGTTACATTTGGAGGCGGCGCGCGAGACCAAGAGACTTTCGCGCCCGAGGGTCAGGAAAACATTCCTCACCTGATCAACGAATTGGCCCCTCAATCAAGCTTCTTTACGCATGTCACAAACCAGGGAATACTCGGTCACTACGTAGCGACAGCCAGCTTAACTACAGGGGTATATGAGACCCTCAATAACTTCTCGGCTGTGCCCCCGGAGCATCCAACAGTTTTCGAATATTTCCGTAAGGATCTCAGGCGGCCGGCTTCGGACACCTGGGTCGTGGCGCCAAGCAACGGGTTTAACCGGATTGGTGAGAGCAACTCCCGTGGATATGGGCCCGGCACAGGAGCAGCAGTAATTCTTCCCAAGCATCTGCTGAGTGCGACTGCTCCCGGAGCTACGGAGGACCTGGACCATCTACTTCGAGACAACTACGAAACACCGCTCTACACACCCCGACTTAGTGGTGGCGAATTCGAACTTCAGCAGCTTGGGTCGATCCTAAGATTGTCGGTTGCGGACTTCATGGCCCATGCCCGGACTCTGTCGAGCCCCGACGAGTTATCGGTGTATATTGCGAAACGTCTCATGCAGCAAGAGGCTCCCAGTCTTCTCTGGATCACAATGCATGACATCGATGTGGCCCATTCGGGCGCATATTCGCTGTATGTGGAAGGGATTCGGCGTACCGATCGGCTTTGTGCGGAATTATGGAAAACTGTGCAAAGCGAGCCGGAATATGCAGGAAATACCACGATGTTCATCCTCCCCGACTTTGGACGCGACTCCGACTTTGAACCAGGCGGCAACGGCTTCCAGCATCATCGAACCGGGGATGCCGCCAGCCGTACGACGTGGATGATGGCGCTCGGAGCTGGCGTTCGTCCCGGTGTGGTCTTTGACGATCCAATGCAGTCCGTTGATCTGGTACCGACTCTCGGTGCCATGTTAGGATTCACTCCCGAGGAATCCAAGGGAAGGCCGATCAAGGAGTTCATGTAACTCTCATGCAGCCGCGCGAACTCCAAGCCGAGCAATTCTCTGATTACCCCCCTGAAGCGAAAAGGGTGGTACTGGCTCATCTCGATGCGCTTCGAGAGTTACCTCTGATCTTTATCCCAAGTCTTTTGCGGGAAGTGATCGACTACGACTTTAAGTTCCCAGCAGAGCGATTTGCAATTGATCGTGAATTGGCTTCTTTGAGCGGCCGTTCGCAGGCACAAAGGCGAGATCAATTCCAGGCTTTTGATCGACTTTCGATTTCACCAAAGCTCGAACTGTACGATTGGATCAATCAGCCCGCACAGTTTACAGAGCAGCTTTCGGCATATCTTTGGAGTACACACCAGCTCGATGCATTTCGAGCAGCGGCTACAGAATATGGTTCCCGCTTGCAGTCAGAGATGCCTTCAGAACCACTGCCAGCGCGCAGACTCGGCATCGCCGTAATTGGGCAGGGCGTAACGTCATTTGACGGCCGATTGTTCAAGAACCTTCGGGGACACGGAACCTATTTCAATCAGATAAAACCAGAACACGGGCTTGACCTTTTGCTCGAGGGCATCGATGCGCGCTCTAAGACTTATTCGGTTCCTTATGGACATTGGTACGTGGATGGCGGACAAGAGGCCAACCATAGCGCTCTCTTGACTTGTATCTCATATAGGTCGCTGGAGCCGGTGCGCAAGGCATTATTAAGAGACGTCAGTACAGAGATTGAGAAACCTGGGATGGGACCGGAAGAACTGCGGACTCACTTAGCTCGACTGACGCCCTCTGATCTCGGAATGACTCCTGGCGGAGACGCAGTGCTCGATCGATTCCAACTCAAAGTATTGACTGAGGGGTCCGGCACACAGATCTTCAGCACAACCTTTGCACAGTGGACGGCACGCGAGGTTCTTCGCCGAGCGCAGGCGCTTACCCTATTGGTTCGGTTTGCCCCAAGGCAGCGACAACGTCCAATGAACGAACTGCTGTCGAATTCCCAAGGCAATTCTGAAGTTGATCCGCTCGGTTCGCTTATCGATGCAGATATGGCGTCGTATTACCACTGGATCAACCAACAAAGGCTTCCCGGTTATGACCGATCTGTTTTTCTAGTTTGGTTTGAGGGACACAATGAGGCTCTGGTAGTTGCACCGACCCTGCCTCGAGGAGCAACTTCAAATTCCGCACTCGATCTGGGACAATTGCTTGCCCTTGCCATAAGTTGATGCCAGTCTGGATGCATCGCGCGCAGGAAAGAAAAATATGTTCTGCAATTCAACGAAACCACAAATCGAATGGAGATATTGAATGATTCGGCGCGACTTTATTAAGACAGCAGGTGCGGTGTTGGCGTCCACAGCTTTGCCCGGTTCCGAAGTGTTTGCCGACAACCAAGCCGCGCAAGGAAGGTTGATTCTTCCCATGAACCGGGGCTGGCGGTACCATCCTGCAAAGGTTGATGGTGCGGAGGCGATCGAGTTTGAAGACTCGAAGTTTGAGCGCGTCGTCCTGCCCCATGCGAATATCGAATTGCCATGGCACAATTTTGACGACAAGGACTACGAATTTGTCTCGACGTATCGACGCCGCTTCAAACTTCCCGAAGAGGCTGCGGATAAGCAAGTCTTTGTTGACTTCGAAGGCGTGATGACCGCCTCAACGGTTTGGATTAACGGAGTTCGGCTAGGCGAATACAAGGGCGGGTTCACTCCGTTCTCATTTGAGCTGACGAAGCATTTGCGGCGCGGCGCTGAAAACGTTTTACTCGTCGAGGTGGATTCAACGGAACGGTCTGACATTCCACCTTTTGGCTACGAGATCGATTACATGACATTCGGAGGTATTTATCGCGAAGTATCTCTGCGCATCGTTCCCCCCGCCTACATCGATAACATCTTTGCTCAACCAAAAGATGTCGCAAGTGGCAGTCCGTCTCTCGATGTCTATTGCTTCCTAGCGGGCGAAGCAACGACGCGTGGCGAGCTATCCATCGAAGTGGAGCTGCGTGACGGCGACCAGACTATAGGCAAGGATAGGCGCATCATCGGACGCCCCAACGCGGCCACATCTGGAAGCGAAGCTTCGCTGGATCCGTACACTGACGCTTCGGTCTACTCAACAATAGAGACGACGAAAGATCCATCTCGCTGCACGGTCTCGCTTGCTGAACTAAAAAATGTGAAGCTTTGGAGTCTTGACGAACCCAACCTTTACACGGTGTACGTAAGGCTTATCCGATCCGGTCAGGTCATTGATGAAGATACGCGGCGCATTGGATTTAGGGAAGCCGTCTTTACCGATCACGGATTTTCGTTGAATGGGAAGATCGTCAAGCTACGTGGCCTGGACCGCCATCAGACATTTCCTTTTGTGGGTCAAGCGATGCCGGCGAGGGTTCAGCGAAAGGATGCGGATATCCTGCGCAAAGATCTTCACTGTAATATAGTTCGCACATCACACTATCCACAGTCGCGCCATTTTCTCGACCGCTGCGATGAGATCGGATTACTTGTACTCGAAGAGATTCCGGGCTGGCAGCATATCGGCGATGAAAAATGGAAGGAAGTGGCGATCGACAATGTGGGGCGGATGATTCGTCGGGACTGGAACCACGCGTCCATCGTCCTGTGGGGAGTACGAATCAATGAATCGCTTGATGATCATGATTTCTACACTCGGACAAACGCGCTTGGACATGCTCTCGATCCATCGCGGCAAACGGGTGGAATTCGGTACTTTCAGGAGTCGGAGTTCCTGGAAGACGTTTTTACAATGAATGATTTTGGATTCCCGTTGAAGCCGCCGTGTCATCCGCGGTACCTTAACACCGAATTTGTAGGGCACACCTTTCCAACCAAGACCACAGATGACGACGAGCGCCAGCGAGAGCATACGCTTCGCCATGCAAGAATTCACAATCAGCTTGCATCAAATGCACAATACGCCGGCGGCATCGGTTGGTGTGCGTTCGACTACAACACGCATTCCAACTTTGGAGCCGGCGACCGCATTTGCTATCACGGGGTAACAGACATTTTTCGGGAGCCAAAGCCTGCAGCCGGATTCTATAAGTCGCAATGCGACCCGGGTGAGGAGGTTGTGCTTGAGCCCGCATTTCATTGGGCGCGCGGCGACGAATCTGTGGGCTTCACTAAAGCCGTCTTCTGTTCCAATTGCGATCATCTCAAGGTCTTTGTACGCGCCGATAGCCTGGAATCCAACCCCTGGGTCCTCCTTGCTGAGATCGATCCGAACCGAGAGGAGTTCGATCACCTCAAGTACCCGCCCTTCCTGCTCGATTTGAGCAAGATCGATCTGCGAAAGTTGCGCATTAATTGGGGAGATTTAAGGGTCGATGGCTTCATCAATGGTAAGCAGGTCATATCCAAATCGCTGTCGGGGAAAGGCGTTGATACAAAGTTCATCCTGTTGCCGGATGATCACGAGTTGAACGCAGACGGAGCTGATTCGACACGCGTCGTCCTGCGGGTGACCGATGAGTTCGGTGCGACCAGGACTTATGCGAATGATCCCATCGTCTTCACTTTGGAGGGTCCAGGTAGACTCATCGGCGAGAATCCGTTTTCCCTGGTGGGCGGGACGGGTGCAGTGTGGTTGCGGGCCGGGGAAGAACCGGGCACTTTGAGATTGACGGCGAAGCATCCGCGTCTCGGAACGCAGGTTGTGGAGCTCACAGTAACCTCGGCACCCAAGGAAAGCATTTAGCGAATCGGGGCGGACTTCATTGAATTGAAATCCTGAGTGAGACCAAACTCAAGGCCGGCGTGCGCATCTAAATAGGAGAGGTAATCCTGCGCATTTTGCCCACCCTTATGCCTATGAAGCTCGCCCTGATCCCGCACTCAATCCGGCTTAATGCGAGCTGATTCCCAATTGGAAAACTTTAATCGTAGTCGCCGCACCTCACTGACTTGCAAGCAACTTGGGAGAAATAAGAGATATTGAAATCGCCAATCTCGGATCAAAAGAAACCGACGATCAATCAGACTCGACAGCGAGAGTTCCAATTCGATAAGCAATTTCGATAGACTTTATCCTCCACTATTCATCGATGGCAACTCGATCTAACCCGTCGTCGAAAGCTGCCAATCTGGTTGAGCAGCAGCTCGCTCTCTATCGCTCCATGCGGGACTTTCACCTGACCGCAGAGCCCAGTGGGAGCCGGGATGGAAGTAAGTCTCGCAGCGCTCCGGCGCTACCATTTGTGGTTCAAAAACACGCGGCGACAAGCCTCCACTATGATTTCCGTTTGGGCTGGAATGGCGTGCTCAAGAGCTGGGCAGTTGCGAAAGGTCCCAGCGACTTTCCCGGCGACAAACGCCTCGCTGTCCAGGTTGAGGATCATCCGATTGAGTACGCCGGCTTCGAAGGCACGATCCCGAAAGGCCAATACGGCGGCGGAACCGTGATGGTGTGGGACTTTGGCGACTGGACGCCATTGCGCGATGTAAATCGCGGTTTAGAGGAAGGGAATCTTAAGTTCGAATTGCATGGGAAAAAGCTGAAAGGCGCATGGGCTCTCGTAAGGATGAAGGGGCGCGCGGATCGATCGGGCAGGGAGAATTGGCTTCTGATCAAGGAGAAAGACGGATTCGCTCGATCGGAAACGGACCCCGCAATCACGGATACAGCCCCCACTAGCGCAATTACGAAGCGGAGCATGGGGCAGATCGCGGAAAGTGAAGATCATGTCTGGAACAGCTCATCGGAAAAGCAGGACGAAGCGAAGAAGAACAGAGCTATTATGGATCGAACGCCGCCGGTTCCAGCCGAAAAACCACGCACATCAATCAAGAAGGTGCGCAGACCAAATTTAGATTCCTCTCGCCTTTTGCAATCTGCCCCGCAGGAGCGATTTCCCGGATTCATCGAGCCGCAACTTGCGCAGCAAGCCACAACCGCTCCCGATGAAACAGACTGGGTCCATGAACTGAAGCTGGACGGCTACAGAATTCAGATTCACATCCGTTCAAGCAAAAGGAATGGCAGAACGATCCGAGAGGCAAAACTGCTCACGCGCAAGGGGCTGGACTGGACTAGCCGCATGCCGGATATTGCACAAGCTGCCACCAAACTTGAGGTGACGGACGCCATTCTCGACGGCGAGGCGGTTGTCCTGGACGAAAAGGGCGTGTCGAGTTTTGCGGAATTGCAGGACGCCTTTCAAGAGGGTAAGAACCGATACATTACTTACTTTGCCTTCGATGTCATGCATCTCGACGGACATAATGTTCGTACCCTCCCGCTCCTCGCAAGGAAGCAGTTGCTCGCCGGAGTACTTCCAGGGGATCGGAACGACACGCCCCTTCGCTTGAGTGAACACTTCCAGGCGAATGGCAATGATGTGTTCGCAAAAGTTTGTCATCTCGGTGGGGAAGGCATCGTTTCAAAGCTTGGGTCGGGAACTTATGTATCCGGCCGCGGCAGCACATGGCGAAAGGTCAAATGCATACAGGAACAGGAATTTGTAATTGTAGGGTTCACTCCGCCATCCAAGGGCGGTCACGGAATTGGCGCCTTGTTGCTTGGCTATTATGAGTCTGGAAAGCTTCGCTACGCGGGGCGATCCGGAACCGGCTTTACGCAAAAGACAAGCCATGACTTGCGCACGCGCCTAGAACTTTTGTCTCAGAAGAAGTCGAGTCTTACCGCGATTCCGCTGGACGCTCGTAAGGATGCGAGGTGGGTGAAGCCGGAGTTGGTAGCTCAGATTTCCTTCGCCACGTGGACAAAGGAGAACCTCTTGAGACAGGCCGCGTTCAAAGGTCTGCGAGAGGATAAGCCGGCAAACGAAGTCGAACGAGAGAAGGCGATTTCTATCGGACAGTCACATCGAAAAGCATCGAGTCGAATAACTTCGTCCGCAGGCATTAAGCTTCAGAAGATGAAACAGCCTGGCGTCGCTCCGCTTCCCATTACTCATCCCGGCAAAGTATTGGACCCCGAAAGCGGAATGACGAAGCAGGCGCTCGCAGAGTATTACCTGGCCGTGGCCGAACAAATGCTTCCCCATATTTCGGAACGGCCACTGAGTGTGGTTCGTTGTCCTGGCGGTATCGGAAAGCCATGCTTTTTTCAGAAGCATGTCGGTTCTGGACTGGCCGACGGAGTGGAAAGCGTTTCGGTGCCGAATCGAAAAACGGGCAAGAAGGAAGAATACCTCACGCTTGATTCAGCCGACGGATTGTTGGGTTTGGCGCAGATGGGAGTGCTCGAGATCCATCCATGGGGCTCGCGGAACGATTCGCTCGAGCAACCGGACCGCATCGTATTCGACCTGGACCCCGACGAATCGATTGACTGGCAAACGCTTGCTGCAACTGCACAGAATTTGCGAGCTCGTCTGAAAAAGCTTGGTCTAATCAGCTTTCTAAAACACACCGGAGGTAAAGGGCTTCACGTCGTCGTTCCTATAGAGTCCAAGCATGAATGGCCGATAGTCAAAGAATTCGCGCACGCCGTTGTTCTGCAAATGGAAAAAGAGCAGCCTGATCTCTATGTGACTAAAATGACCAAAACACTGCGCAAGAATCGAATTTATCTGGATTATTTGCGCAATGACCGCGAAGCCACATCAATCGCACCTTTCTCCCCCCGGGCCCGTCCCGGAGCACCTGTAGCAGTCACTCTAAGTTGGAGCGAATTAGCATCGCAAAGCGCTCCTTCATTCCATGTGACGGACTTTGCAGAATGGCGATCACGGCTGAATCGTGATCCTTGGAAGGAAATATTTCGAACCAGACAAGGCCTAACTGCCGATACCCTCAAAGCAGCCGGCATCTTGTCGAAGTAATAGTCAAACGTCGTCAAGTCTAAGTGAAAAGCCGGACAATATCTGCTCAGTGACATTTAGTGACATTCAGTGACATTCCCGGCTTTACTTGAGTTCGGCACAATGTTCCAGGGCGGCATGATCCGTAATCGTTAACAGCGAGCCGCGCAGCTCAATCACGTTCCACCGCTGCAGGTCTCGCAGAATGCGCGTCACCGATTCGCGGCATGTCCCAATACACTCCGCAATTTCCCCATGCTTGAGAGCGAGATGTATCTGTGGGCCTCGCTCTGTCTGTTGCCCTTGTGCCGACCATTCCAGGAGCAGCCGCGCGAGCTTTGATCGATTCGACGGTGTAACGCCAATCGTCCTCAGCCGTGTGTAACTTCGGTCACAGTATTCGCTCAGTTCACGCGCAGCGGCCAGGGAGGCATCAGGGTGAGAAAGGAGGAACTTCATAAAGTCGGCACAGCCTGAGGAAACAACTTTGGAAGGATAGAGCGTCTCGGCGGTGGTTCTGTGGGGTGCGGCCGTAAATGCTGATGCAAGCCCCAGGATTTCTCCGGGCCCGGCGATGTGTACGGTCAGTCGCTTACCTTCGTTCGAATTCATAAAGAGTTTCACCTGACCTTCGAGAAGGACGAACACCTCCTGTGGAGGCTGTCCTTCCACAAAAAAGACGGTGCCTGAGCCGCAGGAGGAAAACGACGCCAGAGCTTGAAAATCGAGCAGCGCCTTCTCGGACATGGACGTTAGAAACTTGCCTCTGCGGAGGTCCTGCGGACGTCCCGGCGACGCCTCAAACAAAAGAAAGCCGCTCGAAGGACTTCGAGCATTCCCGCTGCGTTTTTTAGCCAGACGCTCAGTCTCCTTGGGAGGGTCCTCCACGGCAGGGCCGCTTTCGTCTTGCTGAGCCCTGGATTCCCGTCTCAGAAGCTCAGACTTTGGGCGCTTAACCCGACTGTGCTCCGTCAGCGCGGCGACCTCTCTTAGCCACATATCTGGAGGCGCCAGGACCGGGACAACCAGGTTGAACTCCGATTCGACCGCGTTCGAATTCCAAGCTCGGAACAGAATCAGCGGAGCATCGGAGGTGGCCCTGATCAAAGAAATGGCATCCGAAGGAGCGCTGCCACTAACCTCCGTAATTGCGACTGCATCGATCTGCTCCTTCGAACTTAGGAGAGACTTAAGCTCTGTAGGGTTATTGCTGCTCTCGACTGAATAGCCGGCATCTCGAAGGGTCCGGAGCCGATCGAAATCATCGATTCCAAAATGGATGATCCGGGCGGTCATGTTTCCCGCCTTTCTTCTTTCAACTTTTTAATGACACGCGTTCAACTCATGCAATTAATGGCCATACCAACCTTTGCATCATCAGTGCGTAACAAATCCAAGCATTCCTCTGAAATATTCGTCCGGCGCGATCTCCAAGCCAATGCCGCGCTTCGGGTCCGCTAGGCTTTGTCGAAAATGGTGAATGACTTCTCGGCTCTTATGTGCGGTGTACTCAGCTCAGCAGTCCCAACGCTTTGAAAGCTAGATTCTGTCGGGTACCGAACATTGGAGATGATTCAACATCCTCCAACCAGAAGGGATTGTCAACTCTCTCCCACAGATTTTAGACCGCGCTGATCGATCGCACCCAAGACGCATCGACGCCGGTACTAACCGCGGGTCACGATGCGCAACCAGCGAACTGTGATGCATGAGTTAGATAGATACCGAGGTTTGGGATTACGTTTGCGCACATCGCTTTTGTATGTGTTGATAAAGTAGTAATCATAAAAGTGCACGAATTCCAAAATCCATTCCTGAAATAATATGCAAAAAAATTATGCCAACTGGCAGTGGAATTGTCACGGTGGAAAAGTGCGCTGTGACACTTATCACCGCCCTCACCTACATCTTGCCATTTGCTCTTGACAAGAAAGTACGACAAGGGCAACATCACATCAATCTCTTCACTGTCTAGGATCCGCACAACCGCCCAGACTTGCTCCTGAGGTTGAACGGCAGCGTACGCCTCTTCAATGAACGATTAATCCGACTCAGGAAGGCTGACTCCCCCATGATCGTCAAAATGCAAGATCGAGGCCGCGGTGTCACCAGTCTGCGGATTGGGGCGCGGAATGTTCGACGGTATTTCGCAAAGGGAATGCCGACAATCGATCTGGATCTCGATAGTGTGCAGATTCAGTGCGACCTAAACCAGGATTTTTGGCAAGACCATCCGGAGATTGTTGATCCAAGGCTCTGCGCATGGTTGACAGCTAAGAAAACTAAATTGAAAGTTAATGGCGACAGCGCTGTCTTGCTTATGCTACCCGCTGGCAGAAATGTATTTCGGCTGCAAACCAAGCAGGCCAAGGAAGCGGTGAAGCCAAGCCCCTCCTACGATCCGGCCGCGTGATTTATCCGCTCAACCAAACCAGGAAGACGCTCCTGCAACAGAGCCGGGATAGCGCTCGTCTTCAAAACCGTGCCTTGGATTAT
>Ga0181537_10003241_pt1 | contig 13996 bp, 8 predicted proteins | sample PEATcosm2014_Bin_39_FD_119765 | JGI IMG/M metagenome (GOLD analysis project Ga0181537, IMG submission 119765) | Peatland microbial communities from MTU Mesocosm Facility, Houghton, MI, USA - PEATcosm2014_Bin23_10_metaG | ecosystem: Environmental > Terrestrial > Soil > Wetlands > Peat | place... | reverse complement strand
GCGTATAGGCGGCCACCAGCCGCTCGAAGGCCCGTTCGATATACAGGTAGGCCCGGCCGTGTTTGGTCTGCTTCTCGTTGCGCAGAAAGATTGCGCACATTGTCGGCGAGAGCGTCAGGGCCACGAATGCCGAGACGGCGATCGTCATGGTCACGGTGACCGCAAACTCGCGGAACAGGCGCCCGACGATGCCGCCCATCAGCAGCAGCGGAATGAAGACGGCCACCAGCGAAATGCTGATCGAGACAATCGTGAAGCCGATCTCCTTGGCACCCTTGAGGGTCGCTTCCATCGGCGAGAGGCCCTCCTCGATGTGGCGGTAGATGTTCTCCAGCATCACGATCGCGTCATCGACGACGAAGCCCACGGCAATTGTCAGTGCCATCAGCGAAAGATTGTCCAGGCTGTAGCCGACCACGTACATCAGCGCCGCGGTCCCCAGCAGCGACAGGGGTACGGTGAGGCCGGGGATCGCCGTGGCCCAGAAGTTGCGCAGGAACAGGAAGATCACCAGTACGACCAGTGCAATGGTCAGCAGCAGCGTTGATTCGACATCCTCGAGCGAGGCCTTGATCGTGGTGGTGCGATTGGCCACCACATCGACCTTCATCGAGGGGGGCACCGAGGCCAGCGTCTGGGGCAGGAGCTTCAGGATCTGCGCCACGGTGGCCACCACATTGGCGCCCGGCTGCTTGTAGATCAGCAGCATGATGCCATTCTTGCCGTTCTGCCATGCTGCGACCTGCGTGCTCTCCGGCCCATCGACCGCGACGCCAATGTCGCGGATGCGCACTGCCGCGCCGTTCTTGTAGGCGACGATCACATCGTTCCACGGCGCGGCTTTGAGCAGCTGGTCATTGTCGTAGACCGCAAAGCTGTGGATCGGGCCGTTAATGGAGCCCTTGGGGCTGTCGACCGTCGCGGTGCTGATGACGCTGGCGATATCTTCGAGCTGCAAGCCGAGCGCGGCGATCTTGGCCGGGTCCACCTGGACACGCACCGCCGGCTTCTGCTGTCCGCCAATCGCGACCTGCGCGACGCCCGGAATGCGCGAGATCTGTTGCGAGACCACGTTCTCTGCATAGTCATCGACGGTCGTCACCGGCAGTACGGACGAGTGCGCCGAGAGGATCAGGATCGGCGACTCGGCCGGATTGACCTTCTTGTAGCTTGGCGGTGAGGGCAGATTCTTGGGCAGCTGTCCGCTGGCAGCGTCGATCGCAGACTGGATGTCCTGGGCCGCCGCATCGATGTTGCGCGACAGATCGAATACCACGGTGATCTGCGCCGAGCCCAGGATGCTGGTCGAGGTCATCTGCGCGACACCGGAGAGCGCGCCGAATTGGTATTCGAGCGGCGTCGCGACCGAAGAGGCCATGGTCTCGGGGCTCGCGCCAGGGAGCGATGCGGTAACGACGATGGTCGGGAAGTCCACCTGCGGCAGCGGCGCGACCGGCAGCAGTGGGAATGCAACCAGTCCGACCAGCAGGATGCCGGCCATCAGCAGCGAGGTCGCAATCGGACGTCTGACGAAGGGTTCGGAAATACTCATCGTGCGTGCCGGTCGCGCCGCTCAGGGGCTCTTGGGCGCGGCGCCGCCAGCGGCCGCGGGTTTGGCCAGAGCAAGATGGCTGCCTGGCTGCACGCGGTACTGGTTGCTCGTCACAACCATCTCGCCGGGCTGCAGGCCCGCGGTGACCAGCGTCGTGCCGTTGAGTTCATCGCCGAGCGTGATTAGCCGGACCTCGGCGGTCGAGTCGGCCTTCACGACGTAGGTGAACGCGCCGTCGGGTCCACGCTGCACGGCGCTGGAGGGAATGGTGAGCGCGTTGTGGTCGGTCTGCACCAGCATGCGGATCATTACGAACTCGCCCGGCCAGAGCGTGTTGTGCGCGTTGGGGAAGCGCGCCTTGATGCGGATCGTGCCGGTCGACTGATCGATCTGATTATCGATCAGCGCCACGATGCCACGATCAAACTCGGTCTTGCCATCGCGCGAGATTGCAGTCACCGACACCGGGCCGGCCGCCAACGCGCTGCTCACGCGCGGCAGCGCATCTTCGGGCAAGGTGAAGATGCAGCTGATCGGTTGCACCTGGGTGACGACGACAATGCCGGTGGTGTCGGCCGCATGAACGATGTTACCCGGATCGACCAGGCGGATGCCCGTGCGACCCTGAATCGGTGAGGTGATCCGCGTGTAATCGAGCTGCGTGCGCGCGTTCTCGACTGCCGCGGCATCGCTCTTGACCTGCGCGCTGAGCGAGCCGACCAGGCCGCGCTGATCATCAACGGTCTGCTTGCTGGCCAGATCCTCCGGTTCGAGCTGCAGGTAGCGATCCAGATCATGCTGGGCGCTGGCGAGCGTCGCGCTGTCCTTGGCCTGGTTCGCGAGCGCGGCATCCAGCGCCGCCTGGTAGGGGCGCGGATCGATCTGCGCCAGCAGGTCGCCCTTGGCGACCATCTGGCCCTCGGTGAAAGCCACGGTGTCGAGCTGACCATCGACGCGCGCCGTGATCGTGTCGGTGTAGAGCGCCTGGACCGTGCCCAGGCCCTCGAGATAGACCGGGACGTCGCTGGTCTGGACCGCCACTGCATCGACCTGGACGGCCGGCGGAGCCTTTTTGACCGGCGCCGGGCGGAACAGCCCGGCCCACCAGGCAATGCCGAGTGCGGCCAGTACCAATACTGCGGCAATGCCCCAGCGCCTGCGCGTCGCATCCATGTGTCGCCAACCGTGCATCGAGTCTTGATCCGTGGGTGCCATAGTTGCCTTAGCTTTGCTGCCAGCCGCCGCCGAGCGCACTGAACAGTCCGATGAGCGCCTGCAGACGGGCATACTTGACCTGCACCAGCAGATCCTCGGCCGTGAACAGCGCGCTCTCGGTATTCAGCAGCGTCAGGATGTTGATCGTGCCGGCATGGAACTGCCGTTGCGCGTAGTCGAAGGCCTGCTGTGCGCTGCTGACGGCCAGCTGCTGGCGCTGCAGCTGATCCGCGGTCTGTTGAAGCGCAATCAGCGAGTCCTCAACGTTCCCGAAGGCCGCGATGACGGCCTTGTGGTAATCGGCCAGGAGTTCGCGATCGCGCGCCTTGCTGTACTGGTATTGGCCACTCAGCGCACCGCCCTCGAAGATTGGTTGAGTCAGACTCGCGCTGATGTCGTAGACGCGACTGATCGGATTGAACAGTGTGCTGAGGGCCTGGCTGGCAAAGCCGCCGCTCCCGGTCAGCGAAATGCTCGGCAGGAACGCGGCCTGCGCTACCGTGATGTTGGCATTGGCAGATTTCAGCTGCGCTTCGGCTTCGGCGACATCGGGCCGTCGCACCAGCAGCTGCGAGGGCAGGCCTGGGGCAATAATCGGCTCTGCCAGCGCATTCAGCGTACCCTCGCCGAGCAGCAGTGCTTCGGGGTTCTGACCGGTCAGGATCGCCAGTGCATCCTTGATCTGTCCGAGTTGCTCGATGAGCGGCGGGATTGTGGCACTCAAATTGGCGACAGTCGTCGCCTGCTGTGCGACATCGAGCGCCGTCGCGGTCCCGATCGTTTGCTCGGTACGCAGGCCGTTGAGGATCCCTTCGGCGCTCTTGAGGTTGTCACGGGCATACTGCAGCCGATCACGCACCTCGAGGGTCTGGAAGTAGCTCGTGGCGACGCTCGCAAGCACCGAGAGCCGCACAGTCTGCTGATCGAAGCGGCTGGCCGCTGCCAGTTCCACGGCCGCCTCGCGTGCTGCCCGGTTCTTGCCCCAGAAATCGAGTTCATAGCTGGCGCTCAGCCCGCTCGTGAGCTGCGAGGCCGTCAGCGGCTTGGGACCCAGGCCCGGCACGATCTGATGCATGCGCGCCGCGCCGCCATCGGCCTGCAGCGCCGGGTACAACGGCGCCCCGGCCACACGTGCCTGGGCATCGGCCTCATCGACCCGTGCCACAGCCGCCTTCAGATCATCATTGGCGTGCTCAGCCTCGGCGATCAGCTGCAGCAGTTCGGGAGACTGGAACCCCTCCCACCACGCACTCGAGGGCCACGCGCCAGTCGTGCCGTCGCCGCTCTGCCATAGCGCCGGCGGCGGGATATCGGGACGACGGTAACGGGGTCCGACACTGCAGGCCGACAGCAGCAGCAACGGCAGCGCGATTGCCAGCCAGCCGCGCTGGGAGGCGGCTCGCGTAGCTCGCGGCGCGATGCCGTTGGCAGGTGGGTGCATGGGTTACAGGATTGACAGTGAGACCTACCGGCTACGATAGGGAGGCGGTCGTACCCTTGAGCTTGGTGGATAATTAAAAAACTTTTAATTTCCAGGACCGGGTCGCCAGCCCTGGGCTCCGAGGTGGATAGCAGTCACTTAATTGTGCCCCAGCAGGCTTCAGGTCAGCTCGGCTAGGCTTTCGTTCGCGCCGCGCGCAGCCTCTTACCGGGCGCTGAGCTGAGTTTAGCGCGTGGCGGTCGCGAGCGGCAGACGAAAGATCGAACAAAATAGGGAAGCACCAGAATGCGAACCTGGCACCGCTGGATTATGAGCGTCGTGGTCGTCGCTCTGAGCTATTGGGTGGGCTCGGGGTTAGTGATGGCGATCTACGATGCCACCGATGCCACCCAGGTCTGGGCGATAGAGGGCGGCGGTCCCGGCGCCCGACTGACCGATGCGGCACGCACGGCAGCCGCGATTCCCGATCCAGCCTCGCTCGCGACGCCGATCAGCGCCGCCGTTGCCAGTGTCGCTCCGATGCCGTATGCGAGCGTGGACCTGCGCATGACTGGCGACATCCCGCGGCTCGAGTTTGCCGAGGCGAGCGGCGAGCGCACGACAATGCGCCGCTTCTATGCCGAGAGCGCGGCGCCAATGACGCAGCAGGTGGCCGACGGGGACAACGGCGAGCGCCCGCCAGACAACGTCGTCAGGCGCACCACGCTCAAGGCCTGGCACCGCGGCAACATTGTCGGCATGCCGGGTCAGGTGCTCGGACTGCTGGTCGGTCTGTCGCTGCTAGCCCTGGTCGTGACTGGCGTGGTGCTGTACTTCAAGCTCTGGGCCGCGCGTCGCAAGGCCGGGCGCGGGGGATTCTTCTGGAGCGCAAGGGAAAGCCTGTGGCGGCGCCTGCATCGCTGGATCGCGATCGTGGCTGCGGCATTCATCTTCAATATCGCCGTCTCGGGCTCGATCCTGGCCTACGGGGAGATCCAGCTGAATGTCTTCCTGCAGCATCACATCGGCGCGGCGCCGTACCCGCGTCCGACGCCGCTGCCGCCGCTGTCTGAAGCCCCGCTGCCACACGATGTGAACGCGATGCTGCAGAGCGCCTATCGGGCCGCGCGGGTCCAGAGTCCCAACGGGCGGATCACTGCCGTGCAGCTTGTCGTTCACGACGGGGTGGCCAAGGGGCTCGTGACGCTGGGCGGCACCAGGCCGCGCATCCTGGCCTTCGATGCCCTCACGGGCGCTGAGGTCAGTGACTGGAGCACCAGCGGCGTGCAGGTCGGGAGGGGCTACTTTGCCGACTGGCACCAGGCGCTCAAGCGCTTCCACCGCGGCGACATCCTGGGCAGCTTCTGGGCCCGCTACGTCGATCTTGCGGCCGGCCTGGCACTCCTTTACCTGGTGGTATCTTCGTACTTCCTTTATTTCGACATGCGCAAGCGCCGGCAGCAGACCGGCCGTAATCAATGGTTCTGGAAGTAAGGCAGCGACGCGCCCGGGCCTGAGGGCCGCCGGCGCGCGCGCCTCGAGGGTTGCCGCACCGCTATCAACCACGGTAAGTTGCTGCGCGGTCCGAGGCCGGCAGGTGCTGAGGGCCCAAGGAGCTTATTCTGTCCAGGCAACCTAATGTCCTGATCCTGATGGCGGATCAGCTGACCGCGCGGGCGCTGTCAGCCTATGGTAATCGCGTCTCTAAGACCCCGTACATTGATGAGCTGGCTGCCAGCGGCGTCGTGTTTGAGTCCTTCTACTGCAACAGCCCCCTGTGTGCGCCCTCGCGCTTCTCGTTCCTGGCCGGAAGGCAGGTGTCAGCAATTGGCGCCTACGACAACGCGGCTGAATTCCCGGCGCAGGTCCCGACCTTCGCCCATTACCTGCGCCGCGGCGGCTACCGGACGGTGCTGAGCGGCAAGATGCATTTTTGCGGCGCTGACCAGTTGCACGGGTTTGAGGAGCGCCTGACCACCGACATCTATCCGGCCGACTTCGGCTGGACGCCCGACTGGGCGCACTTTGAGCAGCGGCCGAGCTGGTATCACACGATGGATTCGGTGACGCAGGCCGGTCCCTGCACGCGCACCAACCAGATCGATTTTGACGATGAGGTAGTCCACAGCGCGCGACAGAAGTTGTTCGACATGGCACGCGACCAGGACCAGCGGCCGTTCTGCATGGTCGTGTCGATGACCCATCCGCATGATCCCTACGTCGTGCCGCAGGCCTACTGGGATCGTTACGAGGGCGTGGAGATCGATATGCCGCGCGTGAGGATGCCGATCGAGCAGCTCGATCCGCATGCGCGACGCCTGCGCCATGTGTGCGGGCTGGATCTGTTGCCGGTGAACGAGATCCAGACCCGCGCGGCGCGGCGCGCCTATTACGGGGCGGTCTCCTACGTTGATGATCAGATCGGGGGCCTGCTCGGCACGCTCGCGGAGGCGGGCTACGCCCAGGACACGATCGTGCTGCTGCTCGCGGATCACGGCGACATGCTCGGCGAGCGCGGGCTCTGGTACAAAATGAATTTCTTCGAGCCGGCCTGCCGCATTCCGCTGATCGTGCATGCGCCCGGACGTTTCAAGCCCGCGCGCGTGGCACCCTCGGCCTCGCTGGTCGATATCCTGCCGACGCTGTGCGATCTCGCAGGCGTTGCGCCGGCTGGCTACGCCAGCGCGCTTGACGGCAGGAGCCTCGTGCCGCAGCTGATCGGTGGCGCAGGCGCTGTGGATGACACCGTGATCGGCGAGTATCTGGCCGAAGGGGCGATCGCGCCGCTGGTGATGATCAAGCGCGGCCACTACAAGTTCGTGCACTCGCCGGTCGATCCGGATCAGCTCTATGACCTGGCCAGCGACCCGGATGAGATCCATAACCTCGCCGGCGAGGCGCAGCACGCTGCGCGTCTGCAGCTGCTGCGTGCGGAAGTGCAGCTGCGCTGGAACCTGACGGCGATCCACGCCGAGGTACTCGCGAGCCAGCAGCGCCGGCACCTGGTAAACGATGCCCTGCGCCGCGGTCGCTACGTGCCGTGGGACTATCAGCCGGTGCGCGATGCCAGCCGCATGTATGTGCGTAACGATCAGGGTCTTGGAGAGCTGGAGGCGAGGGCGCGCTTTCCGCCCTACAAGCTCGAGCACGCTTGAAAAGACCACGAGGGTTCGGCTACAACGCACTAGCCGGCCGGCGCTGATACCGTGGCGCCGCCGATCTCACAAAATGCCTGCTATAATTTTCGTTGACTGAGAGCCTCCGACCGCTATGAGCATCAACGTTTCACAGCTGACACCCGCGCTGGGTGCCCTCATTGAGGGCATTTCGCTTGCCGAGGAACTGCCACAGGAAACCATCGATCATCTGAACGCACTGATGGTTAAGCATCACATCCTGTTCTTCCGCGGCCAGGCGATCACGCCACAACAGCAGGTCAGATTCGCCAAGCGCTTCGGCACCTTGCATGTGCACCCGATCTACCCGGAGCTCCCGGACCTGCCCGAAATCATGGTCATCGACACGCATGCCGATTTCCTCCCCGACAACGATAACTGGCACACCGATGTCACCTTCAGCCCGACGCCGCCGCTGGCGGGCATCCTCGCCGCCAAGATCCTGCCGAGCGTCGGCGGCGACACGCTGTGGTCGAGCAACCTGGCCGCCTATGAGGCCCTGTCCGAGCCGATGAAGCGCCTGCTCGATGGCCTGACGGCAGAGCACTCCGTGGTCAAGTCATTCCCGGCCGGCCGCTGGGGCTCGGACCCGGCCTTCAAGGCCCGCTACGATCGGGCGGTGGCCAGGCATCCACCGGTGACCCATCCGGTGATCCGCACGCATCCGGTCTCGGGGCGCAAGGCCCTGTTCGTCAACGAGGGCTTCACGACCCGCATCCATGAACTGAGCGCGCGCGAGAGCGAAGCGCTGCTCGCATTCCTGTACGCGCACGCGGGGCGACCGGAATTCATCCTGCGCTGGCACTGGCAGGTGAACGATGTGGCCTTCTGGGACAATCGCATTACCCAGCACTACGCGGTCGCGGACTATCTGCCGGAGCGGCGGCTGATGCATCGCGCGACCGTCAACGGCGATCGCCCGGTCTAGCGGCGAGCGTTGCCCAACCCGGGCTGGGATCCGCTAGAGCTGTGCGAACTCGTGCGGCTCGGCGCTGATGGAGGCCAGTTCGAGCTTGCGACCGAAGCGGGCGCGAACGGCATAGGCCAGCAGCAGGATTCCCAGGCTGATGACTCCGAACAGCAGCGGCGTGCGCTGATCCGGGATGAAGGCCATCGCCAGGACGATCGCCAGCATGCCGGCGATCGCGAGGTAGGTGAGGTACGGGTAGGCCCACATGCGCAGCCGCAGTCGCGCCGGATCCTCCCGTTCAAGTCGCGCCCGCAGCTTCAACTGCGATAAGGCAATCAGCACGTAGACAAAGATCGCCACGGTGCCATAGGAATTCACCAGGAAGGCGAACACCGTATCAGGCGATACGTACGACATGATGACCGCGCCATAGCCGAACAGGGTGCCGAGCAGTATTGCGCGTATCGGCACGCCATTGCGGCTCAGCCTGGCAAGCCCCTCGGGCGCATCGCCGCGGCGGGTCAGTGCGAAAAGCATGCGCGAGGAGGCATAGAGTCCCGAATTCAGGGCCGACAGCACGGCGGTGAGGATCACGGCATTCATGATCGGGGCCGCGTAGGGGATGTGCATGACCTTCAGTGCGCTGACATAGGGGGTCGTGATGCCCGAAGAGTTCCATGGCACCAGGCACACGACCAGCAGAATCGAGCCGACGTAAAACAGCAGCACGCGCGAGATCACCGAGTTCGTCGCCCGGGCTACTGCTTTGGCCGGCTCGGCGGCTTCGGCGGCCGCAATCGTCACGATCTCGGCGCCGAAGTAAAAACCCGTGGCAGCAACGGCACCGGTGGCAATGGGCAGCAGGCCGTTGGGTGCAAAGCCACCGAAGGCGGTGACATTGCCAACGCTGTGCGTCACCCCGGGCCACAAGCCCAGCACGAAGCAGCTGGCCAGCACCAGGAACAGCACGATCGAGACCACCTTGATCGCCGCGAACCAGAATTCAAATTCGCCAAAGGACTTCACCGAGACGATGTTGGTGATGGTCAGCGACAGCAACAGGACCAGGCTGATCAGCCAGCTGGGCAGATCAGGTAGCCAGTACTGGAGCAGAGTGGCACCGGCGACCGCCTCCAGGGCCACGACAATGACCCAGAAATACCAGTACATCCAGCCGCACAGGAACCCGGCCAGTTCCCCCAGCTGTGGCCGGTCGCTCCACGCCAGGCGCGCGTACTCATAGAAGGATCCGACCGCCGGCATTGCGGCCGCCATCTCGCCCAGCATGCGCATGACCAGGACCACCAGTGTCCCGGTAATGAGAAAAGAGAGGACGGCTGCGGGACCAGCGGCCTGGATCACTACGCCACTGCCGACGAACAGGCCGGCGCCAATAACCCCACCGAAGGCGATCATCGTCATGTGCCGCTGCTTGAGGCTGTGGTGCAGGCCGGTTGATCGAGGCGCCTCGCTGTTCACTGCTGCTTCCTGCCGCTCATCCGGACTTCCTCGGTTGCCGATAGCCGATAGTGCCAGTTAACCCTCACCTGTCGATAGCCCGGCGTAGCTGCGGCTGCGCGGGGGAGTCAGGCGGCATCTCATGAATCAGGGCCGGTTATACCCCGGGGTCCGAGGTCGGGCGCCTTGAGCTCAGCGGTGGAGCTCAGCACGCACCGCTGCCGAACATTACGCTTGCTTAAGGTTGCCGATGCGGGGTCAACGGCTGCGATCGGGCGGCGTTGTCAGCACAGGGACACGCATCAGAAGAAAATTTAACCATGAACCTCCTGTGCTCTCGGCTGGCTTGGATTTGTTTGCGCATAGCAGCCGCGGGGCCTCCGGGCGCGATGTGCATTCTCCTCACGCTCACCGGCTGCGGTGGCGGCAGCGGGGGCGGTGGCGCCTCGACAGCGCCGGGCGTTGCTGCGGCTGATGCCGCCCGGCTCCTCGATCAGGCCACCTTCGGAGTCGTGGCGAGCGATGTAGCGCAGGTGCAGGCGAGCGGCATTGACAGCTACATCAGCGCGCAGATCGCGCTGCCGGCGACACAATACAGCGGCTACTCGTACACGCCCCACACCGCCCCGGTGGGCTGCATGAACGATGGCTCGAGTCCGCCGGATGCATCGAGCATCTGCGCGCGTGATCAGTACTCGCCCTTCCAGGTGCAGCGGGATTTTTTCCTGCACGCGCTCAACAATCCTGATCAGCTGCGTCAAAGGGTGGCCTTCGCACTCTCGCAGATCATGGTGGTCTCAAGCGTCGAGATCTACGAGGCGTATGGACTTGCCGACTATCAGAACATTCTGCTGAACGATGCCTTCGGAAACTACCGGACGCTGCTGCAGGATGTGGCGCTCAGCCCGACCATGGGACATTACCTCGACATGGCTGACAGCGACCAGACCAATCCTGCGAACGGCACGGTACCCAACCAGAACTTTGCCCGCGAAGTGCTGCAGCTGTTCTCGATCGGATTGGTCGAGCTGAATCAGGATGGCTCGCAGCAGCTCGATGCCAGCGGTGCGCCGATTCCAACCTTCGCTCCACCGACGATCGAGGGATTCGCGGCTGTGTTTACCGGCTGGACCTATCCGCCGCTGTCGGGCGCAAACTCGCATTGGACCAATCCCATCAACTTTGATGGCACCATGGTCTCGTTCCCCGATCACCATCAGGCAGGTACCAAGTTACTGCTAAATGGCTACACGGTGCCCACCGGCCAGACGCCCGAGCAGGACCTGAGCAACGCACTCGACAACATCTTCAATCATCCCAACGTCGGACCGTTCATTGGCAAACAGCTGATCCAGCACCTGGTCACGAGCAACCCGAGCCCCGCCTACGTGGCCAGGGTTGCGGCGGTATTCGCCAACAATGGTCAGGGCGTGCGCGGCGATCTAAGTGCCGTGGTACGGGCCATCCTTGAGGATCCGGAGGCGCGCGGCGTGGCGCCAGCCACAGCTCTTTTCGGTCATCTGCGCGAGCCGGCGCTGTTCATCACCGCTACGATGCGCAGTCTTGGCGGAGAATCGGATGGCGTGCTGTTGCGCAGCGCCAGCTCGGCGATGGGCCAACCGATCTTTGATCCTGAAACGGTGTTCAATTTCTATCCGCCAAGCTATCAGATTCCGGGTACGCAGACGGTGGCGCCGGAATTCGGCATTCAAAATGCCGCGACCGCGCTGGCCCGCGCCAATTTCATCAATACGCTGATCATGCGCGGCGGCGCGCCAGCTGACCCGACGGTCAGCGGCAGTACCGGCACCAGCATCGATCTGACCTCACTGTCAGAAGCGGGCAGTAATTCGGCGCTCATCACGCAGTTGAATCAGGCCTTGATGCACGGCAGCCTGCCCGACGATGCGAGCGCCATCATTCTGACGGCAACCGATAGCGCGGCGGCGAATTCAACCGATCCGCTGGCAGCAGTACGCGCAGCCAGTTACCTGATACTGAGTTCCGCGCAATACCAGGTGGAGCGCTGATATGAAACGTCGCACTTTCCTGCGCCATGCCGGCGCCCTGGCGGGCACTGCAGCCCTGGGACAGCTGGGAGTCCTGGCAGCGCATGCCGCTTCGGCCAGCGACTACAAGGCACTCGTGTGCATATTCCTGTATGGCGGCAATGACACCAACAACATGATCGTGCCGCTCGATACGGCAGGCTACGCCAACTATGCGCAGATCCGCAGCTACCTGGCCCTGCCGCAGGCCGAGCTGTTGCCGCTGGAGGTGTCCGGTGGGGCGCCGCTGTACGGGTTGCACCCGGCGCTGCCTGGCCTGCAGTCACTCTGGTCCTCAGGCAACATGGCAATCGTGGCCAATGTTGGCACGCTCGTGCAGCCGCTGACCAAGGCCCAGTATCTGTCGACTACCACGGTTAAACCGCAGAGCCTTTTCTCGCACATCGATCAGCAGCATCAATGGCAAGCCTCGATCTCGAGCACCTCCTCATCGAACAGCGGCTGGGGCGGGCGACTCTCGGATCAGCTGGCCTCGCTGAATGCCAGCTCCAGCGTGCCGCCGATGATTTCAACCGGCGGCAACAATCTGTTTGTCACCGGCGCGGCCTCGCAGGCCCTGGTGATACCGGCCAACGGCCCCTTTGCCTTGAGTGGATTCTCCAATGACGCTGCCGACACGGACCGGCTGAGCGCGCTGCGCCAGTTGCTGGGCGTTGATCAGAGCATCAACCTGGAGCAGGCGGCGCAAGCGGTCATGACCAGCGCACTGAGCAGCAGCGCCATTCTAAATCCGATACTGACAACCACTGATGTGACACTGGCCGCGCGCTTCTCGGGCCTCACCAGCAATTTCGCGCTACAGATGCTGGCCATTGCAAAAGTAATCGAGGCCCGCAGTGCCCTCGGCGCGAGCCGCCAGGTGTTCCTGGCAACGCTTGGCTCCTTCGACACGCACACCAACCAGCTTGAGCAGCAGCAGAACCTGCTGGCCGAGCTCGATGCTGGCCTGAGCGCCTTTCACGGCGCAATGGCGGACATCGGCGCAGGCAGCAGCGTCACCTCATTTACGCTGTCGGATTTCTCGCGCAACTTCCTGCCCAACACCGGTGGCGGCACCGATCACGCGTGGGGGAGTCATCCGCTGGTCATCGGCGATGCGGTCAACGGCGGCAGTATCTACGGCACGATGCCCACGCAGGAGCTGTCGGGGCCTGATGATGCCAGCGATCTGGGCCGCTGGATTCCAACGATCGCGGTCGACCAGTTTGCCGCTACGCTTGCGAGCTGGATGGGTGCCGACTCCACGGCGCTGGCGACGGTATTGCCTAACCTGGCGGCGTTCAGTCCCACCACGCTCGGGTTCATCTGATAACTGCACAAGCTTAAGGGACCTGCACTCGGCAATCGGCAGCGCCGCGCCGCCGCATGGACCCAGGCTCTGAGGATTGTTGCAAAAACTGCAATGACCGCGCGGCCCAAGTTGCGCGGGCCCAGCGCCATGCCAATATGACTGCACGATGTCAGATACCTTCAATGCCTGGTGGCCGCAGCTTTGCACGCTGTCCATCTCTTCCCCAAGGGCTTCGGGCAATCTCCCTGCGGGTGTGCGGTCGCCGCCTGCCCGGAGCCGCGGTTTGTCTAGCCGGCGGACTCAACCATGACAACCTTTAAAAAAGTCAGGGAGTGGTTGATGGAGCACCGGTGGGGAACCCGGGTGCGCAGGGATGTGCCGGTGAAGATCATCTGCGCCCCTGCTGCCGTCGGCGCTGGGCGGCTGGTCAACCTCAGTGTGAGCGGCGGATTTGTGAAGAGCGCTCTGGTGCCCAAGCTGATGGCGCATGTGCAACTTCTCGCGGACACGGGGGCTCGACCGGAACAGCCCTTTGAAGCGCTGGAAGGCCATGTGGTTCGTCAGACCCGCTCGGGATTTGGCCTCGAATGGATCGAGCTTGCTCCCGAGGCCGTATGCAGACTGTTACACCGCCCAGAACCTGCGCGCGCCCCTGCAGCCGAATCCAAATCAGCCCTGCGCTGGAGCTTACATGGAGGTAAGCGACCCATCCGGAGTAAGTCAGCGCGCAGCGGGAGGGCCGGATGCCCTTTAGCGCGTTATGAGCGGCGTGATTCGCAGTTGCCAAGCAGCGTGGTGTTTTTGCACAAACAGCTCAATTATTGAGGCTGGAGCGTGCGATGCGGGCAGCGTAGGCTCGACCCGCAGATGAGGTTGAGTGAACGGAGGGCCTGTAAAGAGTCATC
>Ga0181537_10003240_pt1 | contig 13999 bp, 8 predicted proteins | sample PEATcosm2014_Bin_39_FD_119765 | JGI IMG/M metagenome (GOLD analysis project Ga0181537, IMG submission 119765) | Peatland microbial communities from MTU Mesocosm Facility, Houghton, MI, USA - PEATcosm2014_Bin23_10_metaG | ecosystem: Environmental > Terrestrial > Soil > Wetlands > Peat | place... | reverse complement strand
GACTCTATGGTTCCTTGCCAGGCAGCACCGAAGCAAGGTTTGCGTTCTTTATTGTTACGATCTTTATCGTCGTCATAATTATCGTTGCGATTATTGCGAGTCCACAGCGCAACGGAATCCCACTCCCCCGGAACGGTCCATGCCAGGGGAGATCAGCCGCAGTTTGCCGTGCTCGGTCAGTTTGTATGCCTGGGGAAAATACCAGATCGAGCCCTGAGGCTGATAGTAACTGCCGACGCCGAGAATGCCGCGGCGCGTGTGTTCGTCGACAAACTCGTCCACGAGAGGAGAAAAGGGAATTTTGTATTGACCCCAGGTCGTGACGTTCCACGCGAAGGCTTCGTCGGAGGGGTCGTCTTCGGGTTCAAAGGTGAGTCGATGGCCAATTTTGTCCGCAGCTGACGCGAATACCAGCGGAACTTCGTCCTGGGTATCGCCGTTGATGCCGTCGTCGCCAATTTCCGCTATCAGACCGGCGATCGCAGCCGGCCAGGGCCGCATGGAGTGGCTTCTCCGCATCCGTATAAAATTCCGTTGGCAATATAAAACGTTTCAAATTGCTTGTCTACTGCTCTGCGAGTATTCGGCGTCGGCCACTCGGAAGTAGTTCTACGAATCGCCGAAGAGCAGGCGGTTGGCTCAGGCTGCCTTAAGCGAAAGCGCGACACCTTCCTCCCATTGCCGGAGCATGCGATTGCCTATCTCCATGAACTCCGCGTGCGCGTTCATGTAGGCTTGCAGATCCTTTGAGGTGTCCGCAATTGCAGCCTCTGTACGTTCGAGTATCTGCCGGACGCGTGAAGGAGTCCCTCCCATCCGCGTCTCGCCCAGTCGCTGCAATTCCTTCGCGCTCGCCCATTTCGTCGTGCCATTCAGGGTCAGGGCCATACTGTCCTTCGGCAGATAAACGGAGGTGGTCACAAGATCATAGACAGGTGCGAGTCTCGCTTCGCCCTGAACGTCGTCGTAAACAATCCCGAAATTCTTCAGATGTGCATCGCCGTTGCGAAGCGCGCAATTCAGGACAATCAAGACGAACAGCTTTTCCATGTCCTCGCCCACATGCGTCGAGTTTGCAAACTGCCCGAATCGCTTCATGACCGAGGTCTCGTAACTGCCGCGATATTTCTCATCGGTCCTGCGGGCGTTCAGCACGCAGAAATCCTCAAATCCGCAATGGGTCCCGTCCATGCGCAGATCGAAACGGTCGATGACCAGCGCCATGCCGTCCTCGGCCAGGCGGCAAGAGGGCACGTCGAGTCCGTATTTGCGCGCCACGGTGAGGCAGAAATACTCGTTGGCTGCCAGTTGCGGATATTCGTTGGCCGCCCACATCTTCACGATGTGGGTCGCGCCTTTGTAGCTTTGCGAGAGGCGGTGTCCCGTATGCTCCATCTCGGCGAAAGCTTTTTCGTCGCGCACCAGGATTTTGGGCTGCACTCCGCTGATCCCGGAGAACGAGGCGAATTTCTCCAGCAGATACGGGAACAGGTCGCCGCCGCGCCTGCGTTCGAGAATCTCGTCCACTGACTGGAAGGGCACGTCCTCGTGCAGGTCTTCCTTGTCGCCGGTATAGCGGATGCGTCCAATCTGCGATCGACCGACAATGGACAGCAGGTCGAATTCGTCGAAGGTGCCGGTGGCTTTCGCAAAGGCAAGGCGGAGCCGCTCCCGCAGTACGCCTTCAGGCAGGTTCATCTCGAAAACCGGAAGTAGGCCAAAGGGCGCGCTCCACGACTCAAGCCGCAACGGCATCGTCACCGAGACCGCGCGCGTGGGCGGAGCGCCGGCGAGGTAAGCAAACGTGCTGCCGCGCTCGCCGTGACGATCGAGTAGTCCCGCCTCAGCGGCGTCGGTCCAGACTTTGATCATCCCGTCCCTCTTCCATGAGTTGTTCAAGCGTCGGCCGGCCCGCGCTTGCCTCCTGAAGCTTCAACTCCAGCCCCAGCGCCGCGAGAATATTTGTGATCTTCGAATATCCGAGTTCGCCCAGCCGTCCGTTCTCCAGGGCGTCGAGCGTGGACAGTCCAACCCTGGCTTTTTTCGCAAGCATGGACTGCGTCAGGCCGAGCGTTTTGCGCTTGGTGGCGATCTGGTCGCCTAAAAAGGATAGGGCCAACACAAACCTAGTATACAAGGTTTAATGATAGCTAGCAGCAATATAACCTTATATACTGTGTGCTGAGGTTTACCACCGAGAAAAAGCCGAAGTGGGTCAGCGGCTTGGGTCAGCGGCAGGTACGGCAAGTACATATATTCTTCCATATCTTCCCGGCTGGTGTCGTGTCGAAGGCGGCTCCCGAGTTGCCATTTCAGAGTCACCGAAATTTGTGTAGTTAGGGATCGCCAAGGAAGAACCTCGCGTTTTTTATCTGCCCGATCGGAAAGACTCCGGGTGCCGACCGGATTCACTGTGGAGGGCGGTTGCCGGAACAATCACCACAGAAGAAGTCAACAAAGTCATGGACGAGCGACGAATTTATTGGCCCCTTAAGCCTTGGATTCGACGATAGTCTTCCATTTCGCGGCTGGCCAGCGCGGACTTACCCTGCTTTCTGTGGATTGAGGCGAGAAGCAGGTCAGCCTCAGCGGCGAGCGAACTACTTGGCTCGATCTTCAGCACGCTGGTTAGCACCTGCTCGGCTGCGCTCGCATCAGCGGCGGCCAATGCGCGCCCCATCGCATAGAGTGTTTCCGGCATATTGGGATGTAGAGAATCGGACCGCCGCAGTTCGTCAGCGGCCTCTTTCATTTTTCCTTCCTGCATGAGTGCGTCGCCCAATCGAAACGCGGACTCCGCACTGCCCGGCTGCAACTTCGTCTCGGCGCGAAACTGCTCTTCTGCCTTCGGCCACTCGGCGCGCGCAGCATAGATTTCCCCAAGTTCCAGGTGCAGGCCGGGCAAGTCGGGGCGAATTGCGATTGCCTGCTCGTATTGCTTCACGGCTTCAGGAATCATCTTCATCTGGTAGTAACCCTGGCCACGAGTCTGGTGCGCTCGCGCAGAGCTTGGAAATGCGGCAAGTAGTTTGTCAATTGATTGCGAACCCAGTGCCGTTGCGGCGCGGCTCACATAAAAAAGAAGATCAGGATTGTCGGGATCGCTTTCGAGCGCGGATTGCAAGTTGACCATCGCCTTGGCGGGCTCGTCGTTTTCCAGTTCTGCAATTCCCAAAGCGCCCGGATCATGAGCAATCTCAAGATGAGGAATCGCCTCAGCAGCATAGCCTTGCGCCAGCAGCGCGTAACCCAACAACTGCTGTACCGGCACCGACTCGGCGCTCAACTCGGCGGCACGCTTCAGCGGTGGAATGGCCTCGGCGGCATCATGTTTCTTCATGTAGGCATCGCCGAGGCGCAGAAGAGCTTCAGACGAAGACGGATCCAGTTCCGCGGCCTTGCGAAATTCAATTAAGGCACGGTCGAGGTCATTCCGGTTTTCTGCGTCGATGCCCGACTGCAGCAGAACTTTCACTTGAGCTGCAGCTTGAGACGCCACAGCCTGCGGCTGAAGAACCAAATGCAGAAAGAGGAGTACCTGGATCATTTCCGCTCAGGCTCCTTGATGGTAAGAAACTGATCTGCTGGAATATCTCGCACGGTCTGACGAATTCCTGACGGCCAACGGATTTCAATTTCTGCCTTCTTATTGCCTCCCAAGCCGAAGTGCAATCGCTTGTCACTCGAGGAGAGATAACTTCCCGCGGCGGTTGCGAATCTCACTTGGCCATTGACCTGAACGCGAGCCCCATAGCCGTCACGGTTGCTACGCATCCCGCGAAGCGTAATCGTCAGCCAGTGCGACTGGCCGCCGCGATTCAAATAGAATTGCGGCCCATCCCCGAGTGAGGTCGTAACTGCGTCGATCCAGCCGTCATTGTTGAGGTCCCCGAAAGCGGCGCCGCGGCCGGCTACGGCCCGACTAGGCCCGACATTCCCTCTTTCGAAGTGACCGCGATTGTTCAAAGCCAACAAAGGAACGTCGAGATACCGAAGGGAGTTGTCGTATGAGTGCACGTTGTCGAAAACGTGGCCCTGCATTATGAACGCGTCTTTCCAGCCGTCGTTGTCAAGATCCTCGAGACCAACTCCCCAGCCGGACGAGGTTTCAGAGAGCGCGCCGAATCCGGTCTCCAGTTCCTGAGCACTAAATGATTTGTTTCCGTCATTGTGAAACAAGACGTACGGCTCGTGGGGCAATTGCGTAATGAGAAGATCTGGAAGGCCGTCGTTATCATAGTCCTGGAAAGCGACGCCCATGCCCGAGGGCATTTTGCCGGAGTTGTTCAGGGCCGCTCCTGAGTCGAGCGCGACTTCAGTGAATGTGCCGTTTCCGTTGTTGTGAAAAAGGAACTGCTCAATGGCGTCATTGGCAACGAACACATCCGTGAAGCCGTCCCCATCATAGTCAGCAAAGGCGACTCCCAATCCGCGTCCTTTCTTGACCGCGATTCCGGAAGCCACGCTTACATCCTCAAACGTGCCGTCCCCAAGGTTGTGGTAAAGAATGCTCGTTGTAGAGCCGAATTCGCCTGGAGGGCAATACATCGGCTCCTCGATCCGGCCACAAGTCTTGCTTGTTTCCGGAGTCCAATCAAGATAACGGGTCACAAACAGGTCCAGCTTTCCGTCGTTGTCGTAGTCCAAGAATCCTGCCGACGCAGACCATCCGCCCGCCGCCACACCCGCTTTCGCCGTGACATCGGTGAAAGTGCCGTCACCGTTATTGTGGTAGAGGATGTTCTTGCCGAAGTTCGTTACGTAAATATCAGGAAAGCCGTCGTTGTCGTAGTCCCCGACGGCAACGCCCATGCCGTAATTGGTATCCCCCGCGTGCTGCAGACCGGCTTGTACGGTGACGTCAGTGAACGTGCCGTCTTTGTTTTGACGGTAAAGGCGGTTCCAGTACGCCGGGTGGTCCCGTTCGAAATGAACCGGGCTGCGGAGCGGATTCGGTACGTGGCCTGCATTCACCAGAAAAATATCAAGCAAGCCGTCATTGTTGTAATCGAGAAGGGCCACGCCGCCGGGCATAGTCTCGATCAAGTACTTGCGCGGCGTTGGCGAATTGCGCAGGACAAAATCGACACCGTGGAGCGGCGTGAGTTGGAATTGGGGAGCGCGAGTTACGGGTTGGGCAAAGAACGGGAACGCCGCCAGCACGAAAACAATACCGGGTTTGCGAACCCCGCTTCGCACTTCGGCTACGGCTCCGCCGCCGTCCTCACTTCGCCACTTGCCCTTGGCTGGGTATCACCGATGCCCGCAATATGTGCCAGCGCAGTGTTAATTACCGAATTGTAGTGTACGAGCTTATTTTGTGGATGGTCCGAGCTGGATTCGCTTTTGGTTGTGGTTGCGAACGCTGGGGAAGACTCCGTGGCGTGCATCGCCTCGATCAACTGCGGCAAAGCGGTGAGTTTCTTTGGTAAATCGCTGACTTCATCGAGCGCCGTCTCTGGAAAATAGCCAATGCGGTCGCCGGTTTGCATGGCACTCACCAACCCATCTGGAGACCATGCTACAGGCCAATTGGCGTTCAGCAGATCATATGTTTCGCGTAACCGCGCCAGCTTGCCCGCGAACCCATCGAGGAGTGAGCGATTGCGCGCCATGTCCAGCCCAATGCGCAGCGAAATGTTGAGCGTGCTATTCCGGGAAACCGGCTGAGTAGTCACAATCGTCGTCAGAGTGTCGCCATCAAAGTGCCAGCCGATTGTGCCCTTTCGTTCTCCAAAGCGCAATGGCGCACCGTTTACGCTCACTTCCGAGGGAGGCCAGCTTCCCGGAAGTCGCAGCTCATAAGCGCGCTCGGTTGGCATTCCCGGGTAGTGGCCTTCGATGGGCGCAACGCTGATGTCCAATAATGTCCCATCGCCATTTAACGACGCGCGAATCGGAGTCCATGCGTTCTCTCCGGACTCGTATCCGGGTGTGTCTCCTGCATCCTCATAGAGACGATATGTCGAGACCTGCCCGTTGTTCATTGGGAAGACGCTTAAAATCAGCGGCTCTGTCGACGTTTTTGAAGAATTGGTTGCGCGGTGCATCGGAATGATGCTTCCCGCCTTCACGTACACGGGGATTTGGCTGAGAGAGAAACTGCGCTCCAGGGTTGCAGGGCCTTCGAGACGTGCTCCGGTATCCCACTCGAACCAATCTCCAGGCGGAAGCCAGACCGCCGTTTTCGCGAGCTGGGAATCCTTTGCCACCGGCCGGGTTATCGGATCGGCGAGCATGCTGTCACCAAACATGTATTCGTTCTTTGCATCGTACGCTTCGGGAGCCTCCGGCCAGTCGTAGTAAAGGGGATGCAGGAATCCAATGCCACTATCGTGAGTTTTTCTGGCTTCGGTGTAGATGTAAGGCTGCATCTCGTCACGACGCACGAAACACTGCCGCATCAGGTCGGAGTAGGGCTCGGGATACGCCCAGATGCGCCGCTCGGCTTCTGGATTCTTCGTGGTGTGAGTGCGCAGGATGGGGCTGAAAATTCCCCACTCAATCCAGCGCAAGTAAAGCTCGGGTTCAATCTGACCTGGCTGGTGGCCGCCAATGTCATGGCTCCAATACGTATACCCGACGTTCGCTGCGGTTGACGTGAAATAGGGCTGAAATGCGAGCGAGTCCCAGACGGAGATGGTGTCACCTGAAAAGCCGATCTGGTAACGATGGTTGCCCAGCCCACCCCAACGATGGAACAGCAGCGGCCGTTTCTTCTCGCGCTCTTGGTCGGTGAAGAACACGTAGTTCAACCACCACGTGGGATTCACTCCAGCAAGTTTTGTCGCGTCCTCCTGCTGCCAGTCGAGCCAAAAGAAATCAATCCCCTGATGCTCGAGGGGATGAATCACATAATTCAAGTAATTGTCCGCGAATTTCCTGTCCGTAATGTCGAAGGGGACATATTGCTTGCTCGCAGGATCGATTCCCATCGAGCGCGCCATTGCAGGATAGCTGTCCTCCCAAGGTTGAATGCCGGATGCCGGATGAATATTGAGCGTGGTCTTCAGCCCTTGTTCGTGAACACTCGACAGAAAAGCTGCCGGATCGGGGAATAAGAGCTTGTTCCAGGAATAACCAGTCCAGCCAAGACGGTGACCCGAGGCATCCACTTTGTCGTTACCAACCACTTCGTTGAAAGTGGGATGCCAGTCGATGTCCATCACCAGCACGCTCAGGGGTATGTCATGGGTGCGGAATTGTTGAAGCAACTGTTCGAATTCCTGGTCGCTGTAAGACCAGTAGCGCGACCACCAGGCGCCGAAGGCAAATCGCGGCGGCAGCGGGATCTTGCCTGCGACCCGCGTGAAGTCATGAAGGGCGCCTTTGTAATCGTGCCCGTACCCGAAGAAATACCAATCCTGCCGCTCGCCCGCAGGACGCAGCATCACCCAGGGCCATGGGCTCTGCTCACCCGCGCGAAAGCTGAAGTCAACCGAATCGAACAGCGGGCGTGCGCTGTCGTCCACGAGTGTCCAGCCGTCGCGCGATATGAGTCCGGGCTCCAGTTTCACTTCCCCGCGGACGGTGTCAAGGGTGCGGGCGGTGCCGAGCAGATTGCCAGAGTCTTGCGTCCCCGGTTTCCATACGACTTGTTTTCCGTTGAGGCTGAAGGAAACAGTAAGGTCGGAAGGGGTGAACTTGCCGTTGGTATCCCCGGGATCGTAGACCAACGTCAATGCATTGGTCTTCAGCACCACGCGGTTGCCGGGTCCGATCTGTCGCGTGAATTGGGGAACCGGAAGCGCGCGATTCAGGAAAGCGAAAGAGGCATGATCTTCAAACTTCCCGTCACTCGCCCACTCCAAGCGGATCAGCTGAGGGGTAAGAACCGTGAATCGCGCCGAGCCGGCTCGTACCACCGCGCGAGAATCGGCGACCGGATCATAGTTGTCGGAGGCAGCCGCCGCGTTCACAAGCGGAGTCTGCAGGAACATGCCCTGCAGGAACATGCCCATGATAAACAGGAACAGGACAAACATGAATCGGAGCGAGGCAATGGTGCGAACTAGCTTTCTCATTTGCACGATCCCCGGGGGTCGGAGGCAAGATTTATCCATATCGGTTCAGAGTGCCTGGCGGATTCAAATCCGCCAGGCATCGCTGAAGGGGGTGGGCTTCGATGGCAACCTTGGGAGCTACCAGTAGAATTTCCCGCCGAACTGGACGCTTCGTGCCGGATAGGCCGAAGTGATAGTCCCGAAACTGCTGTCGCCTAGATTGGTGTCCGGCTCGAAGAAGTTCGGATGATTGAACGCGTTGAACATTTCGAAGCGGAACTGCAGTTTTCTCACCTCGCCGAGGCTCCACCATTTTCCGATGCCCATGTCATAGTTGACGAATTGGGGCGCTCTCAGGTTCGACAAGAATCGCGGAGCATCCCCAAATGTGTAGGCCGCAGGCTGGGCAAACGCCGCTCGATTGATCCAATTTGTGATTGACTGATTCTGCGGAACCGGATTGACTCCCGTGACAAGGTCAGGTCTCTGATTGAATCCGTATCCGGCTGTGTTGTTAGTCGCCGGATTGATGGAAAGCGGCAATCCGGATTTTGCGGTTAGAATCCCGCTCCATTGCCATCCGCCCAGGACCGCGTTCACGGGCCGGCTCCAACCACTGCCGAGCAATTTGCCGGTACCGAACGGCAGTTGGTAGTTGTAGTTGACGACCAGGCTTTGCGGCGTGTCGGTCACGTCCACCGAGTGCTCGGCAGCGAGGTTATAGGAGTCTCGCACCGAGCTCCCGCTGCCGGGGAAGGCCCATCCGGAAGCGCCCTGCACGTCGTCCATGAATTTGGAATAGGTGTAGGAAACATTCAGATCCAGCCCCGAATGCCAACGGTGCGTGTAAGTCGCCTGCAGGGCGTTATAGGTGGAACCCCCAACAGCCGGGGGAGCCTCAGTCACACTGCAGTATTCAGGGAAGCGGCGCAGCAACTGGCCCTGGGCGATCGTGGGCTGATCCAGACCGCAGCCGCTGGAGGTTATGTGTCCGTAGAACGGATTGGGAACCTGGTTGTTCAGCTGGTTGCCGAGGGCCTGATCGGACGCAGGCATCTCATCCCACTCCAGGTATTGTGACAATACATGGACGCCATGGTTTCCGACATAACTGATGTCGATCAGGTCGTTGTTGGTAAGCGAGTATTGAGCGCCGACCATCCATTGCTGCACATAGGCAGAGGGGCGGACATTATTGACCACAGGATTCAAGCCGAAACCAACATCCGTCAACCCGCCCAGTGAATTTCCGGTTGACGGAACCTGGCCAGTCGCGAACGCACTCTGGCAAGGCGCGGACGTCGTCCCGTTGCCGCAGTTCGCGGCCGAGTTTCCGCTGAGAGTGGTATATGGGTTGAGTCCACTGTTAACGCTTGTAACCCACGGTGTTCCCTGCGAGTATCCGATGTTGGGACCTTGACCGTAGTAGTTTGGCACGAAAAAGACGCCATATCCGGCGCGCAAGACCAGCTTGTCACGAAGCCTGTACGCCACTCCGATTCTGGGGGCAAAGTTCTGGTGCTGGGTGTTATAGAGTCCACTGTTGCCGCTGCTGTTGAACACAAGCTCGCCCGGATAGTTTGTGCCTACCGCCGTGCTGATCGGATTTACCGCGTTGAAGTCAAAGTATTGCTGTGCGTTGTACCTTTCCGTTGGGGCGGTCTGGATTTCATAGCGCAGACCGAGGTTGATCGTGAGCCGCGGATCGATCTTCCAGTCATCTTGCAGATACCAGCCAAGCAGGTTCTTGTCAGTCGCGGGAAATTTGTTAAACCCGGTCGAATCGTTTCCGCTGCCTACACCCATCAGGAATGAAGCAAAACCGTCGCCCGTTCCGGACGTTGCATTCTGGGGATCAGGTCCAGCGGTAGACGTGGTCTGGAACTGCAGAACGGTGCTCGCGTAGTGGCCGCCGTCGATGCGCGCCCAAACGTCCATGAATCCGAATGACAGTTGGTGCTTGCCACGTACCTTGGTGAAATCCACAGAACTGGTCCACAAAGTTTGGGGAACCATGTAGTTGTCGAGTCCAGCTTGAGCGCCTAGAGGCGCATAGCTCTGGGGCTGGACTTCGGGGAAGCTCGGTGCAATTCCGTCTATGAACGACGGCAAGCCCAGAGCTGAGGCCTTATATCCGAAACTCTGCGTCACCGATTGCTCGACATGGCGGTTCACGCCCAGATTCGCGTTCATGGTCAATGTCGGGTTGAAAATGTGGGTGTATCCGACATCCACGCTGTAGCGGTTGTTGGGAGCAACGTCGCCCGGCCCTCCCGAATCGGAAGCTCCGTAGTAAGTGGGGAAGTTGATTTTCTGCTCGTACTTCTGCGACCAGCGTCCGAAAAGGCGGTCATTGGTTGATAAGTTGTAGTCAACGCGTCCTGAGTACTCGTTGGAGTGCGCAGCCGCTGAGGAAGCCGAAGTGAAGTTGTTGACAAGAGCAGCCGTCGTCGGCTTTGGCCAGTAATTGCCGCTTGCCACGCTGCTGGCGATCGAATCCATCAGGCCGCTCGGAATGACGTTTGTGACGCCCAAACCGGTTGAAATATTCCCGGAAACAGGATCGCGAATGTACTCGGTCGTCGCTCCGGGGGTGGTACAGGTGACAGGATCTCCGGTTACGGTATCGGTGCCTCCGCAGGTAACCAGACGAGTGCTGAACGGGTTATAAATTTCGCCGCTATAGATGGGACGTCCAAGATAATCCGTGCCGATCTGGCTACCCAGCTGAGCCGTAAAGATTCCCGTTCTTTCGTCGCTTGTGGGCATTGTGACCGGACCGAACGTGGCGGGTGTGGCCTGCCGCAGACCTTCGTAGTACGCGAAAAAGTACAGCTTATTTTTGAGGATGGGTCCGCCGACTGTGGCCCCGAACTGGTTACGGTGGAAGGCTGGCTGGCTGCTATTGTTGAAATAATACCGGGCATCATAGTCGCTGTTCCGGTAAAACTCCCAGGCGTCGCCGTGGATCTGATTCGTCCCTGACTTGGTAACGACGTTAACGACGTTGCCGCTGCTGAATCCATATTGCGCGGTAAAGGCATTGGTCTGGATTTTGAATTCCTGGACGTCATCGATCGAGGGGACGTAAATTACGCCGCCCCAGTCCAATCGCGTGTCCCATGTGCCATCGAGCAGGTATTCCGCCGTCCCAAAGAACGTGCCGCCAAAGTTGAGGAACGAAACGTCCTGGTCGGCGCTCCCGGAGATGCCTGGAGCTCCCACGACCTGCTCCTCAGCGGTGTTGCTCACCGATGAATTCAGCTCAGTCAGGCTTATGATGTTGCGTAGGTTCAACGGCGTTTCCGCCAATTGTCTGGCTGAAATGTCCGAGGAGATGTTCGCATTGTCCGCATTAAGAAGAGGAGCTTCAGCAGTAACTTCAATGGTCTCCGACGTCGCTCCTACAGCCAGCCGTACGTCCTGCCGCACGGTCTGACCTGCGTCCAGCGAAATGCCATGCTGCCTGAAGTCCTTGAAGCCGGAGACCTTCACTTCCAAGGTGTAAACAGCCGGCGGGAGCAGGGTAAATGAGTACAGACCGTCCTCTTGGGTGACATAGTGGCGGCTGATCCCGATTTGCGCGCTGGTAAGAGTCACCTCAGCATCTTTCAACGCCAGGCCGGTGGGGTCAGTGATCGCACCGCTCAGGGTTGCGGCCACCTGCTGATTTTGAGCTTCAAGGTTGGTGCCACCTAGGAAAGAAGTGAGAACCGCGAATACGAAGCACGCCTGCCAACCCACTTTAGGCAACATTGGTGTCCCCCTTGTGCTTCTTCCCCGACCGGTTGCCGCCGAGCTTATGCGGACTCGACCGCGGCCTTGGGTCCGTCCGGAAATGGACGATACGAAGCCAGACGAGCCGCGATAATGGGGTGCGCCATCAGCAAATAGCAAGCGTTTACAGGTAAAAAGAGGGGATAAGGCGGATAATCGATTTAGTAGCTGTTTTATCCTTTGATTTCAGATGTTTCCGAGACCGTAAAAAAGGGGAGAAAAGATGCCTCACTTTGTGTTTTACGGTTGAACTCGCTGGGTGAGCCGCAGTAGTATCCCGAAAACAGACGCTCGCGACACAACCCTGTTGGGTCAGACCGTGGTGACACCTGTCGGAAAGCCGGAGTCGATTGATACCAGAGCCCATCATTGAGAGCTGGACTCCGTCCAGCGAGGCAGAAAAAGGAGCAGTTCAGCAACAGCTGGAACGGCTGCTCGCCTCCCCTCTTTTCTATTCCAGCAAGCGCTATGCCCAGTTCTTGAGATTCGTAGTCGGGCGCACGCTGGAAGGCCACGGACATCATCTGAAGGAGCGAATCCTCGGCATCGAGGTCTTTGACCGCGCGCCGGATTACGATACCAATACGGATCCGATCGTTCGCGTTACGGCTGCAGAAATCCGCAAACGGATCGATCAGTACTATCACGATCCCAAGCACGGCCAGGAAATTCGGCTTTTCCTGTCGTCCGGTTCCTATGCGCCCCAGTTCTCCTGGCCCGGCCACCCGAACGGATTGGCAGTAGCCCCTTCTACGCCGTCAAACGCCTCCTCGGTTACCACTCAGACTGTGGCTGAATCCGAAAAGGCTAAGTCTGTCCCGCATCGATGGATCTCTACAAAAGCGGTTATCCTCGTCCTGGCGATCTTGGTCTCGATTGCAGCGGCAGGCATCTGGTGGCGAGGTTCTCGGCCGACGATTTTGCAAGAGTTCTGGGCACCGTTTGTGAAGTCCCCCGATCCTGCCCTGTTTTGTATAGCCGACCAGGTGCAGTATGCAAACATTCGGCTGCGCGATGCCGACGACCCGCAAAAAGAGATCACTCTTCCCGACACTATGGTCACCGTGATCATTGATGATCTGAATCCTCTCGTGAACATCGCCGGAATCTTGCGCTCCTATAGCAAGAGTTATCGCGTGCTCGGGGAGTCCACGACCAGCCTTACGGACCTTCGCCGCAACCCTTCCGTTTTCATCGGCGCCTTCGACAATACGTGGACCTTGCGTCTGACCTCCGCGCTGCGCTTCCATTTCGTGAATGAGCCCTCGATGTCCAAACTTTGGATTGAAGATCGCGAGCATCCCGAGAAGCGGGAATGGCTGCTCGACCGTTCGCAGCAGAAGACAGAAGACTACAAGGATTACGCCATCGTTGCCCGTTTCATTCCCCCCGATACCGATCAGTATGCAGTGGTTGCAGCGGGAATCGGTCGCGGCGGGACGGTGGCGGCGGGTGAGTTTCTCGTCGACGAACATCGTATGCAAGAAATATTGGCACACGCTCCCCAGGATTGGCAGACGAAAAATATAGAGATCGTCCTCGAGACCCAGGTGATCCAAGGCCGTTCTGGCGCCCCTCGTGTCAGAGCGATCCACATTTGGTGAATCATCCTTGTCGAACTCGACCGTTAAACAAACCCTGGCACGCATCAATTCGCGATCGGCTACTCAGTCGGATCGGCAATCCCTCCGCCTGAAGCGACAGACCAACGGATGGAGAATATTCCTACTCGCTGTTTAAGAACACTCGCGGACCGAGCCTCCTCTGAACATGCGATTCAGAGACGTTGGCCGGTTTACAACGGCAACCCTTACCTTATCGGATTAGGTAAGAGTAGCCGTCAACCGCCCAGACTCCCAAACCGCCCAGGTCGTGAGCTGCTTTGGCATGATTTCAGAAGTTGAGTACTCTTGTTTGGGAGTTCGAGGGCGATCTATTTGGTCAGGCTGGCAGTCCAATCCATCACTACCGACATTGGCGTCAAGGCCGATTTCAGTTGTGTGTTGATCAAGAACCGCTGACCGTCTTTGCTTACATCTTAGGCGAACCGTTCGGACGTGGCGACCATTTCGCGGGGATTTGCCTGGAAGAGCACCACCGGACTTCCCGCATCGAAGTTGGCACCGATGCTAACGGGTGTGGCCATGATCTTGCCGTCCGGGGCGAGGTAGAACAGCTCTTTCTCGTCGGTTCGCCATTTGGGCTGTTCCCCGCCTGCG
>Ga0181537_10003239_pt1 | contig 14004 bp, 10 predicted proteins | sample PEATcosm2014_Bin_39_FD_119765 | JGI IMG/M metagenome (GOLD analysis project Ga0181537, IMG submission 119765) | Peatland microbial communities from MTU Mesocosm Facility, Houghton, MI, USA - PEATcosm2014_Bin23_10_metaG | ecosystem: Environmental > Terrestrial > Soil > Wetlands > Peat | place... | reverse complement strand
TCGGCGCCGCCTACGAGCAGGCGCGCAACGTCGATTCCGTCTCTTGGCGGGGCGTTTCGTAACTCTCGGCGGGGCGTTTCGTAACGACGGTAGCGCCGATTACTTGGGTTGCGGCAGCAGGCTCACGTGCGCAGTCGCGATTCTCCAGCCTTCCTCGGTGCGTATCCAGGTGTGGCTCTGGCGGCCGGTGATGGTCGCGCCTTTGCGGCGAAACTCCGTGTTGGCAGTGGCGAGGTCGCGGCCGTAGGTCGTGATTTTGGTGTTCATCAAGTCGCGGGTGAGGTCGATCGGGGTGCGCGTCGCGCGGAAGTTGGCGATCGCCGCGTAACCGTAGAGATTTTCCGCGACGCCGTAGCGCAACGCCAGCTCGCTGTGCCAAAACAAAGCGTCGAGGCTGGCGGCGTCGTTGCCGGTGAGCGCGCGCTCATAGCATTGAAACGCCTCGGTCACCTCGGCCACCACTTCGGGAATATTGATTTCTATCATCGCTGAATCCTCAATTGGTCTGACGCAATGGATGGAGCGCCACCGCTCCCAGTTGTTCCGCGGCCAGCGCGACCCGGAATGCGTGGTCCTCGCGCCACGGGGCGGCGACGATCTGCACGCCGAGGGGCAGCGCGCCTTGCAGCGGCGTGACCGGCGCGGCGATGACGGGGAGGCCCGCAAACGAAAACGGTTGGGTAAATACGCCGAGGTGCGCCGAAGCGAGATAGTCGGCGCTGCCGATCTTGACCATGAACTGGCCGATCGGAAACGCGGGATAAGGCGTGGCGGGCGCGAGAATGACGTCCACTTCTTGAAATAGCCGCGCAACCTCGGCGCAAAACCTTCGCCGGAACCGTTGCGCGCGCGCGTACCACGCCGCCGGCACCATCGCGCCGGCGAGAAACAGGTGGCGCGTATTGGTGTCGAAGTCGGCCAGGCGCGTCCGCAGGTCGGGCAAATGCAGCTCGGCGCCTTCCGCAGCGGTCATGATGGTGGCCGCGGCGCGCGCCCCATCCACTTCGGGAAGTTCGATGCGCCGTGTCGCGCCCAGCGCGTTCGCCACCCTCTGCACGGCCTCGAATACCTCGGGCATGCCCATGCTCTCAAAATGCCCCGCGGCAATGCCGATGCGGAGTCCCTCGATGCCCTGGTTCAGCGCCGGCGACACCGGCTCGGCTTCGCGGCGGGCGGCCGCCGGATCGGCGGGGTCGGGACCCTGCGCGGCGTCGTAAGCCGCGGCGAGATCGGCAGTGGAGCGGGCGAAGCACCCCATGTGGTCGAAGCTCGCCGCGAACAGCGCCGTGCCGTCGCGGCTCAGCCTGCCGTAGGTGGGCTTGAGGCCGAATACGCCGCAAAGCGCGGCCGGCACCCTGATCGAGCCGTTGGTATCCGACCCCAGCGCGATCGGCACCATCCCCGATGCGACCGCCGCGGCGGAGCCGCCGGACGAACCGCCGGCGACGCGATCCGGCGCATGCGGGTTGCGGGTCGCGCCGTAATGGCTGTTCTGCGTCGAAAAACCGTAGGCGTACTCGTCCATGTTGGTGGCGCCGACCAGCACCGCCCCGGCTGCGCTCAACTGGCGAATCAGCATGGCGTCGCGGCCGGCCGCGGGGGCGGTGGCGGCGATGCGCGAACCGGCGAGCGTCGTCAGGCCGGCGACGTCGTAGAGGTTCTTCACCGCGAACGGCACGCCCGCCAGCACCCCGGGGTCGCGGCCGGCGGCGATCACGCCGTCGATGGCGCGGGCTTGCGCCATTGCGCGCTCGGATAGCACCGAGGTGAACGCATTGACCGAGCCGTCCTTGTCGGCAATGCGATCCAGCGCAGCCTGCACCGGTTCGGTCGCGCTGACGTAGCCCGACCTCACCGACGCGGCGATGGACGACACACTCGGCACCGCTTCAGTTTTTTCGCGCATGGTCATTCCCCGGACCGCGGGCAAAACACGGCGGCCGCGATGGCGTCGTCCGCCAGCGGGATATCGCGCAGCTGGGCGGCCAGGCGCTCCAGGTTGCCGAACACCAGTTTCACGCGCGCGAGCTCGGCGTCCGGCAGCGTGAGCCCGAGCCGCTGCGCGGTTTGCCGGAGGTATTCGCTGCTGTCGTTATCGGCCATGTTCATCTCACCCGTCCGACCACGCCCGCTACGTACCAGTTGAACTTGCCCATGTCCGCCCCATCCAGCTTTTCTCCCTTGGTCAGCTGATAGGCGCCGGTGTTGTCCTTGAGCGGACCGGTGAACGGCGTAAAGCCCGCCGCCACCTTGTCGGCGGCGGCCGTAACCGCGGTACGCACGGCCGGCGGCACGGCGTCGCCGAAAGGCGCGACCACCATCATTTTCTCGGCGAGGCCCTGCCGCACCATCGCGCCTTTGAAGGTTCCCGCCATCACCTGTTTCGCGGTTTCGATCATGTAGGGCCCCCAGTTGAAACCCAGCCCGGTAATCCAGCCCTTGGGCGCGATCTTGCGCGCCTCGATCGACTGGAAACCGATCGAATAGACGCCGCGGTTCTCGGCGATCTGGATCACCGTCGCCGGCGAGTCGACGTGCATGGTCAGCAGGTCCGCACCCTGGTCGATGAGCGCGTTGGCCGCCGCCGCTTCCTTCACCTTGTCCGACCAGCCGCCGGTGACCACCACCCTGGTCTCGAACTTGGGATTGACCGAGGCGGCGCCGATCTGGAACGCGTTGACGTTGCCGATGACGAAACCGATCGGCACCCCGACCACGAAGCCGGCCTTGCCGGCCTTCGACATGAGGCCGGCGGCGACCCCCATCGCATACCAGGCGGTTTGCGTCGCGCCGAAGAAAGTGCCGAAGTTGGGCTCGATCATCCAGCCGCCCGCGTGGATGAACGTGATGTCGCGGTGCGAGCGGGCCAGCCGGTTGGCGAATTCCTGGTGGCCGAAACTCGTCGCAATGATGAGTTTCGCGCCCTGCGCGATCATCGCCGACATCACGCGCTCGGACTCCGCGGTCTCCGGCACGTTCTCGGCTTCGATCAGCTTCAGGCCGGGGATCGCCTTGGCCATGTCATCCACCCCGTCCTTCATCGCGCGGTTGTAGCCGTAATCGTTGACGCTGCCGACGTAGATGACGCCGACGATAAGCGGAGGCTTGTCCTGCGCGCGAGCCGGGCCGGCGGCGAGGGCGATTGCGGCAAGGGCGCACAGCAAGGTTCGGGTGATCGCGTTCATGGAAGCTCCCTTCAATGTGTTGCGGCAACCGGCCGGCGGATACGTATACTGCGCACGCCCTACTCCACGCCCGCGAACGGCCGCCCCAGCGCAGCCGGCGCGGCGAGCTGGCCGGCGCGGCCCGTAAGCGGCAGCACGGCGAGCGTAAGGAGGTAGGGCAGCATGTTCATGAAGAAAGGCGAAACGTCCAATCCCCGCGCCTGTAACTGGAGCTGCAGCGCCTCGGCGCCGCCGAACACCAACGCGCCGGCGATCGCCGCCCATGGGTTCCAGCGCGCGAACATTACCAGCGCAATGGCGATGAAGCCGCGGCCGGCTGTCATGCCTTCCGCCCAGGTATAGGTCACGGCGAGGCAGATATGCGCGCCAGCCACGCCTGAGAGCAGGCCGCCGGCGAGGATCGCCTGGTATTGCAGGCGCCGTCGATTGCAGCCCGCCGCGAAGGCCGCGAGCGGGTTTTCGCCGACGGCGCGCAGTTGCAAACCCCAGCGCGTGGCGTTCAACAGCCACGCCACCAGCGCGGCAGCCGGCAGCGCGAGCACCACCAGGGCATCGATGCTGACCGCGGCGCTGACCTCACCGAACGAGGTTTGCAGCGACACCGACGGCAAGCCGTGGACGATGGCGCCGACGTAGGGCTTGCCGACGAGTGCGCTCACGCCCAGGCCGAGGAACAGCAGGCTCAGGCCGGAAGCGAGCTGGTTCGCGCCGCAATCCACCACTGCGTAAGCGAACACCAGGCTCATCGCCATGCCGGCGAGCGCGGCCGCGAGCACACCGCAGTAAGGATTGCCGGTAACGGTGGTGGCGGCGCAGGCCGAGGCGGCGCCTACCAGCATCATGCCTTCCACACCGAGGTTGATGACGCCGGCGCGCTCGCCGACGATCTCGCCCAGCGTGGCGTACAGCAGCGAGGTGGCGGCGGCGACCGAGGCTGCGAGCGTCGCGACGATGAGCGCGGTGCTCATTGTCGTTTCGTGCGGAGCTTGCCGCCGCACAGCACGCTGAACAGGATCGCCGACATCAGGATGTTGACGACGGAGAACGGCACGCCCTGCGTGATTTGCAGGATATCGCCCACCGAACTTACGAAGGCGAACAGAAATGCCATGGCGACGATGCGCCAGGCGCTGGGCCCCGCGAGCCAGGCCACGAGAAAGCCGACGTAGCCATAACCGGGAGAAACTTCGCCCACCAGCCGGCCCTGGATCGCGCTCACCTCCGCCATGCCGGCAAGCCCCGCGACCCCGCCGCCGATCGCCATGCAGACGATCATGTATCTTCGTACCTGCAGGCCCAGGTGTTCCGCGGCATCGGGATTGCCGCCCACTGCGCGCATTTCCAGTCCCCAGCGCGTGCGATGAAGCACGTAGGTATACATTGCGAGGCAGGCCACGGCGATCAGCAGGCCGGCGTGCAGCCTGGTGCCTCCCAGCACCGCGAGCCTCGCGCCTTCTGCGAACTGCGGCGACTGCGGGTAGGACGCGCTCTCCGGACTGCGCCAGGGTCCGAAGATCATGTAACCGACGAGCAGCGGCGAAACGTAGTTCAGCAGCATGGTGGTGATGGATTCGTTGGCGATGCGCTTCACGCGGAACAGGGCGGGCAGCAGCGTCCACGCAGCGCCGCCGGCAAAACCCGAAGCGGCCATCAAAGGCAGCAGCAGCCAGGACGGACAGGCCGCCAGCGCCAGCGCGGTGCCGGTGGCGCACAGGGCGCCCATGTAGAGCTGGCCCTCGCCGCCGATGTTGAACAGGCCGACGCGCGCCGGGATCGCGACGGCAAGCGCCGTCATCACCAGCGGGCCCATGCGCACGAACAGCTCGGTGAAACCTTCGAGGCTGCCAAGCACAAATGTCGCGGTGTCGGCGTAGGCGGCGAGCGGGTGCTTGCCGGCGGCGAGCAGCACCAGGCCGAACGCGGCGAAAGCGAGCAGCCCGGTGACGAGCGAGCGCGCGGTCGCCGTTACGTACATCGAAGCCGCGTCAAGCCGCACGCCGCACTCCGGCCGCGCCGACCATCGCCGCCCCCACCGCTTCCTGGGTAAATCCCGGCGGCGCGAACTCTCCCGATATTCGTCCCTGGTGCAACACCAGCAGCCGGTCGCACAGGCCGAACAGTTCGTCGAGGTCTTCCGACATCAGCAACACGGCCGCTCCGCCGGCGGCGCTCGCCGCGAGTTTTTCGCGCAGCGCCTGCGCGCTCTGCGCGTCGAGGCCGCGCGTCGGGTACAGCGCGACGATCAGGCGCGGGCCGGTCGAGAACTCGCGCGCCATGACTGCGCGCTGGACGTTGCCGCCGGAGAGCGTGCGCACCCGCGCATCGAGCGCCGGGCGCGGAAAACCGAGGTGGGCGAACGCCGCTTCCGCATCGCTGCGAACGCGCGCCCAATCGATGCCCAGCCCGCCCCGGTAGCGCGGCGCGCCGAGCGCAAAATTCTCGGCGACGGTCAGCTCGCCCACACAGGCGATCTCGATGGGATTCTCCGGCACGAAGGCGGCGCCCGCCTGGCGCACGCGCGCGGTGGACCACTTGCCGGCATCCTCTCCCCACAACAACTTGGCGCCGCGGCTGGGCCGGATTTTCCCCATCGCGAGGTCGCCGAGCTCGCGCTGGCCGCTGCCGGTGACGCCGGCCACGCCGACGATTTCGCCGGCGCAAACGCGCAGCGATATCCCGGATAGCGCCATGGCGTGTGCTTCGCCCACGGCCGACACTTCGCGCAATTCGAGCGCGGCAGGCCCCGGCGCGCGCGGCGTTTTCGGCGGCACCTCCTGCGGCGCTCGTCCTTCGAACATCAGCGCCATCAACCCGGCCTCGGTGGTTTGCGCGCGTTCGACGACGCCCGCGATGCGGCCTTTGCGCATGACGCTGACACGGTCCGCGATTTCCATCACTTCGTTCAGCTTGTGCGTAATGAAGACCACGCCGTAGCCCTCCGCGCGCAGTTCCCCAATGAGCGCAAACAGCGCGGAGCGTTCCTGCGGCGCGAGCACCTTGGTCGGCTCGTCGAGGATGAGCACGCGCGCGCCTCCCAGCACCTGCTTCAGGATCTCCACCTTCTGCTGCTCGCCCACCGCCAGCGCCCTCACCGGAACCTGCAACGGAGTGGCAATGCCGAGGCGTTGCGCGGCGCTCGCGATTTGCGCTGCCAGCGCGCGCCGGTCGAGGATGGCCGGCAGCCCTTGCATGAACAACACAATGTTTTCGAACACGCTCAACGCCGGGACCAGCGTGAATTCCTGGAACACCATGCCGATGCCGAGCGCGCGCGCGTGCGCCGGCGAGGCCATGGCGACGGCGACGCCGCGTACCAGGATTTCTCCCGCATCGGGCCGGTAATAACCGTAGAGGATTTTCGACAGCGTGGTTTTTCCGGCGCCGTTCTCCCCCAGCAGCGCGTGCACCTCGCCGCTACGCACTTCGAATGCATCGATGTCGTTGGCGAGGAGTTCGCCGAAGCGCTTGACGATGCCGCGCGCGGCGATGAGCGGCGCCCCCGGCTGAGCGGCAGCGTGGCCGCCGTTGCGCGACTCAGCGCTCGCCCGTATCATCGTTTGTGCGGTGCATTGTAGACGCTCAATGGAATGGCGAAAAAGCACTAAAAATCAGCAAGGTGACTCCGCCGATGATGCCACACGATGACGCTGCGGGGAAATGAAAAGGCGATATGAGGCCCATTACCGAAAGGAATCTTCGCGCGGTCGACTTGAACCTGCTGGTGGTATTCGACGCCCTGATGAGCGAGCGCAGCGTAACGCGCGCCGCCGCCAGGAACGGGCTCAGCCAGCCCGCGGTCAGCAAGGCGCTGAATCGCCTGCGCCACCTGTTTGCGGATCCGCTGTTCGTCAGGCGCGACCGGGCGATGGAACCGACGGACCGCGCGATCATGCTGGCCGGCCCGATCAACGCCGCCTTGCGCGACATTTCGCGCACGCTCACAAGCTCCGCGTTCGACCCCTCCCGGGTCAGCGCGCGCATCCAGATCGCCAGCATCGACGTGTACCACACGCCGCTGATATCGGAACTGGTAAGCCGTTTGCGCGTTGAGGCGCCGGGGCTGGATTTACACGTGCACGCGCTCGACAGCGCGCGGGTGCGCGACCACCTCGCGAGCGGCGAAGTGGCGCTGGCGTTTTCGCCGTTCGATGCCCGCAGCGCGGGATTTTACTCGCTGCCGTTGTGGACCGACCGCCTGGTCACACTTACCAGCAGGCGCAGCGGTTTACAGTCGCTCACGCCCGAAGCGTTCGCCGCCGCGCCCCACGTGGTCGACGCCGGCCACGTCCACATCAAGGACGACGGCACCGTCACCAGCGTGATCGACGCCCTGCTCAGCGCGCGCGGATTGAAGCGCCATATAGCGCTGGTGCTGCCGACGGCGGCGGGACTGCCGTTCATGGTCGCATCGACCGACCTCATCGCCACGCTGCCGAGCAAGATCGCCAAGGGCCTCGGCGCGCAGGAAGCCGTCAACCAGATTCCCTGCCCGTTCGACGTCAGCGTAACGCCGCACATGATCTGGCACGCGGCGACCAACGGCGACCCGCTGTTAAGCTGGCTGCGGCAGGTGATTCACGAAATCGCGACCGGCCTGTCGCAGTGATGCGCCTCAGGTAAGGCGCATCAGGGTCGCGTTGCCGCCGGCAGCCGCGGTATTGACGCTCACCGCCTTTTCCGCGACCAGGCGCTCCAACGGATAGTGCCCGTCGTGCACGCGAATGAGCGGAACGATTGCGCCCTTGCGCGAAGCAAGCTCGCGCCGCAACTGATCCGCATCCTGATCCGATCCGTCGAACAGCACGGCACACAGATCGCGCTCTTCGCGCAGCGATCCGTTCGCGCAGAAGCGGACGATTTCACGCAATGCGGGCGGCAGCGCGGCGTAGACTTCGCGCGCCACCTGCGTTTCCGGTTGCACCGCTTCGTTCATGGTCGCCAGGATCGCCGCCAGCATCCTGACCCTGGCGGCGAGGCTGGAACCGACTATTCCCACCTTGCCGCGGCCTGTGAACGACAAGGTATTGCGTTCGCCGGTGGGGCCCGCAAGTTCGATTTCGACGCCGGCGAGACTTGCCTCGCGCATCGCCGCGCAATGTAGCAGCAAGGGCGAGCGCAGCATTGGATCCAGCGCTGCGCCCTGCTCGATCCAGCGTTCCAGCACCGCCAGCGCATCGAGACCGGCCACGCGGCGCGGCGCGGCCACGCCTCCCAGTTCGCGGGGGGTCACTGCGACACCGCGGGCCAGGCGCGGCAGGTAGAGCGGGCCGCCGGCCTTGGGCCCGGTGCCCGAGAGCGACTCGCCGCCGAAGGGTTGCACGCCGACCACGGCGCCGATGATGTTGCGATTGACGTAAAGATTGCCGGCGCGCGAGCGCGCCGCCACCTCGCCGATGGTCTCATCGATGCGCGAATGCACGCCCATGGTCAGCGCATAACCGGTCGCGTTGATCCCTTGCAGCAGCTCGTCCATCTCTTCGCGCGCGAAGCGCAGCACGTGCAACACCGGCCCGAACACTTCGTGCGTGAGCTCGCCGATGCCGCCGATTTCGCAGGCGATCGGCGCGACGAAACTGCCCTGCTCAGCGCCCGGCGGCAGCGGCAGCTCGAAATGCCAGGAAGCAGTGCGGCGCACGATGCCGATGTGGTTCATCAGGCGCGCGCGCGCCTCTTCGTCGATCACCGGGCCGACGTCGGTCTTGAGCTCCGCCGGATCGCCGACCTTGAGTTCGCGCATCGCACCTTTCAACATGGTAATCACGCGCTCGGCGATTTCTTCCTGCAGGCACAGCACGCGCAGCGCCGAGCAACGCTGGCCGGCGCTGTCGAAAGCGGAGGCGATGACGTCCGCAACCACCTGCTCGGGCAGCGCCGAGGAATCGACCAGCATCGCGTTCTGCCCGCCGGTCTCGGCGATAAGCGGCACCTCACCGCCCTCCGCGTCGCGAGATGCCAGCGCGCGGTTGATGGCGAGCGCCGCCTCGTTGGAGCCGGTAAACACCACACCGCGCACGCGAGCATCGCCGACCAGCGCCGCGCCGACGTCGCCGGCGCCCGGCAAAAGTTGCAGGGCGGCGCGCGGAACTCCGGCTTCGTGTAACAGGCTTACCGCGAGCGCAGCCACCAGCGGCGTCTGTTCGGCCGGCTTGGCGAGCACCGCGTTGCCGGCGGCGAGGGCGGCCGTCACCTGGCCCAGGAAAATCGCCAGTGGAAAATTCCATGGGCTGATGCACGCCACCGGCCCCAGCGGCGTTGCGTCCTGCGGCAGGCGGCGCGCCCCGGCCGCGTAATAACGGCAAAAATCCACCGCCTCGCGCACTTCACCGAAGGCGTTGGCCGCGGTCTTGCCCGCTTCGCAAATGCAGAGATAAACCAGCTTGTCGCGCTCGGCTTCGATAAGATCGGCGGCGCGTTCGAGCACGGCCGCGCGCGCTTCCGCCGGACGCGACGCCCAGCTGCGATCGCGCTCCGCCGCGGCGCAGGCCGCGGCGACCTGCTCGCGCGTGGCAAATACGGCCTCGCCCACGACGTCGCTGCGCCGCGCCGGATTGCGCACACTTGCCGCCGCGTTGCCAGGCCCGGCGTCCGCCGCCAGCATCGGTCCGGCGCGCCATGAAGTCGACCGCAATGAAGCGAAGATTTGTTCGAGCGCAGCGAGAGTCGCGTCGTCGGCAAGGTCCACGCCGCCCGAATTGCGGCGGCCGCTGTCCTTGAACAACGCACCCGGCAACGGGATCGCGGGATGCGGGGCGTAGTTGAATGCGGCTGCCTGCTCGATCGGATCGGCGATGAGCTCGGCCGGATCGACGCCCGGATCGACGATGCGATGCACGAACGAGCTGTTGGCGCCGTTCTCCAGCAACCTTCTCACCAGGTAGGCGAGCAGGGTCTCGTGGGTGCCAACCGGCGCGTAAATGCGGCAGGCGCGCCCCGGGCCGAAGCCGGCGCTGCCGGCGACGATTTCGTCGTACAGCGTTTCGCCCATGCCGTGCAGGCACTGGAATTCGTAGTCACCGGCGCCGATGCTGCCCGCGTAAACGTGCAAGGTGGCGAGCGTGGCGGCGTTGTGGGTGGCGAACTGCGGGAAAAACGCCACCGGGTCGGCAAGCAGCTTTTTCGCGCAGGCCAGGTAACAGACATCGGTGTAGGTCTTGCGGGTGAACACGGGGTAGCCGGACTGGCCGTCGATCTGTGCGCGTTTGATCTCGGTGTCCCAATACGCGCCCTTTACCAGCCGCACCATCAGCCGGCGCCGGCTGCGGCGCGCGAGTTCCGCCAGCCAGTCGAGAACGGTGGGCGCGCGCTTCTGGTAAGCCTGCACCGCGAGACCGAAACCCTGCCAGCCGGCGAGATCGGCATCGAGCGCGAGCGACTCGATGACATCCAACGAGAGCTCGAGGCGCTCAGTCTCCTCGGCGTCGACGGTGAGGCCGATATCGTGTTGGCGCGCGAGCAGCATGAGCTGCTTCAGGCGCGGCATGAGTTCGCCAAGCACCCGCTCGCGCTGCGCGCGCGCGTAACGCGGATGCAGCGCCGAGAGTTTCACCGAGATGCCGGGGCCGGCGTAGACGCCGCGGCGCGCGCTGGCGCCGCCGATGGCGTGGATTGCCGCTTCGTAAGATCTGAAATAGCGCTCGGCGTCGTCCATCGTCATCGCGGCTTCGCCGAGCATATCGTAGGAATGCCGGTAGCCGCGCTGTTCGGAGTCGACGCTGCGCGAGAGCGCCTGCGCAATGGTTTCTCCGAGCACGAACTGGCGGCCGAGCAGCCGCATCGCGAGGTCCATCGCGCCGCGTATCACGGGCTCGCCGCCGCGCGCCAGCAGCCGGGTCAGCGCGCTCGAGAGATTTTCGGCGCTGCTGGTGGCCACCAGTTTGCCGGTGATCAACAGGCCCCAGGTGGCGGCGTTGACGAACAGCGAGCCGCTGCGGCCAAGATGCTGCTCCCAGTCGCCGCCGCCGACTTTGTCGCGGATCAGCCGGTCCGCGGTTGCGCGGTCCGGGATGCGCAGCAGCGCCTCGGCCAGGCACATCAGCGCCACGCCTTCCTGGCTGGAAAGCGAGAATTCGCGCATCAGCACGTCCACCCCGCTGGCGTGGCTGCGCTTGTCGCGCAACGCCTGCACCAGGTCCAGCGCGAGCGCGGCGGCCGACTCGGTGACGGTTGCCGGCATGCGCGCAAATTCAGCCAGGCGCCTGACGGCGACGGCTTCGTCTTCGCGATAGGCGGCGCCGATCGCGGCGCGCAAGGGAACTGAGGGGGTGTTCATGCAAAAATCGATGACATGCCTGCGGGCGCCAGCGTAGAGCCAGATTCCGGCACACTCCGCGGCATTTTTGCCATAGTATATGTGATTGTGAGGGAGCGGCGGCGCTGCGAGGCAGCGCGGGCGTCTGCGCGAATCAAAAGAAAAGGCGGCAGCATGACGGCACGATCCATGACAGGAATTTTATTCGGCAGGACAGCGGTGATCCTCGGGTATGTCCTCGCCACCCTGGCCCTGATGGGGGTGTCATCCGCACAGGCCGCGACCACCACTACGCTGAGCGCTTCGGTCAACCCATCGAGTTTTTCGCAGAACGTCACTTTCACGGCGACCATCGGCGGCGCCATCGGGCCGACCGGGACCGTCAATTTCCTGGACGGCACCAACGTGATCGGCACCGGTACCGTTTCGCCGGTCACCAAGACCGCGACTTTCATGATCGCCGCGCTCGGCGCCGGCGTTCACAATATAACGGCGGTCTACAGCGGCGATACCAACAATTCCGCGAGCACCTCGGCCATCTTCCCCCAGGTCGTGTTCGCGCACGGCACCGCCACGACTTTTACCGTGTCGGCCAATCCGATCGCCTATGGCCAGACCCTGGGCCTCGCCATTACGGTCACCGGTGTCGGGCCCACTGGCACGGTCACCGTGATGGACGGCAGCACGGTGCTTGGCATGGTGACGCTTGCCTCGGGGACCGTCAATCTCGGCGTGAGCGGGCTTAGCGTCGGGTCGCATTCGATCACCGCGGTTTATTCCGGGGACGGCAATAACCTCACCAGTACCTCGGCGATAACCACGGAAGTCGTCAACCCCGGCACCAGCACCACGGCGTTGCGCTCCTCGGCAAGCCCCTCGCCGTTCGGCCAATTGCTCACGCTGACGGCAACGATCGGCGGCGGCAGCGCCAACTCCGGCACCATGCAGTTCCTGGATAACGGTAACGTGCTGTCGACGGTCGCAGTGACCGGCAGCGTGGTAACGTTCCAGACTTCCACCCTGGCTATCGGCTCGCACCCTCTCTCCGCCATCTTTTCCGGCAACACCAGCCTGGCTGGCAGCAGCGGCAGCTTTACCCAGGTCATTTCGGCTGCGGCGAGCAGCACTGCACTGGTGTCTTCGCTGAGCCCGTCGCAAGTCGGACAGAACGTCACGTTCACGGCGACGGTGAGCGGCGCGCAACCTACTGGCAGCGTCACCTTCCGCGACGGCTCGATTTCGCTCGTTACAGTGGCGCTGAGCGGCAACGTCGCCGCCTATTCGACTGCCACCCTCAGCGCCGGCGCGCATCTGGTTACCGCCGTTTATTCGGGCGACGCCAGCAATACCGGCAGCACCTCGTCGACCTTCACGCAGACGGTGACGGTGCCGCCGGTCGCGATCGCGTCCTCGGCCAATCCCAGCGCTTCCGGGCAGACCGTGACCTTTACCGTCACGGTAACCGGCACCGGACCGACCGGTACCGTCACCGTGTTCGATGCCGGGAATGCGCTGGGTAACGCCACTTTGTCCGGCGGCGTCGCCACCTACGCCACCAGCACCTTGGCTGTCGGCAGCCACGCAATCAACGCGCGCTACAACGGCGACGCCAACAACGCGTCGGGATTTTCCGCGCTTCTCACGCAGACGGTCAGCGGCACCGCGGTACCGCAAACCGGCCTGTGGTGGAACCCGGCCGAGGGCGGACGCGGCTACACCATCGAGCAGCGCGGCAACAACCTGTTCATGGCGGCCTATCTCTACGATGCCTCGGGACGCTCGACCTGGTACGGTCTCGGCCCCGGACCCATTTCGAACGGAACCTTCGCCGGCAGCCTCGAAGCTTTCAGCGGAGGGCAAACCTTGACCGGCGCCTTTCAGCAGGCGCAGGCTGCCGCGCCGGGAGGTTTCGCCACGGTCACCTTCACCTCGGCAACCCAGGGCACCCTGACGTGGCCGGAAGGTACCATTCCAATCGAGAAATTCGATTTCGGCCCCGGCGGCTCTGCGGCCACACAACCTGCCGGCACGCCGCAACCGGGCTGGTGGCTGGCGCTGACCGAGCCCGGCCGCGGCTATTCGATCGAAATCCAGGGCGGTGTCATGTTCCTCGCGGCCTACATGTATGACGCCCAGGGCAACCCGGTCTGGTACGCCTCGGGACCCGCGGCGATGACGAGTACCGGCACTTACCAGGGGACGTGGCAGCAATATGGCAACGGCCAGACTCTGACCGGCAGCTACCAGTCGCCGCAGGTAACAAACGCGAACGCGGGCAACGTCACCATCCAATTCTCATCGACCACCGCGGGGATACTCACCTTCCCCGACGGGCGGCAGGTCGCCATCCAGCGTTATACCTTCTAGCTTCGGGGCAGCCAGCGCGCAATCAGAACAGGCGTCCCCGCCACTTCTGAATCAGCAACAGCGCGCCGAGCATGCCGCCGAGATGGGCGAAGTGGGCGACGCCCTCCTGCGTCCCGCTGACGCCGAGGTAGAGCTCGAGCAAGCCATATAGCGTTACGAACAGCCACGCCGGCATCGGGATAGGCGGAAAAATGAGCATCAGCG
>Ga0181537_10003238_pt1 | contig 14006 bp, 10 predicted proteins | sample PEATcosm2014_Bin_39_FD_119765 | JGI IMG/M metagenome (GOLD analysis project Ga0181537, IMG submission 119765) | Peatland microbial communities from MTU Mesocosm Facility, Houghton, MI, USA - PEATcosm2014_Bin23_10_metaG | ecosystem: Environmental > Terrestrial > Soil > Wetlands > Peat | place... | reverse complement strand
ATCGGTCTGGGCAACCGGCGGTTGGCCATTCTCGATCTCTCTCCGTTAGCCCACCAGCCCATGCACGACGCCGAAACCGGCAACTGGATTGTCTACAACGGCGAGATTTACAACTTCCGCGACATTCGAAATGAACTCGAAAAAAGCGGAACAAATTTTGTGAGCCAGTCTGACACCGAAGTTGTGTTGAAGGCTTACGCGCGCTGGGGCCAGGCTTGTCTGGCGAAATTCCGCGGCATGTTTGCCTTCGCGCTCTGGGACGCACGTCAGCACAGCCTGTTCATCGCCCGCGATCCCATGGGCATCAAGCCGCTGTACTATGCCCAGGCAGGCCCTCATTTTCTTTTTGCTTCCGAGGCCCGCACCTTGCTCGGGACGGGCCTGCTGCAGCCTCGTATTGACCCCGCCGGGCTCATCAACTACCTGACTTTCGGCTCCGCCTACGACCCGCTCACCTTGATCGAAGGAGTCCGTGCGCTCCCGCCTGGCCACACGTTGACCTGGAAAAACGGAGCCCTGCGCCAGGCGTCTTATTGGGATCTGGTGGACAACCCGGCGGCTGGGGAGACGCCGGCGACGTTTTCTGCCGAGAACCCGAGACAAGCCGCGGAACGCTTGCAGCCGATGCTCGAAGAGGCGGTTCGCTTACAGTTAGTCAGTGATGTTCCCGTAGGAGTGTTCCTCTCCGGAGGGATCGATTCGAGCGCTCTGGTCAGCATTCTCAGCCGCAGCGGAGTCACTGCCAGCACGTTCTCCATTCTTTTCCGCGAGGCCGATTTTTCTGAAGCGCAACATTCACGTGCGATCGCCGCCGAGTTTCATACCGATCATCACGAGATCAATGTTTCGCAGACGGATGTCCTGGCGGCGATTCCGGACGCCTTGCGCGCGATGGACCTGCCCACCATCGACGGCATCAATACTTACTTTGTTTCACGCGAAACTCGGCGCGCCGGCGTGAAGGTTGCTTTGTCCGGCCTGGGCGGGGACGAAGTGTTTGCCGGGTATTCTTCGTTTCGTACCGTTCCACGCATGGAGCGCTTTGCGCAGTTCTGGAAACAGATTCCGGGATTGGTGCGCGGCCCAGTTTATTCGGCGTTTGCCGCGCTGGCTCCGGCGAACGACCAGAACCGCAAGCTGGCTTCGCTGGCCCACGACAACGGCCGGGTTCTGCATCCGTATTTCCTGAGTCGCATGCTGTTCATGCCCAGTCAACGCGATCTCCTACTCCGCGACTCAGGTGGGCTGTCAACTGAAGTGGCGACGGAATCGCAGCGCGAGCGGCTTCGGAGCGCACTCGTGCTGGATGCTATCAATCGCGTTTCCTATCTCGAGTCGCGCTGTTATATGCTGAATACACTGTTGCGCGACGCCGATTCCATGAGCATGTCGCAGGGCCTGGAGGTCCGAGTTCCCCTGATCGATCACCAGCTGGCCAAAACCGTCCTCGCTCTTCCGGGAGAATGGAAGCTGAATGGAACGCCGAAAAATCTTCTGGTCGCAGCCATGGCGGGATCTTTGCCCGACGAGATTGTTCATCGTCCAAAGCGCGGCTTCACGTTGCCGTTTGAGCATTGGATGCGGCAGGAACTTCGATCTGAAATCGAGCCTGTGCTAGGCAGAAAGCGGCTTAACGACGGGCCTCTGGGCGAGTTGCTCGTTGCCGACCGCGTGGAGCGAGTCTGGAATGATTTTCTGAGCGGCGAGACTTCGTGGTCGCGCCCGTGGTCGCTGTATGTGCTGCAACGCTGGTGCGAGTTGCATTTCTAGATTGGCTGAACACAGATCGCCCGAATATAGATCGCTTGAACACAGGTCGTAGAAACATGCAAAAGGTCGAAGAAGTTGCCGCTGTGCATCTGGTCACGCCGGCGGCTAAACTGCCGGTCAGCGTAATTGTCGCTGCGCGCAACGAGGAGAAGAATCTGCCTCGTTGCCTGGAGGCACTTCGCAATGTTGGCGAAGTCTATGTTATCGACTCCCAGAGCACCGATGCGACGCCCGAGATCGCGCGTTCTTTCGGAGCCAAGGTGGCGCAGTTCCACTATCAAGGTGGTTGGCCGAAGAAGCGCCAGTGGGCCATCGAGAACCTGCCACTTGCCTTTGACTGGATTTTCTTGGTTGACGCCGACGAGGCTCTTACGTCCGAACTGGAGACGGAAATCCGCGAAGCCGTCAAGAATCCAGATGTCAACGGCTACTATGTTTCCCTGCGAATGTTTTTTCTGGGCAGGCTGCTTCGCCATGGAGGCGCTGGCTTCTGGAAGCTGTCACTGTTTCGTCGCGGCAAGGGCGGTTACGAATGCCGCCTCAAAGATCAGGATTCTTCCATGGCCGACATGGAAGTGCATGAACATGTTGTCGTCGAGGGCGGGACGGCCCGGCTCAAGAATCCGCTGGCTCACCGCAACGTCGAGTCGCTCTCCCGCTACATCCGCAAGCACGATGAATACTCCAACTGGGAAGCCAAGGTGTGGGCGGAGGGCGAAGCGAACGGGCAGCTCGCGCCGTCGTTTTTTGGTTCGCAAGCGCAGCGCCGCCGTTGGCTCAAGGCCAAGTTCCTCGGACTTCCGGGCGCGCCGCTGTGGTTCTTTTTGTTTAAGTATGTGTTCAGCCTGGGATTTCTGGATGGCGTCCCCGGCCTGATTTATTGCGGATTCCAGGCAGTGCAGGTATTTCACGTGAAGTCGAAGCTCTTCGAACTGCAGCGCGGGAGAGAGGACGAGGCCATTCGACCCTCGGCGCGGAATCTGCGATGAGTGGCTTGCCGGAAAATACAGTTGTCGCCTGGCGGGGCAAGGCTGGCGACTATTCCCGGGAGTCGCCGTTTTCCCCGGCTGAGAACTATCCGGAATATCTATTTGACGGAATTTCCTCGCAGCCAAACCTTGCCTATGAAGGGGTGCGTGGCTGCTTCCAAACAGCAGGTCTGGACCTGGCTCGCTTCGGCACATCCGAGTGGAATCCTCTGCAAGAACTGATTCGTCCGGGCGAGACCGTCCTGCTGAAGCCGAACATGGTCCACCAGCGGCACCCGCGCGATCCTCACGGCTGGCGCTACGTCATCACCCACGGCAGCGTGATCCGGGCCGTTGCCGACTACGTGTGGAAGGCGGTTGGCCCCAAAGGCAAGATCATCCTCGCCGACGCGCCGCAAACCGACGCGTCCTTTTCCGAGATGGTGAAACTTCTTGGTCTCGACGAGATCCGCGATTTTTATCTGGCTCGCGGCCTCGCCTTCGAACTGATCGATCTGCGCCAGGAAGAGTGGACCACGCGCGGCGATGTCGTGATAGAGCGGCGGAAGCTAGCTTCCAATCCCTATGGATCTGTGGCTTTCGATCTGGGACCGGCCAGCGAATTTGTGGATCATTCTGGCGCCGGGCACTACTATGGCGCGGACTATGATGCCGGTGTCGTCAATCGGCATCACAGTGGCGGACGGCATGAATATCTGATCGCCGGATGCGCCATCAAGTGCGACGTGGTGTTCAGCCTGCCGAAATGGAAGACTCACAAGAAAGCAGGAATCACCGCCAGCCTCAAGAACCTGGTCGGGGTGAATGCCGACAAGAACTGGCTGCCACATCACACGGAAGGCGCGTCTGAGCTTGGGGGAGACGAGCATCCTAATCCTGATTTGAAGCACCGCACTGAGCGCAAGGCGGCAGCCGCCATTCGCGAGCTTTCGCATCGAATCCCCGTGGTCGGGCCCTGGGTTCACCGAGTAGCGCGCGGTCTGGGCAAGCCGGTTTTCGGCGATACCGAGAGCACCATTCGCAGCGGGAACTGGTTCGGCAACGACACCATTTGGCGAATGTGCCTCGATCTCAACAAAATTGTGTTTTACGGCAAGACCGACGGCTCGCTGCGGGATCCACGGCAGCACGGCCGCAAGCGCCACTACGTGCTAGTGGATGGAATTGTCGCTGGTGAGGGCAGGGGACCGCTGAACCCCGATCCGGTCGCGGCTGGGGTTTTGCTGTTTGGCGTGCATCCCCCGAGCGTGGACGCAGCATGTGCATACCTCATGGGTTTCGACCCGGACAAGATTCCGATCGTAGCGCGGGCCTTTCGGTGCCGGCACCTTCCACTCGCTGATCACGGTTGGCGTGATATCGTCGTCCGCAGCAACGCTTCTGTCTGGAACCTGCCTCTGGTTGAAATCTCAGCCCGCGACACGTTTCACTTCAAGCCCCACTTCGGTTGGAAGGGACACATCGAACGGGATTCCTTGCTTGAGTTGTCTGACGACGAAACCAGCGAGGCGGTTCGGCAGCCATGAGTGAATCCGTTCTCGTCGAGCAACTCTATCCTCGTTTGCCCGTCTTCCTGCAAAACGCCGCCTGCTGGTACTACGGAAAAAAGGAAGCGCGGGTGCGTTTTGGGCGAGCGTTCGAACGGCGTCTGCGGGAGCTGACGCATTCGGAAAAATGGTCTGCCGCCGAAATTGAGGCCTACCAGAATGAGAGACTGCGCTCACTCGTCCGCCATGCGTACGAGAACGTTCCGTACTACCGGGAACGGTGGAAGGCCCTGAAGATAAGCCCTGACGACATCCGAAGCCGCCGCGACCTGCACAAGTTGCCGGTGCTCACCAAGGAAGAAGTGCGCCAGAACGCCGACCGCTTCGTGTCGCAGAGAACGCCGCGGCGCGAACTGCTCTCCCGGCATACCAGCGGAACCACGGGCAAAGCGCTGCATTTTTATATGACCGCAGAGGCGGTAGCTTTTCAGTGGGCCGTGTGGTGGCGTCATCGCCTGCGGTTCGGCGCGACTCCTGGAAGCTGGCATGCGAACTTTACAGGTCAGCGGGTCGTCCCGATCACACAGCGAACGCCGCCCTACTGGCGCTGGAATCGTCCCATGCGTCAGGTGCTGATCAACATGCAGAGCCTGACGCCAAACAAGATCGCGAGCATCGTGGAGATGCTCAACTCGCAGCAGTTAGATTTTTACTGCGGCTACCCTTCTTTTATTCACATGCTCGCGGTCAACGCGAGTGAGGCCGGCGTGCGGCTCACCTCACCTCCCCGCGTCATCTTTACCGGTGCCGAGAATATGCTCGATTTTCAGAGGCGTGACATCCAGGCATTTACTGGAGCGATTCTGAGTGACCATTACGGTTCGACGGAGGCCTGCGGCAATGCGTCGCGATGTCCGGAGTTCGTTTACCATGAAGACTTCGAGTTTGGCATCATGGAGGGGCTCGAACAAACGCCGGGCGATCCGGCTAGAAAAATTGTGTGTACCGGATTCGCCTGTGACGCTTTCCCCTTCATCCGTTACGAGGCAGGGGACACTGCAGTGTGGCAAGACGGAACCGGTTGCCGTTGCGGCCGCCACTCCAGCGTGCTGCTTCGAGTCGAAGGGCGGTGCGACGATTACGTGGTCACGCCGGAGGGTGCGCGCATTGCACGTCTGGATTACCTGTTTAAGGATGCTCTCAACGTGAAGGAGGCGCAGATCATCCAGGAGCAACTCGGTGAACTCACGATTCGTGTGGTGCGTCGCGACGCGTACGGCGCAAAAGACGAACTGGAGATCAGGCGCGACATCGCAAGCTGGCTTAGTCCATCGCTAGCGGTACGATTCGAATATGTACCGGAAATCCCGAGGGAGCGGAACGGGAAATTCCGGGTAGTGCTTTCTAGGCTGCAGTCGCAGCCGCATAGTCTGGTTGCTGAGCAGGTCAATCACTGAGACAGGTTCTCCAAGACGCACGCACCGGTGAGGTCACGGTGGAAGAAGTCCCCGCGCCGCAGTTGCTGCCCGGGTGCGTGCTGGTGCGCATTGACGCCTCGGTCGTGTCCGCTGGAACGGAGCGTGCTTCCGCGGAATTTGCCCGGAAGAGTCTGCTGCGGAAGGCTCAGTCCCGTCCTGATCTGGTGCGGGAAGTCATCAACAAAGTGCAGCGGGACGGAATCTTCTCGGCGATTCAGGCTGTTAGCAGCCGTCTCGATCAACCGCAGAGTCCCGGCTACAGCAGTGCGGGAACAGTCGTCGCCGTCGGCGAAGGCGTCACTGACATTCAGCCCGGTGATCGCGTTGCTTGTGCCGGCGCTGGTTTCGCGGTTCACGCCGAGGTCGCGTGCATTCCTCGATTGCTGGTGGCGCGCATTCCTCCGCGCCCGATTACAGTCGACTCGATTGCGGGCAACGAAGTCCCTTTCGACGAGGCTGCCTTCGCGACGCTGGGCGCGGTTGCTCTCCATGGCGTCCGGACGTCAGAGGCCAAACTCGGTGACACGGTCGCGGTGATTGGCCTGGGTTTGTTGGGGCAACTCACCGTGCAACTCTTGAAGGCTGCCGGCTGTCGCGTTCTAGGAATGGACATTGATTCCTCTCGTGCCGATCTTGCAAGCCAGTTAGGTGCAAATACCGTGGCCAGCTCCGCTGCTGCGTTTCGCGAGCTCTGCCTGGAAGCCTCGTGTGGTGCAGGCGTCGACTGCGCACTGATTACTGCCGAAACATCCAGCAGTGATCCGGTCAATCTAGCAGGCGCGGTTGCACGTGACCGCGCTGTGGTTGTGGCCGTCGGAACTGTTGGAATGGACATTCAGCGCAAGGCGTACTACGAGAAGGAACTCGACTTTCGCGTTTCCCGCTCCTACGGCCCGGGTCGATACGACACTGCCTATGAGCAGAAGGGCCGCGACTATCCGATCGGCTACGTGCGCTGGACCGAAACTCGCAATCTGGAAGCCTTCGTGCAGTTTCTCGCCGAGAAAAAAATCAACGTTGACGCGCTGATCACCCACCGTTTCCCGATCGAGCGCGCGCAGAGTGCATACGACTTGATCACCGGCAAGTCGCGCGAACCGTTCCTGGGAGTGGTGCTGCAATATTCCAAGGCGGAAGATGATTCACGCGGGCTCTCGGTTGTTCCCGCGGCTGCAACAGCGGCCAAACAGCTAGCTCCCGCAGACAGCATAAATGTCGGTTTGCTCGGGGCAGGAGTTTTTGCAGCAGGCACACTGATTCCTGCGATGAAAGCGTCATCCCATACCACGCTGGTCGCGGTGTGCGCGGCCACTGGACCTCACGCGCGGCACGTCGAACGAAAGTTCGGCTTCCGTTCCTGCACCACCGATGAAGCCCAACTCATTCGCGACGTGAGCATCAACGCAGTAGTAATCGCTACTCGCCATCACCTGCACGCCAAGCAGGTTCTCGCTGCCCTCGCAGCGGGAAAGCATGTCTTTTGCGAGAAGCCACTTTGCCTGTCGGAGGACGAATTGCGTTCCGTCGTCGCCGCATATCTGGGAATCGCCCCTGCCCAACGGCCAGTGCTGATGGTCGGTTTCAACCGCCGATTCGCGCCCATGACAGCGCGGATGAGGTCATTCCTCGCGCCCATTTCCGAGCCGCTGGCGCTGCATTATCGCATCAACGCGGGCCATCTTCCGTCCGACCATTGGGTCAATGATCGCGAGCAGGGCGGCGGCCGCATTCTCGGCGAGGTATGCCACTTCGTTGATACTCTGATGTTTCTCGCGGCTTCGCCGATTGTTGAGGTCGAGGCCAGAGGCATCGGCAACTCTGGGCGCTACAGTGGCGACAACGTGCTGGTCTCGCTCCGTTTTGCGAATGGCTCGGAGGGAACGATTAGTTATCTCGCCAACGGCGACCGGGCCTTTTCAAAGGAGCGGATCGAAGTGTTCGGCGGAGGCAGCACCGCCGTGCTCGAAGATTTTCGCCGTCTGGATCTCGTGCGCAACGACCGTACAGAAACCGTCCGCGCACGCTGGCGCCAGGATAAAGGGCACCGTGCCGAGTGGGACGCCTTTGTGCAATCCGTGCAGCACCAGAGCGCAGCGCCGATCCCCTTCGAGGAAGTGGTGTGCTCTACTCTCGCGACGTTGCGCGTCAATGAATCGGCAGGTACCGGAACCAGGATCGCGGTCGACGCCCCGTCCTTTATCGATAACGTGCAAAGGGCATCGAGCCCTGCCAGCAGCGTCAAGCCCCACCTGAAATCCAGCCGCAACGGATGACCGTGCACGCACCCATCGCCAGAGGAGTTAATCGTAGTTCATGCTGATATTGGGCCTCAACATGTTTCATGCCGACGCCTCCGCGGCGATCGTGCTTGATGGCGAAGTGAAGTTCGCTATTGCCGAGGAGCGTCTTAACCGGCATAAACACTTCGGCGGTTTTCCCGCTCTTGCGGTCAAGGCGTGCCTGGACGCCGTCGGCGCGAAAATCTCTGATGTCGAACACGTGGCGGCAGGACAGGACAGCGACGCGAATCTTGCGAAGAAAGTGCAGTACGCTCTCGCGAATCCGGCGAAGATTCTGAACTTTATCCGACTTCGCCAGCGGAAAGAGGCCATGCGCGATGTTCGCTCGCTCTTATCGAAGGCGCTCGACGTGGATGCCACACAGCTTAGTTTTCAGGAACACCATCTTGAGCACCACATCGCCCACATCGCCAGCGCTTACTATTGCTCGCCCTGGGAAAAAGCCGCGGGCTTCAGTTACGACGGCTCTGGCGATTTCGTGTCCACTATGATGGCGCATTGCGAGGGAAACGAGATTGAAGTCCTCGATCGCGTCTTCTTGCCGCACTCGCTGGGCAGCGTTTATACGATGATTTGCGAATTTATCGGCTACAGCCAGTACGGCGATGAAGGCAAGGTGATGGGGCTGGCTCCCTACGGAAGGGATAGCTATCGAGATGAGATCGGCAAGATCGTCGCTGTTAAAGACGATGGTTTCAGGCTGAACCTCAGTTACTTCAAGCCGCTTGGCAGCAATCAGGGAATGCAGGTGATGCCGGACGGTACGGTAAAACTGGCCCGCCATTTCTCCGATCGCATGGAAAAGTTATTTGGTGAGCCGCGTCGTCCACACGCTGAGATTACTCAGCGCGACATGGACCTGGCGTTCGCGGTGCAGCAGCGCTTCGAAGAAATCTTCTTCCATTTAATGAATCGGTTGCACGCGCGCGTCCCGCTCGAGGATGTGGCCATGGCAGGCGGATGCGCGCTCAACAGCGTGGCGAACGGCAAGCTGTTCGAGAGCACTCCGTTCCACCGTACTTACATCCAACCCGCCGCGGGCGACGAAGGCCTGGCCATCGGAGCCGCTCTGCACACTTATCATTCCGTGCTGAAGCAGCCTCGCCGTCACGAATTGAAGAACTCGTATCTGGGTCCGGAGTTTTCCGACTCACGCATCCAGTCGGCGCTGCAGAGCGCCGGCCTGCAATACCGCAAGTTGGATCGCGCCGCGCTACTCGATGCGGTCGCCGAACAGATCGCTGAAGGCAATGTCATTGGATGGTTTCAGGGGCGCATGGAGTGGGGCCCGCGCGCGCTTGGCAACCGCTCCATCGTAGCGCACCCCGGGCTGCCTAACATGAAAGACGTGCTCAATGCCCGTATCAAGCACCGGGAATGGTTCCGGCCCTTTGCCCCATCAATTATGGCCGACTACCAGCATGAGTACTTCGAAAACGATCATCCTTCACCCTTCATGCTGCATGTGTACAAGATACGGCCGGAGAAGCGCAAAGAGTTAACTGCGGTTAACCATGTGGATGACACCGGCCGCCTGCAGACCGTGACTCGCGATGAGAATCCGATGTACTACGATCTGATCTCGGCTTTCCATCGCAAGACGGGAATTCCGGTAATCCTGAACACGAGTTTCAATGAGAATGAACCGATTGTCTGCACTCCAGAAGAAGCCATTGACTGCTTCCGACGTACCCGCATGGACGTCTTAGCGATCGGGCCATTCCTCGTAGTCAAGCCTGCGGGAGATGCAGAGATGTTGGCAGCTTCTGCCGCGCCCAAGAGTAGGGAAGTCTAGACCGCGCCGCAAGAACTAAAGATCTCGCGGACGCTCCTTCAGTGTACAAGAAATGCCGTGCCTGCCGTCACGATACCCAGGACACCGAGCAGGATGCCCAAGCCCCAGAACATCCTTCGGCCCGAGAGCAGCGTGATTGAAGTGATCACTAGTCCCACCTCAAGGAACACTTCGGCCAGGTCAAATCGATCTGCGCGATTCCTCTCGTGCGCGACCTCCGCCTCCATCTCGTGGGCCGTATCCTCGATTGCTTTCTGCTCGTCCTTGTAGCGCGCTACTTCTGATGAATACTTGTCGCGCAGTTTGGCGACTGCGTCGGCATCTACTGTCGCTTCTACCGAACTCAGGTCGAGGAAAAGCTCGTCTTGATGCCGTCGAATGTTCTTGGCCTGGTAGTATGCCCACTGATCGGAAGACTTCGCTTGAAGCACGACTTCCTCTGTGTGGGCGCGATGCCCGAGCAGGGTCACCACCGCGACCAGCACGGCGAGGATCGCCATGGTCACTGTGACCGGCACCAACGTAGGATCATGCTTCGCGTGCTCGGCGTGCTCCTGCAGTTCATTGAGTCCTTCTGACATGTCGTCACTCTCCCATAACTTTCACGATGACCCGCTTGTCCCGCCGCCCGTCAAACTCAGCGTAGAAAATTCGCTGCCACGTCCCCAGATCGAGTGTGCCCGCGGTGATGGGAACAATGACTTCATGGTGGATCAGCAGCGCTTTCAGGTGCGAATCGCCGTTGTCCTCACCCGTGTCATGATGTTTGTAGTCCTTGCGAAACGGCGCTAAGTGCTCCAGCCATTGGTCGATGTCCTCGATCAGGCCGCTTTCATTGTCGTTGACGTAAACGCCAGCGGTGATGTGCATCGCCGAAACCAGCACCATGCCTTCCCGCACTCCGCTCTTAACGACGATTTGTTCAACCTGCGGAGTGATATGCACGTAAGCCCGGTGCGTCGTGGTATGAAACTTCAAATATTCCGTAAGAGTCTTCATCCCAAAAGTCCAATGCGAGTCGCAAGCTTTAGCGCAACGCCTCCGCCACCTTGCCGGATGCAATCAGCGCTGCAATGCGCGCAAAATCTTTGTACATCACCCGGTCTTTTTCCATCGTGGGGCATACCGAACGGATCGCCGCATGAGCCCCCTGACCGCGCTTCGAAGTTTTCAGCGGCGCCAGGAAGTCAATCGCTTGCGCTACGGCCATGGCTTCGATCGCCAACACGTTCCGCGTGTTCTCCACAACGCGCTTCAGTTTGGTCGCGGCCGTCATGCCCATGGAGACGTAATCTTCCTTATTGCCAGAAGTGGTGATCGAGTCAACCGAAGCAGGATGCGCCAGCACCTTATTCTCGCTTACGAGCGCTGCGGCTGTTACCTGAGGCATCATGAAACCGGAGTTCAGTCCCGCGCCGGCCGCAAGAAATGGCGGCAGACCCTCGCTGAGTGCGGGATTCACCAGCCTTTCGATCCGGCGCTCACTGATGCCGGCCAATGCGCTCAATGCAATGGCCAGAAAGTCCAGGGCAAACGCCAAAGGCTCGCCATGAAAGTTTCCACCGGAGATGACGTCGCCCTCGCCGTTGGCCGCGCCGGTGAGAAAGACCAGCGGGTTGTCGACCGCGGAATTAGCTTCCGTCTCAAACACGCTACGGCAATGCGCCAGCGTGTCGCGCACTGCCCCGTGGACTTGCGGAATGCAGCGCAGCGAGTAGGCGTCCTGCACGCGGCCGCAAGCGCGGTGTGACTCGCGGATCTCGCTGCCTTCCAGCATGCGCCGCAGGTTGGATGCGGTCTTGATTTGTCCGGCGTGCGGGCGCGCCTTGTGGATGCGCTCGTCGAAAGCCGCGTCGGTCCCCTTAAGCGCGTCGCAGCACAAGCCGCCAAGCACGTCGGCTGTGTCTACCATCGTTTCAGCCGACAGCAGCGCCAGAGTGCCCACCGCCAGCATGGCCTGCGTTCCATTGATCAGAGAGATAGTTTCCTTGGCTTCAAGCACGAGTGGCTCGATCTGGGCCCGCTTCAACGCCTCAGCACTCGGAACGGGCACGCCCCGTTCATCCATGCATTCACCTTCACCGATCAGAGCCAGAGCCAGATGCGCCAGCGGAGCCAGATCGCCGCTCGCACCTACGCTTCCTCGGGACGGTACAACCGGCGTGACGCCGCGGTTGAGCATTTCGCAAAGCGTGTCAATGACGATGTCGCGGACCCCGGAGTGACCCTTGGCCAGCGAGTTCGCCCGCAACAGCATCATGGCCCGCGTTTCGGCAATGGCCAGGGGTTCGCCGACGCCAACGGCGTGTGATCGCACCAGATTGACTTGAAGTTCACGAATCTGGTCGCCGGCGATTCGGACGTCACTTAGTTTCCCCACGCCAGTGGTGATGGCATAGGCAAGTTTGTTGCTCGCAACGATTTCATCGACGACGGCGCGCGCCTGGTTGACTGCTTCTCGCGCGTCGGGTGAGAGCAATGCGGCGCGGCGGGAGTCAGTACTCGCTACTTCGCTTACAGCCTCGAGCGTGAGATCGTTTCCGTTGATATGAAGTGCGTTCAAAGAAGTTCCCCGTAAGATATCCCAGCGCTGCTGCGCCGACTAGTTTCACATCGCCGTCCACTACTTCTCCATTGCTGTACGAAATGCCGTCAGATACTTCTCCGGCAGCGCCGCAACTTTCATGTTTGAATCGGTGACGATGTGTGTGGTCTCGCCCTCAGCCAGCAACGCCCGAGTGTCTGCCCGCACGAGTTCGTAGCTAAATACCACCACTGACTCCCGCAGGTTCTTCAGCCGAGTCCGCACGATAACTTCGTCGTCATAATAGGCCGGAGCACGGTAGCGGCATATCACTTCCACCACCGCGATGAAACGCCCGTCTTCGCGTTCCATGTCGCGATACGACAACCCCATTTGCCGCATCAATTCCACGCGGCCCACCTCGAACCAGATCAAGTGATTCGAGTGGTAGACCACGCCCATCTGGTCAGTCTCGGCGTAACGTACCCGCAGCCGCGTTTCATGAAATGCGTGATGGTTCGAACTCATTTCCCCGTCCACACCGGCTTGCGCTTTTCCAGGAAAGAAGAAATTCCTTCGCGGAAGTCCGCCGTGGTGCGGATCGCGGCGTTCTCACGCACGGCCGCCTCCAGTTGTTCATCGAGTTCCACGCGGGCGTGATCGGTGAGCAACTGTTTGGTTGCCCGCAACGACGCGGAACTGTTCTCCATCAACAGAGCGGCCAGCTGCCGGGCGCGGGTCATCAGATTTTCCGCGGGCACGATCTCGGTAATGAGGCCCATGCGCGCCGCTTCTTCGGCATCGAAGATTCTTCCCGTCAGCAGCAGATCGCGTGCCTGCTTCTCGCCCACTTGCCGCAACAAAAAAGTCGAAACGATCGCAGGCACAAATCCGATGCGCACCTCGGTATAGCCAAACTTCGCGTCCGGGACCGCGAGAGTAAAGTCGCACAGCAGCGCCAATCCGGTTCCTCCGGCGATAGCCGGCCCATTCACGGCGGCGATCGTGACTTTCGGGAACTCGTACAGCGAACGGAACAACCGGACCATGCTCTGCGAATCCTGCACGTTTTGTTCGGGGGTACGGCCAAGCAGAGATTTCAGATTATCCAGATCCATGCCAGAGCAAAAAGCCTTGCCGGCTCCGGTAACGATCAGAATGATCGCCTCTGACTTGGCAACGTCGTCCAGGGCCCGCAACAGGTCGTCAATCAGTTCGAAGCTGATCGCATTGCGCTTCTCGGGACGGTTCAACGTGAGGGTGGCGACGCCGCCGTCGTACGCGAGTTGTACGGTCTTGTAGTTCATTCTTGAGAAACCCGCCACAGATTTTACGGATTAACACGGATCACAACTTCAATCCGGTCGTACTATCCGTGATAATCCGCGCAAATCCGTGGCTAATTAATCCGCCGCGTGCGAACTGGAAAACTTGGCACCGATTCCGGCCGTGGCTTTCAGCAGCGAATCGAGCGGTTTTAGCTGCGGCAACTCCGCGCCGCGCTGCCCGAGTGCTTCGATTACTTTCTCTGTTGCGATGTTACCAACCAATGCGTCCTGCGCAAAGGGACACCCACCCAGTCCTCCGAGAACAGAATCGAAGCGCCGGCAGCCTGCATCGTAGGCCGCCACAATCTTTTCCGAGGCATTTTCTGGGCGGCTGT
>Ga0181537_10003236_pt1 | contig 14010 bp, 17 predicted proteins | sample PEATcosm2014_Bin_39_FD_119765 | JGI IMG/M metagenome (GOLD analysis project Ga0181537, IMG submission 119765) | Peatland microbial communities from MTU Mesocosm Facility, Houghton, MI, USA - PEATcosm2014_Bin23_10_metaG | ecosystem: Environmental > Terrestrial > Soil > Wetlands > Peat | place... | reverse complement strand
GGAACAGGTGAAAGTTCCGGCGGTCGATGAGCGTGATGTCGGCGTCGGCTCGCTTGAGCCGTTGCGCGGCCACCAGGCCGCCAAACCCGCCTCCGAGAATCACTACTTTGTGCCGCTCCGCCATCACCGCGCTCCTTTCGTCGAGCCCAGAATCAACGTAACCGCTCTTCAGCAAGAGTACTCAAATCTGGTATGCTCTCGATACTTCAGATGCGGTGGGTTCCCGCTCCGACTCTGGTTTTTTTCGCTGCCAACCGCCCGCAGACGGTTCGTGGAGTTGCCCTGTGAAATCTCCTTCCCTGCTTGTCACCTCGCGGTGCCTGCGATGCCGGTTTCTCCCTTTGCGGTCTCTGCGCCGTCCGTCTCTAGCCATCCTGTCTTTACTTTTCCTGTGGCCGATGTTTGCAATGCAGGCGCGGCCCGCGACGGAAGACGCCGCCGAGGCGACGCGACCGCGTGCCATCGTTATCGGGTTCATGGGCGGAAACGTGGGCTCGCACAATGCCACGCGCAACGAATTGATTATCGCCAACCGCCTGCGCGTCACCTATCCACACGGCGCCTATATCGAGATTTACGAGAATCGCCGCCTGGAAGACGCGCACCAGAAAATCCTTTATCTGCTCGGAGAACGGCCGGGGCTAGCTCTTTCGGCGGAGCAGAAAACCGGCGCGCGCATCATTTTATACGGCCACAGTTGGGGCGCTTCAGCGGTAGTGGCACTCGCCGAAGAGTTACAACACGACGGCATTCCCGTGGCTCTGACGGTGCAGGTCGACAGCGTAGAGAAAAACGGGAAGGACGATTCCGTGATCCCCAGCAACGTCGAGCGCGCCGTGAATTTCTACCAGCCCAGCGGCATGCTGCACGGCCGCACGGAAATCCGCGCGGCGGACGCTTCGCGCACGCAAATCCTCGGCAACTTCAAGGTGAGCTACAAACAAGCCCCCGCGGAGTGCCGCCCTTATCCCTGGTTCGAGCGCGTCTTCATCAAGGCGCACATCGCCATCGAGTGCGATCCCGTCCTCTGGCAGCGCATCGAAGGTTTAATCCGTGAATCACTCCACGAGTCTCTGGGCGGGCCAGCAGAAGAAACCGCTACGCGGTAGGAAACAACAGCGCGTTAGGAACCGCAGCGCGGTGAAGAAATCACGCGCCTCGTTGAGAGAATCCGGCAGCGCGATGAGGAACTAGGTAGCTCGATGCGACAAGAGGTTGCGTTGGACAATCCGGAAGCCATGCGACAGCGGCACGATCGCGAATGGCAATTCCTGCGGCTCTTATGCGCCGCGAATCTTCCGGAAACGCTGCGCACGGAACTTTGCGCGAATACCTCTGCGGAATCGTTCACGGAAGTATTGAACCGCGTGGCGTTTGAAGAGATAAGCCGCCTGACCACGCGCGCAGCGCACGGCTCAACCGAAGTGCTACGCGAACATCTTCGCTCGCGACTAACCGCGCGCGGATTTCCCGACGTGGACTTCGACGATTTGCTGGATGGCGCGGAACCGGAAGCGGGTGACGTGGTGGCGCGCATCCGTGCGGCGCATCACCTGCTTACGTCCTAGGCAATGCCGTCGCCGCGCGTTTGTGCACGGCGGCGTTCGGCGGCCCAATTGGCGAAGCGGCGCAGTCCAACGCGGTGTCGCCAAGCGAGGCTAAAGAATTTCGTGGGCGTCATCTCGCCGGGTTGCGTCCCGAGATAAGTCTCGAAGCGCCACAGCAGGTACGGACTTTTCCAAGGGCGCAGCCGGTAGCCGCGCGCCGAGATCCAGTAGTAGCGAAGCGAATTGAGCATGGCCACCAATCTTCGCGCCATGGCGCGAAGTCGTCAGTCGGATTATACCGCGATGATGGTTTTTACTTGTAGGGGCGTCCCGCCATCGCGGGACTGCGCCTCGGCTTGGCAATATCGATACGTCGCAGATCGCGGCCGCTTCCGATCGCGCACTAGTTCGCAGATAGCGGTGCAGAGATGTGTTCGTGGACCAGCAGCCAGTTGGCGCCGTGCTTTTCCCAGATACCGGTGTAGCGCAGATCCATCTCTTCGGTTTTGCCGCTCTTCTCTATCTCTACGAGGTGCATGGGAACGGTGGTCCAGGCGATCATGCCGCGCCGCGAGACGCGCAGATCTTTTCCGGCAGTGAGCTTGATGCTGTTGGCGGCGTCCAGAAATTCCTTTTGCACGCCGTCGTGATACTCCGCCCAACTGTGATAAGAGAACGGCGCTACATCGTAAAAGACCAGGCCGTTGGCTTTGGCGTAGAACTTGGCGGGAGCATCCGCATTGCCGCTGCTCCAGGCGGTGCAATAATCGTCGGTGAGTTTGCGGAACACGGAATCGTCAATGACCTTCTGTTCGGCGCGCGCGCCGACGAAGGTGAGCAATCCGCCGACCAAGGCTAATGCGACGTACAGCAGCCAGTGACCGCGGCCAACACTTCGCGCCACAGCGCCTGCCGAATTGGACGTCATTCCGAGCCCTCCGAATATGCGATAGGCGCGCTGGGAAGCTGCCTGCATTCTCCTACGATTGCCCCTACCCTATGGTGAAACGCCAATTTTTGCAAGGAGCGCGGTCGATCCATGTCAACGCTCGTTAGAAAATGTTCCCTTTCCTTACCTCATTAAATGGCCCTTTGGGGGCACGTCCCTAGCAACTTGTTCGGCGGCGTGCCCAGCGAGCGTCCAGCTGTGTAATTGGTCCAATCGCGCCAAGACACCTACGTGTAAGAACCCAGTCCAAAACCGCCCGCCTGCCAGGGACCGCCGTTCGCCGGTAAAACCGGGGCACCCGCCGAATCGCGCGTGAGCCTACGCCCGCCATGGCCGAAACTTAGCCTGTAAGCGAAACGGGGACTGCGAACCAAGCAACTCGGTGAGTGCCCGGCAAGTCCCCGGTAATTGCAAGGAGACGCCATGACAGCCCAACAGCTCAAAACGAACGCCCTGAACAACACCCTGGGAGCCGCATTGCTGCTTTTCGGCGCGCTCCTCTCCTGCGCGCGTCTGGCGACCGCCACGGAGCACGTCTCCGGCATGTGGAACCTCTACGGCGCGGAGGCGTTGGGCATGCTGCCGGCAACCGGCCTGGCCGCGGCGCGCGTGCTGCAGAGCCTAACACTCGACCCCGCCGGTGCCGCCTCCGTAGCGCTGCAGTTCTTGCTATCATGCTGGCCCGTGGCGGCCATCTTTCTAGGAGCGATCCTGTTGCGGCGGAATTTTGCGCAAGCCCTGACGATGCAATCGGGGCCATCAGGCGACGCGCGAGAAAACAGCTCCGGCCTGCGGGGAGAACGATCATGAGACGCGAACTGCAAGGCGGCGTGGTCAGCGGCGCAATCATCGTGCTGATCGGTTCGGCGTTCCTGCTGGACAATATGGGCATCATCTCGATCGGCCACCTGTTCCACTTCTGGCCGTTGCTCCTCATCGTGGGCGGCCTGGTATCGATAGCGTCGCCGCAAGGACGGGTGAAGGGCGTGGTGCTCATCATCGTGGGCACCGTCTTCCAACTGGACGCGTTGGGCATCGAACATTTTCGCTGGGGGCAACTGTGGCCGCTGGCGCTGATTGGCGCCGGCCTGGCGGTGATGTGGACCACGCTGGAAGGCCATCGCGCGGGCGGCGGCAACCCAGGAGATCCGCGCAACACGCTCAACGAATTCGCGGTCTTCGGCGGCATCGAACGCCGGATCACCAGCCAGGACTTCAAGGGCGGCAGCGTGACGGCCATCTTCGGCGGGGTGGAACTGGACCTGCGCGACGCCAACATTGCCGACGACCAAGCGGAGCTGCTGGTCAACGCAAGCTTCGGTGGTTGCGAATTGCGCGTGCCGGAGTCCTGGGAAGTGGTGACGCACGGCCAAGGCATCTTTGGCGGCTATGTGGATAGCACCCGGCCTCCGCAAAATTACGCGCAGAACGCGCTGAACGCCGCCCCGCGCAAGATACTGATGCTGCGCGGCATTGCGCTTTTCGGCGGCGTGGAGATCAAAAACTAAGGCGCCCTATGGATTCTTCCGCACTGCGCTACCGGAGGATCAGCGCCTACGCACTGGCGTGGATTCCGCTAAGCCTGTTTCTCGCGTACCTGCTGCACGCGAGCGGTCACCTGCCATGGGCCGGAGCAATCGCGCTGGCGCTCCCACTCGGGGTGGTGTACGGCTTCATGTGCCTCTCGGCGCGCTATTCGTGCAAAAGTGCGCCACTCGAGCGCACGACGACGGCGCGGCTGGCGCTGACGCACGTGACCGCGGCGGCGCTGGTGAGTTTATTGTGGGTCAAGCTGGGGATATTGCTGGCGCTAGGCGCGACGCAGTTCGCTATTTTTCGTGGCCTGAGCGCACAGTATATTTCGGTGCAGCCGCTGCTCTTCGCGGCGGGCATCCTGGTCTACCTGCTGGCGGTGTCGTACTTCTACGTGACGCTGTCGCTGGAAGCTTCCCGAGAGGCGCAAGAGCGCGTCTTGCAGAGCAACGTTCTGGCGCGCGACGCGGAGCTAAAGGCGTTGAAGGCCCAGGTGAATCCGCACTTTTTATTCAACAGCCTGAACTCCATCAGCGCGCTGACCACCATCGACCCCGCCAAGGCGCGCGAAATGTGCATTTTGCTGGCGGAGTTTTTGCGCATGACGCTGGGACTCGGCGAAAAGGCCGCCATTTCTCTCCGCGAAGAATTGCAATTACTGGAGCGCTTTCTGGCGATTGAAAAAGTGCGCTTCGGCGCGCGGCTGCAGATGCGCGAGGACGTGCAAGAAGCCGCCAAAACCGCCATGATTCCGCCGCTGCTCCTGCAGCCGCTGGTGGAGAACGCGGTGACGCACGGCGTGGCCAATTTGCTGGAAGGCGGCGTGGTGCAGGTGGCCGCGCAGGCAAACGGCACGCGCTTGACGATTGCGGTGGAGAACACGTTCGACCCCGACTCGGTGTCCGTGCGGCGCGGGGGGCTCGGTCTGGCCAACGTGCGCCGGCGTCTCGAGGCTCGCTACGGCAAAGACGCGGAGATGCGCGTGAGCGCGGAGGGCGGCACGTTTCGCGTGCTGCTGGCATTGCCGTTTGAAGCGGGCGCGGAGGCTTCCGCGGAGCCGGCGGTTGGCGAAGCGCTGCTCGCGGAACGGGCGAGATGACGGCAGGCACAAAGAACACCGCAACAATTGCCGCCGCGAGCGAGTCCCTCGGAGCCATCATCGTGGACGATGAAGAGCTGGCGCGCCATGCGGTGCGCGAACTGCTTAGCGCGCATCCCGAGGTTCACGTGCTGGCGGAGTGCGCCAACGGCATCGAGGCCGTCAAAGCCGTCGGCGAACATAAGCCGGCGCTGATTTTTCTGGATGTGCAGATGCCCAAGCTGACCGGCTTCGATGTTTTGGAATTGATCGAGACCGACGCCGCGGTGATTTTCACCACGGCCTTCGATCAATACGCGATGCGCGCGTTTGAAGTGCACGCCGTCGACTATTTGCTGAAGCCGATCAGCCGCGAACGCTTTGAAACCGCGCTGCAACACGCCAAGACGCGTATCGGTAAGCGGGCGCACCAGCCGCAGCCGCAAGAACTGGCTGCGGCCGCGCGCGGTCCGCAGCAATTCCTGGAGCGCGTGGTGGTGAAGGACGGCACACGCGTGACCATTCTTCCGGCGGCCAAGCTCGATTACGTGGAGGCGCAGGACGATTACGTCTCGCTGGCCAGCGCTGGCAAAAAGCACCTGAAGCAGCAGACCATTGCCAGCCTCGAAGCTTGTCTCGACCCGCGGCTCTTTGTGCGCATTCACCGCTCGTTTCTTGTAAATTTGGAACGCGTGACGCGCATCGAGCCTTACGGCAAAGACAGCAAAATCGCAATTTTGGCGGATGGCACGCGCTTGCCGGTGAGCCGCAGCGGCTATGCAAAGTTGCAGGAGTTGCTGGAGCAGCGCAGGTAAGAAACTGGTGCGGCGCACATGCGGGACGCCTCTGGTTTAACGCCGCATTTCAATTGGCGAGGCGGCGGACCCAGATGCGGCTGGTGGCGGGTTTGCCCAGGTGCATCAGTTTTCCGCCGGCACGCACGGTCATCGTTTCATCGTATTCGCGGTGCAAAATCTCCACCGTGGTGGCCGGGCGCAATCGCAAGCCATCCAGAAATTCCAGAAATTGCGCGTCTTTCTCGTACACGCACAAAATTTCCGCCTTCTCGTCGGCCCGCATATCGGCCAGCAGCACCGCGCCGCTGCGCCGCAGCTTGGCAATGCCGCCGCGCATGGGCACGCCGTGTGGACACGTTTTCTGGTCGCCGAAACGCTTCAGCAGCAGCGCTTCCACTTCCGGCGAAATGGCGTGTTCGAGGCGCTCCGCCTCGTCGTGCGCCTTGGCCCACGATAGTCCAATCACCTCGGTGAGCAGCATCTCCGCGAGCTGATGGCGCACTGCGAGGCGTTCGGCGACGCCGCGGCCCTTGGCGGTCAGCGAAATCGCGCCGTCGCGGCCAACGCGCACGTGGCCGTCGCGCGTCATGCGTTTCAGCGCGGCGGTCACCGCAGGCGGCGTGACGTGCAGCTCTTCCGCCAGCCGCGCGCTGATCGGTGTGTGGTCTTCCTCGAGCATCTCCCAAATCGCTTTTAGATAATCTTCCTGGGAAACGCTGGTTTTTTCGCGCTTCAATCGCGGCTCCTCAAGTGTTTTACGTGGCACAGACTTTAGTCTGTGCGCTTTTCGTTCACTCTAGTGAGAGCTTATCTGTTTCGGGAACGCTTCGCGGCAATTTTCTTCCCGAGAGATTTCGCTGCCGGCTTGGTGGCCGTTTTCGTATGCCCATTTGAGAGCATGCGCAAAAAATGCCGGTGCACCGTGGGATCGCTGGTCAGCTCCGGATGAAAGGTCGCCGCCAGAACTCTGCCCTGCTGCACCAGGGCAGGCTTACCAGAATATTCCGCCAGCACCTCAACGCCTTTGCCAATGCGCTCGATAATCGGCGCGCGAATAAAAACCATTTCCATCGGCGCATCCGCAAGCTTCGATTCACCGAAGAAAATATCGCTGGCCAGTTGCCGGCCGTAGCCGTTGCGAAGAACCGTCATGTCCAGGATACCGAGCGAATCTTGCGCCGGATTTAAGACTTCGCCGGCCAGCAAAATGGCGCCCGCGCAAGTGCCGAATACGCCTTGGCCGGCGTCCACAAATTTCTTGATAGCGTCGTACAGCCCCTCTTCGTGCAGGAATTGCAGTTGCGTGGTGCTTTCGCCGCCGGGGAGAATCAAGCCGTCCAGCCCGACGAGATCGGCGGCGGTGCGAACCTCGACTGTCTCCGCGCCGAGTTGTCGCAGCATGGCGCCATGCGCCGCAAAATCTCCTTGCACCGCGAGAATGCCGATTTTCAAGATTGCTCCGCAGACCGCCGCACGCTACCAGCCGCGCGTCGAAAGCATGTCCTTTTCTTCCATCTGGCGCACGTCGAGCCCCGGCATAGCCTCGCCCAATTCTTCGCTGGCCTCTAGCACAGCCTTGGGATCCGCAAAGTGCGTGGTGGCCTTTACTACGGCCTTGGCGCGCGCTTCCGGATCGCTGGACTTGAAAATCCCCGAGCCCACAAACACCGCTTCCGCGCCCAGCGCACGCACCAGCGCGGCATCCGCCGGCGTGGCAATGCCGCCGGCCGAGAAATTCGGTACCGGCAATTTACCCGTCTTCGCCACTTCACGGATCAACTCGAGCGGCGCGCCAAGTTCCTTGGCCTCGCGCATCAACTCATCGTCGCGCATGGTGGTCAGCTTTTTCATTTGCGACACGATGGTGCGCATGTGGCGCACGGCTTCCACCACGTTGCCGGAGCCCGCTTCGCCCTTGGTGCGAATCATGGCCGCCCCTTCCGCCACGCGCCGCAGCGCTTCGCCCAAATTGCGCGCGCCGCAAACGAAGGGCACGCGATAATCGTGCTTCCAGATATGGTTTTCTTCGTCCGCCGGCGTCAGCACTTCGCTTTCGTCGATGAAGTCCACTTCCAGCGCCTGCAACACCTCGGCTTCCGCGAAATGGCCGATGCGCACCTTGGCCATCACCGGGATCGTGACCGTGGTCATAATCTCGCGAATCACTTTGATGGACGCCATGCGCGCCACGCCGCCCTCTTTGCGAATGTCCGAGGGCACGCGTTCGAGCGCCATCACCGCGCATGCGCCGGCCTTTTCTGCGATTTCCGCTTGCGCGGCGTTGGTGACGTCCATGATCACGCCGCCTTTGAGCATTTCGGCGAGCCCGACTTTAACTCGCCACTCATTGGAGCCGGTCTTCGCTTCCGCCTGGCCGTTCTTGCTGCCGTTCTTGTGCGACTTGCCGTTCGTTTTGTTCGCGTCCATACTTTGCCTCCGGAAATGTTTGAAATCTGAAAAACCTAAACCGCTTTTTCTTTTGCGCCGAGCACCACAAACCGGCCCCGCGCCCGCGCCAGCACGGTATTGTCCGCCGCATCGCGTATCTCGCACATGTGAAACAGATTTCTTCCGCGCGCCGCCGTCTCAAATGCTTCCACCACGATTTCCCGATCCACTGGGATAGGCCTCAGATACTCGATGGTCATGTCGGCGGTGACCGCTTGCACTGCGCGGAAGCGGCAGACCTTGCCCATGGCTTCGTCCATTAATAGCGCGATGATGCCGCCGTGCAGCATTCCGCCGCCGCCCTGATAGCGCGCGCCGAGCACAAAACGCCCGATGATGCTGCACTTGGCGTTGTCTTGCGTAAAGGTCAGCAGCATGCCGCCATCGGCAGCCGCGCCGCAGCCAAAGCACTTATTCGCCGGATTCGGCGCTAAAACGAGAATCTCCGTCGCTACCGTTTCACTCACTCAGTTTCCTCTTCGCCCGCTTCTTTGTAGGGGCACGATATATCGTGCCCCTGTTTGCCACGCTCAAACCAGCGCTACCCTGCTGCGCTCCGCCCTTCGCACGCCGCGTTCGCGCTTCTTCATCTCCGCGCGCAGCAAGTCCGCCAGGATTGCCACACCGCGCGCGATTTCCTTTTCGCTCATGGAGGCATAGCTGAGCCGCAACGTATTCGGCAGCGGATTTTGCACGTAAAAATACCGTCCTGGCGCGAACAAAACGCCGCGTTCCTTGGCGTGAATCAGCAACTCGCTGGCGTCGAAGCCCGGCGGCAGCTCCAGCCACAAACACATTCCGCCCTCCGGCTTGGTCCAGCGCGTGCCCGAAGGCATATATTTGCGCAGCGCTTCATCGAGCGCGGCCAATCGCAGCGCATAGATCTTGCGCATTTTGGCCACGTGCTTCGTGAACAGCCCGCGCTTCAGAAATTCCGCCAGCGACGCTTGCGCCAATTGATCCGTGTGAATGTCGGTGTTCTGTTTCACCACGCGCAAACGCTCAATCGCCGCTGCCGGGGCCACAATCCAGCCCACGCGCAATCCCGGAAACGCCACCTTGGCAAAACTGTCGATGTGAATCACCAGGTCGCCGCGATCCAGCTGCTTCAGCGAAGGCACGCGCGGCTCCTGCCCATACAAGCGGCCATAGATGTGGTCTTCCACCACCGGCACTTGATGGCGCGCTGCGAGTTCCAGTAATTTGCGCCGCGACTCCATCGGCAGTGACATGCCCGTGGGATTATTAAAGTCCGGCGTCACCACGATCAACTTCACGCGATTCGCCGCCAGCGTATCCTCAAGGGCCTCGATGTCCATTCCCAACGCCGCGCCCGGTTCGGCGTGCGTGCGCACCGGCACCGCCAGGCAGCGCGCCCGCGCACCATTAAAAATCGCCACCGCGCCCGGATACGCCGGATTTTCGAGAATCACCGAATCGCCCGGCCTCACAAACGCTTTGCTGATCAAGTCCAGCGACTGCTGGCAGCCGTCGGTGATCATGATGTTTTCGTCTTTTACCGGGATGCCGTCTTTGCGCAGCACGTCGATCAGCGCTTCCTTCAGCGGGCCGTAGCCATCCGAAGGACCGAGGCGCAACACCTCCACCGCCTCGCGCCGCAGGACCGCATTGATGCACGTCTGCAAATCCTCGACGGGGAAAAATTCCTCGGCCGGGCGGGCCATTACGAAGGACAAGGCGTCTTCCGGCGCGGCGGCCGTCAGGCGGCTTAGGACCTCTTCGCCGCGTTCATCGGCAAAGAGCAATTCCCAGCGAATGCCGCGCGCGCCATCGAGCACTGGCGGCGCGGGCGGCGTGATGCGCAAGCCGTGACCATCGCCGCGAATAAACGTGCCGCGCCCAACGTGTCCTTGAATCAGCCCCTCGGACTCGAGTTCCGCATAGGCATTAGCGACCGTGGTGCGATGCACGCCCAGCGCTCCGGCCAATTCGCGGCTGGCGGGAATGCGGTCCCCGGGACGCAAATCGCCGGCATGCACCAGCGCCCGTAGCTGGTCGCGCAGTTGCACATAGAGGGGAACATGACTTTCCGGCTGGAGGTGCACAGGCAACATTGTCTCTCACCCTGTGCCAATTTTAGCAGAATATGGCCCACCGCAAGAGCCAATATGTCTGCCGCCGGAAGCTGCTCAGGCTGTCCGATGAACGCTATGCCTAACTCTGCCTTTGACATAAAATCTCGTCGTGTTAGACCGCGAATCGATCCTCGAAAATCTCGCCGGCGACCTTGAATACCATCCTCGTCGCGCTGCAACTTATCTCGTCCTCAGCGCAATAGCCTTTGTCGCCTGGGGCTTCGCTCCCGCAGCAAAGCAATTTACGGCCGGCCTTCTGCTCGTCGCGCTCGGGGGCCTCGCGCTGCTAATCAAGGGCGTTTATCTCCTGCGTAAGTCGTCAGAGGGATTCGGCCTCACGGAACAATACGAGAGCGCTTTAGCGGAGGCCGCGAAGAAGAAACCCTTGCCTCCGCTTCCCGCTCAAGCCGGTCAAATCGTGCAGGACTTCGGAACGGGCGGCGTCTTGCTGTGGCCGCTACTCAGACTGGGGCCGATGTTCAATCACATTTGGGAAAACCCGCCGGAAGACCGAATCATTTGGGGCGGGGCAATCTTGTTCGGCCTCGGCTGGCTTATTCGGCGACTAACGTCCAACACCGCTTAGCAGTGCGATGCTCAGAGGGCGTTCCCCGTGCTAGGGGTTCCCGGCATCCGCAGTTGCCACCTTGTCGCCGGCGGCCAATTGGTGCACGCATACGCGCGTTGGATCGTCGGCGTCGCACTGGAACACCTGCATCAGCGGCAAATCCTGCGCGCGATAGACGTAGGCGTCGTCGCCCATTTCCTCGTACTCCGCGATGGTGCTGTGCGCGATGGGGCTGCCTTCGTTTGCCCGTACGCGGAACTGGCGCGTCGGCGCCTCGTAATTCATATACGTAAAGCAATGCCCGATGCACACGCGGTCCAGGAGATGCCCTACAAACTCGATGCGGGAATCCGGCAACGCATCCAGCTTGGCGATGACGCGCGTACCGTACGGCAGGGGCCACACCACCGCCTCTGCGTTACGCTCCAGTTGATTGAGATACGCTGTGTCGTTGTACAGAAAAACGCAATAGGCTGCCGCAATCAGCGCGAATCCTGCGAGATGCCATTTGCGCGGCTTCAGACACGCCAGAACGCTCAAACCAAAAATCGCGGTCAAAATCGTTAGCCGAGAGACCAGCAATCCCATCCACGCCTGGTCCGGCGCGGTGCGCAAATTTTCCGGCAGAAAGATCGGCACCACGAAGGTCAGGGCCCAAAGCTCCAGCGGCAACACGAATGGCTTGGACGCCGCCCAACCGCCACGCCGCCGCAACACCGCATCCACCAAAACACAAATCACCGCAAACAGCACGGCGACCCGCGCCAACTGCCCGTACTGGTCGCCATAAACGACGATCTGATCGGAGCCGTTGAGCGTGTAGAACGGTCCCGGCTTGGTCCAGTCCAGCTCAAATTGGTCATGCCGCAAAAGAAACCAGCGCAACGCAAAAGCCGCTACGACCACAACAACTGGCAGCGCCAGCTTCCAATATCCAGGCAGGAATTTTCGCAGCGTGAAATAAACCATCCCGCCAACCGCGAACAAAAACCCGATTGGATGCGCCAGATAGATGATCGGCAAAATCGCGAGCGCTACCAGTAGATCGCCAGAGCGCCAGTTCGCTTTTCCGCTGCGTTCTTCGCCGTCCGCTTCGCCGTCGCGCCTAATCCACGTGAGAAAAATCGCCAAACTCCAGCACGCCAAGCCAATGGAAATGTAGTAGTTGAAGAAACCCATGTGGAAGCAATAGCCGTAGGCCAGCATGGCCAGTAGCGGCGCAACAAACCACGGTGCGCGCCCTGCGAGTGCGGCAATCAATGCAAACGCACCCCAGAAGAAAATCAGCACCGCCAATACCACCGCGAACTTCTCTGCCACGCCAAATCCCGCCACGTTCGCCACATGGAGCAACAAAAAATCAAACAGCACGTTGTGCCACTGCGGCACGAGATAAAGCCCCGGAGCTTGTCCCCTGTCAATCAACTGCGCCAGCCAGGCGTTGTAGATGTGGCTCCCCAAATCCCCCGCTTCAATATGCGCATGCCAAAAACACGGCACCACCATCGCCGCGGAAACCAGCGCCACCAGCCATATTCTTTTGCGGAAAAACACCCAACCGCGCCGTACAGCGCTCTCGCCAGATTCGTTCATCGCTCCGCCAGCGATGGATTCTACTATCGAATCTCAGCAGTTCCGTGGAATTTAACTTCTGATGGAAATTAGAAAATTACTTCGAGGGTTGCGATTCGCCTAGCTTCTTGAGGCGGTCGCGCAGGCGGCGCTGCAACGGCGTTGGGGTATTGGGATTGAAGGCCACGAGATACCAAAGCGGCTGGCTGCGGTCTTTGCTCAGCCAGGTTAAGGTGCCGGCGTCGGCATTGGGGTGCCGCGCTACGTTCTCGCGGATCGCGCCATAGGGGTGCTTGGCCAGCTTGTTCAGTGTCTTGGAGTTCGCTCGTGGATGCTCGCTGATCAGGCGCAACAGGTAGAAATCCTGTTCGGGGGCTTGTTTGACCAGCTTTTCCAGCATCTCGGGTTTGGCGTCGGCGCTCAGAACAAGGCCGATCTTTTCGTCCCACGCAGTGTTGATCTGGTTGAGTTCGCGCGTGCGAGTGTGGATCAGTTCTTCCAGGGAGCGGCGCTCTTGCTGCATGCGCGCGATGGGCGGGTTGGTGCCTTCGAGCGAATCGAGGACGCGCAGCAAATGCTGACGCTCGCCGAACACAATTTGCGAGGTGCGGGTAATCGCGCCTTTGTCTTTATCCTTGTGCTGCACCAGATCGGAACGTCGCATCGTCGGTTGGCTCCAGCCCCGTTCCCTCCCCACGTGTCTTGAGGAACCGGGCATGCGCTGCGCGGCGTGCTTATGGTGCCAACGTCAGTACGCATGTTTAAGGCTTGAGCAAATTATCTTCCCCGTGCGACCAACGGTAAAGATTGGTCGCTTGGCTCTGTGCCTCAAGTGCAACGTGCAGGCTGGCGCTCTACGATGCTGGCTTCTTGTTGCGCATCACCTCCATGACCGACTGGACCAGTTCCTTGGCGTGGACCAGCTCCTGGTTGATCATGCGCAGGTCCATGGCGGGGACGGTGGGATTGCGGGCGCTGACACAATAGATGCCATGCTGGCCGGCCAGAACCAGCGCGTTGGTGATACGGTCGAGCGCGACGGCCAGGCGGCCGCGTTCTGCGCCGTACATCTGTTCGTAGTGCTCGAGTTCGTCGTGGTGTTCGTCGAAGGCGTTCATGCGTTAGCGATCCAGTAAAAACGGGTTGGTGTGGCGTTCCTGCTCGATGGTGGTGGCTAAACCGTGGCCCGGGAACACGCGCGTGTCGTCGGGCAACTCCATCAGTTTGCTTCGCAGAGAATCCATGATTTGATCCAGTGAGCCGCCCCACAGATCGGTGCGGCCGATGCTGCCGGCGAAGAGCGTGTCGCCGGCGAAGAGTTGCGGGACGGTCAGTGTACCGTTGGGGACGACGGCGGGAGTGTCGTCCTTGGGCTTGGCGGCGGCGGCGGAAAAGAGATTGGTGGGAAGAGCTGGTTTTGGC
>Ga0181537_10003235_pt1 | contig 14013 bp, 9 predicted proteins | sample PEATcosm2014_Bin_39_FD_119765 | JGI IMG/M metagenome (GOLD analysis project Ga0181537, IMG submission 119765) | Peatland microbial communities from MTU Mesocosm Facility, Houghton, MI, USA - PEATcosm2014_Bin23_10_metaG | ecosystem: Environmental > Terrestrial > Soil > Wetlands > Peat | place... | reverse complement strand
GATTCTGCTCGAACCGCTCGCTTCCAGCGGACAGGAAGCGGTCGGCAGCATGGGTAACGACGCGCCCGTGTCGGTGCTCTCGACCAAGTCGAAACTGCTCTACACCTATTTCAAGCAATGCTTTGCTCAAGTCACCAACCCGCCGATCGATTCGATCCGCGAGGAACTGGTGATGAGCTTGGTGTCGTTGATCGGGCCCAGGCCCAACCTGCTGGGTAAGCCTTCGGACAACAACCGGATGCGCCTCGAGGTGCGCCAGCCAATCCTCACCAACGAGGATCTGGAAAAGGTGCGCGTGATGGGCCAGCAGGCCGGCGACGCGTTCCGCTCGGTCACCCTCGACGTTACCTGGCCGGCGCGCGACGGCGCCGAGGGGATGGAGAAAGCGATCGACGCGCTCTGCGCCGAGGCCACCAGGCGGGTGGACGAAGGTGTCAACATTCTGATTCTGTCCGATCGCATGGTGGGGCCCGACCGGGTCGCCATTCCGGCGCTGCTGGCGACCTCGGCCGTACATCATCATCTCGTCGAAGAGGGCAAGCGGACCGAGACCGGTCTGGTGATCGAGACCGGCGAGGCACGCGAGATCCATCACTTCTGTACCCTCGCGGGATACGGCGCCGAGGCGATCAATCCGTATCTCGCCTTTGAAACGCTCGACCAGATGCGCCCGACGCTGGCCGAGCCGGTCAGCCAGTACGAGCTGTTCAAGCGCTATATCAAGGGTATCGACAAGGCCATCCTGAAGGTGATGGCCAAGATGGGCATCAGCACCTACCAGTCCTATTGTGGCGCGCAAATTTTCGACGCAGTCGGCCTGTCGAGCGCGTTCGTCGCCAAGTATTTCAAGGGCACGAGCACCCCGATCGAGGGAGTCGGCGCCCGCGAAATCGCCGAGGAAACGCTGCGCCGGCATCGCGCCGCCTATGGCGACGGCCCGACCCTGCGCCAGATGCTCGAAGTCGGCGGCGACTACCAGCAGCGCGTGCGTGGCGAGGAACATGCCTGGAATGCCGAGACGATCGGCGCGCTCCAGCATGCCGTGCGCGGCAATTCGCGCGACCGCTATCGCGATTTCGCGCGCATCGTCAACGATCAGAACGAAAAGCTGATGACGCTGCGCGGCCTGTTCATTCTCAAGCCGGCCGGCGCGCCGGTGCCGCTCGACGAAGTCGAGCCGGCCGCCACCATCGTGCGGCGCTTCGCCACCGGCGCGATGAGCTTCGGCTCGATCAGCCGCGAGGCCCACACCACGCTTGCCATCGCCATGAACCGGATCGGCGGCAAGTCGAACACGGGCGAAGGCGGCGAAGAGGCGGACCGCTTCAAGCCTTTACCTAATGGCGATTCTATGCGTTCGGCGATCAAGCAAGTTGCGTCGGGCCGGTTCGGCGTGACCGCCGAATATTTGGTCAACGCCGACGATCTGCAGATCAAGATGGCCCAGGGCGCCAAGCCGGGCGAAGGCGGCCAATTGCCGGGTAACAAGGTCGACGCGGTCATCGCGCGGGTCCGCTATTCGACTCCAGGCGTCGGGTTGATCAGCCCGCCACCGCACCACGACATCTATTCGATCGAAGACCTGGCGCAACTGATCTTCGATCTCAAGAATGTCAATCCCGAGGCCCGCGTCAGCGTCAAACTGGTATCTGAAACCGGCGTCGGCACGGTCGCTGCCGGCGTCTCGAAGGCGCATGCCGACCACGTCACCATCGCCGGCTACGAGGGCGGTACCGGCGCCTCGCCGTTGACTTCGATCAAGCACGCCGGGTCTCCCTGGGAGATCGGGCTGGCCGAAACCCAGCAGACCCTGGTTCTGAACCGCCTGCGCGGGCGCATCGCGGTCCAGGTCGACGGCGGTCTGCGCACCGGCCGCGACGTTGTGGTGGGGGCGCTGCTGGGCGCCGACGAATTCGGTTTCGCCACGGCGCCGCTGATCGCTGCCGGCTGCATCATGATGCGCAAGTGCCATCTCAACACCTGCCCGGTCGGCGTCGCCACGCAAGATCCGGAACTGCGCAAGAAGTTCACCGGCAAGCCCGAACACGTGATCAACTATTTCTTCTTCGTCGCCGAGGAAGTGCGCGAGATCATGGCCTCGCTCGGCGTGCGCAAGCTCGACGAGCTGATCGGCCGGTCGGACCTGCTCGACGCCCGCCGCGCCGTCGATCACTGGAAGGCGAACGGCATCGACTTCTCGCGCCTGTTCTACAAGCCCAAGCCCGAGCCGGGAGTCGCCATCGTCAATCGCGAAAAGCAGGACCACGGCCTTGCCAAGATTCTCGACCGCGAACTGATCGCCAAGGCACAGCCTGCGCTCGAGTCGCGCAAACCCGTGATGATCGAAACGCCGGTGCGCAATTTCAACCGCACGGTCGGCGCGATGCTATCCGGCCAGGTGGCCAAGCGCTACGGTCACGCCGGGCTGGATGACGATACGATCATCATCAAGTTGACCGGCAGCGCCGGGCAGAGCTTCGGCGCGTTTCTGGCCCGGGGCATCACGCTCGAACTCACCGGCGAGTCGAACGATTATGTCGGCAAAGGTCTGTCAGGTGGCCGTATCGTGATCATGCCGCCGCGCAATTCGAAGCGCGTGGCCGAGGACAACATCATCGTCGGCAATACGGTGCTTTACGGCGCCATCCAGGGCGAGTGCTACTTCCGGGGTGTCGCCGGCGAGCGCTTTGCCGTGCGCAATTCCGGCGCCGTGGCCGTGGTCGAAGGTGTCGGCGATCACGGTTGCGAATACATGACCGGGGGCATCGTCGCTGTGATCGGGGCGTCGGGGCGCAATTTTGCCGCCGGCATGAGCGGTGGCATCGCCTACGTCCTCGACGAAAAGGGTGATTTCGAGCAGCGCTGCAACAAGTCGATGGTCGAATTGGAACCGATTGTCGCCGACTCACACGCGATCGGCGGCAACGGCAACGGTGATCGCGCGGCGACGAGCCTGTTTGGCGATTTGATGAAAGACGACGCCGTCCGGCTTCATCGGCTGCTCGAGAACCACCGCCGCTACACCGACAGCGCGCGCGCCCGCGAAATCCTGGCCAATTGGGATCGTTACCTGCCCAAGTTCGTCAAGGTGATGCCGATCGACTATCGTCGCGCCCTGATCGCGATGCACCGGGCCCAGGAAATCGAAGTGGTCGACGTCGAAAGCCGTTCGACCACCGTGGTGGGGGTTCCCTAGTATGGGGAAGACCACGGGGTTCAAGGAGTTCGCGCGCGCCGAGCATCAGTCCGAGCCGGTCGCCGAGCGCCTTAAGCATTGGCGCGAATTCGCCACACCCGAGGAGCCGAAGGCCCTCAACCAGCAAGCGGCGCGCTGCATGGATTGCGGCGTGCCCTTCTGCCATACCGGCTGCCCGGTCAATAACATCATTCCGGAGTGGAACGACCTCGTCTACCACGGCCAATGGCGCGAGGCGATCGAGGTACTTCACTCGACCAACAATTTTCCCGAAATCACCGGTCGCATCTGCCCCGCGCCCTGCGAAGAGGCCTGCACGCTCAAGCTTGACGACGCGCCCGTGACCATCAAGGACATCGAATACGCCATTTCCGAGCGGGCGTTCGCGGAAGGCTGGGTGCCGGCCGACACGAGCGGATTGCGGACAGGCAAGCGTGTCGCGATTATCGGCTCTGGGCCGGCCGGCCTGGCCGCGGCTCAGCAATTGTCCCGCGCCGGTCACCAGGTGACCGTGTTCGAGAAGAGCACGCGGCCGGGGGGCTTGCTGCGTTTCGGTATTCCCGATTTCAAACTCGAGAAGCGCATCGTCGAGCGCCGCATCGAACAAATGCGCGCCGAGGGCGTCGAATTCCGCACCGAAGTCCATGTCGGGGTGACGCTTCCCGCCGCAGAGTTGCTGCGCGGGTTCGACGCGGTCCTGGTCGCCACCGGATCGGAGAAGCCACGCGACCTGCCGGTTCCGGGTCGCGAACTCGACGGCGTCCATTTCGCGATGGAATTTCTCACCCAGCAGAACAAGCGGGTGGGCGGCGAGGCGGTCCCGGGCAAGGAGATCAGCGCCAAGGGCAAGCACGTCATCGTCATGGGCGGCGGCGACACCGGCTCGGATTGCATTGGTACTTCCAATCGCCAGGGCGCCAAGTCGATCACGCAGATCGAGATCATGCCCAAACCGCCGGTGCGCGAGAATCGCGACGTGGTGTGGCCGCTCTGGCCGACGCGTCTGCGCACCTCGAGCTCGCAGGAAGAAGGCTGCGAACGCGTATTCGGCACGACCGCGGTGCGGCTCGAAGGCGTGGGCGGGCGCGTCACGAGATTGCACGGTACCGCGGTCGACGCCAAGTTCGCGCCGATCGCCGGCAGCGAGTTCACCCAGCCGGCCGATCTCGTATTGCTGGCCATGGGCTTCGTGCACCCGGTTCATGACGGGCTGCTCGCGCAGCTTGGCGTCGAGAAGGACGGACGTGGCAATGTGAAAGCGACCGTCCAGGACTATCGCAGCAGCGTCGATAAGGTCTTCGCCTGCGGCGACGCGCGCCGGGGCCAGTCCTTGGTGGTCTGGGCGATCCGCGAAGGCCGTCAGGCGGCTCGGGCCGTCGACGAGTTCCTAATGGGCGCGAGCGACCTGCCGCGCTGAAATCTCCGATTTCGTAGCCTATGAATATTGCCGCGCTATTGTTTCTGGGTCGGAATACAACCAAAACGGGCTATCTGTTGAAAAATGCTCGTATAGGTAGTATCGTGTGTTCGGTTTGGGACCGCTATCACGATGCGCGGCTGCTTGTTCCTTTTCATCTTTGCCGTTTCGTTGCCTGTCACGGCCTGGGCCGATGCAGACCATATCCGTCCAAATCCGGTGCTTACGCCGGGGCGGTCGGTGGCAGGGGTCACGGTCGACGAATTGTGCGACCGAGGCTACGCGGGCCGGGTGCGCGATGTTTCAGCCGCCACCAAGCGACAGGTGTTCGCGGCCTACGGTTTGGCCGGCAATCGGCAGGGTTTCTGCGCGGGACCGCATGGTTGCGAGGTCGATCACCTCATCAGCCTCGAACTCGGCGGCGACAATGACGTCCGCAACCTGTGGCCCGAACCATACGACGGTCCCTGGAACGCCGCCGATAAGGATCGGCTCGAAAATCGACTGCACCGGCTGGTCTGCGCCAAGCGGATCCCGCTCGATGCCGCGCAGGCGGCCATTGCCACGGATTGGATCGCGGCCTATCGACTCTATGTCGGCGACGGGCGCAACGAGACCGACAGGTAGCGGTGCGCTAGGATTTGGCCTTGCGCGCACTTTCGATCAACTGCTTGAAGGATTCCGCCGACATCGCGCCTGACGTCGTCTGGTCGCCCACCACCCAGCCGGGCGTGCCATCGATTTCGAGTTCGTGCGCCAGTTCGACATTGGCGTTGATGACACTCGCGATATTGGCGTTTTCCATGTCTTTCTTGAGCCGGTCGACGTCGATGCCGACCGATTTGGCGGTCTGCATCACCGTATCCTCGCCCAACGGGGCCTTGAGATGCATCAGCGCCGTATGGAACTGGGGGTACAGGTTCTGCTCACGCGAGGCGATCGCCGCACGTGAGGCAAACACCGAGTCGGGTCCCAATATCGGTAGTTCCTTCATCACCAATCGGACTTTGCCGTCGGCATGCACGATGTCGAGCAAGCGGTCGGTCATCGCCTTGCAATAGGGGCAATGGTAGTCGAAGAACTCGACCACCGTCACGTCGCCGTCGGGATTGCCGAAGACCTGCGAGTTCGGATCGTTGTTCAACTCTTCGCGGTGGTCGGTCAGCGCCTTCTTGGCGGCGTCCTGGGCGGACACCCGCTGCTTCTCGCGGTACGCCCCGATAGCCTCGATGATCGCCTCCGGATGCTGCACCAGGTACTCGTGGACGATCTTCTTGACCGCCTCTTCCTGCTGGTCCGAGAGCGGCTTCTCGTCTGCGCGTCCGACCGTCGGCCCGAAGGCTATCAGGACGGCGATGGCGATCGAGCTCAGGGCGGTAACGACTGGCGGGAAGCGCATAAACGGTCTCCAGAGGCGGACGGGCAGCGTGGCCGAGCGCATTTAGCCCCATTCGCGGGGCCGGAGCAAGCCGACCGCCTACTCCCGCTTGGCCTTGTCCCGCGCCTGTTCGGCCGCCACCCGGACGTCTTCCATGCGCAGCGCGGCCGGACTGCCCCGCGGCAATTCCTTGGCGGCGCGTTCGGCGTGGTAGATCGCCTCGGGAAATTTGCCGGCCAGCAGGGAATATTCCGCCAGCGCGGCCTCAGACAGGGGCTCGTTCTCGAGCCTGTTGTAGGCGGTCGAAAGTTGCAGCCAGGCTTCGGCGTTGTCGGCTTCCTGCTGGGTGGCGAAGCGCAGGTTTTCCGCGGCGTCCTTGATCAGGGAAGGGACTTCGGAGGCGATCTCGGCCGCGCCAAGCTCGGTCCGGATCAGCGAACTGTCGGACTTGAGCTTGACCGCCTTCTGATATTCCGGGACGGCCTCGGCCACGCGCGTGTTTTCGTACAAGATCTGACCCTTCAACTCGTGGAAGTAGGGGTCGTCGGGGCGCTCGGCGATCAACCCGTCGATCAGGGGCAGCGCGGTGTCGAGATCGGGAATGCGGTAGGCGGCAATGGCTCTGGCGTAGCGCGCCGGAATGCTGGTGTCGGTCGAGGGATATTTGCGCAGCGCTTCGCCCGGTGGGTAGAGGAACGCGTACAGTTTGGCCACGATCCGCTTGTGCATCTCGTCGTATTGCGGGGGCAGGGCGGCGTTGGTCCAGGGCGAGGTCTCGACATGGTGGCGGATCTCGTCGATGCGATCCTGGGTCAGCGGATGGGTCCGGACATAAGGATCCTGGTTCTCGGTCATCAGGCCTTCCTGATTCATCAGGGTTTGCATGAAGTCGAGGAAGCCCTTCGAAGATTCATGAAGATTGTCGAGGAAGCGCAACGCCGCGGTATCGGCCGTGCCCTCGATCTGCCGGCTGAACGACAAATAGTTGCGCACCGCGATGTCCTGGCCGGCGCCGGCGATCGCGCCGCCGACGTCGCCGCGTCCCGAGGCGATGCCCGCCGCGATGCCCAGCAGCGCGGCCGCGATCGCCTCGTAGGACGCGTTCTTCATCGTATTCGCGCCGCGCAGCAAGTGGCCGCCGGCGATGTGCCCTGACTCGTGGGCGATCACGCCAATGAGTTCGCTGGCATTCCTGGTCTTGACGATCAAGCCGGTATTGAGGAACAGGTTGAGGCCCTCGGCCACAAATGCATTGATTTCCCGGCTATTAACCAAATAGATGTGGACCGCGCTCGGTTCGACGCCCGCCTGCTGGAACAGTGGCGTGGCATATATGCGGATGGTAGTTTCGATTTCCTCGTCGCGGATGAACGACATTTGTGTTTGAGCCCGGGCCCCACACGGGATCGACGCGAGGAACAAGGCCAGGGACAAAAGAGCAATGGGTTTCGTCAAAAATAAGCCTCCAAAGGGCGGACAGGTTAACCATCCGCTGCGGCGAACGCAACGCACCAGCATTTTGTGGGTGATCGCCGGCTTGACGGTGGCCGCGCTCGCGGCATGTGCAACCGCCGAGAGAGTGGCCGACGATACATTTTCCGTCAGCAACTTTGCCGGCATGGCGGCGGCCGACGAGCCCCAGGCGGTGCTGGTCGGACGCGACATACTCTCATTGGGCGGCACAGCCACCGACGCCGCCGTCGCTATGGCCTTCACGATGACCGTTACCCTCCCGTCGCAAGTCAGCTTGGGATCGTCGGGTGCCTGTCTGGTCTTCGATCGTGGCCAGAAGATGGTCAATGCCATCCTCTTTGTTCCGCCGCTCGCCGGCCCCACGGGCGACCCCAGCATCCTGCCGGGCATGCCGCGCGGCATGTTCCTTTTGCACGCCAAATACGGGCACGTCGTTTGGGCAGAAGTGCTTGGAACCGCGCAACGCATGGCGGTTCAGGGAGTGCCGGCGTCGCGGGCCTTCGTCCGTCAGTTCGCGCCGGTGTCGGCTTCGGTGCTGGCCGACCCGGTCGCCCGCGCGGTCTTCACGCGCGCGGACGGCGAAGCCATCGGCGAGGGCGACCGGTTGCTCAATCCCCAACTTGGCGCGACGATCGGCCACATCGCATTGCATGGTGTCGGCGAGTTCTATTCCGGCAACTGGTCGCGGGATTTCATAGCGGCCGCCCACCAGGCCGGGGCCACCTTCGGCGAAGCCGACATGCGCCCGTTCGCCGCCCAGGCCGTCGCGCCGCTCGGGATCCCCTACGGACACGAAATGGCCTATTTCGCGCCGCCGCCGGCGCTCACCGGCATTCCCGAAGCCCAGATCTGGGCTCATTTCGCCGAGACCGGGGACTACAAGGATGCCAAACCCGACCTCCGGCCGGGACTGGTCGGCGCATCCTTCGCGCGTGCGATCGCCGACCGCGCCCAATGGCTGAAGGCGCCGATCTCGCCGGCGGACGCGATCGGCAAGGCCCATGTCGAGACGGTGATGGCGGGGCTTGACGCGAACCAATCTCCGGCCGAGCTGTCGTCGGACGAACCCGTGGCCGGGGCCGGGCTGGTGACGGTCGACAATGCTGGCTCAGCCGTGGCCTGCGAATTCACGCTCAATCGTCCCTTCGGGACTGGCAGCATGGTTCCGGGCTTCGGAATCTATCTGCCGGCGCCCAGTCCAGATGTCGGGCTGGGGTTGGGGCCGATGCTGGCGATCAACCAGAATTCGAACGAATTCCGGTTTGCCGCGGCCGCCTCGGGCGGGCCGTCGGGCGCGCGTTCGCTGATCCGGGTCGCCGCCGACACGCTGCTGGCCGATCGCCCGCTCCTCGAGTCGGTCGCCGCGCTGCATGACGACCAGTCGCCCGGCCGGGTCGAGGCCGCGCGCTGCGGCAGCGGCCATCCCACCTTGGAACGCTGCAGCGCCGCGACCGATCCGCGCGGATCGGGACTTGCTCAGACGATGGCGCAGAGGTAGGCGTGCCGCTCAAGGTCGCCCAGCGCGGGCGCATACCGCCGTTCATCGTGATGGAAGTGATGCAGGCTGCGGCCGACCGCGTCGCCGCCGGCGGCGACGTCATCCATCTCGAAGTCGGACAGCCCTCGACCGGCGCGCCGCGCAAGGTAGTCGAGGCGGCGCATGCCGCGCTTGACGCCCATGTGCTCGGCTATACGCTTCCGTTCGGCAGCGCGCGGCTGCGGCAGCGGATCGCCGATCACTATCGCGACCTCTACGGGGTCGCGGTGCCGGTCGAGCGCATCGCCGTGACGGTAGGTTCGTCGGGCGCGTTCCTGCTCGCCTTCCTCGCCGCCTTCGATCCCGGCGACCGGGTCGGGATAGCCGCTCCTGGCTATTCCTGCTACCGCCAGATCCTCACCGCCGTCGGCGTCGAGCCGGTTTCGATCCCGGTCGGGCCGGCCACCGGCTCGAAACTGACCGTCGAGGCGTTGGCGGGAATCGAGACTCTCGATGGGCTGATCGTGGCCAGCCCGTCGAATCCGACCGGCGGCGTGCTGACCGACGTCGAGTTGGCCGCACTGATCGAATGGTGCCGGGCGCGCGGCGCGCGCTTGGTCTCCGACGAGATCTATCACGGCATCACTTATGGCGTTGCGGCCGGCACCGCGGCGAATGCGCCCGACGTGATCACCATCAACAGCTTCTCGAAATACTTCTCGATGACCGGCTGGCGGCTGGGCTGGATGGTGGTACCACCCGACCTCGTTCGCGGCATCGAGGTGCTGGCGCAGAACCTCTTTATTTCGCCGCCGTCGCTGTCCCAGGTCGCCTGCGTCGCGGCGTTCGACTGCGCCGAGGAACTCGACGGTCATGTAGCGCGCTATGCCCGCAACCGGGACATCCTGCTTGACGAATTGCCGCGCGCCGGTTTCGACCGGCTGGCTCCCGCCGAGGGCGCTTTCTACATCTATGCCGACGTGTCGCGCTACACCAACGACAGCGGCGCCTTCTGCAAGCGCATCCTGGCCGAGACGGGCGTCGCCTGCACGCCGGGCATCGACTTCGACCCCGCCGAGGGCCACCGGTTCATGCGCTTGGCCTATCCGCGCTCCGAGGCCGAAGTGGCGGAAGCCGCCCGTCGCCTCAAGGCTTGGAAGAAGTGACGGGCGGCTGAGTTTAGAATTGCCGCGCCTGAATGACCTTCAAGACCCGGGATATGGCCGTGGGCCCGACGCTGGTTTGGCCTTTGAACGGCCCATCGATAATCACCACCAGGCTCAGCAGCAATCCGACGGCGCAGGCCAACCCGGCGTGGGACAATTGCTTGTCCTGCGTCGCGTGGGTGATGGTGACGAGGATCGCCAGCAACACCAGCAGACCGGTGATCATCGCCCAGTAGAGGCTCGGCAGCGACGTCTGGGTCATCGCCAGACGGGCTTCGCGGACGTCGGCCATTTCGTCCAGCGATCGCTGCATATCGTTGAACTGTCCCATCTGTCGCGGACTTGAAGGCTCGAGCGCCCGCACCAAGGAGGCCAGTTTTTCGTAGAGTGTATCGACTTCGTCGCTGCGGCCGTCATGCTGCAGCAACGGCCATTCGACGCGGATCTCCGTATTGGCATATTGCTCGACCAAGCTTCGCGCGGCGCTGGCTTCGGGCGAGCCGTAGCGCAGCAGCAGCCGGTCCATCGTGTTGAGCTGATTGGCCTCCTTGTTCACCAGTTGCTCGGCGTCACGGAAATTTGCCTGTACCTGATAGAGCGCAAAAGCGAGGACGAAAATGAGAGAAGAAACGACCGCCTTGAACGCGTCGGAGGCACCGTCCATCACTTCCTTGCGAACGCTCAGGCCGAGTCGCTGGCGCAGCCACGGCAGCAGAAGGGCGCAAACGACGAGGGTGGCGGTCACGACGAAAAAGGTCGCGGCGTCACCGAGATTTTGCAGGAAATCGATCGTTTTTGGCATCGTCCTATTCCTCGAATGGGCGCGACCGTCGGCAACCGCCGTCAATCCGCTGGTGCGCGCCAGTGTTCAGACTATTTCGTGGGGCAAGGCGCTCCCGTGGTCTCGGTCGCAGGCTCAAGCGTCCCGTCGGCGACCAATTGCGCGGCGGTGGCGTCGGTCTCGAATTGCGTCGCACCGCCCGGTTCGTCGAACCATGGCGCCGCCCGGCCGGTCCAGACCAGCAGCGGCTCCTTCACGCGATAAGTGGTGTAGGGGAGCTGCACGCAATCGTAAGGCAGCGCTCTGGCATCGTAAGCCGCATTTCTTGGACTGAAGAAGCGGCCGTACGGGCTGCCGAAGCGGTCCAGCAGCATGCCCGGGGGCAATACGATAGGCAGTGGCGCGCCCGCGAATCCGTCGGCCGGCGGCCAGTTGATGGATCCCTTGGCGTCGACCCATTTGTCCGCCAGGGTCGGGCGCAAAGGTGGCGCCAGCGCGGCGCGCGGCGGTCCCTGAGTGGCGCAGCCCGCCAGGATGGCCAGGGCAAGAACGAGCGCGAGCTTCCGCATCAAACATCCTCTCCAAACCGACGGGATGATTGTCCGCGCCGAAATGACGAGACCCAGTATGGTCGTTAGGCCGCGTCATGGCCGGATTGATCCGGCCATGACGTTCCCAATATGCCGTTACGCCGCCACTTTGGGCAGTTCGGTCAGCGCCTTGTCGAGCGCCTTGGTGTCGAACGGCTCGTCCTTCAGCTTGCCCGCGAAGTAGTCGGCGTAGGCCTGCATATCGAAATGCCCGTGACCCGACAGGTTGAACAGGATCGTCTGCCCCTTGCCTTCCTTCTTGCAGCGCAGCGCCTCGTCGATCGCGCATTTGATCGCATGCGTCGATTCGGGCGCGGCGACGATGCCTTCGGTGCGGGCGAACTGGACTCCGGCGGCGAAGCATTCGTTCTGCGCATAGGCGCGGGCCTCGATCAGCCCGAGGTTGAGCGCGTGGCTAACCAGGGGCGCCATGCCGTGATAGCGAAGCCCACCGGCATGGATGGGCGAGGGGATGAAGGTAGAGCCCAGCGTATGCATCTTGACCAGCGGGGTGAGGTGGCCGGTGTCGCCGAAATCGTAGGCGTACTTGCCCTTAGTCATGGTCGGGCACGAAGCCGGCTCGACCGCGATGATGCGCACGCTCATGCGCCCCTTGGCTTTCTCGCCGAGGAACGGGAAGGCGATGCCGGCGAAGTTGCTTCCGCCGCCGGCGCAGCCGATCACGATGTCAGGCACCGCGCCCGCGTCGGCCAACTGGAGCATGGCTTCCTGGCCGATCACGGTCTGGTGCATCAGCACATGGTTGAGCACCGATCCGAGCGAGTATTTGGTGTCATCGCGCTGCGCGGCGACTTCGACCGCTTCGGAGATGGCGATGCCAAGCGAGCCGGTCGAATTCGGGTTGGCGGCCAGGATCGCGCGGCCCGAATTGGTGGTGTTCGACGGGCTGGCGATGCATTTGGCGCCGTAGGTTTCCATCAGGGCGCGGCGATAGGGTTTCTGCTCGTAACTGATCTTGACCATGAAGACATCGACTTCGAGGCCGAACAATTGTCCGGCGAAGGCGAGCGACGAACCCCATTGGCCGGCGCCGGTTTCGGTCGAGAGCCGTTTCACGCCTTCCTGCTTGTTGTAGAAGGCCTGCGGCACCGCGGTGTTCGGCTTGTGGCTGCCGGCGGGGCTGACACCCTCGTATTTGAAGAAGATCTTGGCCGGCGTATCGAGCGCCTTCTCCAGCCGCCGTGCGCGAATCAGCGGCGTCGGCCGCCACAGGCGATAGATATCGCGCACCGGTTCGGGGATGTCGATGTATCGATCGGTCGCCACCTCCTGCAGGATGATGGCCATCGGAAACAGGGGCGAGAGATCGCCCGGCCCCACTGGCTGCCCGGTGCCGGGATGCAGCACCGGCGCGGGCGGCTTGGGAAGGTCGGCCACCACATTGTACCAGGACTTCGGAATCCGGTCCTCGGACAGCAGATACTTGGTCGATTCGGCCATGGTCGCCCCCCATTTTCGGCATTATGCGAAAAGCTTTCGACTCTTCTAAACCACCGATCCGCCCCGGTCAAAGCGCCGCGGTCGATACTACGGAAGGATCTGGCGCAGCGCGGCCACGAATGGTTTGGTCGGGTCAGTCTTGGTCTCGGTCATCAGCGCGCGGACGCCGTCGATCTTGACCGCCACCGCGCCATGCAGGTCGAAGCGCAGCGTGTCGCCCTCGAGATGGGCAGGCAGCGCCAGCAGTTTGCCTGGCTTGGCGCGGCCGGCCAGATCGACGCCCCAGCCGCTGTCGACGGTCAGTCCGCCCGGACCGCTGCGCTCGACGATCACGATCGGCTGGCCATTGCCGTCGCCATATCCCAGCCACGCCCGCTGCGCGCCGGCGAGGTCGAGGTCGAGCGCGGCCAAAACCGGTTTCGCATCGTCGCGGTAGCACTTGAACTCGCCCGGTTTGAATGTCAGCGAGGGATCAAGCATGAACTGGGCGCACCCGGCATAAGGATTGAAGTCTTTCGAGTAACCGGCGCTGTGCCCGTGCACGTCGCGGTCCACAACCATGAACGGGATGGATTTCGCCTCCATCAGCCCGCGCACATGCGGCGCGCGGTCGATATTGGGCGCCAGCTCGTCATCCGGCGCCAGTACGAAGACGGCACGGTCAACCTGCAGCGCCTCTGCCTGCGTGTAGGTATGTTGCGCGATCGAGTACGAATCCTGGTCGGTGACCACGCCCGAGTAGCCGCGCGCGGTTGTGCCGATGCCGGGCGCCATGGCCACGACGGCATAGACCCGGACCGAGTCGGCGGCTGCCAGTGCGATCGCGCCGCCATAGGACTGACCGGCCAGGATGATCCGGGAATATCCGGCCTGCGCCTGGGTTTTCGCTTCCTCGATCAGGCGTTCCACATGGCGCTGGCCGGCGTTCGACCAGTTGTTCTCGTAGGTTGGATTGCGATCGAGCTTGATCACGTCCCAGCCATGGGCCGCCAATCCCATCGCCAGCAGCGGAGGCGGGTACTGGTATTGCATCTTAGTGCCGTTGACACCGTGGTTCCAGATCACCAGCCCGGT
>Ga0181537_10003234_pt1 | contig 14016 bp, 10 predicted proteins | sample PEATcosm2014_Bin_39_FD_119765 | JGI IMG/M metagenome (GOLD analysis project Ga0181537, IMG submission 119765) | Peatland microbial communities from MTU Mesocosm Facility, Houghton, MI, USA - PEATcosm2014_Bin23_10_metaG | ecosystem: Environmental > Terrestrial > Soil > Wetlands > Peat | place... | reverse complement strand
CTCCTCACGTAATAAATGATGCGATACCCGCCGCGTTTACCTCGACCTTGCGCTGCCCAACGAATCTTGCGGATGCCGCTGGACCCCGGAATCACCGGCCCGACATCAGGATTTCTCATCAGGGACTCCTGGAGTGCACCGTATTCCTCATCGGTCAGATACTCGATCACGAGCTTCGTAAAAAGCCGTGTTTCGGATGAAACTGAACATCAACGCAATATACGGCAATGCCGTATAACGTCAAGCCACCCCCTGTCGGCGCCGACGCACGGCTTTAACGATGGGCCTGAGCGATGCGGGGTTGCGCAGACGGAAAACGAAGCCACTTATCCCATCACCGATTTTCTTGTCCAAAGAGTGCCCCGGGCAGGAATCGAACCTGCGACCTAGCGCTTAGGAGGCACTCGCTCTATCCACTGAGCTACCGAGGCTTTAGATCAAGGCCGGAGGCATCTCCGGCCCTGAATGGTGGTGGAGGAGAAGGGGATCGAACCCTCGACCTTCGCATTGCGAACGCGACGCTCTCCCAACTGAGCTACTCCCCCGAAAAAGGGCCCGGAATATTAGCAGCAAAGGCCGCCGATGCCAAAGTATCGCCTATGAACCCCCGCCAATCCTGGGCTAGGATGTGAAAACTGAAAATCCATCACCATAGATTCGTTGTCAAGCCTTACAACGCTCTTGCAGGGGTGGCTCGATCGAGACTAAAACGCCGGATCCGAGGTTTTCAGCGGAGGCTTCACTGCCTCCGCGGCAATCGGCTTCGTTGGATGAGGGTCGCATCCGGCTTCAAGCGGGGCGGCATGTTTCGGTAGGTCAAGCGAGAGGTGATTCCGTTTGTGTCCAAAAACGGTCTGGCGGTGTCAATCCGCGGAAGCAATCACGACGGCCGCTCGATCGGCAAGTACCCGGTGCGGCCTTTCAGTCGTAATCGAGACGCAGGCCGCCGCAATGCCCCGGAAATGCACCAGGGCGAGCATCGACGGCGTAGAAGGAGAAATCAGCCATGAATGCGATCACACGCGATAAGAGCAAACTCGGAATCGTCGGCGTCGGTTACATGGGCCGGCCGATCGCGCAGAGGTTGCTTGAATCGGGATTCAAACTGAGTGCCTACGATCGGCACCGCGCCAAAGCGGAACAGCTGGTTCCTCATGGCGGCACAGTCGCGCAAAGCGTGGCGGAACTTGCCGCCGGTTGCGACGTCGTGCTGTCCTGCCTTGCGACCGATGAAGCCGTTCTGAGCGTCTACAAAGGGACGGACGGCGTGTTTGCCAATGCGCGTCGTGGGTCCGTGGTCATCGATCTGAGTACGGTGAATCCCGAGACCTCCCGGGAACTCTCGAGACTGGGTTCCGAGCGTGGAGTTCATGTCCTCGACGTAACCATGTCGGGGAGCACGCCGGTCGCCGAGCAGGGGGCGCTGACCCTGTTCGGTGGCGGAGATCAAGAATGCTTCGCCGCCGCGGAGTCGATCTACAAGGTGATCGCCAGAAAGTACTTTTATCTGGGGCCAAGCGGTTCCGGAGCAACCATGAAGCTTGTCGTGAACAGCCTATTGGGGATCGGGATGCAGGCAATCGCCGAGGCCCTTGCACTTGGCGAGAAGGCGGGTCTCGATCGTGACCGATTGCTGGGTGTTCTCTCAGAGACCGCGGTCATCGCTCCTGCGCATGTAGGCAAACTGCAAAGAGCGATGAAGAGCGACTATAGCCCGCAGTTTCCGCTACGCCTCATGAACAAGGACTTCGGTCTGATTCTCGACCTCGCGGCCGCGGTGGGCGCGCAAATGCCCGCGGCACGGGCGGCTTATGAGGTTAACGCACTGCAATCGGAGCAGGGAGTAGAGCAAGACTTCTCCGCGGTGATTCTGCAAATGGAAAAGCAAGCCTCCCGCTTGGCGTGAGTTGCTCGCGCGACGGTTGGCGGACATCATCCGTGAGCACGTCGCGGGGTCGTGCCGCAAGGGCTTTGCGGCGGAGCACTCTGACTACCGTCTGTAAAGCTATGCAAAGATCGCGCCTCGCCAGAGGGTGCCGCCGCTTGCATCGTCTATGATTTGACCGGCCCCACCCGGCGAGGTGCAATGTGACGGCCGCAAGGATTCTTCTCGTAGATGATGATGTCGAACTGCTCGACCTGCTCAAGAGCTATATGGAGCGGCAAGAGTTTGCTGTCACCACCACCCATGTTGCTGCGCTGGGCGTAGCAGAGGCGCTCTCCGGCGAGTACGGCTTGGTCGTGCTCGACGTAATGATGCCGCACATGAACGGCATTGAAGCCCTGAGACGAATCCGCATGGTCAACCTGACTCCTATACTGATGCTAACGGCAAAAGGAGATGATGCTGACCGGATAGCCGGGTTAGAACTCGGTGCCGATGACTACGTAACCAAACCCTGCACGCCACGGGAGCTGGTGGCCCGGGTCCGCGCGATTTTGCGTCGTACCCGCGTCCTCGAAGGAATCGAGGAAACTCCAGCGGTGATCGGCTCCGCATGGCTCAAAGTTTTTACACGCCAGCGGCGGGCAGAATGTGGTGGCCGGCCGGTCGATCTGACTAGCACGGAGTTCAATCTTCTCGAAGCCCTCGCGCTGCATATTGGTCATCCGGTAAGCAAGAACGAGTTGTCCAAACGGGCATTGGGCAGGTCGCTTGCTCGCTTCGACCGTAGTATCGACGTACATATGAGCAGCATTCGTCGCAAGTTAGGAACTGCTCCAGATGGCCGTTCGTGGATTCAGACCGTCGTGCGCCAGGGCTATCAGCTGCTTGCGTAGGCTGCCTGAGCAGGCGGCCATTACAAATGTTTGCGCAGCTTTACTCCTAGTTAACTGCGCTTTACACGGGTCTGCGCGACAGTATCTCCCGACGAAACGCCACCCTCGACAGCCTTGGCGGTTGGCGCCGTCGAAGAAATCCGAACGGTGTTCGTGGAGAGACTCATGGCGACAAAGCGATTTCTGGCATTGGTTACAGCAATTGTCATTACGTTTTTTCTGACGTTCTTCTTGGACCGCATTTTCGTTCTCGAGCAGGGTGCAACACCGGGCTTAGCCCATGTGACTGCACGCACGGACCTGGGCAGCCGCCACCCGCCCGGCGTCATTGAGCCCACGACGTGACGAATCCAGCGACGCTTAGGGATGGACGTGCCGTTACCGAGCGTACTTGGGGGACCCGCATGCACACAACCATTGCGGCACTGCTGTTAACTTTTCTACGTTCTTTGTCCAGCGGCGGGACGTTATCTACCGATTCTCCCGACGATAGGGCTAGGGTTGCTGCAACGTCGACCGTCGGTGGAATGGCTCCGCTGAAGAAACCAAGCCGCCTCGCTTCTGCCAATCTCCGCTCGCCTGAGATAGACCTCCGGAAGCAGTGAACACGCCGCCCGCTGGCCGCCCGACCGGCACCATCGCCTACGTAGCGCCGCTGCGCGCGCCTTCCAGATCGAGCGCTGTGACGCGGTTTCGACCGGCGCTCTTGCTCCGGTTCAAGGATTGATCCGCCAGGTCGAGCGCGTTTTCATGCCCTGGGCTGCGTTCGGACGAACGGCGCTTTCTGGGAGGGCGGCACCGGCCGGCGGCGAGACTTGCGCCAGAGATCGTAGATGGCGAGTGCGCTGGTCAGCCCCGCGAGCATCGCGAAATAGGCGCGGGGTCCGAACGCGGTGATCAAACTGCCCGCGAGCATGGGTCCCAAGGCCGCGGCGCCGCCGTTCAAGAGCAAGAGAGTGCTGCTCGAGGCGACCATCTGTGCCGGCTCGAGCTTGTCGTTGACGTGCGATACGGACAGTGAATACAGCGTCAGGACGAATCCGCTGAACAACGCCGCGAGCGTCAGGAATGCGGCGTGCGGCATGTCGGGGAACGCGACGATGCTGCCCGCGAGAACGGCGGCGAGCGTGCAGATGCCGGCGATCACCGTGCGCCGATCCATGCGGTCCGACAGCCGGCCGACGGGATATTGCGTCACGACGGCGGCGAGGATGCTGACCGCCATGAATGCGGCCACGCCGCCGGTCTCCAAGCCGCTGAGCCGCGCGTACACCGGCCCCATCGAGAATATGACGGAGGAAATCAGGCCCGACACGGTGATCGCGACCACGCCGAGCGGTGAATTGCGGTACAGATCGAGCAGGCGTACCTTGCGCGGCGCGGCGTGCGCCGGCAGTTGCTGCGCGGAAACCACGATCGGGACCATGGCGAGGGAGATCAGCACCGATACCAGCATGAACGGGGCGGGGGTGCGCGGATCCGACAAGATGAGCAGGAACTGCGCGCAGCCGAGACCGACGTACAGGACCACCATGTACACCGCGAACAGCCTGCCGCGGTTCGCGCGGCTTGCGCGGTCGTTGAGCCAGCTTTCGGCAACCACGTAAATGCCGGCGAAACACAGGCCCGACAGCAGGCGCATGGCGGCCCAGGTGAAGGGATTGACGAAACCGCCCTGCACGAGAACGGCCACCGATGCGACGGCCGCGAGCGCGGCAAACACGCGGATGTGTCCGACCTGGCGCAGCAGCGGCGGCGCGATGAAGGTGCCGAGCAGATATCCCACGTAGTAGCAGGACATGATGATGCCGGTCACCAGCGTTGGAAATCCTTCGAGCGTGGCGCGCAGGCCGAGCAGCGTGCTCTGCAGGCCCGCGCCCAGCATCAGGACGCCCATGCCGAGAAGCAGCGGCCAGGTGGTGGTGACTGTGCTAAGCGGCACGGCGCCTCCGATGAACAATGATCTCCCCGCGCGGGAGTATATATTGCGGGTACCCGCACCGCTTGCTTAGAGAGTGTTCAGTTTGAAAATCCTTGGACAGTTCCGCACCGCGCGCTCGGGCCGGGTGCGATTCTTCAACGGGATCTGGCGCGCTACTGGCTCCCGGCGAATGCCGGGATGATGCCGGGCACGAGGTACTGCTGAATGACGACGATGACGACCAGCACCAGCGTCAGCGCCACGCTGTGAACGAACGTGCGCGCGAGCACCGCACCCTCCCTGCCCTTCAAGTCGGTGACCGAGACGCCTGTGGCGATGTTCTGCGGCGAGATCATCTTGCCGAGCACGCCGCCGGAGGAGTTGGTGGCGGCAAACAGCAGCGGATTGAGCTGCAATTGCCGGGCGGCAACCACTTGCAGATTGCCGAACAGCGCGTTGCCGGAGGTGTCGCTGCCGGACAGAAATACGGCGATCCACCCCAGGAAGGGTGAGAACAAGATGAATGCGTGCCCGGTCGAGGAGACCGCGAGACCCAGCGTATAGGCGAGTCCGGAGTAGTTCATCACATAGGCGAGTCCGACGATCAGCATCACGGTCAAGACCGCCTGCCAGATCTGGCGGATGGTGCGCACGGCGCACCGGAAGAATTCGCCGACCGGCAGTCCGACCAGCAATGCCGTGATGATGGCCGCGAGCAGGATGGCGGTGCCGGTGCCGAGGGGCTGGAAATTCCACACCGCGGCGTAGGGCTTGTCGTGGTACAGCGTAATGGAGATTGCCTTGTCCAATCCGGGCCAATGAACCGCCTGCTGTCCCACCGTGGCAATCTTGAGGTACGTCCACGCGATCACCGTGGCGGTCACGATCAACCAAGGCATCCAGCCCTGCCAGGCCGGGACCGGGCGCGCCACGGGAACGGGCGCCGCGTGCGGCGCTTGGGAGATCGTGAACTCCGGGTCCACCGCCGGCCGCCAGAACTGCAGGAACAGCAAGGTCACCGCGAGCGATGCCAGCGCGGCGAATACGTCGGTCAGGGTGTAGTCCAGATAGTTGGAGGCGGCAAACTGCGCCACGCCAAAGCTCAAGCCCGCGACCAGCAACATGGGCCAGAGGGCGCGGGCGGAGCGCCATCCGCCGTAGAGCACCGTGACATAGAAGGGCAGCAGGGCGGCGATCAGCGGCAGTTGGCGGCCGATCATGGCCGCCAGCGCCGGCGCAGGCAGCCCGGTCACCGCGCCCAGCACTGTGACGGGCGCGCCGAGCGCACCGAAGGCCACCGGGGTGGTATTGAAGATCAGCACGAACACCAGCGCGTCGAGGGCCGGAAAGCCGCACATGATGAGGAGCGATGCGGTGATGGCGACCGGCGCGCCGAAGCCGGCGATGCCCTCGAGCAGCGCGCCGAAGCAGAATCCGATGGCGATCAACACCACCCGCCGGTCGTTGGGCAAGTGCCTGATCACCCAGGCGCGGAATGCATCGAAGCGCCCGGACGCAACGGCGACGTTGTACAGCAGCAGCGCATTGATGACGATCCACATCACCGGCCAGAGCGCGAACACGGCGCCATTGAGGGCCGAGGAGAGTGCCATGCCCGCCGGCATTCCCCACACCGTGGCAGCTATCAACAAGCCGACGACGAGACCCGCCAGCGCGGCCTGCCAGGCCGGGCGCTTCAAGATTCCGAGCAGCACCAGAACCGTGGCGATGGGCAGAACCGCCACGAGGAACGACAGCGACAAACTGTCGCCGACCGGTGTCAACAACTGGTGAAACATTGGTTTTCCCCCGATTACGGCCCTTCCCGCCGCAGGCGTGCTTTTGACTCATGCTACTCCTGTGCGGCCGATTCTGTCATCGCGCCGTGGAGGACGACCGCCGCGCGACCATTGCCCCGCTCCTCGAGGAGAGTCATGCATAATGAGTAGTATGACTACCTCACTTGGCGCGGACGCACGGGGCGCGGGCGCGCCGGCCGAACCCACGCGCGAGAGACGCCAGGCAGAGGTGGTTGCCGCGCTCGTCGAGATTCTGCCGCGCGACGCCATCCTGTTCCGCCGTGAGGACACCGTGCCCTACGAGTGCGACGGGCTGACCGCCTACCGCACCTCGCCCTTGGCCGTGGTGTTGCCGCAGACCGAGATTGAAGTCGCCGCGATCCTCTCGCTTTGCCACCGCATGGGCGTGCCGGTCATCGCGCGCGGCGCAGGCACGGGGCTCTCGGGCGGCGCCCTGCCGCATCATTGGGGAGTGATCCTGTCGCTCGCCAAGTTCAACAACATCCTCAAGATCGATCCCGCCGCGTGCACCGCCGCCGTGCAATGCGGCGTGCGCAACCTCGCGATCAGCGAGGCGGCGGCGCCCCATGGTCTTTACTACGCGCCGGATCCGAGCAGCCAGATCGCGTGCACCATCGGCGGCAATGTTGCGGAGAATTCGGGCGGCGTGCACTGCCTGAAGTACGGGCTGACACTGCACAACGTGCTGCGCATCCGCGGCTTCATGGTGGACGGGGAGCCCATAGAGTTCGGTTCGGAGGCGCTCGATGCGCCGGGCCTGGATCTCGTGCCGCTGATCGTGGGAAGCGAGGGCATGCTGGCCATCATCACCGAAGTCACGGTGAAGCTGGTGCCCAAGCCGCGCCTGGCCCGCTGCATCATGGCGAGCTTCGAGGACATCGAATCGGCCGGCGCCGCGGTGGCGAGCGTGATCGCGCGCGGCATCATCCCCGCGGGCCTCGAGCTCATGGACAAGGCCATGACCGCCGCGGTCGAGGCGTTCGTGCACGCCGATTACGACCTCGAGGCCGCCGCGATTCTCCTGTGCGAGAGCGATGGCACTCCCGAGGAGGTGGCCGAGGAGATTGCGCGGATGGAGGAGGTCCTCACCGCCGCGGGCGCATCGCGAATCGAGGTGAGCCGGGACGAGGCACAGCGGCTGAGGTTTTGGAGCGGGCGCAAGAACGCCTTCCCGGCCTCCGGCGGCATCAGCCCGGACTACATGTGCATGGACTCCACCATCCCGCGCAAGCGCCTGGCGGAGATGCTGCGGGCCATCGAGGACATGCAGGGCAAGTACGGCCTGCGCTGTGTCAATGTCTTTCATGCCGGCGACGGCAATCTGCATCCCCTGATCCTGTTCGACGCGGAGGATGCGGAACAGATGCGCCGCTGCGAGCTGTTCGGCGCCGACGTCCTGGAGACCAGTGTGCGGCTGGGCGGCACCGTGACCGGCGAGCACGGCGTGGGGGTGGAGAAATTGAACTCCATGTGCGTGCAATTCTCGCCCGCCGAACGCGCGCTATTCGTGGCGGTCAAACGCGCCTTCGATCCGCTCGAGCTGCTGAATCCGGGAAAAGTGATCCCGAGCCTCAGGCGCTGCGCCGAGTACGGCAAGATGCACGTGCACCGCGGCATGCTGCCGTTCCCGGACTTGCCGAGGTTTTGATGAACAGCCAGGATCCGGCACTCGCGCGATTGCTCGACCAGGTCGATCAGGCCCGCTCGCGGCGGGCGCCGCTCGACATCCGTGGCGGCGGTACGAAGGTTTTCTACGGCGGCACGCCGCGCGGTGAACCGCTGCACATCGGCAGCCTGGCGGGCATCAGTTGCTACGAGCCCACGGAACTGGTGGTGACGGTTCGCGCCGGCACCCCGCTCGCGGAACTGGAGGCGGCCCTCGAGGAGCACGGCCAGTGCCTGCCATTCGAGCCGCCGCGTTTCGCTGCCGGCGGCACGGTGGGAGGCATGGTGGCGGCGGGGCTGTCGGGACCCGCGCGCGCCAATGCGGGCGCGGTTCGCGATCACGTACTCGGCGTTACGCTGCTCGATGGACGCGCCGAGGTTCTGACCTTCGGCGGCCAGGTCGCCAAGAACGTGGCGGGCTACGATGTGTCGCGGCTGCTGGCGGGATCCTTGGGCGTATTGGGCGTCATATGCGAGGTGTCGCTCAAGGTGCTGCCGGTCAACCGCGCCGTGTCGACCCTGCGCTTCGATTGGGATGAGGTCCGGACTCTCGAGCGGCTCAAGGCGTGGGCATCGCAACCGTGGCCCGTGACTGCCAGCGCCTGGCACGAGGGACGGCTGCATCTGCGCTTGGGGGGTGCCCTGGCGGCGGTGAGCGCGGCCCGCGCAAAGCTCGGCGGCGAGGTGCTCGCCCCGGATGCCGCCGCTGCGTGGTGGTCGAGCCTGCGCGACCAGAGCGCCGGTTATTTCTCACTCAGCGATGCCGACCTCGCGCGCGGCGAATCTCTGTGGCGGCTGTCCCTGCCCGCGGCCGCGGCGCCCGTGAGGCTGCCGGGCCGGCAGCTGATCGAGTGGCACGGCGCCCAGCGTTGGTGGCGCACGGACACGGGCGTGCGGGCGGTGCGTGCGGCCGCCGCGCTGGCGGGCGGCCATGCCACGCTGATCCGCGGCGCCGACAAGTCCGCGGGAGTCTTTACGCCCGTGAGCGATGCGCTGATGCGAATCAACCGGGGGCTGAAGCAGGCTTTCGATCCGCACCGCATTTTCAATCCCGGGCGCTTGTACGCCGAGCTGTGATGCCGACATGCAGACGCATCTGAGCCCGGACTTCAAGGACACTCCCGAGGGCGAGGAGGCGCAGGCCATCATCCGCAAATGCGTGCACTGCGGATTCTGCAACGCCACCTGCCCGACCTATCAATTGCTCGGCGATGAACTGGACGGCCCGCGCGGGCGCATCTATTTGATCAAGCAAGTGCTCGAGGGCGCGGACGTCACGCGCAGCACCCAGCAGCACCTGGACCGATGTCTCACCTGCCTCAATTGTCAGACCACCTGCCCCAGCGGAGTCGAGTACGGCCATCTCGTAGATATCGGGCGCAAGATCGTCGATGAGCGGGTCGAGCGCCCGGCGGCCGAACGGGGGGCTCGGTGGCTGCTCAGAGAGGGAATGACCTCATCGCTGTTTGCCCCGGCCCTGCGTGTGGGCAGGGCGCTGCGGCCGCTGTTGCCCGCCGTGCTCAAGGACAAGGTGCCGGGGCTATCGCGCGATTCCGCCGAGCACACAGCGGCGCGGGGCTCGAGCGATCGCGGGGCGAGCGCTCCGGCGCGCGTGCACCGGCGCGCGGTGTTGATGCTCAAGGGCTGCGTGCAACCCGCGATGATGCCCAATATCGATCGCGCCACGATGCGCGTTCTGGCCGCGGCAGGCATCGACACCCTGTACGCGGAGGGTACCGGCTGCTGCGGCGCCGTGCGCGCGCATCTCGGCGCTCCCGACAAGGCTCTGGACGACATGCGCCGCAATATCGATGCGTGGCTGCCCATTGTCGCCACCGGCGATGTGGAGGCGGTCGTGACCTCGGCATCGGCCTGCAGCCTCGCGATCAAGGAGTACGCGCACGCGCTGCGCGGCGATGCACAGTACGCCGCCAAGGCGGCGCGCATCAGCGGGCTGGCGCGAGATCTCTGCGAACTTTTGCCCGGGCTCGTCCCTGTTCTGAAGGACAAGATGCGCGGCGGCGGATTGCCGCGGCTGGCGTTTCACCCGCCCTGCACATTGCAGCACGGCCAGCGGCTGCGCGGCGGAGTTGAAATGCACCTGCGCGAGCTCTCGTTCGACGTCGAGGTCGCGGCAGGTGACAGCCATTGGTGCTGCGGCTCGGCAGGCGCCTATTCGATTCTGCAACCGGATCTCGCCAGGCAATTGCGCGACCGCAAGCTCGACAACCTGGCGAAGCTCGGACCGCAATGCATCGTCTCGGCCAATATGGGCTGCATTCAACACCTGCAGTCGGGCACGGTCACTCCCGTCAGGCACTGGATCGAGGTGTTGGATGACGCTTTATGTGCCTAGGGCTTAGCGCGCCGTCTGCCGTTACCCGCCGCTTAGCGCGCCATCGACGGCGCAGGCAAGTTTCGCGACGATTTGCTCCAGTTCTCCGTCACTGGCATTGTAGGGCGGGGCGATGATGAGGGTGTCGCCCGCCGTGCCGTCGACGTTGCCCGAACAGGGATAACAAATGAGCCCCTCGGCGAAGGCGCGCGCGCCGATGTCGAAGCTCAGCGCGCGCTCCGCGGGAAACGGGCGCTTGCTTGCGCGGTCCCGCACCAGCTCGATGCCGATGAAAAATCCCCGCCCGCGCACATCGCCGACCTCCTCGAATCGGGACAGGGATTCGCGCAGGGCGCGCTGAAAAGCGGCCCCGACGGTGCGCACGCGCTCGAGCAGGCCGTCGCGCTCGATGATGTGCTGCACGGCCAGCCCCGCCGCGCAGGCGGCGGTGTGACCGGTGAAGGTATGCCCCGTCATGTACGCGCCGTGTTCGCCCTGGATGGGCGCGGCCACCCGTGCGCTGACGAGGGTCGCACCCAGTGGAATGTAGCCGCCGGCCAATCCCTTGGCGACGCTCATGATGTCCGGCACGACGCCGTCGTGCTCCAGGGCGCGCCAGGTGCCGGTGCGGCCCGCGCCGCACATGACTTCGTCGGCGATCAACAGCACGTCATGCCTGCGGCATACCGCCTGAACGGCTTGCATGTATCCGGCGGGCGCGGGCACGACGCCCCCCGCCGCGCCCACGACCGGCTCGACGATGAAGGCGGCGACGTTCGACGGTCCCAGGGATACGATCGCGTGCTCGAGCTCCGCGGCAAGATGCCCGGCCAATGTCTCGGCGGACACGCCATCGGGCATGCGGTACGCATTCGCCGCGGAGACGAAGGTGACGTCGAGCAGGCTTCCCTCGAAGGCGCGGCGCCGCTGCGCGAAGCCCGAGATCGACAGCGCTCCTAAGGTATTGCCGTGCCACGACCGCTGGCGGGCGATGAAGCGGCGCTTGCGCATGAGACCGCGGGCCGCAAAATGCTGAAGGGCGATCTTCAGCGCCGATTCGACGGCTTCGGACCCGCTGCCGCTGTACACAATGTCCTGAAAGTCGCCTCCGCACAGGCGCAGCACCGTCTCCGTTAGGCCCTCGAGCGCCGAGCTCGTGAACAGATAGCGATAGGCGTAGGCGATCTCGTCGAGCTGCCGCGCGATGGCCGCATTGACCTCCGGGTGGGCGTGCCCGAGGCAGAACACCGCAGGACCGCCCGAGCCGTCGAGATAGCGCTTGCCCGCGGCATCGATGAGGTAGCTGCCCTGTCCGCGCGCAATGCGCGGCAGTGCGGCGATTCCGAATCCACTGGGGCGATTTTTCAATGGGTGACCTCCGCTGGCAATATGCGAATATATCGCATGCAGCAGCCAGTCTCGTCCGGACCTGATCCCTTGCCGTTCGCGAATCGCGACCGGGCCTTGGGGGTGATCGCCACGGCGACGATACTGGCGCTGCTGTATCTGGCACGCGAGGTGCTGGTTCCGATCACTTTGGCGATCATTCTGAGCCTGTTGATCGCGCCCTTGGTGCGGCTGCTGCGGCACTTGGGTCTGGGCCAGACACTCTCGGTGCTGGCGGCCGTTCTGCTGCTGGCGTTTTCCTTCGCGGCGGTCGCCGGGGTCATCGGGTCGCAGCTCGTGCGCCTGGTGCAAAGTCTGCCGCAGTACGAGCGCACCATCGAAGGCAAGCTGCGCACTCTGAACGATTTCACCGTCAGCGGGGTCAATGCCATCACCGGACAGATGGGGCGCCTGACGGACCGGCGCGCGAGGAGCGAGCCGGCCGGAACTCTCGCGCAGCCCAGGACCTTGGGTCCCGCCGAGCCCATACCCGTCGAATTGCGCGAACCGGCGCCCAGTCCGTGGCAGGTTCTCGAACGGGTGCTCGGATCGGTCTGGGTGCCGATCGAGACCGCGGGAATCGTGCTGGTGGTGCTGGTGTTCGTGCTGCTGGAGCACGAAGCCTTGCGCGACCGCTTCATCCGCATCGCCGGCGGCAGCGACATTCGCTTGACGACGCTCGCCATCAACGATGCCGGCGAGCGCCTGTCGCGTTTTTTCGTCTCCCAGTTCGCCGTCAACTTCGGCGTGGGGGTGATGGTCTGGATCGGGCTCAGCATCATCGGGCTGCCTCATCCGCTGCTGTGGGCGGCGCTCGCGGGCGTGCTGCGCTTCGTGCCCTATGTCGGGGTATGGATAGCGGCACTGTGCTCCGCGCTGCTCGCCGCCGCGGTCGATCCGGGCTGGTCGCTGGCGCTGACCACGCTCGCCCTGTTTCTCATCCTCGAGCTGATCGCCGCGCAGCTGGTCGAGCCGCAGCTGTACGGTCATACCACGGGACTCTCGCCGCTCTCGGTGGTGATTGCCGCGATATTCTGGAGCTGGCTGTGGGGTCCGATCGGCTTGATCGTGTCGACGCCGTTGACGCTGTGCCTGTTGGTTGCGGGGCGCCACATCAAGGCGCTCAGCCTGCTCGACATTCTGCTGGGAGACACCCAGGCGCTGACCATGCCGGAGAGGTTCTATCAGCGCGCCTTGTCGGCCGATGCCGATGAAATCATCTCCGGCGCGCGGGTGTTTCTCAAGCGAAACTCGTTCGCGAACTATTGCGATCTGGTGCTGTTGCCCGCCCTGCACCTGGCGCGCATCGATCTGGTGGCGGGCACGATCACCGCCGACCAGTTATCGAAGGTCCGCGAGGCCATGGTCGCCGTGGTCGCGGCGCTCGGCGGACAGAGCCGGCGGCTGCCGCGCCGCCTGCGCCGCTCCACGGTCCTCGACGACACGAACGCCGGCCGCCGGCTGCGCCAGCAGCGCGAGCTGATCAGCGGACGCTGGCAGGGACCCTTAAGCGTGCCCGCGGGGTCGGTCATGCTGTGCGTGGGCTTGGGATCCATGGCCGATGATCTGGCGACGGAGCTTCTGGTGCGCATCCTGCGCGACCAGAAAATCGACGCGCGCCACATGTCGCTCGAGGACATGTCCGCCGTGGTGCCGTCCGAGGCGCTCAACGCAATCTCGATGGTCTATGTGGTCAGCGCCTTTCCGAGCGAGGAGCGCAGCCGCGGCAGCGCGACGGCGGAGGAGATGCGCCGGCGCTTTCCGCAGGCCTGCATCGTCGCGGTGTTTCTGCCCGGCATGCTGTTGCAGCCGGAGAGCGTGACCGAGCCTGTGCCCGGCGCGGACAAGGCCGCGTCCTCGCTCAGTCACGCGGTGCAGATCTGTCTCGACATGCATCGAGGGCCGGCGCCATCGTGATTCGCGCTCCGTACATCCGCATCCGCTGGCGCATTTTCTCGATGCTGTTCGGTTTCGGCTTTCTGGCGTATCTGCAGCAGAAGAGCATCACCGTGACGGCCGAGCGCATGATGCCCGACCTCCACTTGAGCCAGTTCCAGATCAGCCTGATCGAGTGGGCGTTCGTGCTGGGCTACGGGCTGTTCCAGGTT
>Ga0181537_10003232_pt1 | contig 14024 bp, 10 predicted proteins | sample PEATcosm2014_Bin_39_FD_119765 | JGI IMG/M metagenome (GOLD analysis project Ga0181537, IMG submission 119765) | Peatland microbial communities from MTU Mesocosm Facility, Houghton, MI, USA - PEATcosm2014_Bin23_10_metaG | ecosystem: Environmental > Terrestrial > Soil > Wetlands > Peat | place... | reverse complement strand
GCGCCCTCGTTGCAGCCGCATCTTCGCGAACCGCAGCCGCCTCCGATCGCTATCGTTACGTCCCAAGCTGCGCAGTACTCTGCACTCGCGGAATTCCAGCTGGCCGCGCAGCAAAACGCAGTCCGCGCGCTGGCCTATGACGTTCACCTGCCCGCTTCCGTGATCGCGGAAAATCAGATCGAGAAACTAGGTTCACCAAAGCTAGCCATCCTGCCTTCTCCGCAAGCATTGACTGAATCCGCGTGGCAGTCGCTATTGAAGTATGTTGACGCAGGAGGCAATTTGCTCGTCACCGGCCCGGTGGACCGAGACGAGCACTGGCAGATAGTCCATCGAGCCGTCGCCCTTGGGCTCGCAGCGCAAGTCGAACCGCTCGCCTACCACAACGCAACGCTTCGCCTGGCGGACCGCTCGCTCTCGTTGGCATTCGCACAGCCGCAACAAAGCTGGCTCGATTCTCTGCGCTTCGAAGACGGATCCACGTTGAAAGAAATCCCTCACGGCAAAGGCCGTATTTTCTGGACGTCCGACCCGGTTGAACTCGCCGAAGATCCGCGCTCCACCTCTGACCTTTACTCGTACGTCGCAGGCCGGCTCAACCTCACGCCCATGTTCAGCCCGCAAGCTCCTCTTCCGCCAGGCGTGCTCGTATTCCCCACCGAACTGGCGGATTCGGTTCTGTATGTCATGCTCTCAGACTCCGCCGACGACACGGCCATCAATCTGCGCGACCTCTCAACCGGCGTGCCGCTTACGTTTCCTCTACTAGCCGAACACGCCGCCATCGCAGTGATTGGGAAGAAAGAAAAAAAAGTAGTAGCCAGGTACGGCTTCTAGCACCGAGATAAGGGAGTGATACTTCAGAAGCTGAGGGTGCCCCATTTCTCGCGCGTCCTTTGCGCGAGAAGTTGGGTTCTTCCACTGCCCTGGATAGAGGAAATGATTAGCGATGCAACACGGCGCGTTGCTCCGCCAACTGCTGTACAAGAAAGGTCAGGTACTCTTCCATCCCTTCGCCGGTTTTCGCCGAGAGGCGAAAAATCTGCATCCCCGGACGCACCGACTGAATGCTTGTCCGCGCCGCTTCCCAATCAAACTCCACCGCGCCCGCCAGTTCGTTCTTAGTGATGACCGCAACGTCCGCGCTGTTAAAGATCGTCGGATACTTCAGCGGCTTGTCTTCTCCTTCGGTCACCGACATCAACACCAGACGAAGATTCTCACCCAGATCGTACGAAGACGGGCACACCAGGTTCCCCACGTTCTCGATAAAAAGAAAATCCAGCTGATGCAGATCCCAGTCCGCGAGCGCATTCTGCACCATCGCCGCTTCCAGATGACACAACGTCCCAGTCGTGATCTGTTTCACCGGAGCCTTACTCCGCGCTAGCCGGACCGCATCGTTTGCCGTCGCCAGATCTCCCACGAGCGCGGCCACTCGATAGCGAGGTTGCAACTCGGTGAGCGTCCTTTCCAGAAACGCCGTCTTCCCCGAGCCGGGACTCGAAACCAGGCTCACTACAAACACGCCCGCGGCGTGGAATTGTTCGCGCAGCCCGCGCGCAATCACGTCGTTCTGCTTCAATACATTCCGGCGCACTTCGACCAGCCGCGGCTCGCTCACTGCTTTACCTCCGGCTCGCGTACTTCCTCAACCTCATTGACCTCGAGCGCAAACACTTCAAGCTCCTTGCCCTGCCGCACGTCCATCGTCGGCGTGCCGCATTCCGGACACTGGAACAATTGCACTGACGCCAGTTCACGTGCTTCCTGGCAGCGTGGACAAAACACGATTACAGGAACGTCTTCCACGATCAGCTGCGATCCCGCGAGGGGCGTTCCCTGGCACGCGACTTCATACGAAAACAGCAGCGCGTCCTTGACCACGCCCGAAAGCGCGCCCAGCCTGAGATGCACGGCGCTGACTTGTACGCCGCGGCGCTCCGCCTCTTCCAGCGCGGCCTCCACAACACCCATCGCAATCGACAGTTCGTGCATGGCGTCGCATCACTTCGAAAGCTGCCCGATAAACACTCCGTAAGGCTCCAGCGTCACTACGTCTCCCTGTGCCGAAGACTTCGCGGTCGCAATCAGGGTTTTCGCCGTCGTGAATCCGTTCTTCCAATCAAAGCTCACGGTCTGCTCCGCGCCCGACATGTTCAAAACGACCACAACCGCCTGATCTTTATACGATCGCAAGTACGACAGTACGTTTGGATCGTTCTCATTGAGCGGAACGTAGCTCCCGTCCAACAGCGCCCGATTCGTATGACGTAGTTTAAGTACTTTCTCATAGAAGTTGAGCACCGATTCCGGATCGCTTTCTTCATCCGCCACATTGTGCGTCTTGGCAGTCGGAGGAACAGGAAGCCACGGCACAGCTTTCGAGAATCCCCCGTTCTCGCTCTCGTCCCACTGCATCGGCGTACGCTCGCCGTCCCGGCCTTTGTCCTTCGGCCATCCCGTGCGGCCGAGCGGGTCCTTCACATCCTCCTTGCGCGTGGGCGGTGTCGTCTTCATCCCAATCTCTTCCCCGTAATACATAATCGGAGTTCCGCGCAGAGTCAGATACAGCCCGGCCATCAGCTTCGCAATCTGGTCGTTATGCTCCCCGTCGCCATAGCGATCGTAGGAGCGGGCAATGTCGTGATTGCTGATCACGAACGTGGGCCAGCCGGAGGCTGAATTTACGTTTGCGATCTGCTTGCGGAAATCGGCGGGCGAAAGCTTGTTAACCATGGTGAAGAGAAAATCCATGGGCAACTGCAGCTCGTTGTTGCCCTCGCCGTAATAGCGGTTCAATTCCGCGATATCATCGGTCCAAGTTTCCCCGATCAGCACCGCGCCGTTCTCATCGGCGACTTTCCGCAATTCGCGCAGTGTGTCGTGCACTTCCGGCAGGTTGTCGTTGTATATGTTTTCTTCAACGGGATCGCCGAACGCGTTCGTCTTGGGCAGAACGGGATTGTCGTGCAGGTTGGGGTCTTCATAGAGAATGTCTACCGCATCCAGCCGGAACCCGGACACGCCGCGCTTGTACCACCACCGCGACACATCGAACATCGTCTGCTTCACTACCGGATTGCGCCAGTTCAAGTCGGGCTGCTCGACGGCAAAGTAGTGGTAGTAATACTGGTTGGTCGTGGGATCGAACTTCCACGCTGAACCGCCGAACGAGGAAGTCCAATTGTTGGGTGGTTGGCCTGGCCCCTTCCCGTCTCGCCAAATGTACCAGTCGCGATGTTCCGACGTGCGCGACGATTTCGAATCGAGGAACCACTTGTGCTGGTCAGACGAATGGTTCACCACGAAATCGAGGATGATGCGAATGCCGCGCCGCTTGGCCTCGCTGGCCATCATGTCAAAATCCGTCAGCGAGCCATACATGGGATCGATATTCTCGTAGTCGGAAACGTCGTAGCCGAAGTCCACCTGCGGCGAAGGGAAGCAGGGTGAGATCCAGATTGCGTCGACGCCAAGTTCTTTCAGGTAATCCAGCTTCGATGTGATGCCCTTCAAGTCGCCGATTCCGTCGTTGTTGCTGTCGGCAAAACTGCGGGGATAAATTTCGTAGAAGACCGCGTGCTGCCACCATTGGTGGCCTTCCGCGTCGACGCCCCGATTCGACGCAGGCTGGTTTGACGCAGGCTTGGCGGCGGTGGCTTTCTTTGTGGTCTGAGCGGCCGCGGTGAGCAGGAGACTTACGAACGCAACCACCAGAAGCCAACGGGGCCGACGCTGCATGATAATTCCTCGAAACACTGAACGAATGATACCGCTTTCGCTTGCGCCCCACCCACAGGCCAGCTTGCAATGTTGCGGTTCCCTGAATATAAGAAGTAGGGGCGAATTCTAGCACGAGCCGGGTTCGCCAGGTAGCGACCTCTTGTTCCCTTCACGCCGCTTTTTTCTGAAATCTCTCAGCCGTTCGTCGCTGGTGCTTTCCCTCGAAAGCGTGCTGGCGTTGGCACGTCCGCGCTGGCTACTAGGAAGCACGCTGCAGAGAGCCAAAGCTGCCAATGAGCAACGGCCGCCCACGAGTGGCGGCCTTGGCGTTAACTTTGTCAACGTCGCGCGCGAGTCTGGCCTAAATGCAAAAACAGTTTTCGGCGCCGAGCACAAGAACAAATATCTGCTCGAAACCACCGGCTGTGGCGTCGCCTTCTACGATTACGATAACGACGGATGGCTGGACATTTTCCTGGTGAACGGGACGCGGCTTGAGGGCTTCGCGGCTGGGACTGAGCCAACTTCGCATCTGTTTCGCAATAATCGTGACGGGACGTTTACCGACGTCACCACCAAAGCCGGAGTCGCGCATTCCGGTTGGGGCCAGGGCGTTTGCGTCGGCGACTACGACAATGACGGCTGGGACGATCTATTCGTCACCTACTTCGGCAAAAATGTTCTGTACCACAACAACGGCGACGGCACTTTCACCGACGTCAGCGAGAAAGCGGGCGTGGCGGGTAAGGGCTTGCGGTGGAATACGGGATGCGCTTTTGTCGACTATGATCGCGACGGAAGGCTCGATTTGTTTGTGGCCAACTACATCGATCTCGATTTAGCCACCGCGCCCCTGCCTGAATCCGGGCCGTGCCTCTACAAGGGTGTGATGGTCGCGTGTGGACCGCCCGGACTGCAGGGCGGCAAGAACATTCTCTACCACAACAACGGCGATGGCACTTTCACCGACGTTTCCGAAGCGTCGGGAATCCTGGGCGCAAGCGGCACCTACGGCCTGGGCGTGCTGACAGCGGATTTGGACAACGACGGCTGGCCCGATATTTATGTCGCCAACGATTCGGCGCCGAGCACGCTCTACCAGAATAAGAAGAATGGCAAATTCCAGGACATCGCCATCGAAGCCGGATGCGCGCTCAGCCCCGACGGCAAGCCACAAGCAGGTATGGGCATTTCTGCCGCCGACTACGATCTCGACGGCAACCTCGACCTGATCAAATCAAATTTCGCCGGCGAAACTCCTTCGCTCTACCGCAATCTCGGCGACGCCAGTTTCGAAGATGTCACGTTCCCCGCAGGACTGGGTGGGCATACGCAATACCTGGGCTGGGGATGTGGATTTTTCGACATGGATAACGATGGCTGGGCCGACATTCTGATCTGCAATGGCCACGTGTATCCGGAAGTCGAGAAACTCAAGACGGAAGTCGGGTACGCGCAGAGCAAGTTGCTTTACCAAAACCTGCATAACGGCCGTTTCGCCGATGTGTCCCTTCAGGCAGGGCCGGGCATTTTAGGTCCGAGTGCGTCGCGGGGTGCAGCCTTCGGCGATTTCGACAACGACGGCGACATCGATGTGGTCGTCAACACTGTCAACGACTATCCGCAGTTGCTCCGCTGCGATTCCGAGCTCGGCAACAACTGGATCAACATTCGTACCATCGGCACAAAATCGAATCGAAGCGGAATTGGCGCGCGGCTGATTTGCGTGACTTATCCTCCCGGCGAGTCGAAGCCGCATCGGCAAATCGACGAAGTGCGCAGCGGCGGCGGCTACTTTTCGCAGAACGACCTGCGCGTTCATTTCGGCCTGGGAAAGGCCGAGAAGGTATCCCTGCTTGAGATTCACTGGCCGAGCGGCCAGGTTGATACTTTGAAAGATATCAAGGCCAACCAGTTGATCTTCGTAAAGGAAGGCGAAGGAATCACGCGCACGATGCAATTCCCGAATCCGAAGTCCGCATGATCGAGCGGAAACCCGAGGACTCTTAATGTCAATCTTGCTTCACACTTGTTCGATGCATCGCTCACGTTGCTGCTTGGTCGTGGCGGTTCTACTCTGGTTCATCCCCGTCAGCGCAAGCACGGCACAGACTCCCAGCCCTCAGTCTGGTCAGACTGCGCGGTTTCAAGTCGTTGCATTTTATTCTCCGAATGCGGAACCGGACCACGTCCAGTTTGCCGAACAGGCTTTACAGTTCTTTTCTGATCTGGCGGCGAAAGATAACTTCGTTTTCCATTCGACCACCGATTGGACAAACTTGAATCCGGAGTATTTGAAGAAATATCAGGTCGTCATTTGGCTCAACGAGTCGCCCAGCAGTCCGGATCAGAGACTGGCTTTCCAGCGCTACATCGAGGGCGGAGGTGCGTGGCTGGGGTTTCATGCGGCCGGTTACAACGACAAGGATACGAACTGGCCGTGGTTCGTGGACTTTCTGGGCGGAGCGGTATTTCACATCAACAGTTGGCCGCCCTTGCCGGCCCGGCTGGTCGTGGATGATCGGACGCATCCGGCGACTGCGAATCTGCCGGAAGCCTTTGTCGCACCGTCCAACGAGTGGTACGTATGGAAGCCGAGCCCGCGGCTGAACCAGGACGTGAGAGTTCTGCTCACCTTCGATCCGTCAAATTATCCGTTGGGCCTCAAAGATGTATTGACCGGCGGAGACTTGCCGGTGGTGTGGACGAACACGAAGTACAAAATGATTTACATGAACATGGGCCACGGCGACAAGATTTTCACCGACGCGACCCAGAACCGGCTGTTCGAAGACGCGATCGTTTCGCTGGGAAGGCCGAGGGCGTCGGCCGGCCGACCACCAACCCGGGTGGAGCGGCTGGCAGCGTCGGGATTGGAGATCAGTCCGCGCGGGATTGTGCTGAATGAACGGAATCATGAGGTATACGCGGTCAACACCGCCGGCGGGACCGTGACGGTGATTCATGCAGCGGATGATTCGACAAAGACGGTGAAGGTGGGCATGGAGCCGGAGGCGATCGCGGTCAACCCGGTCACGAACAGGATCTATGTGGCCAACTCGGGGAGCGGGACGGTGAGCGTGATCGATGGAGCGACCGATACCGTTACAGCGACCGTGCCAGTTGGCGACCTGCCTTATGTGGTCGCCGTCGATCTGCTGACTGACAAGATTTACGTGTCGAAAACTTTCAGCAACACGACGACCGTGATCGACGGCAAGACCAATCAGACCAACATTCTGAAAGCCGGCGTGCAGGCTGATGCGATGGCCGTGGGCAACAGGACAAACAAGATCTACATGACCAGCTATGAAGGTGGCAGGGTCACCATGGCTGACGGCAAGAACGAGAGCGTAACGACCCTCGATGTGGATAAACACCTTTGGGGAATCACAGCGGACCACACGACGAGAAAAATATACTTGACCGGTTCCGGCAGCGCGAAGTTGTGGGTGATCGACGAGAATACCGACGCAGTAACGTCGGTACCCACGGGAGAGATTCCCTGCGCGGTCGCGGTCGATTCGGTGGCGAAGCGAGTGTATGTGGCCAACTATGGAAGCGATAGCGTGACCGTCATCGATGCGGAGAGCGAGAAGGTGATCGCAACGGTGCGGGTGGGTGAGCGTCCTCAGGATGTCGCGACCGACTCAAAGACTCACCGGGTGTATGTAGTGAACCCACACAGCGACACCGTGAGCGTGATCGATGGCGTGCTCAATAAAGTGCTCACCACTGTGAAAACGGGGAAGGCTCCATACGCGATCGCAGTGGATCGCGAGACAAATAAGGCTTACGTAGCAACCATGGCGGGAGGCGTGAGTGTGATTGACGGGAACACGCTCACGGCAACTCCAGCAATCCCAGCGGCAACGAGACAATGACAAGCGCAGGGCGGGCGTGTGTCTTCATGGTGCAGACCAGTACTTGTTAAAGCCGTCATAATCTGATGGCAAGCTCGCCAGAATGGTTCTCCTCAGCTCTAAAATATCGACGGAGCCTTGTTTTCGATATAGCACTTTGCCGTCCGGAGCAATCAGGACGGTATACGGCACGGCCGACTCCCACGCCGGGTCAAAGGCAGCCTGCAATGCGGCGGTATCGTCGGACGAAAACATCAGATTGCGGCTGGTAGCATGCATCTTCTCAAGCACACGCAATACAGAGGGTTTCTCGTCGGGCATGTTGGCCGCTACCGTAACCAATTCCACATCCCGCACTCCATACATTCGAAACGTATCCTCAAAATCCGGGAATTCGTGAATGCACGAGCCGCACCAAGTTGCCCAAAAGCTGACCAGTAAAGTTTTTTTCGTTGGATTTGTTCGCAGTATCTTTAGGTCCGCAGCCGAGGCCATCTCAAGTTTGACGGGTTGAGATTCGATCTTCCCGAGCGCCGCCTGGCGCGAAGCCTGCTTCTCTTTCCACTTGGTTGAACAGCCGAATACGCCGGTATGCTTCACAGCAACTTCTCGATGAGCCAGGAGCGCATCAATGGCATCCCGCGCTTCCTGGGTCTTCACAAGTTCGATGCGATAACTGTTGTCCATGCGGCCTTCATAGCGCAGGCGGCGCTCGCGATCGAAAACAAATACGTGAGGTGTAGCCTGCGGCCCATAAGCGTCCGCGACCGACTGCGTTTCGCCATCGTAAAGGTAGGGGTAAGTCAGATGCTTGTACTCGGCCCGGATCTTCATCTCCTCCAAACTGTCGCTGATATCCGAAGAGTCCAGCTCATCGATCCGGATGGCCTGCGGATCATTTGGTTGAATCGCAACTACCGCGACGCCGCGATCCTTATAGTCCGCCGCGAGCTGTGTGATGCGGCGCTCATACATTTGGGCGATCGGACAATGATTGCAAGTGAAGACCACCACCAGGACCGGGCTGGAAGAGTAGTCGGCAAGCTTATGGATTGCCCCATCGATGCCCGGAAGTTCAAAGTTTGGCGCCGGTGAGCCGAGTGCGAGAATCGGATGGGTCACCTGTGCCCCGGCGGTTGCCGCAAGCACGCACATCACAAGGACTCTCCACATATTTTCCTCCGGAAAATGATTATTCCATATGCTTCCACAAATTCCCCAGGCCAGGGAGAAAACACCAGAAATGAAGCGGAGCATCCCCATCACTTTTTGCCGACCGGAACTTCGGTTGAGCAGCAAAAAACGGCAGGGCCGACCCCCTGCCGTTCTCGCGATCTTATATTTTCGCTGCGTACTACTTCTTGTTGACGGACTTCTTGAGTTCGGCCCCAGGACTAAACTTCGCGACTTTACGGGCGGCAATCTTGATAGTGGCGCCGGTTTGCGGGTTGCGCCCGTTGCGCGCTTTTCGCTGCGACACCGAGAAGGTGCCGAACCCTATCAATGCCACACGGTCTCCTTTGCGGAGGGCAGAGGTAATGCTGTCAACAGCAGTGTCAATGGCAGTCGTGGCCTGCGCTTTGCTGATTTCACATGCGCCTGCGATCCTGTCAACCAGATCGGCCTTGTTCATAGACTCTCCTCGCAGGTCTCTTTCGTTCCCAGCTTTACGCCGGACCGAAAAACTGGCTGTTCGCTGAGTTGGGAAACCTGACGGCTTGTATTCTCCTCCGTCTGCGCAGAAAGTCAACTGTGAAAATCCGCGCCGGAAGCCTGTTTCGCACTGCCCCTGCCCGAACCGGGCCTGCCCGGGCGGCTTTCGGGGCGTCCCGGCAGGGTTTTCCTACGTCCTCCACAGCCCACAGCCTTCCTTCACAGGATGTACACAGGCAGCCAAGGTTTGCAGCTTGCGCTGAAGCCGCCCTTGGGTGCAAAGTCAAAGAGGAGACTTTGTTTGAAGATGATTGACGAAAAGATGATCGGCGAAAAGATAAGTGGCTCCAGCATGCAAGGACCGCAGCTGATCAAGCCTCCCGCAAACGTTTGCCCGCTCTGTGAGGGTACAGGATGGAAGACCGTGGCCAACGGCAGCACTGGCAGCAGCAAGAACGATCGCCGCGTCACCCGCTGCGACTGCCAGTTGCGCGTCCGCGGACAATCCCTGCTCACCGCTGCCCGTATTCCAAGGCGCTACGAGCACTGCGAGCTCTCCAACTTCGAATTCGATGGTCCGTATCGTTCCCTGGCGCCTGCTCGCATGGCGGCCTGCAAGTTCGTGGAAGAGTATCCTATCGACAAGACCGGATTGCTGATTATCGGCACAATTGGCGTGGGCAAAACCCACTTAGCCGTCGGGATGCTCAAGGAACTGATCGTCGGCAAAGGGATTGCCTGCCTCTTCTACGACTACCGCGAGTTGCTGAAGCAAATCCAAAATTCCTATAACGATTCTGTCAAGACCACGGAGCTCGATGTGCTTCGTCCGGTCTTTGAGACCGAGGTTCTGGTTCTCGATGAACTGGGCGCGGTCCGCCCCACCGAGTGGGTTTGGGACACGGTGAGCCTGATCCTCAACACCCGCTATAACGACAACCGCACCACAATCATCACAACCAACTACCCCAACCTTTCGGAACGCGAACGGCTGAACGGCAACCTCGGCAGCCGCAGCTCAGAAGCAGCAAAATATGCCGCCGAGAGAGAGACTCTGGGCGATCGCATCGGCGACCGCATGCGCTCCCGTCTCCTCGAGATGTGCCGCATCGTCACCATGGAAGGCCAGGATTACCGCGAGCGAGTCAAGAGCGCCAGCTTCCGCTGAGCGCTGGATGGTCGGGATAGATTTAATTCTTCGATTTAGCTTTATCCGTGTGAATCCGCGTAAATCCGTGGCGAAAGAAGTTTTCCCCGGTGTTCTCCCCCCAATTGCAAACTAGAATGATCTCGTGCTGACCGAGCGCCTGGAATTCGTTCCTGAGCGGGATGCGGAAATATTCTCCGCGGCCCCGCCAGCGCCGGCTGTTTTTCTGCTGCGCGGCGCGGACTCTAAAGCCGAGCCCTACGTCAGCAAGACAGCGAATCTCCGACGCCGCCTGCAGCGCCTTCTCGGCCCGATTGAGGAGCGCACAAAAAAACTCAACCTGCGCCATCGAGTGCAAGTCATCGAGTACGCCTCCACCGGATCCGACTTTGAGTCCGGTTTACTGCTCTACCACGTTCTGCGGGACGCTTTCCCTAAGACCTACTCCGCCCGCATGCGCTTCCGCTTCTCACCGCTGGTAAAGCTGCACCTGGAAAACGAATACCCGCGCGCCTCCACCACCACGCGGCTGGGCCGGCTGGGCGGGCGCTCGCTTTATTACGGTCCGTTCGTCTCGCGCGTCGCCGCTGAGAAGTTCATGAACGACTCGCTGGATTTTTTCAAGATGCGGCGCTGCGTTGACGACCTCCATCCCGACCCCGCTTTCCCCGGCTGCATTTATTCCGAGATGAAGATGTGCCTGGCGCCCTGTTTCAAGGGCTGCAGCGATGAGGAATATGCCGGCGAAGTGAACCGCGTGCAGGCTTATTTTGATTCCGGCGGCGACTCGCTCACCCGCGAACTCTCGGCCGAACGCGAAGCCGCGAGCGCCAAACTCGCTTTTGAAGACGCAGCAGCGATTCACGTTCGCGTGGAAAAACTCAAACCCATCGTCAGCCAGCTGCCCGAAATCGTACAGCGTCTCGATCGCTTCTCCGCGCTCATGATCCAGCCAAGTCATATCGCAGGCGCGGTCGCTTTCTTTCGAATCGAGTCAGGAAGTATCTCGCGGCCGATTCCGTTCGCCATTCAGCCTTCAGACCACGCCAAATCGCAGTCGATGGAGTCGCGGGTGCAGGAAACTCTGCAATCTTCTCCCCCGCCAAACACAAAATCCGCGCTCGAAACCATGGAGCACCTCGCGCTGCTCAAGCGCTGGTATTATCGCGGCAGCCGCATGGGCGAAATCTTCTTTGCCGATTCAAAAGGCGAACTGCCCATGCGCCGCATCGTTCGTGGCATCTCGCGAGTCTTTCGCGGCGAGAAGCCCGAAGGCGAAGCCAAGCCATCTGAGAGCCCGTAGGCCCGAACACCATAGAGTTCATCCTTGCACCGAACTGGCATTGACGTTCCACCCAAACCATCGCCGCCCGACCCACGTCACCGTCCTCCATCCGAGCACGGTGCCGGTCACAATGGTTCCCATCCACAACAGCACTGCCGGAAGATAAAACAGAATCGTGGTCATCGCAGTCGCGTAAGCCGCCAGACTCTCCAGCCCATCGCGCAGCGCCAGTCTCAGCTGGTAGGCTGGGCGCAAGTTCAGCCCGAACGCCTGCGGCTCCACTTCAGTTCTGAGCGAGATTGTCATAGCCACGGTCTCGATCTGCCGCGACAACGCGTTGAACTCTGCCTGCTTCTCCTCAATTTGTCCGCGAACCTCGCTCAACTTCTCGCTCACCGCGAGCATGTCTTTCACGCTATGAGCCTGCTTCAGGATCAACAGATATCCCTCCTCCTCTGCGCGCAGATTGCGGAGGTTCGCGTCCTGATCAACATATTGCCGGGACACATCCTGCGCATCGACTTTTTCGCTTTCCACGCGCAGCCCCAGTTTGCGGATCTGCGCCCGCGCCTCTTCAAAGCGAGCTGCCGGTACGCGAATTACGAGTAAGCCAGTGGTGGCATCCTGTCCACCGCCTTCGGCACTCACCAGATATCCGCCCATCCCCTCCGCAAGCCCGGTAATCTTCTCCGCCACGTCCGCAGGGTGCTGCACCACCATTTCCATGGCACTGGTGCGGACGAGCTTGCGGCCAACCGCAGGGTCGGGCAACGTCTGCCCCGCCGCGATCCCTTTTAGTAGCGTGGCGCTCCCTTGCGTCACGATCTCCGGCTTCGCCTTTGCGTACTCAGTTGGGCCGTAATACTGGTCTCTCGGCTCCAGGGCGCTCAGCCGCGCCATTCTGCTCGACTCATTTGCGACCATCCGTGATCGCAAAAGATTAGGAATTGCCACAGCCGACAACAACAGGGCCGCACCGAAGCCAATCATGATCGCCTGCCATGGCAGCTTGCCGGCGCGAACCGAGTCCGCAAAGGTCGTCATAAAATGTCCCCCACAGAATGGAACGCACGATCAGGAGGACCTTGCAAGTTGCATTCACGGAAACTCGATTTCGCCCTCCGATGCCCCGGCCATTCGGGGCGAGCCGCGATGCCTCGCTATTCAGATTGAATGCGATATAGTGCGCTCGCGTGCGCCCGTAACGGGACCCGTACCCCGTCCGTCTTTCCCAGATCCTCGTGCTTCCACAGATCGCGCGCCTTGCCCGCTTTCAAGATGAGTCCGACATCGCCCCAGCGCAGATCGACTTCTTCGCTGGACTCACCCAGATTAAACACCGCAACATAGTGCTCTCCGGGCGTCGCGCCATTCGCGACCCACACGCGTATGTTTCCCCGGTCGAGCGCCTGGTGCCCGCCACTGCTGTGCTGATCGACTGCGAGCACCTCCTCATTCGTGAAGAGCGCCGTGGTCGCCGCGTCGCTGCTGGGCAGGTCTCCGCCGAAAATCAGCGGCGAGCGGAAAATACTCCACAGCGTCATCACTGTCTGCTGCTCGTCCGGCGTGAAGTGGGTGGGCGTGCCTCCGCCTTCCTTGTCGGTCACCTTCAGCTTGCCTAGCGGAAGCATATCGGCGTCCGGCCAGGTTCCGTTCCTGCCCACAAACTGCGCCCAGTCCCGCGTGTAGTCGAACTGCTGGCGCAGCAGTTTCCACTCATCCCAGAAATCATCCGAGATGCGCCACATCTGCGCGTATTTTTCGAAAAACTCCACTTCCGAAACCGGCGCCGGACCCGGCGAGATGCTCAATACCATCGGCCGCCCGGTCTTGCGCATCGCTGTGTTGAGAGCCTTCATCTCCGCCGGCTGGTAGAGATGGCTCCCCATGTCGTCCGCCTTGATGAAGTCCACGCCCCACGCGGCATACAGCTCCGCGACAGAATCGTAATACGCCTGCGCGCCCGGCTTGGTCGTGTCCACGCCCCACATGTCAGGATTCCAGCGGCACGCGTTCTCTTTGTCGGCGATGTCGGCGGCGTGAAACGCCGTGCCTTTGACCGGAAGATTCTTCTCGACTGCCTGCCTCGGAATCCCGCGCATGATGTGAATACCGAACTTCAGTCCTTTGCCATGCACGTAATCCGCCAGCGGCTTGAAGCCCGCTCCGTTCGCAGAAGAAGGAAAACGATTGACCGCCGGAATGAGGCGCCCGTATTCATCCATCGCCAGCGGCGCACCCGGATTGTAGTCATGACCCTGCGCGTTGGGCTCATACCACTGAATGTCCACGACAATGTACTGCCATCCATACTTCGCCAGATGCTCCGCCATCCAGTCCGCATTGGCCT
>Ga0181537_10003231_pt1 | contig 14026 bp, 10 predicted proteins | sample PEATcosm2014_Bin_39_FD_119765 | JGI IMG/M metagenome (GOLD analysis project Ga0181537, IMG submission 119765) | Peatland microbial communities from MTU Mesocosm Facility, Houghton, MI, USA - PEATcosm2014_Bin23_10_metaG | ecosystem: Environmental > Terrestrial > Soil > Wetlands > Peat | place... | reverse complement strand
TCTTCTGCATAGCCGCCGCGGCGGCTGGCGGGAAGAGCCTGCCATAGCGCGTGCATCAGCGGCCCGCAGCAGAAAACCAGATCGACAGCATTGGCGAGCACCGCCTCGCGCAGTCCGCGGTGCAGCGCGCCGCCCCTGGGGCCGAGTTCCAACATGTCGCCGAGCACGGCGATGCGGCGCCCGTGCGGGCCGACCGGCGTCTGGCCGAGCAGCGCCAGCGCGGCATCGACCGAAGCCGGGTTGGCGTTGTAACTGTCGTCGATGACCAGCGCCGTGCCGTCGGGAAGTTCGATCTCGAGCGGCGCGCCGCGGCCGGAGACCGGTTTGAGCTCGGCGAGCGCCAGTGCCGCCAGCGCAAGATCGGCGCCGACGACGACGGCGGCGGCCAGAACCGCGAGTGAATTGCTCACCAGGTGCCGTCCCGGCGCGCCGATCTTATAGGTGAGGTCGATGCCGAGGATTTGCGCCTCGACGGTCGAGCAGTGCGGACGCAGCACGTATTTGATCAGGCGCGCATCGGCCTTTTCATGCTCGCCGAACGATACGATGCGGTCGATGCCGGCCTCGATCGCGCGGCGCTTGAGATGAGCGAATTGCGCAATGTCCCGATTGATAATAGCCGTGCCGTTCGGCTCGATACCGAAGAAAATCTCGGCTTTGGCGTCGGCGATTTTCGCCAGCGAGCCGAGGAATTCCAGATGCACCGGCGCGATGGTGGTGATGATCGCGGCATGCGGGCGCGCCAAGCGGGCCAGCGGCTCGATCTCGCCTTCGTGGTTCATTCCCATCTCCAGGACCGCATAACGCGCGCTCGCGGGACAGCGGGCCAGCGACAACGGCACGCCCCAATGATTGTTATAGGACGCGACGGAAGCGTGGGTTTCGCCGTCCTTCGACAGCGCCAGCCGCAAGGCTTCTTTGGTGCCGGTCTTGCCGACCGATCCGGTGACGCCGATCACTTTGGCGTGGCTACGCGCGCGCGCGGCGGCGGCGAGATCGCGCAAGCCCGCGAGAACATTCGGTACGACCAGGAGCGGCGCGTCTTTGGGGAATTGCCCGCGACGATCCGCGGCAACGACCGCAACGGCGGCGTTGGCCGCCAGCGCCGGCGCCACGAAGTTATGGCCGTCGCGACGATCGCCGTCGATCGCAAAAAACGCTTCGCCCGCGCCGATACTGCGGCTGTCGATCGAAAGCCCCGATACCGACGGCGGTAGTGCGCCCTGCCGCTCGGCGCCCATGGCCGCCGCCATTGCCTCGACGGTCCACAGCGCGGGCGCGCTCATGCGGCGAGTTCCTTGAGTGCCGTGGCGACCGTCTCGTGATCGCTGAATGGAACAATCCGGTCGCCGATGATTTGGCCCGTTTCATGGCCCTTCCCGGCAATCAGGAGGACGTCGCCCGGCCGTAAGTCGGCAATCGCGCGGCGGATCGCCTCGCGCCGGTCGCCGATTTCGGTCGCGCCGCGGGCCGCGGCGACGATGGCGGCCCGGATTGCGGCGGCATCCTCGCTGCGCGGATTATCGTCGGTAACGATGACCCGGTCGGCCTTGGCGGCGGCGATGGCGCCCATCAAGGGCCGCTTGCCGCGATCGCGATCGCCGCCGGCGCCGAACACCACCACGAGCCGGCCGCTCACATAGGGCCGCAGCGCATCCAGCGCCTTGGCGAGCGCGTCGGGCTTATGGGCATAGTCGACGAAGATCGGCGCGCCATGGCTGACGCCGACGCGTTCCAGCCGGCCCTTAGCGCCTTCGAGCTGTTCGAGCGCCGCGAAAACGGCGTCGGCCGAGCCGCCGGTGGCGATGGCAAGCCCAGCGGCGACCAGCGCGTTCTCGATTTGGAATTCTCCGACCAGCGGCAGGCGCACGAGATAATTTTTCCGGTCATGTTCGAGCCGTAGCGTCTGCACAAATCCATCGACCGCGGCTTCGATGAGCCGGATGCCCTGGCCTTTGCGCCCGACGCTGACGACCGACAAAGCGCGGGTTTTGGCCGCGGCTATCACCGCTTCCGCGTGTTCATGGTCGGCATCGACCACGGCTGTGCCGGTTGGCGCTAGGAGATCCTTAAACAGTCGCAGCTTGGCGGCGAAGTAGGCGTCAAAACTCGGATGATAATCGAGATGGTCGCGCGTGATATTGGTGAAGCCGGCCGCCGCGATTTGCAGGCCATCGAGCCGGTGCTGATCGAGGCCGTGGGACGAGGCTTCAATGGCGAGATGGGTGACGCCGTCGCCCACGAGCTTATCGAGTGACCGGTGCAGCGCGACAGGATCCGGCGTGGTCAGCGAGCCATAGGTTTCTCCGCTCGGTGCCACGATGCCGATCGTGCCGATGCTCGCGGCGCGGTGCCCCAAGGCGTTCCAGATTTGACGGGTGAAGGCCGCCACCGAGGTCTTGCCGCTGGTACCGGTAACGGCGGCGATGGTACGCGGCTGGCGCGAATAGACCTTAGCCGCGATCAGCGCGAGCGCGCGCCGCGCGTTGTCAACGCGCACCAGCGCGACTGACTCGGGGATCGGGGTTTCTGAGGGGAGCTCTGCGACGATCGCTGCCGCGCCGGAGGTGATGGCAGCCTCGACGAAACGGCGGCCATCGCTCTTGCCGCCGGTAATCGCGACGAATAGGTCGCCGCTTTTGACCGTTCGGCTATCCGCCGTCACCCCGCCGACGGAAAGGTCGGCATGGCGTGCGTCGAATTCCGCGTTAGCAGGCAAAATCTCGCGAAGCTTCATGGTGGCTCGCTCGATTTGGCGGCTTGGTCGGTAATGCGGGCAAGGGCTTACCTATTTTCCTTGACCGAGGCCAGTATCAGCTGGTCGGCCGTCGGCAGATCGAGTCGCGGTTCGATGCCGAGCAGCGGCGCGATGCGCGCGACTACCGCGCCACCGGTCGGCACCGCGTTCCAGCCCGAAGTTTTAAAGCCGTGCGTCTCCGGGATCGCTTGCGGCTCGTCGAGCATGATGAGAACCAGATATTTCGGCTGATCTGCCGGCAGCACCGCCATGAAGTCGGTCAAAACCTTGGTCTTCGAATAGCGGCCGAACACCACTTTGTCGGCGGTTCCGGTTTTGCCGCCGATATAATAGCCCGGCACCTCGGCCTTCGCGGCGGTGCCCTTCTCGACATTGAGCCGCATCAAATAGCGCATCATTTCGCTGGTTTCGGGCTTGATCACGCGGGTACCGAGCGCCTGGGCTTGGGCTTCGGTCCGTTTCAGGAAGGTCGGTGGAATCAGAATGCCGCCGTTCATCAATGCGGCGACGCCCATCACGGCCTGCAACGGCGCGACCGAAAGGCCATGCCCGAAAGCGATGGTGATGGTGTTGAGTTCGCCCCAGCGCTTCGGCACGATCGGCTCGGCGCTTTCCGGCAACTCGGTGCGCAACCGATCGAGCTGCCCCATTTTTTTCAAAAACGCTTTGTGCGCGTCGACGCCGACCGCCATGGCGATGTGGGCTGCGCCGATATTCGATGAATAGGTGAAGATTTCGGGCACAGTCAGCGCCCGCTGCTGCGGTTCGAAATCGTGAATGTCGAATTTGCCGTAGTGCAGCGGGCTGTGCGCGTCGAAGGTGGATTTCAAAGTGGCCTTGCCGGAGTCGAGTGCCATTGCGATCGTGAAGGCCTTAAACGTCGAGCCCATTTCATAGACGCCAGTGGTCAGCCGGTTGATCAGCGTTTGATCGTGCGGATTCTGCGGCTTGTTCGGATCGAAATCGGGCTCCGAAACCATGGCGACGATCTCGCCGGTGCGGACATTGAGCACGACGCCGGCGGCGGCCAGCGTATGAAATTTCGCGCGAGCCGCAATCAGTTCATCGCGCAACGCATGCTGAACCCGCAGATCGACCGCCAACCGTACCGGCGTTTGCAAGCGATCGGTGGCAAGACCGGCCAGATGCAGAGCGGCGAGGCCCTGAGTGTCGAGCCACTTTTCAATGCCGGCGATGCCTTGATTGTCAACGTCGACGCGTCCGAGGAAATGCGAGACCTCGGCGCCGTTCGGATAATCGCGCTTGTTCTCGTTCAGAAAGCCGATGCCCGGCAGGCCCTGACGATAGATCTCGCGCTGCTGTTCCGGGGTAATATCGCGCTTCAGCCAGGCAAAACCGCGCTTGGAAGACAGCCGCTCGCGCAGCTCGGTGGCGTCAACATCGGGCAGGTCGGCCGTCAGCAGTTCGAACGCTTCGTCGACATCGATAAGCCGGCGGGGCTCGCCGTACAGCGACGGCACGCGCACGTCAGTCGCCAGCACTTCGCCGTTGCGATCGAGAATGTCGGGGCGTGCCGTCGCGATGGCGTCGCTGGAAACCACCCGATGAACGATGTGACTGTTGGAGACCAATGCGAACATAACCAGACGCGCGGCGATGACCGCATAGACCGCGGCGAAGGCGAGGATGGCCAGTCCGATGCGCGCCCGCGCCTTGGCGCCGCGATCGACATTGCTGCCGTAGAGCAGTTTGCGAATAAGCCAGCGTCGCCAAGGTTCGGCCTGCGGCAGCGCGACGGTCGGCACGAGCGCGTTCATGGCTTTGGGGCCTCGCTCACCGGGGGCACCGGGCTGGGGTCGTCGGCCGGCGCCGTCCCCGGGGCTGGAATGCTTCCCGTCACCGCGGCGGGTTCCGGCAAATTCCCAATCATGCCGCCGATCGGGTCCGCCGCCGCGGCGGCGGGTTGCGGCGGCTGCTCGGGCAGGTGATCGAGACTGTCGAATTGGGTGGGTGCAACGGGTTTGAGTTGCAAATACCGTTTCGCGAGCGCCTCGATACGATCCGGGTTGTCGAGTTGGCCCCATTCGGCGCGCAATGCCGCGATCTCATCGCGCTCGCGCCGGACCTCGCTGCGAAGTTTGGCGAGGCGTTCGGCCTGAACCGTCGAGTCGAATTTGATCCGATAGACATAGGCCGCGGCGAGCACGAGCGCTCCGATGACAATAAAATTGAGTACGCGCAGGATCACGGCCGCCCCCGCATGACTTCGGCGAGCGACGGCAGCCGCGGCAGCAGATTTTCGATCGTCGTGTTCCGCGGCGCGGTGTCGGTGCGCTCGGCCGCGCGCAACTTTGCCGACCGGGCGCGGGGATTGTCAGCAAGTTCCGCTGCATCCGCCGTTTCCGGCCGCTGCGTCAGCACCCGGAACGTAGGCGGCGCCGATACCAATTCCGGCCGATGCCGCGAGCCGGCCGGCGTCCGGCTACGTTCGTTGAGAAAGGTTTTGACGATGCGATCTTCGAGCGAATGGAATGCGATGACGACGAGGCGGCCCGAGGGTTTCAGCACACCTTCGGCGGCAATGAGGCCGCGCGCCAATTCGGCAAGCTCGTCGTTGACGAAAATCCGCAGCGCCTGAAAGGTGCGGGTGGCGGGATGGATCGCATCCGGCCGTGCGCGAACGACGCGGGCCACGATATCGGCAAGCGCCCTAGTCGAATCGATGGTTCGCTCGCGCCGCGCCCGCACGATCGCGTGCGCGATTGCACGCGCATGGTGCTCTTCGCCCAGCGTGGCGATGATGGCGGCGAGTTCGCGTTCGCCGGCCCGCGCGACGATATCGGCCGCGCTCGGACCCTCTCGGCCCATGCGCATGTCGAGAGGCCCGTCGAGCCGGAAGGAAAAGCCGCGCCCGGCCTGGTCGATTTGCATGGACGAGACGCCGAGATCGAACACGGCGCCGTCCGCCGCGGCGCCGTCGCCGTGGTTCTTCACGAGCGATGCGAGATTCGAAAAGCGATCTTCGACGAGATCGAGCCGGCCTTCTGCGGCCGCGACAAGCGCGGTCCCTTGTGCGATGGCGCTTGGATCGCGGTCGAGGCCGAGCACGCGCGTTCCCGCGGTCTGCAGGATCGCGCGCGTATAGCCGCCGCCGCCGAAGGTCGCGTCGATGTAATGGCCGCCGCTCCGCACCTCGAGCCAGCCGATGGCTTGACGGGCGAGCACCGGGACGTGATGGCCCGGACCTTGGGCGACGCCCTCGCCGCTGCCGTCCACCGTCATTGCCGCGCTCCGAGCGATTTTTCCGTTGCCATCCGGTGCCCCCGCTCGGGCGTGACGGCGCGGGCCGTGTCGGCGCGCAGGGGGGAATCGGCCACACTTTTTGTCAGAAAACCCCGGTATTTGTGGGAAAAATTGCGCTGTCATGGGCCAATATGAACGTCAACGGACCGGCCGCGCCGTTCGGCCGCTCCGCGCAAGACCGATTAGTGCGGCGTAAGCTTAAGGAATGGTTGAAGCGGCGCGTTGGAATGACCGGTATCGGCACGCGACCCGCCGCCGGCAAGATTCTTACGCCGCAGGCGCAAATCAGCTTGTCGCTAACGCCCGTTACCCTAAAGTAGCGCCATGTCGCGTAACGTGTTTGCACCGGATTCCTGCGTCGTTGCCGACGTCATGCCTTCGCCCAATCACGGCGAGCGCATCGGCGGCCGGCAGCCCGACATGATTCTGCTTCACTACACCGGGATGCGGGACCCCGAAGCCGCGCTTGAGCTGCTGAAAGCGCGTGGCAGCGACGTCTCGGCCCACTATTTCGTGTTCGAAGATGGCCGGATCGTCCAGCTGGTTCCGGAGAGCCGACGCGCCTGGCATGCCGGCAAAGCCTTCTGGGCCGGAGAGGCCGATATCAACTCCTGTTCGATCGGCATCGAGATCGTCAATCCCGGCCACGATCACGGCTATCCGGATTTCCCCAAGCGTCAGATCGCGGCCGTGACGGCGCTGTGCCGCAGCATCCAGACCCGCAATACCATCCCGCCGATGCGGGTGCTGGCGCATTCCGACGTCGCACCGGCACGCAAGCAAGACCCGGGCGAGAAGTTCCCGTGGCGCACGCTCTACGATTCCGGAGTCGGCCATTGGGTCAAGCCGGCGCCGATCATGGAGTTCGGTCAGTCTCTCAAGCCCGGCGACCGCGGCACCGCCGTCGCCACCTTGCAGAAGTCGCTTGCCGACTACGGCTACGGCATCGGGGTCAACGGCGAGTATGACTCCGTGACGCGCGAAGCTGTGACGGCCTTCCAGCGTCATTTCCGCCCCGAGCGGATCGACGGCGTCGCCGATCCGTCGACGCGCACCACTTTGCAGGATTTGCTCGCCGACAGCAGCCGGCCGAGAACCATGGCGGCGCGCGCCCGCACCGCCATCCTCACTGTCGCGGCTCAGCGCTTGTCCCCTTGACGGCGAAGGCGGACGCCCCCATCCCTCATACCGTCAGTCGGTCGGACGGCCGCTCCGGCAGCTCCCACTGTTCGCTCCGCCCATCGAGGGAGGGAACAGTGGGGGCTGTCGGGGAGGAAAGTCCGGGCTCCATGGACAAACGGTGCCGGATAACGTCCGGCGAGCGCGAGCTTAGGGAAAGTGCCACAGAGAACTAACCGCCGTCCCGTATCGGTCCTACCCCGCTCGCGGGGCGGGAGGCGAAGGGGCGGTAAGGGTGAAAAGGTGCGGTAAGAGCGCACCGCGCCGGCGGCAACGCCGGCGGCACGGCAAACCCCACCGGGAGCAAGACCGAATAGGGGCGGCGCGGGGTTTCTGCGTGAAAGCGCGGAAAGCTTCGGGATCTGTCCAGATCTGGCCGTCCGGGTAGGTTGCTGGAGGCGCCGGGTAACCGGCGTCCCAGAGGAATGGCCGTCACGTATGCGAACGTTGTTCGCATGCCATCCAGAACCCGGCTTATAGACCGGCTGACGCGATACTAAGGGCGCCCGGCGGAAATCCGTCGGGCGCCCGCCAAACCTTGTCACCATCCATTGCGCCGCCCTCTGGCACGCGTCTTGAATTGAATGAGGCAACCCGGCAATGAATCGGCGCCTCGTGGTTGCCTTGGAGGGTCTTTTGGCAAACTCAACCTCTGTACAATTTTCGATAATAATATTCCGATTAGCCGGTGCATCTTGGCCATTACAGAATTAAATTCTATGTGTCCCGAGGTCCTTGAGGCTGCCCGATGACCCGCGCTCCTTCGGCAATACGCTCGACCCGCATGGCGCCTTTGGCGCGACTGCCGGCTTTCTTCGCACTGGAAGACAAGCGCGTCGTCGTCGCCGGCGGCAGCCAGGCCGCCGCGTGGAAAGCCGAACTGCTTTCGGCCGCCGGCGCCCGCGTCGAAGTTTTCGCCATCGCACCCAGCGAGGACATGCTGGCGCTGGCCGCCACTCCACCGGCCGGCGCCGTCGTGCTCCATCGGCGGGCCTGGTCGGCGGCTGACTTCGCCGGCGCCGCGATCGCCGTGGCTGACTGTTCCGACGACCAAACCGCCGCGCTGTTCGCGGCTGCCGCCCGCCGCGCCGGTGTGCCGGTCAATGTCATCGATCGGCCGGGTTTTTGCGATTTCGCCTTCGGCGCCATCGTCAATCGCTCGCCGCTGGTCATCGGCATTTCCACCGACGGCGCCGCGCCGGTGTTTGGCCAGGCGATCCGCGCCAAAATCGAAGCGCTGATCCCGAAAGGCTTCGCCCGCTGGGCCGAGGCCGCGCGGACCTGGCGGCCGCGCGTGCAGGCGCTGGCGTTGCCGTTCCGCAGCCGCCGCAGTTTTTGGGAGAAGTTCACCGCGCGCGCGGTTGCCGCGCCCGACCGGGAGCCGACCGAGTCCGATCTCGACGCGTTGCTCGCGCCGGCGCCGGCGGCCGAGGCGGGTTCGGTCGTGCTGGTCGGCGCCGGTCCTGGCAATCCGGAATTGCTGACGCTGCGCGCGGTGCGCGCGCTGCAATCGGCCGACGTGATTTTGTTCGACGATCTCGTGGCCCCCGACGTTCTCGACTTCGCCCGCCGCGAGGCGAAAAAAATGCTGGTCGGCAAGACCGGCCACGCCGTCTCGTGCAAACAAGACGACATCAACGCGCTGATGGTCTCGCTCGCCAAAGCCGGGCGGCGCGTGGTGCGGCTCAAGGGCGGCGACCCGATGATTTTCGGCCGTGCCGACGAGGAAATCGCGGCCTGCCGTGCGGCGGGGATCGCTGTCGAAGTGGTGCCCGGCATTACCACGGCGCAGGGTGCCGCCAGCCGCCTCCTGGTGTCGTTGACCCGCCGCGGCGAAGCCCGCCGGGTGCAATACATTACCGGCCACGGCCGCGATGGAAAACTGCCAACGGATGTCGATTGGGCGAGCCTCGCCGATCCGGCAGTGACGACTGTGGTTTATATGCCGACGAAAACGCTGCCCGAACTCGTGGCTACCGCCGTGTCGGCCGGTCTCGATCCGGCAACGCCCGCCGTCGCCGTGGCGCGCGCCACCCGTGCCGACGAGCGCGTGATTGCGGCGACCATCGGCGAGCTTCCGGCACGGCTTGGGATCGAACCGCTGTCGGGGCCAGTCGTGGTGATCATCGGCCGCGTGTTCGCGGAATTCGTCGCGGACGCCGCCATCGGCGACGCCACGCCCGGTGCTTTGTCCGCGCTGCAACGGCTGTGATAGCCTCGGCGTCCTCGCCACGAGGCCGCCATGCTCGACCAAGCCGATGATATTCGCCGCGCTCCGTCTTCCTCCTCCCCCGCAGCGGTGGCGGGCGAGGGAAGGGTGACGGCGGGACCGCGCCTCGATTTTCAAGAACACCTTGCCGATCTCGAAGCCGCCGGGCTTGTCGAGCGGATCGACGTGCCGATCAACAAGGACACCGAACTGCATCCGCTGGTGCGCTGGCAATTCGTCGGCGGGGTGGCGGAAGAAAAGCGCCGCGCATTCGTGTTCAGCAACGTTACCGACGGCAAAGGGCGCAAATACGATATCCCGGTCGTGGTCGGCGCGCTCGCGGCGTCGCCGGAAATCTACGCCATCGGCATGGGGCGCAAAGTCGCGGATATCGGCGAGGCCTGGCTGCAAGCGATTGCGCATCCGATACCGCCGCGCATCGTGACTTCGGCGCCGTGCCAAGAGGTCGTCATTACCGGGGACGATCTCAAGGCGCCGGGTGGTTTGGCGGCGCTGCCGGTCCCGGTATCGACACCCGGTTTCGATGCGGCGCCCTATTTGACGGCGACGCTTTGTACCACCCGCGATCCTGAAACCGGCGTGCAGAACATGGGCACCTATCGCGCGGCGCTCAAAGCCGCAGACCGTCTAGCCGTGCGCATGGTGGCGCAAGAAGCGACCGGCGCCGGCGGCTTCCAACATTGGCTCAAATACCGCGATCGCGGCGAACCGATGCCGATCGCCATCGTGATCGGCGCCGCGCCGGTGGTCATGTTCACCGGGCCGCAGAAACTTGCGATCGATCTCGATGAGCTTGCGGTGGCCGGCGGCCTCGCCGGCGCGCCGATCCGTGTCGTCAAGGCAAAGACCATCGATCTCTTGGTGCCGGCCGATGCGGAAATCGTCGTTGAGGGCCTGATCGACTGTCAAAAATTGGAGCCCGAGGCGCCGTTTGCCGAGAGCAATGGCTATGTCGCGCTCGAGGCCTTCAATATGCCGATGCAGGTGACGGCGATCACGCGCAAGCGCAAGGCGGTGTTTTGCTCGATCATCAGCCAGGTGACGCCGAGCGAATCGAGCGTCATCAAGAAGGTCGCCTACGAACCGTTGTTCCTCGCGCATTTGCGGGATCGTCTGGCGATCAAGGGCGTGCTGCGGGTGGCCATGCATGAGCGGCTGACCAATCTGCGGCCGGTGATCTTTGTGCAGATCGCGCATGGCACGCCGCGTAGCGAAGTGTGGCGGGCGCTGCACGGCACCGCGACGCTGATGTCGAATTGCGGCAAGATCGTCGTCGCCGTCAGCGACGATATCGATCCTTCGAGTGTCGATGCGGTGCTGTGGTCGCTCGCCTACCGCAGCAATCCGGTCGAGGACGTGGCGCTGGTGCCCAACCGCGGCGGCGTTCAAGGCGCCCAATACGGCCCCGAGGAGTCGGATTCGAGCATGCTGGTCGACGCCACCCGCAAGCGGCCGATGGCGCCGCTCGCTTTGCCGACGCGCGAACACATGGAACATGCCCGCGAATTATGGGAGCGGCTGGGCTTGGCGCCGCTCACCGTCACTTCGCCGTGGCACGGCTATCATCTCGGCGATTGGACAGCGACCTGGGAAGAATTCGCCCGCCGCGCCGCCGCCGGCGATTGGGAGCTTTCGGGCCGCGAAACACTGGCGCGCCAGCGCGGCGGCGTGACGCCGGAAACCTCGGTACGGGCGGTTGAGAAGCCGGTGGGGTAGGACCTGAAAGGAACGGGTTGCGGAAACCCACCCGGGCCGACTATCTATGCCCCGCATGGACACCCTGACCGCCTCCGCCGCGCCTGTTGCGCCTGAAAAGGCCTTGCAAACGGCACAGATCGAAGCCCGCTTGACCGGCATCGAGCCGGTTGCCCGGGATACCAACCTCTATACGTTCCGGCGCGTCGATGGGGCGCCGCTGCCCGCCTATAAGCCCGGCGCCCATATCGACCTGCACCTGCCTAACGGGTTGATCCGTCAATTCTCGCTGGTGGTTCCCAATACCGAGGCCGACGCTTACGTGGTCGGGGTCAAGCGCGACGCCGCGAGCCGTGGCGGATCGCGTTACATCTACGATGAAATGAAGGTCGGCGACGAAATCAGGATCAGCGCGCCGCGCAACAATTTTCCGTTGGTCGAGAATGCCCCGCATGTCGTCCTGGTGGCGGGCGGCATCGGCATCACGCCGATCTGGTGCATGGCGCAGCAACTCACCGCGCTCGGCCGGTCGTGGAAGCTCCATTACGCCTGCCGATCGCGCGACGATATGGCGTTTCTCGCGACGCTGGAAAAATTAGAGCCCAATTTCCGTCATTTGCATTTTGACGACGAAGCGGGCGGCAAAGTGCTCGATGTCACGACCGCGATCGCCGAAGCGCCGCCGGACACCCACTTTTACTGCTGCGGTCCGAATCCGATGCTTAAGGCTTTCGAGGCCGCCGCGGCGAGCCGGCCGCGCGATCATGTTCACGTCGAATATTTCACCGCCAAGGCCGAAGCCTCGACCACCGGCGGCTTCTGGGTCGAACTGGCGCGCTCGGGCGAGGAGTATTTCATCCCCGAGGGCAAAAAAATCCTCGAAGTGCTGTTCGACGCCGGGGTCGACGTCGATTATTCCTGCGAACTCGGCATCTGCGGCGCTTGCGAGACCCGCGTCATTTCCGGCATCCCCGAGCACCGCGATTCGGTGCTGAGCGCGGAAGAGCAGGACTCCAATGAAAAGGTCATGATCTGCTGCTGCGGCTCGAAGACCGAGCGACTGGTCCTGGATATGTGAACCGGTTCATTTTGTGTAATACTTCCGTTTCCGGTTCGGATTGCGGTTGAAGGCGTCGGCGTGCATGAACGAAAAATTCGACATCACGCTCAACATCAACGGCCGCGATTATCCGATCCGCGTCGAGGCGCGCAAGACGCTGGTCGATGCCATCCGCGAAGATTGCGGCCAGACCGGCACCCATATCGGCTGCGAGCACGGCGTCTGCGGCACCTGCACGGTCATCGTCGCCGGCGATGCGGTACGCTCCTGCCTGATGTTCGCCATCCAAGCGCAAGGCGAGAAAATCAGAACCGTCGAAGGTCTCGCCAACGGCGATGAGCTGCATCCCTTGCAACGCGCCTTCATCGACAATCACGGCCTGCAATGCGGCTATTGCACGCCCGGTTTCCTGATGCTCGCCGTCAATGTGCTGGAAAAGAATCCCAACATTGGCGACCAGGAATTGATCGACGTGCTGTCGTCGAACCTCTGCCGCTGCACCGGCTATCAGAACATCATCAAGGCCGTGCGAGCGGCGGCCAAGGAAATGCGCGAGACCGTCAAGGCGTAGCGAGCGCCTTAAGCGCTGCTTTCGCCACCTCGACATCCTGTTCGATCTTGGCGCCGCCGGCAGCCACGGCGCCGATCACTTCGCCGCCGGCTTCGATGGGGAAGCCGCCCGGCACATTGGTAAAGTCGCCCATCCGCACCGCCATCGAAAGCGCGTTCTCCTCCGCCGCGTAGCCGGTCGGCAGGCGCTGCGACGCCGCGGTGATCGCTTTCCTCTGCGTGGTGATGATCGAAAAATGCCGGGCGCCGTCCATCATTAGAAACGCGATCAGCCGGCAGCTCTGGTCGACGACGGCGAGCGACACCTTGCAGCCGAGGTCGTTGGCCTTGGTGACGCCGGCCATGAGCATTTTCAAACTCGCTTCATGGGTCAGACGCTGAGTGGCGATGAAATCGGCCATGGCATGTCACCTCGTCGCGCTGTCGGAAGGCCTCACATGACACAAAATGACGAATGCTGTTAGTCTCCCGCTCCAAGGCGGTCAGCAAGAATAACGGCAAGGGAATCTCAAGGCGTGAGTAAAGTAGTTTGGGACCGCGAGGCCGACGTCGTCGTGATCGGTTCGGGCGCGACGGGTTTGCCCGCCGCGATCGTCGCCCGCGAGGCCGGCGCATCGGTGATCGTGGTGGAGGCGCAATCCCATATCGGCGGCCACGCCGTCACCTCGGGCGGCAATCTGCCGCTCGGCGGTGGCACCAGCTACCAGAAAAAGTATGGCATCGAGGATTCGCCCGATCTGTTTTTCCAGGATCTGACCGATTGGTCGGTGGTCGAGAGCAACGGCTTTCCGCCGTATCGCTACAACGACCGCGAGATCATCCGCGCCTTCGCCGACAACAGCGTGGCAGCGTTCGAATTCCTGCTGGCGCATGGCGTGAAGGTCATCGACAGAAAACCGAACAGCATCGGACATGAGATCGGCGTTTCGGTGCTGCGCACCATGCAGATCGATGTCGCCGGCTGGCCGATGGTGCACACCGGCAAACCCGCCGAACCGGCCGATCCGGAAATCAGGGCCGGCAGCGGGTTGATGCGGCCGCTTCACGATGCCGCGGTAAACGCCGGCGTCGAGATTCTGCTCGAACACCGCATGACCGCCATCCATCGCGAAACGGCAAATTCCGGACGTGTCCTCGGCATCGCGGTCGACCACAATCGGTCGAAGCTGAACGTTCGAGCCGGCAAGGGCGTCATTATCGCCACCGGCGGCTCGACCGGAAACGTCAATTTTCGCCGCGTGTTCGACCCGCGGCTGACCGAGGAATATTG
>Ga0181537_10003230_pt1 | contig 14026 bp, 11 predicted proteins | sample PEATcosm2014_Bin_39_FD_119765 | JGI IMG/M metagenome (GOLD analysis project Ga0181537, IMG submission 119765) | Peatland microbial communities from MTU Mesocosm Facility, Houghton, MI, USA - PEATcosm2014_Bin23_10_metaG | ecosystem: Environmental > Terrestrial > Soil > Wetlands > Peat | place... | reverse complement strand
GGCATCGGCAATTTTCTCGAAGTCACGGCGCCGCCGTCGAAAGAGCTGGCCGGAATTACCTTCAACGCCGACGATACGGTGACGTTGACGACCGGAACGCTCGATTTCGGCATGGGACATGCCACGCCGTTCGCGCAGGTTTTGAGCCAGCGGCTCGGCATTCCGTTCGAAAAAATCTCGCTGGTGCAGGGCGACAGCGATCGGCTGGTGTTTGGCGGCGGCTCGGGCGGATCGAAGTCGATCATGCATACCGGCACCGCCATCGTCGAAGCCGCGGCCAAGATTATCGAGAAGGGCAAGGAAGTCGCCAGCCACGTTCTCGAAGCCGCCGCTTCCGACATCGCCTTCGAGCGCGGCCGCTTCGTGATTGTCGGCACCGATCGGGCGGTATCGGTGATGGAGTTGGTCAAGCAATTGCGTGAAGGCCGCAATTTGCCGGCCGAAGCGCCGCGCTCGCTCGATCTCGACCACGTCAGCGACGGACCGTCGGCGTCGACTTTTCCAAACGGCTGTCATATTGCCGAGGTCGAAGTCGATCCCGAGACCGGGACCGTCGAGGTCGTGAATTACTCCTGCGTCAATGATTTCGGCACCGTGGTCAATCCGATGATCGTCGAAGGTCAGCTTCACGGCGGCGTGGTGCAAGGAATCGGCCAGGCGCTGATGGAGAACACGATCTACGACAGCGATGGACAACTCCTCACCGGCTCGTTCATGGATTACCCGATGCCGCGCGCCGCCGATGTACCGTCCTTCGTTCTTGCCGACCATCCGGTGCCGGCGACGACCAACCCGCTTGGTGTCAAGGGTTGCGGCGAAGCCGGTTGCGCCGGCGCACTGACATCGGTGATGAATGCCGTCATCGATGCGCTTGCCGACCGCGGCATTCGTCACCTCGACATGCCTTTAACGCCCGCCAAAATCTGGCAAGCGCTTCAGGCCATAGAGCCGCCATCGGCGAAATGACGCGGGTGCAATGACAGAGACCATTTCCGCCCGCCTGCCCCGGGCGACAGGGTCGCGGCTCATTGCCGGCGTCTGTGCCGCGCATATGGTCAGTCATTATTATATGCTGCTGCTGGCGCCGCTGTTCGCCTTCGTGCGCGCCGATTTCGGGGTCAGCTATACGGAGCTCGCGCTGGCCCTAACCGTGTTCAACGTCGTCTCCGCCCTGTTGCAGACGCCGGTCGGCTTTCTGGTCGATCGCATTGGCGCGCGGGTGGTGCTGATCGCGGGGCTCACGCTGAGCAGCATCGCCTATGCGGTTGCCGGCATCGCCGATTCGTACTGGGTCTTCATCGCGATGTACGGCGTCGCCGGCCTCGGCAACACCGTGTTTCACCCCGCCGACTATTCCTTGTTATCGAGTCATACCGCGCCGGAACGGCTCAGCAAGGCTTTTTCGTACCACTCGTTTTCCGGCATCATGGGGTCGGCGATTGCTCCGGTCTCGCTGCTGTATATGCAAAGCCAGTTCGGCTGGCGCGGCGCTTATATCGGCGCGGCGATTTTAGGGCTGATCGTTGTCGTGGCGCTCGTAGCGCAACCCGAGCCGACAGATGCCGTGACGCACGCCGCCAAAGGTGTGGCGAAGCCGATGGGTTCGCGGGACGCCGGCTGGCGTCTGCTTTTAACGCCGACGATCTTGCTCAATCTCGGTTATTTCATGCTGCTCTCGATCATGGGCAGCGGCTTGAACACTTATCTCGTCGTCGCGCTTGGTGCGCTCTATGCGACACCCGCCGAGGTCGCCAATGTGGCGCTGACCGGGCTTTTGGCCGCGAACGCCGTCGGCATTCTCGCCGGCGGCATCCTCGCCGGACGCACCAAGCGGCACGCCGTCGTTGCCGCGCTCGGCCTTGCCGGCGGCGGTATCGTCACCGCGCTGGTTGGTCTGTTCGACTTTTCCTCGGCCGTGCTCGTGCTGCTGATGTCGCTCAGCGGATTTTGCGTTGGGGTGACTTATCCGTCCCGCGACATGCTGGTCCGCGCGGCGACGCCGCCGGGCGCATTCGGCCGCGTGTTCGGCTTTGTCAGTACCGGCTTCAATATCGGTTCCAGTGTGGCGCCGGTCGTCTACGGAATGCTGATGGACCACGGTCAGCCGCGCGCCATTTTCATGTTGTCCGCCGTTGTCTGCATTGTTTGTATTGCGACCGTGACTTTCGGATTCTCCAGTCAAAAAATACGCTGAAACTATCCGCTCGCATGCCCGGTTGCCCGCGGTCCTTGCGCGATCCCTTGCGTAGAGACCTCCCCTTGCGAGTTGGAGGCGCCGTGCACCGCAATTTCAGCATCGTAAAAATTTTTATAGTTAATTTTCAGCGAAGTAATCTAAGCAACTGTACGCATATACAATTTTTAACTTCGTGATAGGCTAGTCAAACATAAAGAATACAGCTTAACAAAGTATAACTCGGACATAAACTCGGACTCTTGTATCATGCGTCTGTTGCTAGTCTCAGTTTTACTTACGGTTACTACTCCGCTGTGCGCCCAAACCTTGGGCTCCACTTCCGGAGCCTCGTCGTCGATCACCTACGTTAATCCTTCCAACACGACGAGCCGCCTCATTACGACCCCCACGGTGGTCGCGCCCGGCCTTGCCGCAGCTGGCGTCGAAACCTGTCTCGGCTCGGCGAGCGGTGGTCTATCGCTGATGGGCGGCGGTCTTACATTCGGCAGCACCAAAGTCGACGAAGGCTGCACCGTGCGTCTGTTGGCGCGTCAATTATTTGCCTTCGGTTTTCAGAAGGCCGCCCTGGCGCTGATGTGCCAGGAGGAGCGCGTCGCCCGTGCCATGTACGAGGCGGGTTCGCCCTGCCCGGCCCGACCCGGCGAGATCGTCCAGAGCGGTCGCGTCCCTTTACCGCCAGTGAATTCGTTCGCGCCGGAAACACCAACAAAGCCACTCATGCTGCTGGCGCAGCCGGAAGACCAGGCGACGGTGGCGCCCGAAGAAGAGCAAGTGAAGCCGTTCACGCAGGAAGAACAGTCCATGTTTGCAAGGGCCTCCAACATCAACTGACGCGGCCCCAAGTCCACCCCGGACTTCGGTCGGGTGCGGACTCCGGGACGGGCCAGTCCGGTCCGCTAAACGAGAGCGAGTGAGAGAAAGAGAGTTCGCATGAAAATGCTTTGTTGTATCGTCGCGATGGTCGCCGTCCCATTTTCCGGCCCTGCCATGGCGCAATCCTTCTATGGCAATGGCGGTGGCTCCACCAATATTTGGTCAAGCGCACAAGGCACTTCCAACTCCTACGGGGGCGCCTATGCGTACGGAACCAGCACGTCAGGCTCGATGGCCACAGCCGGAGGCCTCGGCTTAGGTGGCAGCAGCGCAATTGGCGGCGGTATTACGTCGGCCATTACCACCTCGACGGCCGGAGCCAGTTCGAGCGGCAGCGGCTACGCACAGGCTCAAACCTCGGGCTACGCCGGAGGTAACGTGTCGGGATATGGCGGCCGATCTCGCTGAAGGCGCCGGACGAAGGATCGGCCTCGGAGCAAGTCTCCGAGGCCCCCCCCTCAGGGGCGCCGCTCAGCCGCGCGTGACTTTGCGGCATTGGGCCTGCTTGCTAAGCTTTGCGCCAAGCGACACGAGATGTCGCAACTGCGCGACGCGCGAGGAGACCGCCATGAAGCTTTGCCGCTACGACGACGACCGCTTGGGCGTGGTGCGCGGGCACCTAGTCCACGACGTCACCGAAGCGCAAAGTGAAATCCGAAAATCGTCGCCCTACACGATGAAGGGTGACGCGGTCGTCGCCGCCTTGCCGCCGTGGCGTGAGCGGATCGAAAGCCTGGCGGACAAGGCGCCGGGTAGGCCGATCGCCGAAGTTAAATTGCTCGCGCCCGTTGCACGGCCGACCAAACTTTCCTGCGCGCCGACCAATTATCAAGCGCATATCGCCGAAATGAACGCGGCCTCCGCGCAGCCCAGTTCGCAGATCGTCATCACGCAATCGAACAAAATCCTCGAAGCGGGAATGTTCCTCAAAGCCAATTCCTCCCTTATCGGTCCCTCCGAATTCATTCCCATCCGCTTTCCGGAGCGGCGCAGCGACCACGAGGTCGAATTGGTGATGGTGATCGGCAAAACCGGCAGCGACATCGCCCAAGCCAAGGCGCTCGACCACGTGGCGGGCTACTGCCTCGGCCTCGACATTACCGTACGCGGTCGCGAGGACAGAAGCTTTCGCAAATCGGCCGATGGTTATGCCGTCGCCGGGCCGTGGATGGTGACCGCCGATGAGGTGCGCGATCCCGACGCGTTGCCGATCACGCTCGAGGTCAATGGAGAAATCCGACAGAGCAGCAACACCAATATGCTGATCTACGACTGCCGCCGGCTCATCGAATTCGCCTCCTCTTTCTACACGCTCTATCCCGGCGATCTAATTTATACCGGAACGCCGGAGGGCGTCGGGCCGGTCAAACCCGGCGACGTGATCGTTTGCCGATCCAGCCCCATTCTCGGCGAGCTCAAAGTCGCCGTACGTGCGCATGAGCTCAGTGCCGCTTGAGCCGAATGGCGCCAGAGCGATAGGTGTTTTCACTTAACTATTAGTCCGTACACGTTTTCTGTTTGATACTCCCTGGTCTTAACCCGACATTCCGATTGCAGCGGCAGGATCGAGGCGCCGAACGCATGCGCTGCACGGCAGCGGACGATAGGTCACGCGTGAATCGGAGCTCCAAATATGGCCTCGATCGGCTCATGGTCGAGTTGGGTAACAAACACCCTGAGCCGTACGCCGTGGTGCGTATGCTGTGTGCTGGTCCCGACAATCGTCTTTGTTACGGTCTCGGCATTCGACGCGCGGTCGGCGACGCCGTCGCAACCCCGCCTCGACGGCTTTAACGTGATCGCGGCGCCGGGACACCCGTTCGGCAGTCCGTCGGCCCATCTCGCCCTCGCCGATGCCAAGCATCTCGGCGCGACGGCGGTCGCAATCGTTCCGTTTCTGTGGCAGTCGGGCACATCAAGCCCGGAACTTGTTCGCGGCGATGACATGGACAACGCCGAGTTGCGCGCGGCGATCCGCGATGCCCACGAACTCGGCTTGGCCGTGTTGGTAAAGCCCCACATCTGGGTGCCGCAAAGTTGGGCCGGCGCCGTGGCCATGCGTTCCGATCAGGACTGGGACCAATGGTTCGCGAATTATCAACGCGAGCTTGTTCGCATCGCGCGCATTGCCGACGAGGAGAAAGCCGAGGCGCTTGCGATCGGCACCGAGCTGTCCCAGTCGACGCTGCGGCCGCAATGGAATGATGTGATCGGCCAGGCGCGAGGTGCTTTTTCCGGACGCTTGCTTTATATCGCCCACAATATCGAGGAAGCCGAAACGGTTCCGTTTTGGGACCGGCTCGATGCCATCGGGGTGTCGCTCTATCCGTCGCTCGGCGCCGACCGCGATCGCGATGAACGGCGGAACATTATGCGCGCGATCGCGGATCGTCTCGATACGCTGGCGGCAAAAAGTGAAAAAACTATCGTCGTCGGCGAGATTGGCCTGCGCTCCGCCGAAGGCGCCGCGGCAAAGCCTTGGGAGAGCGCCGAGGAACGCGTAACCGCACCCGATCCACAACTCCAAGCCGATGTCCTTGCCGATTGGCTCGCAGCGCTTGATCGTCCGGCCATCAGTGGCGTTCTGATCTGGCGTTGGTTCACCGATCCCGCGGCCGGTGGGATGACCGACACCGATTTCACCGTTCAAGGCAAACCGGCGGAAGGGGTGCTGCTATGCGCATGGACGCAAAGCTGCATCCACGGCTAGAACTCGAGCATTAGAATTTGTGCCAGACGCCGAAGATCACGCCGTTCTCCTGCAGCGCATTCTCGCCGGCATAGGTGGTGTAGCCGCCGCCCTGCAGCGACCATGTCGGGGTCAGTTCATACACCGCGCTGAGCTGGAGCTTGTAGTATTCGTAACTGCCGCCGAAGATTGAAATTCCGGAACCCTCCGAAATGACATTGAAACTTTGCGCCAATAAGAGCCAGCGCGGCAACACGTTCACGCCCAGCGTCGCATCGACCCGGAATTCGCTGGGATAACCGGCGGTGCGCACGCGTTCGGCCACCTCCACGTCGAAAAAGGCCGGCAGGTCAGCGAGCTTAAAACTATGCCCGAGCAGCAAGCGTAAATCGGTCTCGACGTCGGTGTAACCGACCGCGGCAGGGTTCGACGTATCGAAGGTGCCGGGCACCCGCACCGTCGCCTGGCCGGAAAAGACCCAGGTCGGATCCACATAGAAACCATAACGCGCCCCGAACTCGGTATAGCCGAGACCGGTGCGCTGGGCGCTGGTCGGCGCGGCAATGTCGATGTGCTGAAATCCCGGTTCTAAGATGGCGGTCAACCGATCGGTAAGGCCATATTCGATGAGGGCCTGCGCTTCGAACTTGTCGTAGCGCGGCGTCGACGCGAGGCCGCTGCCGTTGAAATAGTTGGTTGCCTCGCTCGCGGTGATGGTCGTGAACCATTGACCGGTGCCTTGCGGCAGCGTCCATGCGCCGGCGCAGACCACGGTCGGCGCCGTCAGCACGCCAAATACGAGAACAACGCAACGCTTCAACACGCCCTACCCCACCCCAGTACGAAACGCCCCGACTAGACGGTCAGGGCCAAAACTCGATCGCCACCGGCGTCGGTCGCGCCTTGCACTTTCGCGATCGCCTGGGTGAGCAACTGGACCCGATCCACCGCGCGCTTGACGCGCCCCGTGATCGCCACCACGGTCGCGGTGACATAATTCGACGCGACCGATTCCGAATTCGGCAAGTGCAGCTTCGTGATCGTCGAGCGAAGGTTCTCGCCGAGCGCGCGGGCTGAATTGCTTTCGATTTCCGGCGCGACCAGGATGATCATGCCGTTGCGGTACGATGCCGCAACGATTCCGACCGTCGCCGCGAGCCGGCGAACCGCGCGCGCCACCTCGGCGAGCACACGGCGGCCGGCAACTTCGCCGTGGGCAGCGCGGTACATATCGAAATGATCGAGCGTGAGCGCAAGGATCGAGATCAGGTCGTCATTCTCGCAGCCGCAGCCGGTGGTGAGATAGGCCTCGGCCACCTCGCCAACAAACAGACCGGTTGCCTCGTCAATCCACAGCCCGGCCCGCCGATCGCCCCAACTGGAAAGAAAAGCCAGCAATTCCTGCTCGCGCGCTTGCCGACGCTCAAGCTCCTGCTTTAGTTTCAGCGCCGCGCGCACGCGTGCGATTAGCTCTACGCGCTTGATCGGTTTGGTAACATAATCGTTGGCGCCGGCGACAAATGCATTATTCAGCGAATTCGTGTCGTCGAGCGCCGTCACCATGATGATCGGCAAGTCGGCGTAACGTTGATCGTTGCGGATGCGCGCGCAAGCCTCAACGCCGTCCATTTCCGGCATCAAGATGTCAAGCAACGCCACGTCAACGGTGGGCTTTTCGTTGGTGGTACCGCCGACGTCGAGAAGCTTAAGCGCTTCCCAGCCCGACGAGGCGGTGACGATGTCCGTATAACCGGCGGACAACAGTGCGCCTTCGGTCAGATCGCGAGAGTCCTCCGAGTCATCGATCACAAGTATTTGCACAAAGAGCCTCCGTCATTTTACTCAGGTTTTGTCACGGTTATTGTAACATATAAATATTAATCATTGAAAATCGGAATCCTGGTTTATTCGAGCAAACAAACGCCAAGTATTGTTTTGGTATATGACGCGATAACCCGGCGCTCCGTTTCGAAACAACGACGGGAAGGCCTTGTCGAGGCGGTCATTGGCACCGGTGTTGCTTTGCGGGTCCGGGACCGCGACAAACGGAGTGTCGATGCGGTCGAACAATAGAGCGAGCGCAAACGGCTCGCTTTGTGGACCGAGAATGCCGCGCGCCCGGCCGCGTCCGAGTACAAATGCCGGAGCATTGTCGACATCGACGAGAACGCCGTCACCGCGACTAGCCGCGCCGCCGACCGACAACGCATCGAACCGCTCGCTGCCGCCGCGCACGAAAGCGGCGCGAAAATAGTTCACCGTCATTGGATCGACCAATTCGAGACTTATGAATCCCCCGAGCCAGCCGAGTATGAGCAACGCGATCGTGAAACCGATGCGTTCACGCGCCAATGGCACGCGGATGACGCCGGCCGCCGCCAGGACCGGAGCCGCAACGACAATTGCGGTTGGATCGCCGAAGAAGCCGCTCAAAACGCTGATCGCCGTCGCAGCGATAGCGATCGCGGCGAAGACGAGGGGCGGAGCAACAAGGGGGCGCCTTCGATGGACGTAGGCGAGCGCAACCACCGCGACTGGAGCGCCAAGAACGATCGCGACCGCCATTGTCAAGCTCGCGTAGAGCGTTAGTACGCCCGACAACCCACCGCCGAATACACGCGTCACGGCCACCGTCCACAGCGCCAGGCTTTGCGCGGGCGCCGTAAAGAAGCTCCAACCGTCGCCGGGAAAAATCCACGATACGTAGGTAAAGGCCGCGATTGCGAAGACGGTGGGAAAGATAAGCGCGATGACCACGTTAATCGCAGATCTCGCAACCAGCGCCGGACTGACCGCAAACGCCAGGAACGGTATGGCCGCAAACGAGACCGCCGCGCCTAACGGGTGCGAGAAGGCGAGTGCCATCAGCGCCAGCCCGACCGCCATCACCTCCGAGGTGCCGCTACGGGCACGAAGATTATAGAGCGCCAGGCACAGCACCAGCAGAAATGCCGCGAAGAACATGTCGGACGGCCCGGCGATCACAGCCCGTAACAGCGCCGGGTGGAATGCCACCAGAACAGTGACGATAGCGGCGGCCGCCGCCGACAAACCGGCTGTGCGAAACGCCGTAAAGCAGAACGCCGTGACCAGCGCCAGCAGACCCGCCGCAACCAGTGCCGGCGCCGGCGTGCCTGCCGGCGCGAGCCACGCGACCAGCGTGCTGGTGAGAAACGGCAAAGTCGGATAGGCCGCGATAATCCTGCCAATCGGGACCTGGCCGTCGGCGGCGGTACTGGCGCCGGCCCAAAGCCGCAAGGCGTCATCGCCGATTAGGCCGCCGCCAACGGCGAAGGCCGCCAGCGCCAGAACCGCCGCAAACGCCAGACAAGCAATCGGCACGGCCGCCAGCGCGCGGGTCATGGCGCGGGTCATGGCGGGGGTCATCGCCTGGCTCGAGGCAGAATACGCCGCGTCAGTCATGGGGCGCCTTCGGCTACCGGCGGTGCGGCGGTGACGTGGCGCGACAATCCATGCTGGGTTTTTTCCCAGTAAAACGGATTGCGCACGAGTTGCCAAAGCGCCCTATAGGCAGCAATCGAGATCAGCACCCAATAAGCAAACAGCGTGAAGCTGAACGGAATGAGATGGAGCCAGCCGCGCCGAATGGGGGCCAGAATGATCAGATATGTAAAGGCGCCATTGCCGGCAAGAAGATTGAACAGGCACAGAAACAATAACGACTCCGGAAAGATTGGATCGAAGCTCGCGGCCGCGAGGGCAAGCCAGATCAAATAGACCACCCAGAATAACGGATTGAGCAAGCCGGTCAGCACGGTGCCGCCGATGAAAAACAAAAAGCCGATAGACCCAAGCAGCCCGACGCTGCGTACGAGGTGCAGCGGTCGCCTGGAATGAACCAGAAGAGTCTGCATATAGCCCTTGATCCAGCGCGAGCGCTGTCCGAGCCATTGACCCGGCCGACAGCTCGCCTCCTCGTAGGTCGTCGAATCGACGATGCCGACGCGGTAGCCCTTCTGTCCGATGCGGATCCCCAAATCGGCGTCTTCGGTGACATTGAAGGGGTCCCACGCATGCAGTTCGCGCAAAACATCGAGCCGAAAGTGATTGGACGTGCCGCCGAGCGGAATCGGCATGCCGAGCCGTTCGAGACCGGGCAACACCTGATCGAACCACAGCGCATAGTCGAGCGTGAACATGCGGGTGAGCCAGTTCTCGGCGACATTGTAGTAGCTGAGGCGGCATTGCAGACACGCGGTGTTCGGCGGTGAGCGGCGAAAGCTCGCCACCACCTTGCGGAGTTGGTCGGGTTCGGGCCGATCTTCGGCGTCGTAGATCACCAGATATTCGCCCCGAGCAAATCGCAGCGCGAAATTGCAAGCTTTCGGCTTGGTTTGCGGGACGGAGCGGGGCACGATGATGATCTCGAACACGCCTTCGAGACCAAGGCTGCGCGCGGCTTCGATGGTTTCGGCATCCTCGGCCTCAAGCACGATCTTGATGTCGAGCTTGCCGAGCGGATAGTCGAGATTGCGCATGGCCTGTGCGAGCCGCGGCAGCATAGCGGCTTCCCGGAACATCGGCACGAGCACCGTGAACACCGGCAGATCTTCGGTGCGTAGCGCGCGTGCTTCGACCGCGATCGTCTCGTCGATAACGGGAGAGCCGCTACCGCCGACCGATACCAAAACGCCCTTGAAGACGAAATTGCCGAAATAAAATACGCTGACCACGACATTGAGAACGATGAGCGTATCGATCGGCGCGAACGCCAGGCCGGCCAGGATCGCGCTTAAGAGCCCATAAGCAGCAAGCATCTGTGGCGTCGTGAGGACCGCGCGGGCAGACATTTGCGGATCGAGTTCGGCGAGTTCGAATACCGCGCGGTGCGACAAGGCGTTGGCAAACGCGGTTTGGACCGCAACGACAATGTCGAACTTCGAGGCGACAACGAAATCGATCTCGGCACCCCACCGGCCGCGCGCGAACAATACGGTTTCAGGCCCCGGTTCGGCGGTGGCGATCCACAGGCGTCCATCGCCGCGCCGCCACGGCATTGTCAAGCGGTTCGCGTAGATATCGGTCTCCGAGGCAAGCAACAGCGACCGATCGGGTGGCTCGAGGATCAGATCAACGAACGGCAAGTCGAAGTTCTGCGCATAGGTCTCGTAATATAATCGCGGATCGATCCAATTGCGCGACAGCAACGCGTCGCCGAGGCGCACGCTCCACAGCTCGGCCAGTCCGACCGCCTCGTCGAGCTGCGGCAGGGTGATGATACGCCGGCCAACCAGGAGATCGCCGAGCGCGCGATCGGATGGCGACAATGGCATGGTCTACTCCGATCCCCCGGCGGGCCGGCGGCGGAACAGACGTTGCAGTGTCAACAATAAAGTTGCCGTGGCGAGCAGCCACAGACCGGCAATGATCCAGGAACGAAAACGCCCGGCAACCGACAGCCACGACACTTGGTCCGGATAGGCAATCTGCACGACGGTGTCGCGCTCGGTTGACATCGCGAGCGCGATACCATTGCCGTCGATGAAGGCGACGTCGCCATGGTCGAGATGGACGTCGGCCGGATTCGGCAGGGATTCGTCTTCGGCCATGGGCTTGATCCAAATGCCGGGTTGGCCGTCTGCCGCGACGACTTGCGCAACGGCGCCACCGACGAATCCGCCGAGATCGAGCAATATCCGTCCGCTACGATCGGTCACCGCCACGCGTCCGCGGTCGAAGCGGACACGCGGCGTGGCGTCGGCGGGAGGCGCGTCGCTCACCGCAATAAACGGCGCGTTCGGCACCGGCGGGCTGCCTGGAGCGAAGAAATTGACGGTGATGGGCGTAATTTCCGGCGACAATTGAGCCGCAACCCCGGCCACCAGTCCAAGCGTGCGATCCAGTTGATCGGCGGCGCTGGCCGGCAGCAAAAGCTCAAGCTGCTGCGAGAACCGTGCCGTAAGATCGGAGAAGTCATGCGCCGCACCACCGGCGCTCGTCAGCACGAGGGTCGACGATCCGAGAATTTGCGCCGGATAGCCCTGCGGCTCGAATCGGCAATCGCCCGCCGCGCTGTCGCGCTGTATAAGGGCCCGCACATTCGCGATGGTTCCGATAAGTCCGTCCGGCAAAAGCAAATCCAGGTGCGTGACGTCCCCGGACGCGGCGACGGTGCTGCCAAGCAACCGCTCATTGACGAAGACGCTGACAACCGCTTTTTCGCCGGCGCCATCGGGCGCCACCATGACGTCGAGCAATAGCCGCGTCGGACGCGTTCCGGCGGGAAGCCGCCGTGTGTCGATGACGGCGGCGAGATCAGCTCGTCCAAACACTTCGGCCTGCGCTGGAGCCACGGCGAGTTCCTCGAAGGACACACGGTCGGTCGGCAGCGCAATCGGCGCAGTTTCACCGACCGACGCAAAAGCTATACCCCGGCTCGCCGCCAGCATCGGACTTGCGAATAGACGGCCGGCACGCACTGCGTTGCCGTCGTCGACCAGCAGCGCCGGCGCCCCGCCGACCCGCACCGCAGCAATGATCCCCAATGACCGCCAATCGCCGGCCAACCTGGCGACGGGCGAGTCGACAACGCCGACCGTGTCGGCGAGCGGACCGATCAAAACAATGCCGCGCGCCCATCGGCCGTCGTCATCGCGTTTGGCTAATTCCGGTAGTGAACCATAACCGTGATAGAACGACACATGTCTTCCGCTCGAGATCAGCGAGCGAGCGACCGTGATCGCGGTAGCAATCTCGCTGGCGGCAGCGCGCCGCCCCGGCAGGACGACGGCGACATCGCGCGGCATGAGCGCGGCGGTGGTGGTGACGTCGAGCGGCCCGGGACCGACAACGACCTCGACGGCAGTCTCGGGCCTGATTGTCAGGCTGTCGCCGACATAGCGGACGTCGATGCAGCGGTCGAGCGTCGCCGCACCGGAATAGAGGAATGACAATTTGAGATAGCCGTCCTTTGGCTTGGTCTTGTCGAGCGGCACACGGACGATGCGATTGCGGCTTTTGCCATCGAGCACGATCGCGGCCGCGGTGCGGTCATTGACTTGGACTTCAAGCGTACGTCGCGCGTCATGTGCGCTAATGTCGTCAAGGACAAGGACGAGGTCGCTCGCCGTCACGTCGCCGCCCTGCGGCAGCGGTACAAAGACTTCGCGATGCCCCCCCAGGTTGGCAAAGCGCAAACCGTTGACTAAGCCGATGTCGACCAGCGTGACCGCGGCGAGCGGAGCGCTCGGGCCGGGCTCGGCCGCCGTCGCTATCGGCTCAACAACGGGCGCCGGCGCCGCTACCGGCGCCCGAGCGTTAATCAAGTGCGGCGCCTGCGCCGGGCGGGGCTTGGGTAATCGCGTTTGGGACTGCGCCTGAGTGCCGAGCAGCAGCGCGACGGCAAAACCGAATCCGAACGAAGTACGCATACGCAACACCCCGGATTGTTGAGTCGACGTTAGACCGACTGTAAGAGTTTCAGTTCGCGCGCCGCCGCTTCACGCAGCACGCCAAGGCTGGTCTCGAACGCCAAGAATTCCGCGGCGGTGAGCCCTCGCCGCTCGTGTTGCGGCGACCGCAACACGTCTTCGACGTCATGCGCCGCGCGGCCCGTCGCCGGAAAGCCAACGGTCGGACCGATGCCGACGAGTCCATGCATGCAGCGATAGGTCTGATCCACGGCAGTCGCCGCGGCGCCGGGGTTTGCGGTGTCCGATAAAGCCGGAATGGCCTTGTAGGTGTCGTCGATCTTGCATTCCAGCGTCGACACGAAGCGCTGTCGCACCCGCGCCAGCCGGTCGGCAAATGCATCCACGGTCATCGCACAGTCCCCCGTCGCGGCAATGCATAGGCGAATTCCAGATTTCCGTAAATAACATCCATGTAGAATGATGAATATATAATAATTATGTACAATTACATAGGAAACAATACTGTATAAACTTCAAGTATAACTCAGACTATGTAGTAATACTTACGAGGATGCTGGCGCCATCGAGCGAGCGCAGGCCTTGACCGGAGGCCGCAGCGTTCTCTAAATGTTCCAGCGTTGTCAGTTGCTCAATTTCGGCCCGTGGATTACATGCTCGCTACGTCGCTCGGATAATCGGCGCAAAAGCGCGCCTGTTCTCTCGTTCGAGGCTGTAACGAAGCTAAAAAGGTCGCGGCGGAAATCCAAATCGGCATGCCGCAAAGGTTTTGGGGAATAGTTCAACGGTAGAACTGCGGACTCTGACTCCGTCAATCTAGGTTCGAATCCTAGTTCCCCAGCCACGCAATTGATCGAAAAATTCCCAGGTAACAGG
>Ga0181537_10003229_pt1 | contig 14028 bp, 16 predicted proteins | sample PEATcosm2014_Bin_39_FD_119765 | JGI IMG/M metagenome (GOLD analysis project Ga0181537, IMG submission 119765) | Peatland microbial communities from MTU Mesocosm Facility, Houghton, MI, USA - PEATcosm2014_Bin23_10_metaG | ecosystem: Environmental > Terrestrial > Soil > Wetlands > Peat | place... | reverse complement strand
CTTCGAAGAGCACGCGCTTGGCGGCGAAGTATTCGTCCATCGTTTTGTGATAGTCGAGGTGGTCGCGTGTCAGGTTGGTGAACACGGCGACGTCAAAAGGAACGCAGAACACCCGTTCCTGCGCCAGCGCATGCGAGGAAACTTCCATGACCGCGTCGGTCGCACCCAGCCCAAGCGCCTCATTGAAAATGCGCGCCAGTTCGAGAGCTTCCGGCGTGGTGTGCGGCGCAGGATACAACTTGCCTGCCACATGATATTCGATTGTCCCGATCAGCGCGCTCTTGCGTCCCGCCGCGGTCAGAATCGATTCGACCAGAAACGCCGTCGTACTCTTCCCGTTCGTGCCCGTAATGCCTGTGACTGCAATCCGCTCTGCGGGACGCCTGTAGAAATTCGCGCTGATCCGGGCCAGCGCCCGCCGGCCGTGTGGCACGACCGCCCAAGCCACGCCTTCACGCGGCTTCTCTGCAGCAGAATCGGTGACCACCGCCACCGCACCGGCCTGAATCGCCTGATCGATGAAGCGGTTTCCGTCCGAAGTCTCCCCGTGCATGGCCACGAACACACACCCTGGCTTGACGCGGCGCGAGTCGTATTCCACACCACTGACGCTGGGGTCCCCGTGCCGGTCGAGGACCTCTGCGCCATTCAGCAGATGTTCGAAGGTCATTGCTAGAAATTATAGGGCACGCGCGGAAAAAGTCTTTTCCCCCATTACCTCGGTCACGTTCCAGCCCGAGCCCTGGTGCGCTACATTGACCTCATGAGCTACGGATCCGCTCCCGCAAAATTCAAGTGCGCCCAGTGCGAACAGCCGGAAACCGCGTGTGAGTGCGAGAAGTTCTGCTGCCTTTGCCAGGCGGCGTTAGATGTTCGCATCTGCGGCGACGGCCTCATGTACTGCGAGCCCTGCCGCAACGCCTGCGACTACCAGACCTCGGACTAGCGGCGTTCCCATCTGAAACCGGGTGAACACATTTTCGCTCGGGCACCGCCCTGTTTTGGCCCCCTCCCTCGAATCCGACACTCTCAGAAACATTTGGCAGCCAGAGGCCTTTTGAGGGAGAATAGTCCGTTTGGCTTATTGCGGTTGTTTTGTGCTCTATTAGTTTCTGCCCTATTCATAGGAGACTCCATGGCTACCACGATGCACGTCAGCGACGTGGCTGAGTTGCTGAGCGAGAGCCGGACGCACTTTAATCTTTCTCCGGCGTTGCTGGTGGAGCACTCCATCCGGCGGGATGAAGCCAAACTGGCGGCCAACGGAGCCATCGTCGGCTACACCAACCGCACCGGCCGATCGCCCAAAGACAAGTTCATCGTCCGGGATGAAACCACGGCCCACTCCATCGCCTGGGGCGCGGTGAACCAACCGCTTGAGGCGGAAAAGTTTGACGCGCTGCAGGCGCGCGTGATGGACCATCTGCGCGGGCGGGAGCTTTTTGTGCAGGATCTGTTCTGCGGCGCCGACCCCGCCTACCGCCTTCCGGTTCGCATCGTCAATGAATACGCCTGGCACAACCTGTTTGTGCGCCAGTTGTTCCTGCGCCCGACCGCGGACGAACTCAAGCGGCATCATCCTGAGTTCACCGTCATTTCGGCGCCAGAGTTTCTCGCCGATCCCAAGCGCGACGGGGTCAACTCAGAAGTCTTCATCCTGTTGAACTTCACCCGCCGCACCGTGCTGATCGGCGGAACTTCCTACGCCGGCGAGATGAAGAAGGCAATCTTCAGCATCATGAATTTCCTGCTGCCGCCGCGCAACGTGTTCCCCATGCACTGCTCGGCCAATGTTGGCCATAACGGAGTGAGCGCGCTGTTTTTCGGGCTGTCTGGCACGGGCAAGACCACCCTGTCGGCCGACCCCTCGCGCGACCTGATCGGTGACGACGAACATGGCTGGAGCGCCGACGGCATCTTCAACTTCGAAGGCGGATGCTATGCCAAGTGCATCAAGCTCTCCCAGAAGAACGAGCCGCAGATCTGGAACGCGCTGCGCTTTGGCTGCGTGCTGGAAAACGTAACTCTCGATCCGCACACCCGCATTCCCGACTACAACGACGACAGAAAGACTGAGAATACCCGCGCCGCCTATCCCGTGGATTTCATTGAGAATGCCTTGATCCCCGGAATCGGCGGCCATCCCAGGAATGTCGTGTTCCTCACCGCCGATGCCTTCGGCGTTCTCCCACCCATCTCGCGGCTCACCCCCGAGCAGGCGATGTATCACTTCTTGTCAGGCTACACCGCGAAAGTCGCGGGCACCGAAGCGGGCGTGAAAGAACCTTCGGCCACATTCTCGACCTGTTTCGGGTCGCCCTTCATGCCGCTGCCTCCGAAGACTTATGCTGAAATGCTGGGTCGCCGTCTGCGCGAGCACCACGCGCAATGCTGGCTGGTGAACACCGGCTGGCAGGGCGGACCCTATGGCGTGGGTAAGCGCATGGATATTCCCTACACACGCGCCATGGTCGACGCCGCCGTGGAAGGTGAGTTGATCAAAGAGGAATTCGAGATTGAGCCGACATTTGGATTCGCGATTCCGAAACACTGCCAAGGCGTGCCTCCGCAGGTGCTGAACCCGCGAAACGCCTGGCCCAACAAATCCGCCTACGACCAAGCCGCCGACGAACTTCGCAACCGCTTCGCCAAGAACTTTGAAAACTTCGACGCCCCGCCTGAGGTCAAAAGTGCGGGCCCCAAGGCGCAACGGTAGGTCAAGCCTTCTTCAGCATGCGGCTAATCCAGATCAGGAATACGGCTCCGATAATCGCGATGATGATGGTGCCGATGAAGCCTCCGGCATAAATGCCAAGGAATCCCATCAGCCAACCGCCCACCACGGCGCCAATGATGCCGAGAACAATGTCCATGACCACGCCGTAGCCGCCGCCCCTCATAAGCTTTCCTGCAGCCCAGCCCGCGATCAGCCCAACCACGACCCACCAGATCAGGTTCGAAATCATTTCGTGACTCCCCTCGGAAGGAACGGGACGAGGTTATGAGCAGAACGGTCCTATGTCAAGCGCGCGTTCCACTCCCGGCCCCGCTCCTGTGATTAAATCAAAGCATGTTCGCCCGCAAGATTCGCGTGGAGTATGAAGCCGACGGCCAGGCCCTTCCCTGCCCGTTGAAGTGGCTCGACAGCTTCTCCATGCGCAGCTTCACCAATGCCAGCGTGTTCGACGACACCCTTCCGCTGGGGGACGGTCAGATGGAAATCGGCTCGAACGTCCCCCTCGACCAACTCAAAGCAGCCATGGAGGACTGGTTCTGGCGCAAGGGCTACCTTCCTAAGGAGTCGCAGTTGTCACTGGCGGAGCGCTGAAGTCCGGCTCACACTAACCTCGCTGCGCTCGACTTTACTTTCTGCAGCAGATTTTGTGGCGCAGACGCGAAACTCTTGGCTCCGGCACGGGTTTTGGGAAATCAGTGGCAAGTACCGCGGAAGCAGGCAGCCTTGACTCGAGTCGGTTTAACTCGATTTGTCGCGTGGCTCAGAAATCCCGGCAACCTGCCTGCCGGAATAGGACTCATATATTCAGTGACTTGGGCCGAACGAGCAGGTAGGTGATCGAGTTGCCCGTGAAGCATTGCGAAACAGGCATTGCGCATCAGGCATTTGCACATCAGGAGGTGCTTCATGAGCGGCAAAGTACTGCAGCTATCCCCCCGGGCAAGCACTCGCGTGGTCAGAAATAGAATCTCGGTGCAGAATTCCCGAGTCAACCGGTCAGCCCACGCGCTCGACATTTCTCTGGACGTTACTCTGGACCCCGGGTTTCTGCAATCCTGGTTTGCCTACGATCCTGAACTCGATGCCGGCAGCACGGGCATCAACTGGGGCGCGATCTCGGGCCTGGCTCTCGCAATCGCAATCAGCGTGAGCTGCTGGGTGGGCGTAGCCTGGGCCGTTGCCCGCGTCTGGAGGTAAGGCAACCCAAGGTCCCTACACTAGGCTATCGCTGGCACCCCGGCTTTGGTTGGAGTAATACTTCTCGGGACGGCGTCCTCTACTTGTCGTACTGCAGCAGCGACATCACGTCATAATCCTTGAGCTTGTCGCGGCCGTGCAGGAATTCCAGTTCCACCACAAATCCCAGACCGACGATCTTCGCGCCGAGAGTGGACGCCAGTTTCGCCGTCGCTTCGGCGGTGCCACCGGTGGCCAGCAGGTCGTCGACGATGAGAACGCGCTGGCCTTTCTGGATGGCGTCCTTGTGAATCTCCAGCGAATTCGTGCCGTACTCCAGCGCGTAGTCGTACTTCACGCACTCCGCCGGAAGCTTGCCCGGCTTGCGCACGGGAACGAATCCGGCGCTCAGCCGGTAGGCCAGCGCCGGCGCGAAGATGAACCCGCGGGCCTCCATGCCCAGCACCAGATCAACGTCGTGCGAAATATAGTGTTCCGCAAACTTGTCGATGAGGGTGGCGAAACCGGTCTTGTCCTTCAACAGCGTGGTGATGTCGTAGAAGAGAATCCCCTTCTTCGGGAAGTCGGGAACTTCGCGAATCAGGTGCTTCAACTGGTTTGCATTCATGTGATCGGCGTTCATGCCCGCAGCGGTCGGCATCTACCACGCTCCTTCAATGCGAAACGTACTGAGTTCGGCGACTGTAGTTGCCTCGGCTACTTCCACTGCATCCACCCGCGCCGCGCGCGGCCCTTCGCGCAGGCGCCCATGCAATCCTGCGAGCTGGTCGCGCGTGCCCTGGGCATGCACTTCCACGCTGCCATCGTGATTGTTGCGCACCCATCCGGCGATCTCGAGCATGTGCGCCTCGCGCTCCACGAACCAGCGAAAGCCGACCCCCTGCACGCGTCCGCGCACGAAGAAGCGCCGAGCCTCGATGGGCTTTTCAGTGGGAATCATTTCTGAATTCTCGCACTCAAGCGAATTGTCATCCTGAGCGAAGAATCAGCCTCGCGAACGCGAGGCTGATTCGCAGTCGAAGGATCCCTGTAATCTCCGCAGGCGCGGCGAGGAATTTCAAGCGATACTTTTTGAGGACCTCGTCGCAGTGCCGCAATCCTACACAGGGTAGGGATCCTTCGACTCCGCGGGAAATTCGCTTCGCGAATTTCTCGCTCCGCTCAGGATGACAAAAAAACTACGCCCGCGACAAATACGCGCCTTCCGACGTGTCCACCTTAATCTTCTCGCCTTCGTTGATGAACGGCGGAACCTGCACCACCAGCCCAGTCTCGGTCTTCGCTGCCTTGGTCACGCTGGAAGCGGTGGCGCTCTTCAACCCGGGCTCGGTCTCAACCACGGTCAGGATCACGGTCTGCGGCAGTTCGATGCCAACCGCTTTTCCGTCAAAAAATTCCACTTTGATTTCGAGGTTGGGGATCAGGTAATCCACGGCGTCGCCCAGAATTTCCTTGCTCAGGTGGGTCTGCTCGTAGTTCGCGGTATCCATGAAGTAGTAGCTGTCACCGTCGGCGTAGAGGAATTGCATATCGACTTCGTCTACGTTGATCTTTTCGATCGGGTCGGGCGAGCGGAAACGGTGCTCAAACATGGCGCCGGTGCGCAGGTTGCGCAACTTGGCCTGAATAAAGGCCCGCAAGTTGCCGGGCGTGCGGTGTTCCACGCTGAACACGGAGTGCAGATCATTGTTGTGCTTGATGATCATGCCGGGACGCAGCTGAGTGGCAGGGATCGACATCGCTTGAAAAACTCTCCTTATACGATTGCGGTTTGCGGAGCCGGCGGAAGACGGGCGGGCCACAAGTTCCGCCGCCAGCCTACAATGCACCGTGCGGCGACGGTTAAAGCGTTATTTTACACTCAGGTGCGCCGGAAAAGAAACCTTCCCCCAGCCGGACTCACCGAACCGCTACAGAATAATCCCTATGAAATTGGCTGCGCCACGCCTCTAAACTTAGGGCTAGAATTGAGTGTGCCCGGAATCCCGGCGCAGCATTCACGAATATGCCCAGGCAGTCCCCGGGCGGAAAATTGAGGTTTCATCATGCGCATTGGACGTTACGAATCTTCAGAAGGCGGCAACCTGGGCACAGCGATTACTTTCCTGCTGATTGGGCTGGGTGCCGGAGCCCTCGCCGGCCTGCTGCTCGCACCCAAGTCCGGCAAGCAGACGCGTCGCGACCTGCAGCGCGGCTTCGATGACGCCAAAGATACTCTGGGCGATTGGGCCGACGCCGCCAAAGATCGCGTGCGTGAGGCGGGAGAGCGCGTCCGCGACGTGGCTAGCCGGGGCGTGGACCTGGCCTCCGAGCTAAACGATGAGCTGCGCGAAAAAGTAGAGCCGCTGCGCCGCGCCATCAACCGCAGCTAGCTTCCCGGAGTTAGCATATTGCCGGGTGCCCCATTTCTCGCGCGTGCTTTGCGCGAGAAGTGGGAATGTTCGTACAGTTCGATCGATTTGCTGTCGCCCGGTCTTCAGTACAAATGAAAGTCCACCTGCACTGCGATCTGCGTCGCCACCGGCTGGCCATTCAGAGTGGCCGGCCGAAAGCGCCAGCGCTTCACGGCTTCGATCGCCTTCTCATCTAAACCCATCCCCAAGCTCTGCCGCACCCGGATGTCATAGGTCTGCCCATCTTTCCCCACCACCAGCATCAGCAGCACAATGCCCTGCGCTTTCATCTTTCGCGCTTCCTCGGAAAAGCTCGGCTCCGGGTTGAAGATCACCTCCGGGACGGTCACGCCCATCTTCCCTGCCGGATAGATTCCAGACGGTCCCTCACCCGCCCCCGGCCCGTTCGACGGCCCCACGCCATCGCAGCATCCTGGCCCAATCCCTCCCGGGCCGCCCGGACCGTTCGACGGCACGGAAAACTTCGACGTGGGATCGCCGATCTGCCCGCCGGTCACTAGTTTGATCTCCGGAGCCACATTCACCGTCTCCTCCACCGCCAGCTTCGGCATCTCCTTGGCGACCGTCACCGAAGGAGGAGCCAGTTGCTGATCGAGCGAGGCCCTTGGGAGATTCCCGTGTGCAGCCGGCAGCGGATCATGACCGCCGCCCCCGCCACCGTTATGTCCCGAGAACACAAGCGGAAGATCGTCGAGCCTGGGGAGTTCCCTGCCAATCTCGGGCGCGCTCCGGATGACGCAGCTGGTGAAATAAATGATCAGTCCCAAAATCGCAGCTTGCCCCAGCAGCGAGAAGACGAAAGTCTCGCGACGGGTTCGGTACAAGCGGTCATTTTCTCCGGAAAAAATCGAAAAGATATTTGGCCCCGGTCCGGGGCTGGCAGCGGTCATGGCGCGCTCCTGCCGGCAAATTGTCGCCAGGCCAAACTCAACCCGGCTTGCCGTAAGACGCACAACCGCGCGAAAAGGATTTCCCGCTGCTCGATCTCCAGTGATTTGATTTTAAAGATTATTTGAAGATGGCCGCAAAGAAGCCGCCCACCCGGTGGAAGAAACCGCGGTGCTCGGGCTTCGGCTTCCCAGTTAACGGAGCTTGGGTCAACGGCATTTGGATCAGAGCATCGAGATGAACCTGCCGCGCCGTGGATTCCTCCCTCGGAAGATCCTTCACCGCCTGTACGGGCGCGGGTGGCGCGCTCGCCGCACGTTTTCTCGCGGGAGTAAATACCAGCGGCGCATCCACCTGCACGTGCACCTGGTTCGCCTGCGCTGGCGGCAGAGGCGCAGTCTCCGGCCCATTGGTCAGCGCTGTGCCTGGCGCCGACGCTCCCGGACTGCCTGCAACCGCCGCCGTCGTCGCGCTCCCACCGATGCGCGCTCGCTCAGGCAACTCCGACTCAGGCACATTCGGTGCATACGGAGCTTCGGCTCGCATCACCTGCGAGGGCGGGGGACATCCGCACTCCGGCGGAACGTCACCGTCTACCTTGTCGATCTGCCCCGAATGAAACACCGCCTGCTCCGCCGGCTTGACCTGGTAGATCCGGTCGCCCATCAGTTCCGAAACGATCGCCGAAGAAGTGTTGCCCGGCAGCGCCCGCACGCAGGTATTGCCGTGGGCGTCGGCGCTGATGGCATAGTGAAACTCTCCCGGCCCCGCGAACAGTATGCGGAAGTCCGGAGTCAGCACCGTGTCGGCCGATGCCCGTAATGTGTAGTGCGCCTCCATCGAGCCCGTGCTCAGACCCAGCATCAGATCGCGCTTGGTCTGCGAGACTGCCACCGAAACCGTGGTGCCGGGGCACACGCGAATTTCTCCTCCGTTCGATAAGCGCAGCACGGCCGTATCCGAACCAGCGGTCAACGACCCTCCCGATCCGATGCGGCTCCCGGCCACCACCATCGCTCCCGATCCGCCGGTCACCGGCACCACGGTCGGCGCTGCGCCCAGCGACAACCCTGACGCAGTCGGCGGCTCGAGCGCCGGGGACTTCTTGCCCGCGGTATCTGCAACCGCCGGCTTCAGACGCACCATCAGACGATGCCCTGCCCCATCCCACGAGTACCCATACGGCGCCGCCAGGTCGAGCACGATGCGCGTCACCGGCGGTTTCTGCTGGAATTGATCCACCCGGATCGCCAGAATATTTTCTCTACGAACCGTGATCCGCCGCTGCGTAACTCCCAGCCGCGAGTTGGGCAGGTCAATCACCAGGCGCGGCGGCGAATCGAGCGCCTGAATCTCCGGAATGACCGGCCCACCGCTCGACAGAATCTCAATCGCCGGCGTGCCACGGTCATGAACGACGCGAACGCTCGTCACCAGCGGCGGCGGACCAAAAGTCTGCGCTGCCGCTCCCGCAACCAGCAGCGCCGCCGCGATCACCCACCGCGTTGTCGGTAACGTCACGCACATGAGTTTGAGGGGTGCTTGCCGCAAGGGGAATCCTCGTTGGGAGCTTGCAGAAAACATATCACTTGCGAGGATGAGAGAGAAGAGCAGAAGAAAGTCGTGTCGGTCTCAGCGGCATCCTTCTGGCCACTGACTACTGACAACTGATGACGGACAACGGCCTCAAGCTTCCGGCAGGAACTCGTACTCTTCGATCACGGCAGCCACGGCAAGCTTGCCGTCAGCGCGTCCATCTTCCACTCTCACCACGCGGCCTTTGCATTGCACGCGGATGCTTTCGGTCAGCGTAATCTCGGGCGGCAGAGTCAAGGTGAAGCCGATGGCCGATCCCTGACCCACGGCGGACTCCAGATAAAAACAGATACCGCGCGCGCTCACGTCGCGCAGCTGGGCTGATTGCGCCGCATTCTCGTGATCGACAGTAACTGGAACGCGCAATGGGAAGCGTCGCGCTCCCCTCTTTTCCTCCTGAGGCACGCCCATACATCCTCCAAAGTCTTGCAAAGTAGCGCTTGAAGCTTTTTTGAACTTATTACTGACTTATAACTGAACCTATTACTAGAGGATGCCCCGCGCCCGCTTCGCGGTCAATACCACCCTTGGGTCAGCAAGTGGCCCGTTCAGGCGAGGAGAGCAGTGGCGCCGATTGCTGGTGTAAGCTGTTCTTGGGAGCTGGCCGGTGATTTTCGTCCTCGACAATTACGATTCCTTTACCTACAACCTGGTGCAGTATATCGGCGAACTGGGCACGGACGCTGATGTCGAGTTTCGAGTAGAGGTTCGCCGCAACGATCAGGTCACAGTCAGCGAAGTCGAGGAGATGCATCCGGAGAAGATTGTCATTTCTCCCGGCCCCTGCACGCCCCATGAGGCAGGCATCAGCATTGATCTGATCCGCCACTTCGCCGGGAAAATTCCCGTGCTCGGAGTCTGCCTGGGGCACCAGGCCATCGGCGAAGCCTTCGGCGGCCGCGTGGTTCGCGCGGCGCACCTCATGCACGGCAAGACCAGCGCCGTCATGCACGACAACCGAACGGTCTTTCAGGGCCTGCCCATGCCCATGACGGCCACCCGCTATCACTCGCTCATTGTCGAGGAAAAAGATCTGCCCGCCGACCTGGAAGTCAGCGCCTGGACCACCGAAAAAGACGGCACCCGCACCATCATGGGGCTGCGCCACCGCCAGTACGCGGTCGAGGGTGTGCAGTTCCATCCCGAAAGCGTTCTGACCGACGCGGGGAAAAAGCTGGTGGAGAATTTCTTGAAGCAGTGAGCAGGGGCTAGTGGTCAGTGGCCAGGGCTTCTACTCAGCGAGTTCAAAAGACCGTTGAGAATTTTGCCAACTTCTGCCGAGCCCGCGAGTAATCTCTCACACTGGTCGCTCTCCAGGTAGTTCAACTCCTGGGCAAGAAGAATGCAGGTTTCAACTTCCATCAACGATCCGCGGGCATGTCCCAGAGATTGTTTGAATTCTGCGGTAGAAAGTCTGGCTTGGCCCTCCGCGATATTGCTCGGGATGGAGACCGCGGAACGACGCAGTTGCGAGACCAAGCCGTAAGTTTCAGTCTTGGGAAATGCATTTGTACTTCGGTAAACATCTAGTACCAGACTCATCGACTTCTTCCAGACAATCAAGTCACGATAGGACTGCACAATGGGACTCACGGAGCATTACATTCACTAACCATGCACTATAAACACCGACTTAGGATGTGATGTTTGTCACAAGCACCCTGTGAATTTCCGTAATCGGAACTGACCACTGTTCACTGATCTCTGGCCACTGGTCCCTAGCCGCTGCCCCTAGCCTTCTCCACTGCCCTCACCACCGCCTGCGCCTTGTTCAAGCTCTCCTGAAACTCCGAAGCCGGATCGGAATCCGCAACAATCCCCGCTCCAGCTTGCAAGTAGGCTTTCTTGCCCTGCATCAGCAGCGTGCGAATCCCAATGCACGAATCCAGGTTCCCCGCGAAGTCGGCATACAGCACCGACCCGCCGTAGATGCCGCGCCGGGTCGGCTCCAATTCTTCGATGATCTGCATGGCCCGCACCTTCGGCGCGCCGCTCAGTGTTCCCGCGGGGAAACATGCGGCGAACGCGTCAATCGCGTCCAGATCCTTGCGCAGCGTGCCTTCCAGCGCCGACACCAGATGCATCACATGCGAATAGCGCTCCACATACATCAGATCCTTGACCTTGACTGACCCGTACTCGCTCACCCGCCCCAGGTCGTTGCGGCCCAGGTCGACCAGCATCACATGCTCGGCGCGTTCTTTTTCGTCGGTGCGCATCTGCTGCTCTAGGCGCAGGTCTTCGGCTTCATCGCGCCCGCGCGGATGCGTGCCCGCAATCGGCCGGTATTCCAGTTTGCGTCCTGTAACCCGCACCAGCATCTCCGGGGACGACCCCAGAATGTGCGTGTCACCCGACCGCAAGAAATAAAGATACGGCGACGGATTCACCTGCCGCAGCGACCGGTACAAATCGAACGGCGCAACCTCGGGAGTGAAGTCAAGCCGCTGCGAGAGCACGACCTGAAAAATGTCGCCCGCGGCAATATATTCCTTGCAGCGCTTTACATTTTTCAAGAAGGTGTCCCGCGGCGTGCCGGCATGCATCTTGAGTTTGCCGGCCTTCGTCTTCGCTGACTTGCGCCACAAAGCCGGACTGAGCCCTGCCGCGAGTTTGCGCTCCAGCGCGGCAATATCGTGCAGCGCACGGTCATAGGCGCGCCGCGGACTCTCTCGTTTCACGTCCGCGGCTGCAACAATATGAATCTGGTGGCGCAGATGGTCGAAGGCCAGCAGACGGTCAAAGAACATGAGTTCGGCGTCGGGCAACGCCAAGTCATCCTTCGCGTGATCGCCAATCTTTTCCAGCTGGCGAACCACGTCGTAAGCAAAATATCCCACCGCCCCCGCCGTGAACGGAGGCAATCCCGGAACGCTCGCCGGCCGGTGTTCGCGCAGCAAGCGTTTCACCACCTGAAAAATGTTCTCGTGTACCACCTCACGTCGGCGTCCGCGCTCAATCTCGACCGTGCCCGCCTGGGCCTTCACCCGCATGTAAGGCCGAGCGCCGAGAAACGTATAGCGCCCAATCTGCTCCCCGCGTTCCACTGACTCGAGCAGAAACGCGTGCGGTTCATTGTCGGCGATGGCGAGAAACGCGGAAACCGGCGTAAGCAAATCAGCACTCACCGATTTCACCACCGGCACGAGCGTGGCCTCGCGGGCGAGACGCGAAAACTGTTTGAAGTCTGGTTGCACCATATGGTCTGCGAATCCAGTCCCGCCGCGTGGTTGCGCCGACGAGCGGGTTTTTCATTATAGGCGAGAGTAAAAACTTCATCCCCTCCTTAACGTTGCACCCCAGAGCTTCCTGTGGTGCAATCACTGCCATGAATCGCCGCACTGAAGGAGGGCTCCCTCGCGGCCGAGAACGGAGTTGCGGTCCTCGACCTGCCGCCGGCCCGCGGAACTGATCACGTTCGAACCAGCTTAACCACAGCTTCCGTCGTCGTCCGCAACCTGCGCCGCCGCCAGCAATCCATGCCGCCCACGAAACTTTGGTCACTTGTTGGCTCCTCAGCAACCGCTAGAATCGCTAGTATCCCGCGTACTATGAATGTCTTGGGCTTCCACGACGGGGCGGTGTTGCTGCCCCTTGAAGGAAGCCTGCAAGCACAGCGAACCAGCAATCGAATTGACGGGACGACGGTTGCGGTCGAAGATTGCGGAACAAGCACTGAAACTTATGCGAGTTAAGTTTTGGGGCGTGCGCGGTTCCACGCCCACTCCACAGGCCGAGAACCTGCGCTACGGGGGCAACACCTCCTGCGTCGAGGTGCGCCTGGGAGATCAGATCTTCATCTTCGACTGCGGCACCGGCTTTCGCATGCTGGGCAGCGAACTCAAGCGCGAGTTTGGCGAACGCCCGTTCTCGGCCCATGTTTTCGTCTCGCACTTTCACTGGGACCACATTCAGGGCATGCCGTTTTTCCGCCCGCTCTACGACAATCCCAAAAGCAAGTTTCACTTTCACTCATCCAACCGCACTCGCGGCTTGCAGCAGGTGATGGCCGAGCAGATGGCGGCCCCGTATTTTCCCGTGAACCTCGCGCAGATGCGGGCGCAACTTGGCTTCTACAACATCGAGAACGGGTGCCTGCCCATGGAAAACGGCATCCAGATCAAGACCGCGTGGCTGAACCACCCTCAGGGCTGCATGGGATTTCGTCTGGAGTCGAAAGAAGGCGTGCTGGTCTACGCCACCGACAACGAACCCGGCGATCCCGATTTCGACAAAGCGGTGCGCAAGCTGGCCGAGGGCGCCGACATCCTCATCTACGACGCGCAATATCTTCCCGAAGAGTATGCCGCGCGACGCCGCGGCTGGGGACACAGCCACTGGCGCGAGGCCGTCAACGTCGTCATGGAAAGCGGCGCGAAAGAATTGATCCTCTACCACCACGATCCCGACCACACCGACGCCATCGTCGACAAAGTGGTTGCCGACGCCCGCAACTACTACCCCAAAGTCCGCGCCGCTGCCGAAGGCATGGAAATCAAGTTGTAGACAGTTCCCTTCACACGGAAGGGCTGCCCAACGCACCAACCCTCGCACGGCGCCTCACGCTCTTGAGTTTTTTTTCTAGAGGATGGGGCGCCGTGAAAATTCCCGTTTCGGGAAACCCTCGACAGTTTTTCCGGCTTTCGTAACAGAAATTAGCAGGAACCTCCGATTCGCCCTTTCCGCTTGACACTCCGCTGTTCTTCCCCATAACTTTGCACGAACGTTTACTAAGTAGACGTTTTCCATGCAGCAAAGAGATTTTCGCCGGGACGGCGGCGCCGAGTCTCTCCATGGACGATCCAAAGTAATTTGGACCGAAAAGCCTTAGGAGGAAGAACATAATGAATAGACTGTGTGTATCGCTTCTTTCCATCGCAGCGTTGATCTCAGCCGGAGCCGCTTCGGCGCAGGCTGAAACGCTGATGACTCGCCACGTACGCGAAGCCACACTCAACGGGCAGGCCAGGCTGCTCGGTCACCTTCCCGCCTCTCAAGTCATGCAGTTGGATGTCGTTCTGCCGGTACGCGATCAGGCTGGTCTCGACGCCTTCCTGGCCGATTTGTACAGCTCGACTGTCCCCAACTACCGTCACTTCCTCACCCCGGCCGAATTCACTGCCCGCTTCGGTCCTACGCAAGAACACTATGATGCGGTCGTAAGGTATGTTCAGGAGCACGGCCTCTCGGTCGTCG
>Ga0181537_10003227_pt1 | contig 14044 bp, 13 predicted proteins | sample PEATcosm2014_Bin_39_FD_119765 | JGI IMG/M metagenome (GOLD analysis project Ga0181537, IMG submission 119765) | Peatland microbial communities from MTU Mesocosm Facility, Houghton, MI, USA - PEATcosm2014_Bin23_10_metaG | ecosystem: Environmental > Terrestrial > Soil > Wetlands > Peat | place... | reverse complement strand
GAAGGCGGCATCAAACGCTGGCTGAAGCTGGCGGAGGCCACCGGACTGAACGCCGACCAGGTGCGAGCCGGAACTGGAATTCTTCCGGCGACACGCTTCGCGGTAAATGAATACCTGAACATCGTGCGCAGCCGCAGCTTGCTGGAAGCGGTAGCGTCGTCGCTGACGGAGTTGTTCTCGCGGGACTTGATCACGCTGCGCATGGAGAAAATGCGCCAGCATTATCCGTGGCTGTCGGGGGGGGTGGATTATTTCGAGGCGCGCCTGACGCAGGCTCCCGAGGATGCGGCGTTCGCTGTCAACTACGTGCACGACAATGCGAAGACGCGCGCCGAGCAAGAACTGGCCATCCAGGCGCTGCGCGACAAATGCGACATTCTGTGGGCGCAACTCGATGCGCTCTATTTCGCGTATGTGCAGCCCGGTTGGCCGCCGCCGGGAGCATTCAGAATAGAGGCGAGCTAGCGTGCATCAGGAACTCAAATACAAAGCTTGGTCATTCCGACCGGAGCGGAGCGAAGCGAGCGAAGTGGAGGAACCTGCTTTCTCCCGCAGGTTATCAGCATGCCTCCGCCGCTAGACGCAAGCCAGCCACGCCTTGCCGCGGGATGCCGCTGGGGCCCGGAGAGCAAGGCCGGGAGCGAGGAGCGCGTGATCCTCTTCCCCGAGGGCGCGATCAAACTGCAGGGCACCGGACGCCAGGTGCTGGAACAGTGCGACGGCCAGCGCACTTTCGCCGAGATCATCGCGGAGCTGCAGAAGCAGTTCGCCGTGGCTGATCCGGAGAAGATTCGGGCGGACATCAGCATTTTCCTGGAGCAGCTGCAGCGCAAGCGGATCGTGGACTACTAGATTAACCTACAGATTCTATGCTAAAGTAGTACTAGGTAACACCCTGGAACACCACATGCCAAAAGCCTCCACTACCAGCGTGAAGCTCGATGTCGAGGTAAAGCAGCGCGTGCAGCGGCTGGCCCTGGCGCGCCGCAGGTCGCCGCACTGGCTGATGCGGGAAGCCATTGAGGAGTATGTGGAGCGCGAAGAGAGGCGCACACAATTCCAGCAGGACGCACTCGCCGCCTGGGCCCACTATCAGACAACTGGCTTGCACGCCACTGCCGAAGAAGCCGACGCCTGGCTGGCCAAACTTGAAGCGGGTAAGAACGCCACTCCTCCGAAATGCCGCGCCTGAAGTGGTCCCAACCAGCGCTGCTGGATGTGGCCCGTCTTCATCACTTTCTGGCATCCAAGAGTCGGGACGCAGCCAAGCGTGCAGTCAAATCGATCCGGCAGGGTGTGAAAGCGCTGGGTAAACACCCGGAAATCGGCCGCCCGGTCGAAGAAATGCCCCCCGAGTTCCGCGAATGGGTGATTGAATTCGGACATGGCGCCTACGTCGCCTTGTATCACTACGATGGGAAAGAGATCGTGATATTGGCGGTTCGCCACGGGCGCGAAGCTGGCTACTGAGTTAGGCTAATCTTACGGACAATCATTCCTGTGCTGAGAGTTCCCAATCCGCTCGCCCTCATTGCCGAAGTCACGCATCGCTGCCCGCTGCACTGCGTTTACTGCTCGAATCCGCTGGAATTGGCGGGCACGCAAGCGGAACTCTCCACCGAAGAGTGGACGAGCGTCTTCCAGCAATGCGGCCAGCTCGGCATGTTGCACGCGCACTTCACCGGCGGCGAACCGCTGGCTCGTCCGGACCTGACACAGCTGATTTCTGCCGCCCGCGACGCCGGACTGTACACCAACCTCATCACGTCCGGCCTGGGCCTGAACGAGCAGCGGTTGCAGACGCTGGTTGACGCGGGGCTTGACCACATCCAGATCAGCTTTCAGGATTCGCGGGAAGAAGCGGCCAACTGGATTGCCGGCGCGAAGGCCCACGCCCACAAGATCGAACTGTCGCGCGCGATTCGGCGACGGGTTGACGGGAAGAAGCTTGCGTTCACCGTGAACCTGGTGGTGCACCGGCAAAACCTTGATCATCTGGAAGAGATGATCGCTTTCATCGAGCAACTGAATCCGGAGCGCGTCGAGATCGCGCACACGCAGTACTACGGCTGGGCGCTGGCCAACCGCGCCGCGCTGATGCCGACGCGCGCGCAACTGGAGGAAGCAGTAGCCGTTGTGGCCGAGGCTGAGAAGCGCCTCGCTGGGCGTATTCGCATTGATTCCGTCGTGCCTGATTACTACGCGAAATTTCCAAAAGCCTGCATGGGGGGCTGGGGACGCAAATTGATGCTGATCAATCCGGCGGGCAAGGTGCTGCCCTGCCACGCGGCGGAAGTGTTGCCGGGCTTGTCGTTTGAGAACGTGCGGGAAAAAACGCTGGCATGGATCTGGCAGGAATCGTCTTCCTTCCAAAAATTCCGCGGCGAGGATTGGATGCCCGAGCCCTGCCGCAGCTGCGATCGCCGCGGCGAAGATTTTGGAGGCTGCCGCTGCCAGGCTTTCCTGCTGGCCGGGGACGCTACCGTGACGGATCCGGCGTGCTCGCTCGCGCCGTTGCATGCGATTGTCGAGTCGGCCGTGCGCGAGGCGAACGCCGGGATGGAAATTGCGCAGCCTGCGCCGGCATCGTCATTCGTGCAATTGCAAAAGCAGACGAGCGATCTGTGGGCCTACCGTACCAATCCCGAATAACAGCCGCCCGAATAACGGCCTCGCGTCACCAGCGCACGCCGACAGTAATCGGGCGCAGGTCGGTGGTGTTTACGCCGCTCTTGCCGTGCAGGTAACGGACCTCGGCATAGATATCCACGTGCGGACGTATCGTGTAGGTTATGCCTACACCGAAGTTCTCGCCATGATCGTTCTGGTGGGTCTTGAGAAAGTCTCCACTCAAAGGCAAGCTCCCGGCGAAACAGCTTCCCCACCAGCCATAGAACGAATTGCAAGCCGTGCCCGGAATGGCAGTGGAGGAATCCAGCTTGCCCGACCGGTAAAAGTACGACGGACCGGCTAGAACGTAGCCGCCCCAGGTTTTGGAAAACGGAAGATTGATGATCGGGTCAAGGTGCAGAGAGTAGACGTGACTGGTCGCGCCCGGGGCCTGCGCCAAGACCAGGGCGGAGTCGCGCAGGGGCAGGTTGTCCCACTGGAAATCGAGGCGGAATCCAAAGTACTCGCTGTAGTTGCGAGCCGCACCCGCGGCCACAATGCCGCCTCCACCACGCACAAACCTGTCCGTGGTGCCGCTGGGAAGATTGGCTCCCGTACCCACGTTGAACGACCAGTTCGTCCAGTTTTTTACTTTCGGCTTGCGACCGAGCCCAATCTCCTCAAGCGGAGTCTGCTGGGCGCCGGGCTGCTGGCTATCGGGTTTCGGTGGGACTGGCTGTTGCTGGTCGGTTGATGGTGCCGGAGTTTGTGGAGCCGGAGCTTGCTGGGCATGAAGACGGGTGGCTCCCGCCAGAGTCGTCGCCAAAATCAACGCCAAAACGACCCGGAAACCGGGAACCGTCGCGAACTTTCGAATCATTCATTCTCCTCCCGCTGCCGGGCGTGGTGGCGGACTGCAGCGCTGGGCCCGTACGAGGGGCGCAAATTCGTCTCAAGACAGCGCTTCTGGAAATGCAGGTCCGCGATGCTCCCGCCGTGGATCTCGCTCGCAGCAGGCAGGCACCATATTACCAACTTTGATGCCGATTCCGCCCGCGATGCCGCCTTCTCGCCAGTTGCTAAACGTGGGGAATCAGTTTTTGAAGTTCGCATGCGTGGCAAGGCTTTGAAACAGCATGGGAAGCCATGCATTCCATTGGTTCCAGTCGTGACCTCCGGAGACGGTGTGAAACTCGTACCGAAAGTGACGGGCACTGAGCAACGTGGCGAATTCGCGGTTGGCGGGCAGCAAGCCCTCTTGTTCTCCGCACGTCAGGAAAAAGTACGGACTGGCCTTGGCACTTGCGTTCCGAACCAAAATGAAAGGATCGTTGTCGCGCCGCGTCTGACTTCCGGAGGGTCCGAAAATCGAGTTGTAACGGCGCGATTGTTGCAGACGCTTGAGAGAAAACGCACGGCGGGGGACATCAATGGCGGAGCTGATCCCGCCCGCGAAAATAAACAGGTCAGGATGACGCAGTGCCAGATTCACCGCTCCGAACCCTCCCATGGAAACGCCGACAATCGCGCGGTTCGACCGGCCGTACGCTGCTGGGAACTTGCTCTCCACATCCGCAATGAGATCGTGCACGATGTAGTCTTCGTAGCGATCCTGCGGCGGGTCAACTGCGTTGGCGTAATACGACGAGCCTCCCTCGGGCATGACCAGGACGAGACCCGACTCGGCGAAACGCGCGACGTCGGAATCGTTGGTCCAATCGCGAAATCCTCCGCCGCCGCCGTGCAGCAGGTAGACCACGGGCAGGCGTCGTCCCGGCCGAACGCTCCAGGGCAGCACAACGCGGTACTGCATATCGCGACCGAGCGACGCGCTGCGGAATGTGACGTCGCGCAGAATCACGTTGGGAGTCAGGCGAGGATGATCAGGCTGCTGCGCCTCTTTCTTCCTACAGCCCGCCGCGAGCAGCAGAACGAGGGTAATAACAAGTCTGCTGCGACGATGGCTGGCGGTCCGCATCGAGGGAGTGATCATAGCCGAAATCGTGCAGTCAGTTTCCGGGAAGTGCGGGGGGCACGTATGATAGAGAATTCTATTTTCAGGAGTGGGAGCTTCCTTGCCCAAGCAGAGCTCAAAACCCGTGGCGAAGGCGCAGGTATCGAAGCCGGCCAAAGCGAAGCCGCCCGCAACGAAGCTCGTCGCAGCGAAGAACCCGGAGCGGGGCTCGGCCTGCCGTGTGGCGCTGATCGGCTTTGGAACCGTGGGCCGCGCGGTCGTGAAAATCCTCTGCGAGAACGGCGGCAGTTCCCTGCGACTCACGCACATCTGCAACCGCAACGCGGAGAAGAAGAAACAGGCCTGGCTTCAGAATCTTCAGAATAATGCTCAGAGCGGTGCCCCCATCAACATTCCCAACGACGTCATCTGGACCGACGATGTCGAGTCGGTGCTGCGATCCGACGTTGACATCGTGATCGAACTGATTGGCGGCCTCGATCCCGCCGGGCAGATCGTGCACAGCGCGCTCAAGTCGGGGAAGTCGGTGGTGACGGCCAACAAGCAGCTGATCGCGCGGCATGGCTCCGAGCTTCTGCAACTGGCCAGCAGCAAGGGATGCCAGATCGAGTTCGGCGCATCGGTGGCCGGAGGCGTTCCGGTGCTTCCGGCGCTGCGCACCGGGCTATGCGGAGACCGGCTGCACGGCATTGCGGGAATTCTGAACGGGACGTGCAACTACATTCTGAGCCGCATCGAGAACGCGCGCATTCCGTTCAGCGAGGCGCTCGAAGAAGCGCAGGCCCGCGGCTATGCCGAGGCCGACGCCTCGGAAGATCTGGATGGTGGCGACGCGCGCGCCAAGCTGGCGATTCTGGCGTTGGCGGGTCTGCACACCCGGGTTGCGCCCGAGTCCGTTCGCGCCCGCACGATTCGCGCGATCGACGCGGTCGACTTTGACTACGCTGCCGAACTGGGCTGCACCATCCGCCAGATTTCGCGCGCCCGCCTGCATGAAAACGCCAAAGAGAATACGCTGTTCGCAGAGGTGGGTCCGTGCCTGGTTCCGACCGACTCGCCCTTCGGGCGGGTGCAGAGAAATCTCAATCTGGTGCTGACCTCCGGCCAGTACGGCGGAGATATGGCGTTTCTGGGAGCGGGCGCAGGCGGCGATCCCACCGCCGTGGCCGTGGTTTCGGATGTGATGTCGGTCGCGGAAAATCTGAGCGCAGGCGGGGGCAAGAGAGAAGTTCCCGCCAATGGCTCGGCGCTCAATATCTCCTCACCCAGGATCGCCACGCCAACCATCAGCAGCGATTTCGAGACGCCCTGGTACCTGCGGTTTTTCGTGCGCGATCAGCCGGGGATCGTGGCCCGGCTGGCCCAGATCATGGCCGCGCATCACCTGAACATTGACTCGCTGGTGCAAAAACCGGGGTTCGACAAGGCTGCTCTGCCGTTCGTGATTACGCTCGAGCCCTGCCGCGATTCGCAGCTGCATCCCGCGCTGGAAGAAATGTCGGGACTCGATTTCGCGATCCGGCCGTGTCTGTGCCTGCCCATTCTGCGCTAGGTGAGTTTACCTGGGATGGATTTGCGTGGAAAAGATTCGGCGCCGGCGGTTGCAATGTTTCTGCGCTGCAAACCACCGGCGCCAGCCGAGATTCAGTTGTAAGAGACTAATTCCAGAAAGGATTCTTCAGACCCGCGGGCCGGAGCGCGCTGTCGGTTTGCGCTTCGGTGCCCGACTCGTCCGAGATTTTCTCGTCCGTGAGGCGCGACGGCGGCGGTGGCATCAGTTCGTCTTTCTTTCCGAGCAGCGGATTAAAAGGATATTCAGATTTCATAGGGGAGTCCTCCAAAACATATGACGCGTTATTCCTGAGACCTCATTAAACACCTCGGGCGCGAGCCCCGAGGCGGCAAAATTTCGATGCTTGCTATCGAAAAACCGGCGGCAGGCTGGGCGGAAGACTCGTCTTCGATATATGCTGTTCGGGCCGCTTCCGAGGCTCCTCAGGAAACGGATATTCCTTCCTCAAAAGGACGCCATCATGAAATACCGCAAGTTCGGCCGCACCGGATTCGAGGTCAGCGACATTGCCCACGGACTCTGGGGAATGAGCGGATGGAGCGGCTCGGACGATCAGCAATCTCTGGCCGCGATGCAGCTGGCCGTCGATCTGGGCTGCAACTTTTTCGATACCGCCTGGGCATACGGTGAGGGCAAGAGCGACGGGCTGCTGGGCGAGATCATATCCCGTAACCCCGCTCGCAATTCCGCAAAGCGGCTGTATGCGGCGTCGAAGATTCCTCCCGCCAACGATCGCTGGCCGGCGCTGCCGGAATACAAATATCACGACGTTTTTTCGCCAGAGCATGTATTCAAGTACGCCGACAAGATCCGCAAGCAGCTGCGCGTCGATACCATTGACCTGCTGCAGTTTCATGTCTGGGATGATAGTTGGACCGGCGAGCCTGATTTCCGCTCGACCGTGGAAAAACTGAAGCACGACAAAATAATTCGCTACTTCGGGTTGAGCATCAACCGCTGGCAGCCAGAGAACGGCATCAAGGCGCTGCGCACCGGGCTGGTGGATGCCGTGCAGGTGATTTACAACATCTTCGACCAGGCGCCGGAAGACGAGTTGTTTCCCGTTTGCCAGGAACTCAACATCGGCGTGATTGCCCGCGTGCCGTTCGACGAAGGAAGCCTGGGCGGCAAGATGACATTGCAAACGACTTTTCCCAAAGACGACTGGCGCTCAGGATACTTTGGCCCGGAAAATCTAGCGAAGACCATCAAGCGCGTAGACGCATTAAAAGAAATAGTTCCCTCGGGCATGACGCTGCCCGAGATGGCGCTGCGCTTTATTCTGTCGCATCCCGCCGTGAGCACGACCATCGCCGGCATGCGCAAACCGGAGCACGTCCGCCAGAACCTCGCCGCCAGTGACGCAGGCCCGCTCGATAAAACGCTGCTGGCGGAATTGAAGAAGCATCGCTGGGATCGCGCGCCGCAGAAGTGGTCGGACTAGGCCTTACGATGGCGCTGGGAAATATCTGAGGCACCCAAGGAGATTCACTCATGAAGCGCGTTCTAACTCTCGTTGTTTCGGGTTTATTCCTGGTCACCGGAGTTCTCACGAAAGCTTATGCAGCCGATGAGGCCATTGCTTCACGCACTGCGAGCATCGATGGCGCGAATATTCACTACATGACTGCCGGCCAAGGCCCAGCGCTCATCCTGCTGCATGGCTATGCGGAAACCTCGCTGATGTGGAAGCCGATCATCCCTTCTCTGGCCAAGCGTTTCACCGTGATCGCGCCCGACCTTCCCGGCATCGGAGACTCGGACATTCCCTCCAGCGGCCTCGACATGAAAAGCGCCGCCATCCGCATTCATGATCTCGCCAAGTCGCTCGGCGTAAAGAATGCCGAAGTCGTGGGGCACGACATCGGACTGATGGTTGCATATGCCTACGCTGCACAGTTTCCTTCCGAAGTCACGAAACTCGTTCTGATGGACGCGTTCCTCCCCGGCGTGCCCGGCTGGGAGGCGGTTTACAACAATCCGCACATCTGGCATTTCCGTTTTAATGGACCCACTCCCGAGGCCTTGGTGCAAGGCCGCGAACGAACCTACTTCGATTATTTCTGGAATGATTTTGCAGCCGACAAGAATCACTCCATTCCGGAAGCGGCGCGCCAGGCTTACGCCGCGGCCTACGCGCGGCCGGGACGCATGCATGCCGGCTGGGCTTACTTCGTTTCGTTCCTGCAAGCCGCCAAGGATTTCGCGCAACTGTCCCAGACCAAGCTGACCATGCCCGTGCTGAGTATCGGCGGCGACAAGGCCAACGGAGTGGCACTGGGCCAGCAGGTAAAGCTGGTGGCAACGGACGCAACCGTGATCGTTCTGAAGGACGCCGGCTACTGGCTCATGGAAGAGAAGCCCAAGGAAACATCCGAAGCTCTGGAAAATTTCCTCTGACGTAATCCGGGACTGGCAGCATTCCTACCATCTCTGGTAGTACATCCTTTTCTCAAGCTAACCTCCCTCTTCAACCACGCGATGCTTTGGCCGCTAGGATTTTCAGGCCCGATCCCTAGCCTCAGCGCAACTCTGCGTTCGAAAGAGAGAACAGACTTGCTTCGGAGATTGGTTTTCGTGATCGCATCGTCGGCGCTGTTGCCGGCCGTTCTGCAAGCCCAGAACCCTCGCGGATCGCTGCGCGGCACGGTGCAGGACGCGTCCGGCGCCCGCATCGCCTCGGCTAAAATCGTCGCGCAGTCGGTGGGTTCTTCCATTCGGCGCGAAGCCTCGACCGAAGACCGCGGCGAGTTTCGGCTGGACGATCTGCTCCCTGGCGCTTACCACATCACGGTGAGCGCCGCGGGATTCGCCCCGGCCCAGGCGGACGTTGTCGTCGCCGTTGCTACCGTGCGAGACGTCACGGTCACGCTGAAACCTGCGGCCACTTCGACGACCGTCAACGTGCTGAGCCAGGCTTCTTCAATCACCACCCAGCCCATGGATCTTTCGAGCGCGGTGCATCAGGGAGTCGTCGGCGGCCGGGACCTCGAAGCGCTCCCGCTGCCGGCGCGCAGCTTCGCCAACATCGCCTATCTCGTCCCCGGAACCGAGCCGGTCGAACCGTCCGATCCCACCAAGGCGCGCATCACGGCCGTTTCCACCGGAGGAAGTTCAGGGCTGAATAATGAACTGTCGGTCGACGGCGCCGACAATTCCGACGACTGGATTGGCGGCTTCCTGCAAAATTTTTCGCCCGACGGCATTCAGGAATTTGCCGTGCGCACCTCGAACGAAGACGCCGACACGGGCGACACCACCGCTGGCTCGGTGGTAATCACCACCAAACGCGGCTCGAACGACTGGCACGGCGACGGCGCGTTCTACGAGCGCGCGGCCGCGCTCAACGCCCGCTTCCCGATTGAGAATCCCGCACAAACCTGCACCGACGGAACCTGCGTCGACAATCCCAAGCAGCCGTTCTCGCGCCAGAACTATGTGGCCACACTCGGCGGTCCGCTGGTCAAAAATAAAGTATGGTTCTTCACCTCGTTTGAGAACGTCCATGAAGACGCCAGCATCGCCTATAGTCCCGCCAGCATCACGCAATTCGACGCGCTGGCGCAGCTGGCTTCGGAAGGTTTGATCCCCGGCATCCCTTCGATAGCCGTTCCGGCCACCGTTCCGATTCCGTTCCGCGACTACCTGGGCTCGCTGCGTTTTGACGGGGCGCAGTCCCCGAAGTCGCAGTGGTTCCTGCGCGTTTCTGAAGACAGCTATCTCACGCACAACGCTCTGGTGCAGCAGGCCACGCTGCCTTCCACCGGACTGACCACGCACAACAATTACTGGAACGCGGTCATCAGCAATACTTACACTTTCAGTCCAACCTGGCTGGGCACTCTAGTGCTCGACGCGAGTTTGCTGCACCTGACGCAGACGCGCAACTCGGATCTCGGCTTCGCCCTGCAATTTCCTTTCAGCGTGACCGCTCTGACGGTCTCTGGCTTCGAGACTTTCGGGGACAATCAATTCGCCACGCCCATCACTTTGTTCCCCGACTTGCGCAATCAGGATAAGTATCAGCTGCGCTATGACCTCAGCCACGCCACTGGAGATCACTCGCTCAAGCTCGGCATCAATTTTATTCACGAACCGGTGCTCAGCGGCGCGTTCGCGGCCACGGCCGAGCAGTTCACGACGTATCCCTCAAACCCCGACTGCTATATCAATCCGCCCGGCAGCGATTGCGGTGGCATTACCACCGCCTTGCCGTTTTATTACAACCCGCCGGCGGATCAGTGCAATCCCGCGCCCGATCCCGCGTCCGGCATCGGTTGCACGTATACTCCCGCCGGCGATGGCAGCTTTTCACAGAACGTCCAACGGCTCGCGTTCTACGCCGAAGATTCCTGGCGAGTCTCGCACCAGCTCACCGTCAACTACGGCTTGCGTTATCAAACGACCTGGGGATTGTTCACGGGCTCGGGCCGCAGCGAAGCCGACAATGCCGCCTACGTGACGCTGCAGGCGTTGCAGATTCCGGTGGTGCCCGGCGTGCCGACCAATTACCGCAAGCAAATCGCGCCTCGCCTGGGCATCGCCTACTCCCCCGGCAGCAGCGGGAAGACGGTAATTCGCGCCGGCTTCGGCATGTTCTACGACGATCTCGCGCAGAACGGATGGGCGACCGCGTTTCAAGGCGTCAACAACTCGAACTTCACGACCGGAACCTGCGCGCTGAGCGGCAGCCCGGGCGCCTATGCGCTCACCGGCTCAGGATGTCTGACCGGCGGCTCAGGCGCAACCGGCAACTTGGTAGGCTCCCCTTACAAAACGCCCTACGCGATTCACATCACCGGCGGAGTGCAGCACGCCTTCAACGACCACTGGCTGGTCAGCGCCGACTACACCCACGAGCAGGGCAATCACGGCTACCGCGCCTTTCCCTACAGCAGTTGCGCGACCAATCCTGCTATCACCACTCCGCAAAGCAGCTGCGTGAATGTTCCGACCATAACATCTCCGCTGATTCCGGCCTCTGACCCAAGCTACGCCAACGATCAAGCGAATGTGGTTCCCAACGTAAATGTGTTCGAGTCCGATAACCGCTCCAGTTACAACGCGCTGATGCTGCATATGCAGGCCAACACGCGCCGCTTCAACCTGGTCGCGAACTATCAGTTCTCCAAGGCGCAGACCTGGGGATGCCTGCTCGGCGAACTCTTTGACTACGTGGACGGCGTCTGCCAGGTACCTTCTGGATTTCCTAACGCCGGAACCCTGAACGCGTTCGGCCCCGGCGATTACGGTCCCTCCGGCGAGGATGTTCGCCATCGCCTTGTGCTGGCCGGCACGCTGCACTTCCCCGGCGGTTTCGAAGTGAGCGGCGTCGCACAGTTCGAAAGCGCGCGGCCCATCACCATCACCAACGCGGACAACACCGGCCGGATTTGGGTGAACGGGAACTACACCAGCCTCGACGAATTCCGTGGCACGCCTTACATGCAGACCGATCTGCGGGTGACGCGCCCGTTTAAGATCGGCGAGCGCTGGGAGATCAGCCCCTTCGCCGAATTCTTCAACCTCTTCAACCGCAACAATCCCGGCGCAAACTTCGCGGTCAACGTGACCCAGCTGCCGATTCCCGCCGCGCAGATGCAACCCGATCCCGTCACCGGCATCACCAACGTCACCAGCATTTGCACTGTCGCGGACTGCTCGCAGACTGCTCCCGTGACCAGCCTGAAGCAGCTCGAAATTCCCGAAGGCGCCCTGGGAGATTTCTTCGGCCCCGGCACTACGGTAGGAATCCCCTTCGCCGCGCAGCTGGGCGTGCGCGTGAATTTCTAGTCCGTCGAATCGTGCACCGTGCGAGCACGAATCGCACCGCCCGTAACCCAGCCGCGAAGCGGCGAAAGAATACAGCCCACGGCACAAGCCGTGGGTCGCACACCCAAAGATAACCAAGCCCCGAAGGGGCGAAAGAGAAGCTGCGCTGCCGACGCGCGACCTGAAACCTCTTCCCAGGTGCTCAACGCTATAATGCCGACGATGCCCCGGCCCACGTTCCTCACACTACTAACCATCGCTGCCATCGCTCTTTGCAACTTTTCTTCGGCGCAAGCGACTCCGAAAAAACACCTTCTCGTTATTGGGGAAGAAAAAGGCTACCGGCACGAAGCCGTCTCCCACGCCATGTCGACCATCGAACGCCTCGGAAAAGAAACCGGCCTGTGGGAAACCACACTGCGCACCGACACCGAAGTTCTCACCAAGAAAAAACTGGAATACAACGCCAAAAACTTGAACGATTTCGACGCCGTGCTTTTTTATACCGGCGGCGACCTTGAAATGGACGCCCAGCAAAAAGCCGATTTCCTTTCGTTCGTCCACGACGACGGCAAGGGATTCATCGGAGTGCACAGCGCCGCCATAACTTTCGTCGACTGGCCAGAATACGGCGACTTGATCGGCGGATACTACGACGAGCACCCCTGGCTAACGTTCGACGCGCCCATCATTGTCGAAGATCCGAGCTTCCCGGGCATGCAGCAGTGGCCGCGTTCGTTCGTGCTCCGTGACGAGATTTATCAGATGAGAAATTATTCGCGCGACAAGGTGCGCGTGCTCATGCGCCTTGACGGGAGCAAGCTCGACATGAAAAACAAGAACGTCCACCGCACCGACGGCGACTTCGCCGTGACCTGGGCCAAGATGTACGGCAAAGGCCGCGTCTATTACACGACGCTGGGCCACGTCGAAGCGAACTGGGACAAACCGGAATTTCAGCAGATGATGACCGAGGCGATCAAATGGGCCATGGGCCTGGAGAACGCGGATATAACGTCGCGTCCGCTGCCGCGAGAGTAGCCGGGCATGGCCGCGCAAGCGCCGAAGATGTCCGTGTAAAGTTTTAGCCGCGAAGCGGCGAAAGAATACAGCCCACGGCGTAAGCCGTGGGTGCAGAGCGCGAGATGAACAAAGCCCCGGAGGGGCGGAAGACATGATCCCGACCGCCATCACGAGAAGAACTTTCGCCAAAACCCTGACTGCCGGCCTGGCCGCAACTGCCCTCCCGCTGCGAGCCGCCGCGAAGCTCAACGTCGGCATCGGCACCTACAGCTATCACAATCTCTCGCTCGACGAGATGGTCGTCCAGTTAACCGCGCTCAACGTCCGGGAAATCGAAATGTCGCGCGGCGAGTTCATGCTGATGAACCATCCCGCCGACGATCTGTTTCGCACGGCTCGGACAAAGTTCGATCAGGCCGGGATCCGCTGCGTGTCCTACTACTCAGCGACAATCAAAGAAGATGCGGACCTCGACAACGCCGTCCGCTTCGCTCGCATCCTGGGCTCGCGCAACATTACCGGCGACGCCACGGGCAGCATCCTGAACAGGATCGACCAGCGCTGCACGCAGGAAAAGTTAACCTTCGGAATTCACAATCATTACTTCAAAGGCGAGAAGTTCGCCTACGAAAGCCCTGAGGACGTGCTGAATGCCCTGCAGGGACTCTCGCCAACCGTCGGCGCCACCGCCGATGTGGGACACTTCGCCTCTTGCGGACATGATCCCGTGGATGCAGTTCGCAAACTAGGCCCGCGGCTGAAGCTGGTACACCTGAAAGACATTCAGGCCGCAGACGGCGAAGTAAACGTTCTGCTCGGGAAAGGAATTGCGAAAATTCCCGCAGTCATGCAGGAACTGCACCGGCAGAACTTCGCTGGACTGGTCGCGGTGGAATACGAAAAAGAAGGCGATGTCAACCAAGACATGCGGCAGGACATGGCATTCGCACGCCAGCTCGCCTAAGCGTAAAAGTGCCGGCCAATTTACGGCCTACCTTACCAGCCATTCCGTCGCGGTATGCACGCGAACCAGCAACTGGCCGTAGGTGACGGCGAAAACAGCGACCGTCGCCGCCGCTGCGGCCAACCCG